>ERZ791897.16-NODE-16-length-203669-cov-3.961260_pt1 | contig 203669 bp, 188 predicted proteins | sample MGYA00510152_ERZ791897 | MGnify/ENA primary metagenome ERZ791897 (study PRJEB30046, sample SAMN00792050) | human gut metagenome | study: EMG produced TPA metagenomics assembly of the A metagenome-wide association study of gut microbiota in type 2...
GGCATTCATCACCCACCTATAGAGGATGGGCGACTTCTGCCTAAATTAAGTTAAAGTACAACAAAAACAGCCAACCATGAGATTGACTGCTATAGCCAACTTATGCTAACCACCAAGTTCCATCTGGGCGCTGTTGCATACACCCAAGTTTTTCAGAGACTAAATTACCTCGAAAATCTCTGATGATGACTTTTTCGTAATACTTATAATCTTGTGTTGCACAATTGCGTTCATCGTCCCAGCCTTCTTCTATCCAGGCACCTAAATATACCTTGTCATCTGAAATCAAGCTGACGGTTTCATTAGCTTTTTTAGGAAAACTAAAACTCTCCGGATAATAACAGATAAACTCATTATCTTCGCTTATAATGCAGACATCTTCTCCAATGATACGTAAATTATAAAGTTCTATTTCTGTTATTTTAAGTTGTGTGACTGGTTCTAGCAACTTACCAGGAAAATACTTAAATAACGTAATTTTTCCATTATTGAAATCCCCTTGCAAAAACCAATAATAATTTTTTAAATAGACCGGCTTGCCATATAGCACATTTTTTTGTTTGACAAATGGCTCATAGACCTTGCCATTAGTATAATCATAAAAGACCAGCGTCTGACCTTGAAAATCACCTTTTTTCAGCCATTCCAACATATCATAAAATTCAGTATTATCGCTTAACAAATAACCTAGCCGTACTTGACCATAAATTTCTTCGATATAGTTTCCACTAATAACTTCAAAATGATTGAAATTCATAAAAATCTCCCTTTTCTGATAACTAAATTAATATAAAGTCGTTATTACTGTAGCTAAAAAATAGTCACTCTCACACGGAGAGCGACAAAAACGTCATTTTGATGTTTAAAGAGCATAAGGAATTTCAATCCACGCTCTCACACGGAGAGCGACCAAGTAGTTTATGTAAACATGTGGTTGCGGGATATATTTCAATCCACGCTCTCACACGGAGAGCGACAAATGGTAAATCGCTTTTTATTGACGTCTTAGCGATTTCAATCCACGCTCTCACACGGAGAGCGACACAGACGACTTAACTAGCTCAATGCATAAATCCATTTCAATCCACGCTCTCACACGGAGAGCGACGGTATTGCATAAACTGCTGTCCTTCAACAGTTGTATTTCAATCCACGCTCTCACACGGAGAGCGACAACACCAAAAAATAGTATCATTGCTATCGATTTTATTTCAATCCACGCTCTCACACGGAGAGCGACTTTGTAATTATTCGGATGGTACAATTTTAGGTACTATTTCAATCCACGCTCTCACACGGAGAGCGACACATTAAGTTGGCCGTAGAAGTAATAGGTAAGTGATTTCAATCCACGCTCTCACACGGAGAGCGACATACCCCTGAAGATGCTTATTTTAATGGTCGTTTATTTCAATCCACGCTCTCACACGGAGAGCGACTTTATTTTGATAATTGTATTGAACAGATTAACAAAATTTCAATCCACGCTCTCACACGGAGAGCGACGATAGAGTTATCATGCTTATTTCATTTTTATTCCAATTTCAATCCACGCTCTCACACGGAGAGCGACGGTTCTCAAAATCTGCAATATTTGTTTTGGCATTAATTTCAATCCACGCTCTCACACGGAGAGCGACTATAATTATACCCCAAACAAATAAAAATACCTTAATTTCAATCCACGCTCTCACACGGAGAGCGACTGGTCATAATTTCATCAAGTGTATATCTGTTTTATTTCAATCCACGCTCTCACACGGAGAGCGACAGTATTATTGGTTTACCGTTTGAATTTTTTTCTATTTCAATCCACGCTCTCACACGGAGAGCGACCTTTTGCGAATGCTTATCAGTGTGCAGAAGTCTTATTTCAATCCACGCTCTCACACGGAGAGCGACGTGCGTTTTTGGGTAGCATTGATATCAATGCAGCAATTTCAATCCACGCTCTCACACGGAGAGCGACTTTTTTGGTCGTTTGTCAGCTCACGATTATTATGCATTTCAATCCACGCTCTCACACGGAGAGCGACTGCGTTTTTTGTTTCATTCTGCTATACTAACAATTATTTCAATCCACGCTCTCACACGGAGAGCGACAAAATGTCTTAGAAATAATTTTAGGGGCGTTTGAATTTCAATCCACGCTCTCACACGGAGAGCGACGGCTCTCTTTTGCTTAGCATTAAACCGCAACACCATTTCAATCCACGCTCTCACACGGAGAGCGACGGTTAGAAATAAATTGAAAGCAGCACTTAGTTCTATTTCAATCCACGCTCTCACACGGAGAGCGACTGGAGAATATGTATTTGTATTTAACGCATGAATCATTTCAATCCACGCTCTCACACGGAGAGCGACTTAACGCTTCTGCTACCATCGCCTTAGCGTTAGTGATTTCAATCCACGCTCTCACACGGAGAGCGACTGTATCCTGATGGTGACGGTTTTCCAAGTGATTGGATTTCAATCCACGCTCTCACACGGAGAGCGACTAATAAATTTTTTAGCAGGTTTAGTATATCAAGATATTTCAATCCACGCTCTCACACGGAGAGCGACTTGTGATCTAGGAAAAGAAATAGAAATTTCTATCATTTCAATCCACGCTCTCACACGGAGAGCGACAATATCCGTCAAAAATTAGTTCAGGTTGTTTTAAAAATTTCAATCCACGCTCTCACACGGAGAGCGACATTGGTGGCAATACTTTTTTAATTGCTTCTGCTCATTTCAATCCACGCTCTCACACGGAGAGCGACCATAGCCTTGTTCGGCTACGGCTTGGCGAACTCTTATTTCAATCCACGCTCTCACACGGAGAGCGACAGTACCCATGTTCTTCTAAAAAATCATTTTTAAAGATTTCAATCCACGCTCTCACACGGAGAGCGACATGTTCTTTATATAGCAAGAAATCCTGTAACGGTTATTTCAATCCACGCTCTCACACGGAGAGCGACAAGATGTGTTGAGAGACTTGGATGAAATGTCTAAATTTCAATCCACGCTCTCACACGGAGAGCGACCTACACATTCATTTTAATAATGCATATCGTCAAATATTTCAATCCACGCTCTCACACGGAGAGCGACCAATGTCTGCAACTGTTTCAACGTCTTTTACTAGCATTTCAATCCACGCTCTCACACGGAGAGCGACGCTTCATCATTGTGAATTACTGCGTTGTAAATGTATTTCAATCCACGCTCTCACACGGAGAGCGACTACTGTTGCCGTTGTTTCTGTTTCACAGCTATTTTATTTCAATCCACGCTCTCACACGGAGAGCGACTGATTAGGTGCAGGCGGATTTTGTTCAGCAAGATATTTCAATCCACGCTCTCACACGGAGAGCGACAAAAGCCAATTTTTTAAAGAGTCTCCCCTTTGTAATTTCAATCCACGCTCTCACACGGAGAGCGACTTAGATGGTGCTTATCAACGTAATAAACGTAATATTTCAATCCACGCTCTCACACGGAGAGCGACTAATTAACGTTGATGATGATAACCAAAATTCTGACATTTCAATCCACGCTCTCACACGGAGAGCGACTGAATAGTAGTCATGCTTTTTGATAACAATCTGCGATTTCAATCCACGCTCTCACACGGAGAGCGACAGTACTAATGCTAACAGCGAGGAAAGTATAACATATTTCAATCCACGCTCTCACACGGAGAGCGACCTTAATTTTTGATTACTATCTGCTTGTTGTATTGGATTTCAATCCACGCTCTCACACGGAGAGCGACAATTGAACATCACGAACAATCTATTAATTTCTTAATTTCAATCCACGCTCTCACACGGAGAGCGACATGGGCTACAGTATTTCATTTGCAAAACACTCTAATTTCAATCCACGCTCTCACACGGAGAGCGACAGGTCATTTCAGCTTGAAATTCTTTAACCCCTGTAATTTCAATCCACGCTCTCACACGGAGAGCGACAGAGTTAGAAAAGTACAAAGAAAAAGATAAAAATATTTCAATCCACGCTCTCACACGGAGAGCGACAACGAACTCTATTAAAGATATTCATGAGTATAAGATTTCAATCCACGCTCTCACACGGAGAGCGACGGAGATAAACGTCAGCTTTTAAGAGATATGATTATTTCAATCCACGCTCTCACACGGAGAGCGACAGAAAGTATTCCAGATGATTGGAAAACCAAACTAATTTCAATCCACGCTCTCACACGGAGAGCGACAGTTTTTTTCTACCGAGATTGCTTTCAGCAAAACTATTTCAATCCACGCTCTCACACGGAGAGCGACACAATGGAACACTGGTTTATCCATTTTACTAATTATTTCAATCCACGCTCTCACACGGAGAGCGACAGCGCGAAAGTACGCAATTTTTATGAGTCTTAGTCTAAAATTAAACTTTAATTTAGCTATTGATCTTTATTTTAGGACTCAAATTATTAATTTTTTTACGCGAACCTCGTATAAATTAATGTTTAACATAGGTTCGTTAAAGACTATTTTATAAAATTAAAAGATCTTTATCAGGATCGTATGAATCATTTTTTCCAATCTTTTCTAATCTTTTTTGCCAATTTTTTCCAAGAAGATAAAATCTAATACTATCATTTTTTAAATCAACTATTTTTGCTAATTTATACTTTATTTCTACAAATTCAGCTGGGGTAATTGAACATTCAAAAACAGAATTTTGAACTCTTTGTCCATAATCAACACATAGCTTCGCAACTTTTCGTAATCTAGATTTTCCAGACTTACTTTCAGTATTGACATCATAAGTAATTAAAACCATCATAAATATAATCCCTCATCTCTAAATCATAAACGGTGGATACGATTCTATTTCACCACGAATTGTCTTTGCTAAAAGTTGTGCTTGAACATACGGTAATAACATTATCTTTATCTTTTCATCAATATACGGATGCGTAATCTCCGAAATATTTCTTTTTTGCCAATTTTCTAAAAAAACTTTTCGGCCTTTTTCGTTTAAAAAGACACTACCATTTTCCTTTATTTCAAAATGCTTTTCATTAACTTGTTTTCTGTTAATTAATGAAAAAACAAATCTATCCACCAAGTAAGATCTAAATTCTTCTATCAAATCCAACGCCATTCCAGCTCTTCCAGGCCTATCTGTATGAAAAAAACCAACATAACTATCTATTCCAACAGTTTCTAGTGCTGCTTGACATTGATTAGTTAACAACGAGTATCCAAAAGATAACATTGCGTTTACACAATCCATTGGAGGTCTTTTTGATCTTCCTTCAAAATAAAATATATCTTTATTGGCTAGGATACATTCATTAAACACACTGAAATAAGTATTTGCTGCATTTCCTTCGATTCCTCGAATACTATCTTTATCACTACTATTTTGAATTTGATAAATCATATTCAAAAGATTTTCTTCAGTATCATTAAAAACATTCTCATTAATAATCGCTCTATGATCCCTTTGAAATCTAATTAGATATTTTCTAGAATTAGAAATTTTCGCAGTTATACTATTTCGAACATAATCTATAGACCTAGCATCATCGTCAGCAATTCTATACTGTTCTCTTCTTAGCAAGACATTGCCATTTGTTTTTCCAATAAACCGTCCATAAAAATGTCCGTATGGTGACAAAAATGATAATGCTATATTAGTCTCATTGCACAATTGAATAGCAGATGGAGAGACTCCTAAGTAAGAAAAACAAACTATCCCTTCTAAAACCCGAAATGGAAAGCGTTTGATAATCTTACCATCTTCCTTGATTACAATATTATCTCGATCTCGAGTGATATAATAATTTTCTTGGGTAACGTATAAAGTATTTAATAATTTTCTCACAATACTTCATCTCCCATAATAGCATTCTTAATATAGTTACTAGTGTTTTTGGATTTTTTACTGAGTCTAGGCATACAAACATCTACTAAAGAACAGGTTTGACAATTCCTAAAATATTCCGCTTTAGGTAACTTACCTGTACTATAAAAAATATGCATTTGTTTCGCATATGAGGTAACTTCCGCTCGTAAACTTTTGGTAATTTCAATTTCCTGTTTATTATTTGTACTATGATAATATAAATAACTTTTATCTATTTTACAACCTAATGTTTCTTCTAAACAAATCACTTCTGCAACTAGTTGAATTATGTCTCTATTATCTTTTTTAGGTTTCCCCCGTTTATATTCGACTATATACGGTTTCCACTTTCCACGCTTATGATTAACTTGAATTCCTTGCGAATCTTTATGGAATTCTACAGCATCCAAGATTCCGACTAATCCCAATTCCTTTGAGAAAACATGCATTGCTCTAGAAATAAAGATATCTTTTCTTTTCTCTTTTAGCAAAGGATTATCAACTTTTGTATGAATAAATTGTCCTTCGATAGTATACTCATTTTCCTGCCATTGCTGATTTATATGGATAAGCCCCCATTGACGTTTACAAAAATAAAAATGTTGAATCCCTGAAAGCATTAAATAGTCATCTTCTATCGACATGATTACTTACCTGTTAAATGTTCAAATGTTAATCCTTGTGCTTGATACTTAGCTAGTTTTTCTTCATCTAACTTAATTTGATAATCATTATATTCTACATTTGCAATATCTTTGGTATCTGCCCAAGTTAATAACTCGCGAATATTAGCACTTGAAACATTTCCTAATTTATTGCTATGTTCAAACCAGAATAAATCTTTGATTGCCATAGATCCCTCTGGCCGTGCTGATGAAGCATCATTTTCAAATAACGTCAACAAAGCTTCTTTCAATACTGCTAAATCTTTATCATCAAATCCTGTTTTTTCGGAAAGATATGCATTTACTGATCCATAAACTACATAAACTGCTTGTTCAATAAAATGCTTGCTTCCCATCGTATCAGAAGAACGTCCAGATTCGTTTTTAGTTTCCATACCATTTGTACTACGTGTAATTTGCATAGTAGTTGTAGCAATTGGGCGTAAAGATCTCGCGATACTAATTGAAACTGGTCCTCTAATTCCAATTGACTTTTTCAAAAATGTAATAACTTGACCAAAAGTTCTTACATCTAGCCATTTCTCATTAGATTCCTTTTCGATTTTTTCATCGCTATCTTTAGATGTAAAACTAGCTTCAAAACGTTTTTGAAGAGACATAAAATCATCATCGATTCTATCACGAGATTTAACAAAGATATCATACCCCATGTCTTGCATCCGATTACGAATTTTACGTTTAATCGCAACATCACTAATTAATCCATACCCATTCGAATCAATTCGTGGCATATTGCCCGCTAATGGATCACCATTAGGGTTAGCATACTTCACATCAATAGTCATAATAAAATCAATCTTGTTATTAATCATTTTTATTCCTCACTTTCTTTTTTAGAAAAAATATAACCATTTTCTGCATAATATCCAAAAATAAAATTATAATCCAATGGATTGTTAACCTCTGATGATAAGTAATAATTGTCATTGATTTTTTGGATAATTTCAGACTGCTCTTTATCAAGTTTTATAAATAAATGATAATTTGATTGTAATAAGCTTCTTTTGTAAACAGAAGTTTTTCTAATCAATGTTTCCATAAAAATCGCTGGTTGATTAGTATACGAAGTCCAAAACTTTTGTGCATTTGTCAACCTTTTTTCATCTGCTCCAAATGTAGCAGCTTCAATTCTTTCAAAAACAGCTAACAATCGTCCATATAAATACGAACGATTTGTATATTCCCTATCTAACATAGGTGTTAATTCCTCCTTACCTTTATTGTGGAACAATCCTAACGTTACAGACTGTATTGTCATCCACGTTTTTTCATATTTTAATCGTTGGCGAATATTTTGATCAGCAGCTCTTAAAATATTATCTGGTACATTTTTGCCATCAATTAAACTAGTAATTAATTTCTCAAATTCAGCTTTAAAAAAGCTCTCGTTTCTTAACTCTAATCCTTTGTCTTCTTCAATTCCATAAGATACTAGAATCATTTGAGCCATTGACGGAACATATTTTTTAAGCTGTTTTGTAGTTTTATCATAATATTCCCATTCATTGTCTGATTGCCACTTTTTTAAGTTATCAAATAATCTAGATACTTTTAATTCTCTGAAGTATTTTAAAGAAATTCTACCATTACTTGCTTTATCAATAATTGCAACATAATATGATGCATCATCAGAAAATTCTTGACGACCTTTTATAAAGGATTGTCCAACTAATTTGTTCTCCTCTGTAACTACATTTTTGGCATCATCATCTAATTCGTCTAAAAATGAATTAGATGGATATACATAATCTAATTGACTTTCATTAGAAATATCATCTGAGAACCAATTAATCATATATTGGCTTTCTTTTAACCATTTCCGACTATTATTATTTTCTAACAGATACTTTAACATTAAGTGGATTTTTTCTGAGGTTTGATACCCTATAGAGATGATATCTTCCCCCTTATTAAATCTTCCCTTATAATTTTCCGTATTATTACTTACAGATATTAGTTTTGCATTTCCCATCAATCCACGATGCTTAGTAGTTAACTGTTGCATTGTTCCGCTGATATTGCAAAAGCCTTTTGGTAAATCAAGATGTTCAACGTATCTTACATACTCTTGATGCAAATCAACATTTTCTGTTATAGATACATCTCTAGCTCCATTAAAATCAATAATTTTAAATGTTAGAAAAACAGCATTAAAATCAACTCTTTTAGCTTTTCCATTTTCTGAATAACTTACTTTAAGACAATCTCTATCTATATTTTGATTAGGATATAATTTTGATAACAATAAATCGAAGAAATTTTCTTGAGTTAAAAAATTTTTTATCAAATCTACAAAGTTCTTTACTTCAGGATCTTTTATTGCTTTAAAAAATTTATTCGACTCTTCTAAATACATTTGATGTAATTGAACATTGTCATTCGTAAGATATGATAATTTATCAATCAACGGGTGACTCAAAGGAAATTTACCTGATCGAGCTATTGAATCTTGGCTAACCGGAAAAATAATTTGTTCATCCTTAGGCAAAAAACTAGCAGAAACTAACTTACCTTCTTTATCTAAACAAGCTTCCACTATATTAGTACCACTTGACCTTAAATTTGTATGGTACAGTGGTAACAGCACAGTTTTATCACCATCATGCTTATCAACTAACTCTTTTTCCTCACAGTATTCATACGCACGTAACAACGCACTCAAAAAATCCACATTAATCACCTCTTTTTATTTAAAAATTTTCATATTCTTCATACTCAGTTCCAACGTCTTTAACTTGACTACTTTCTTTAAAAGAATATGTTGATAACTCATTTATAACTTCACAATCTTCTTGATTTTTAAAAACAATCGTACTGTCTTTCATAACAGTTTCTGTGTAACAGCTTTTTAGTTTTTCTTTAGAAGACTTAGGATATATAAATGAGTGAAACTGTAGACCAAATGAGATAGTTTGATTAAAATATGCACCTTGTGCATTATCGTAATCTTCTTTAGTGATTCCAGTTACTAAACCTACACATTCTCTAGTACCTAAAAATACATCTCTCCGTCCACCACGTTGAATTGAACGTTCCGTTATAGCTTCATGTTTTTTCATATTACGATCTTGTTTAAGATCTTCACGAGTTAGGTTCCACTCAAAATGATATTTAACTAGGTACTTTACATCTCTTAAATAAGTAACATAGTTAAGATCAGCCCCCATGTTATTTAACAACATTCTACTCCCCATTGTTTCTGTTTGAATAGGGTTTATGACTTTAACTTCATCAATAATATTAACTATTGTAGGTTTATAATAAATCGCATCTACAATTCCATTTAGCGCTTGTCTCGAAGGCGCATTGCACGAGACGTTCTCGCCACCACCTTTAGTTGTAGGATTAGTAAACAATGCATAATCCCCTTCAAGACAGACATAGAAAAACTTCGACTTTTCATTATCCATCTCACCACCTCCTTTCTATGTAAATGATAATAAATAACGCAGAGGATGTCAACATCATTTATCTAAAAAGTTGATTTTTTTAAAGTAACAGGTTATCATACAGACTATAATCACGAAATTTTCGTGTGGATTGAAGTTATGTGAAGGATAATATTCCTTAAATTCAGTTGGTCGTGTCATATGGCACGACCTTTTTATAATACAAAAGTCGCTCCTTCTAAATTAATTCCTAAAGCATTATCGTAATAATCTTCAGGCAATATTTGAACGCTAGCATCTAGGTACTTTGATGTAAAATCTGATAGTTTATTCCCTCTTACATTAACCGTATAGGGTTGTAATTGTTGTAAAATATTTTGAATATCTTTTAGGTATTCTGAATCATAATTACGTTCATATTTGTCAATCGTCACTATTAACTCTTCAATTTTTTCTTTAGCATCACCATAATAAATAATTACACCTGTCGATTCATCTTGAATCAAATCCATTTTATCAGCAGCAGTTTTATATTTTTGATACATAAGCCACTTTCTAGGATTTCTTTTCGATAACAACTCATAAACACTTTCGTTATCTTTACCTAACGAATAGTCAAAATCTTTTTCGTTTGCATAGTATTTTTCAAAAAATTTATCATTTAAATCAGTAATATTAATTTCTCCATGCTTATCAATAATAATTTGACTGGTTTTATCCTTTTTGCTTTTAATTTCCTTTAAAAAATCTAATTTTTCTTCTTGTGAATCAAGATTTAACAATAAAACATCACCGTTAGTTTTTTTACCTTCACGATTACATCTTCCAGCAGATTGAACTATTGAATCGATACCTGCATATGATCTGATTACCATATCAAAATCAACATCGACGCCTGCTTCGATGAGTTGTGTGCTTACACAAATGATCGGCTCATTTTCAGAAAGTTTTTTCCTAATTTCATCAATAATATCTAATCTATGCTTAGGACACATGTTTGTTGATAAATGATAAATTTTCTTTTGACTATCTAAATTTTGCAATTCTTCATACATTTTTTTTACAGCATTTTTTGTATTTAATATTATTAAAATCGACTTATTCAAAACACCTTTAATCTGGGTAGCTGCTGTTGCTATATCTAAAATATTACTCTTCAAATTAAAATACTCTTCAAATTTGTAAATATTTGTACGTTTAAAGATATTGCTTTCTTCTTGACTTAAAGTCACCAACTCTGAACTTTCATTACCTTCTCCACCATAAACGACAGTATGCTTTAAGTATTTCGAATCAAATTTAGGTTGTGTAGCAGTGCATAATACAACTGTTGCATTCATAATATTTTTTAAGAAATTGACAGTTAAATTAAACAAAGTTGTAACTTGAACAGGTAGTGATTGTACTTCGTCTAAAATAATCACGGAATTAATTAAACTTGAAAATCGCCGCAAATTAGCTGATTTTCCTTTAAACAGGGTTTGAAAAAATTGAACCATTGTACTCAAGACAACTGGACTATCCCAAGTATCTAATAAATATTCCTTCATAATAGAAGTTTTAGTATCTTCTTCTTGTTGGTCAATCTCATTATTGCCATCATATTCAGAAACCATATTTGAATGATGCTCTAAAACACCATTTTCGCCTAGAATTCCTTTTATTTCTTTGGCATTTTGCTCTAAAACTGATAAATAAGGGGTAATATAAAAAAATCTTTGTTTTTCTTGATTAATTTGATGAATTCCATAACGCATACTCAATTTAGTTTTTCCTGCACCTGTTGGCAAATTCAATTTATAAATCCCAGTTGTATCATTTAAAGCTCGTTTGTTTAATCTATTAGCAATTGCCATACGTATCTTATTTAACTCTGTTTGCTTCTCTAAATTTTTCTCATATTGTTGATAGAGTAGCTCAATTTTTTCTAAATATTGATGTTTTAAATCTAAAACTTCATTTTGAGTATAAGGAGTAATTTCAAATTTATACGCATTAATTGTATCTAAAATATCAGCATTTTTTAGCAACGATAGATACAATCTTTGAACTAGAGAAAAATAATAAAACATTTCGTCTGTGCTTTGTTTTAATTTATTTACTTTTTTAAAAATATTTTCAAAATCATTGAACGCCGCAACTATTAATTCATCAATATTCTTAAATTGATTATTTACAATTAAACTTTTATCTATCTCCTTTACAAATGAATCAATATCTTCATAATTATAATTTGGATTTTTTATGTATTCTTGCATTCTACGGTACAAATTACTTTCCATATAAGTAGTCTTATTTGACCCTGATAAAGGTATATCATAAATTCCATGATGTGCACTAATTGTATAGCAAACTAATTCTGTAAAAATTTTAACAATCCCTTTATCATAAGAGTAAATTTCAAGAACTGTTGAAATTTTTTCAAATAAAAAATATGCGCCTGCCGAAGAATGATCAACTTTATCATTAGGCTTCTTCATTAATTTATTTTGAAAAGCTTGGCTGGCTTTCCCTAAATCATGAAAAATACCAATTAAAAACAACACATTCTCTTGTCCAACAGTTTGTGCTTCCTTCGCTCCACTGCGTGCAACATTAAAAAGATGATCTAACAATAATTGGTTATCAGATCCATTATGATGTGCATAAATCTTTTCTTTTTCCATTTAGTTCACCTCAAAAATCTTATACTTTAATTATATCGTACTTAAATATAAAACGATTTACTTATATCAAAAAAACTCCTCAACATATAAATAATAATTGAGAAGTTCTTTATTGATATATAACACTTCATCTAATTATTTCGAACTTTTTTCATCAACTCTTTTTGTAATTGTTCATCCACAGCATACAAATATAATCCTTTGACACCTCGAGTTAGCAAAACATTTAATTCATGCTTTAAGAGCTCTGGACCAAAAGATATCATTTGAGAACCTTCTTTAGTTATAATTGAACGTCGTTGTGTTGCTTTTTTATTAGCACTCTTTGCTGGATCAAAGACAATTTTACCGTCACGATAAGTCACTGATGGTCCTAAAATAACACCTGCATAATTTAGATCAAAGCCTTGAATCGTATAGGTTGAACCAATTTCATTGATAGTTATCGCCTGTTCAGCCCAGGAATCTTCTTTGCTACTATTTGGATCTTTGAGTTGTAGATTCCAAGGTAATTTCCAATCACCAATTTGAACATATGACAAGTCACCTTTTGAATTTGTCTTGTATTCCCAATCAAAGGTCGCAACCATCCGTGACAATCCTGCTTGTTCTTGGTTTTTCTCAACTATCGCTTGATGCATCTTAGCTGGATCATCAAAGACTCTCAAATCATATTTATCATCTTTAGGTAAAGTTTTAATTGTACCATCATCAATCAGCGTTCTAAGCCAATCAATTGTTTTTTCATTAGCATTCATACGCATTTGATTCATCAAGGTAAATTCTTGCACTGGATAATCATTACCTAATGTTTGTAAAATATCTTCTTGCCAGATTTGTTCACGTGTTAAAATTTGTTTATCATCAAATACCGCAATAACTACTTTGGCCCGATCTAACAAATCAATTAATTGATTTTTACCGCGATATGATTGTTTCCCTTGTGTTAATAAAAGATGAGCTTCATCCACTAAAATTACATCAACTTTTTGTTTTGGACTATGCTTATTGATAAAGGATGTTGGTTTAGCAACCACTTCATCTTTTTTCTTTTCTAAATCTAACTTACTAGCAATCGTTTTATAAACCGTTAATTGTTCATTATGGTTAACCAAAAGATGCACATCTTTTGCTCTTTTCGCTAAATTATAAAATAAACTACTCATTAAAACTGTTTTGCCTGAACCTGCTTCGCCTCTAACTAAAATCAATTGTCCACTTTGTTTTTTAGCTATCGCTTTATCTACAAGTTCCAAAATTGCAGTTTGTGCCTTTTCTTGTTCCTTAGTCAAACTATGGAAAGGAGAGGCTTTAAAAATTGCCGAATTAACAATTTCTTGTTCTGAAATAAACAGATTTTGATTTTTTTCATGTAATTTTTTCCAAATCTTAGTAAAAATCAATGACATTTCATTTGAAGTATAGTATTTTTTTTGAGCATTAGTGCGTTTATTATGGATTTTTTCAACATTTGGCACACAAGATAAATACTGCATCATTTTATTTTCGATATCTAATGTCAAAGATTTATTAAAATGTTCATGTCCAATAACATACATCAGCGAAGTTTTAGAATTTCTAAAGTTATCCCAATAATTTCCATTCTTGCTGTCTTTAATTAAATGTTCATTGGTACGTTGTGCTATATCGTTGGTTTCACCAACATAAACTTTATATTTACTTCTTTTTTTCAATCGATCATCTTGAATAATATAGACAGTTGGATAATCGGTAATGTATTCGACATTTTCTTCACCAATTTCTTGTCTTACTTTTTCCTCTAAATCATACGTTGCTAAATCCGTATATGCTGTTTCATAAATCACCGGCGCACTAACTTGTTTTTCCATCTTTCTTTCCACCTCAAACATCATACTTGTAATTCTCGTTTTTTAAAGACCCAGATGCTACTTAAAAATGATACTATAGCCGCTAAAAATAAGCTAAGGCTTTCGGTATAAGCTGGAGTATTTGCCACTAATTTATTAGCATCAAACAGCGTAAAAACCGTAAAATAGCGTAAATTAGCCAACTTATCGCCCATGTTAGCTAGCATTTGAAGCACATACATCAAGGCACAAATTCCTGCACTAACCGTTAAGCACTGTTTAGTATCGTTGGCACTGACTGAACATAAAAAGCAAAAGGCTGCTAAACTTCCTTGCTCTAGATACTTAGCCATCAAGCCGTTAGCTCGAATAATGCTATAAACCATCGGAAAGACTAATAAAATAAAGCTATACAAATAAGAAATCATAAAATGCATCAGACTATCCGGTGTTCCTTGCATCCCAACGACTGCCATCACTTCAGGCATCACTTTTTCAAATCACTGCAAGGCTTGCGCTGTTTTTTGGTCGTACATCCCGATAATCAAGACGATATACATTGTTAAGATTGCCATAAAAATCACTAACAACTTAAGTGAACTGCGCATTTCTTTTTTAAATAATGCTAGATTCATTATTTAACACCTCTTTTTCATAGTAGTCTAAAAAGATTTCTTCTAAATTAGCCCGATGCTTCACTAAAACTTGACCGCCAAAATCATGGCTAAAAGCGGTCGCTAACTGCGGCGTGTCTAAGCTGACCATGTATGTTCGCACGTGTTTTTGGCTCAGTTTTTCGGATTTTTCAGACGTAATCAAGCGCCCTTTACGTAAAATGCCAACTTGATCGGCTGTTTTTTCAACTTCTTCAAAAATATGACTAGCCATTAAAATCGTGGTCCCTTTATTTTTTTGTTCTTGAATCAATTCAATAAAACGTTGTTGCATCAAAGGATCTAAACCGCTCGTTGGCTCATCTAACAACAAAATTTCTGGTTGATGCATGAAAGCGGCCACGATACCGACCTTTTGTTTCATTCCTTTACTCATTCTTTTAAGCTTAATCTTAGGATTTAATTCGAAGCGCTTTATTAATGAGTGCATCGTTTTTTATCTTGCAACCCCCGATAATTAGCCCAAAAATCGAGATACTGCTGACCTGTCATATCATCAAAAAAGTTAATTTCTCCAGGAAGATAGCCTAGTTTTTCTTGAATCGCGCTCGCAGCTTGCCAACAATCTAAATTATTAATCCGACAAGTTCCTTGCTTGGGACGTAAAAAGCCCATCAAATGACGTAACAATGTCGATTTGCCCGCTTCATTTGGACCTAAGAGTACATAAATCTGCCCAGCTTCAACTTTTAAAGAAACTTCAAATAAACCACGCTCGTTTCCATAATCACACGTCAAATTAGTAACTTCAATCACGGCCATTTTGCATCTTTCCTTCACGTAAGTTTTAATTAAATTCTAATCAATGTAACTAGCAAAAGCAAACGTTTGTATACAAAAAATCCCTAGGTCATAAAGTCCTAACTTTATTTCACCTAGAGATTTATAATCTATTTCTTTTCAGTCGTTAAACGTACGATTTCTAATAAGACATCAATAGCTTGTTGCATAACTTGCACAGACACGTATTCAAAACGTCCGTGCATGTTTTCACCACCAGCAAACAAATTAGGTGTTGGTAAGCCCATAAAGGAAATCTTAGAGCCATCAGTTCCCCCACGAACTGGATAAACTTCTGGCGTAATATCCAAGTTTTCCATCGCTTCTTTCGCTAAATCAACTACGGTCATATCTTTTTCGATAACTTCACGCATGTTATAGTATTGATCTTTCATTTCAATAACTACACGTTCTTCACCTAATTGTTGATTCATCTTAGCCGCAATGTCTAACATCAATTGTTTGCGTTCTTCAAATTTATTTCGATCATGATCACGAATAATATAGACCATTTCAGCTTCATCAACTGTTCCGTTAAAAGCAAAGAGATGGAAGAATCCTTCACGTCCTTCTGTTTTTTCTGGAACTTCAGCGGCTGGCAATTGATTTTGATAATCGATACCAAGCTGTAAGGCGTTGACCATCAACCCTTTAGCTGTTGCCGTATGCACACTTTTACCAATTAATTTAATCTTGGCTTGAGCCGCATTAAAAGTTTCGTATTCTAATTCACCAAGTGGGCCACCATCAACGGTATAAGCAATGTCTGCGCCAAATTGGTCAACTTCAAATTTATCAGCACCCGTACCAATTTCTTCATCCGGTCCAATACCAACTTGAATTTCGCCGTGTTTAATTTCAGGATGCTGAATCAAGTATTCAACCATGGTAATGATTTCTGCGACCCCTGCCTTGTCATCAGCACCAAGTAGCGTCGTGCCATCAGTCGTGATTAAAGTATGCCCGGCATATTTTTTCAAGCTAGCAAATTCATTAGGGTTTAATTCATACCCACTTTGGCCTAATTTGATTGCAGAAACGCCATCATAATTTTCGATAACTTGTGGTTTAACATCTTTAGCATTAAAGTCAGCGGTATCCATATGGGCGATAAAACCAACTTTTTTAACATTAGTATCATCGTCTAAATTACTTGGTAAAGTCGCATAAACATAACCACAAACCGGTGAAATCCGCACGTTACTCAAACCAATTTCCTTTAATTCAGCCGCAATTTCTTTGGCAAAATCAACTTGACTTTGTGTTGATGGAATGGTTGTTGAACTTTCATCAGATCTAGTTTCAGTCTGTACATACTTTAAAAAACGTGGTACTAAATTTTCGTATTTAGTCATTTAAAACACCTCTACTTTTAATAATTAGACAAATCTGAAAGGATCGGTATTTAACGTTGAGGTATACAACTCAATGTCCCAAGCCTCTTGTTGCTTCCATTGACTGAATTTTTGCGTTAAACGTTCCTTGCAGACTTTTTCGAAATGATGACCAGGGTCTATCACGCTTAAGCCACTAGCCAAGATATCATGTCCTACATGATATGATACATCACCAGTTACATAAATGTCAGCCCCTTTTAGCAAAGCATTTGAATAAAATTTCGCTCCACTGCCACCTAAGACTGCCACCGTGTTAACTTTCTTGTCTAAATCAGCACTAATTAAACGCAAGCCCTGTAAACCCAATACCTCTTTACAATACTTGGCGTATTCCAAAACAGTTAATGGATTTTCAAAAGCGACTTTTCCGACTCTACCCATGCCATATTTTTGGCCGAGTCCTTCGATTTGATATAAATCAAAAACGACTTCTTCATAAGGATGATTAGCATACATTGCCGCTAAAACCTGATTTTTCAAAGATTTAGGACAAACGACCTCGACTTTTTCTTCTTCAACCGCGCTAACTTGACCAGCTTGTCCAATAAATGGTTGAGCTGCATCACTTGCACTAAAGCGCCCGGTTCCTGTTTGTGAAAATGAACAAGCACTGTATTGTCCTAAACGACCAGCACCTGCATCAGCTAATGCTTGCCGCAACTGTGCTGCCTGTTGCTTAGGCACATAAACCGCTAGTTTATACATCTCTTCTTCTCTTATTGGCAGTAGTGCTTGGCAATCAACTAGATTTAATTCTTCAGCTAGCCAATCGTTCATTCCACCATTAGCATTATCTAAATTAGTGTGAGCTGCATAAACTGTAATATCGTTTTTGATTAATTCGGCATACATTTTGTTTTGCGGTTCACTTAAATCAAATTTTTTGACTGGTACAAACATCGCCGGATGATGTGCAAAAATAAAATCAATACCGTTTTCCAAGGCTTCTTGTACAGTTTCGGGACGCACATCTAGTGTAATCATCATCTTTTTAACTTCTCGATTCAAGTCTCCTAACTGCAAACCAATCGGATCACCTGGTTCAGCCATCCATTTAGGCGCAAATTCTTCGAAGCGGGCCACGATTTCTTTAACTTTCACCATTTAAAACACCTTCAATCAAAGTTATTTCCTTTTGTAGCTGCATCTTTTTAGCAAGCAAATCTCCTTTAGCATTTTCAAGTTGAGCTAATACTTTCTTTTTCTTTGTCAATTCTTTATGCCACTTCGCTTGGAAAACTTCACCAACCTTGGTTAACAAGCATGGGCCAAATAGTAATTCTTTAGGCGTATATATTACAGTATCACGGGTATAGCATGCCACAATTATTTCGTAAATATGACCGTCTTCTGCGATGATTTCTTCTGCTTCAATACAATAATTATTAGCACTCAACCAATCACGTACATTTTTTTCACCTACATTAGGTTGTAAGATCAACAAAGGATGATGTGCCAATTTCTCTTTACCAGCTGTCAAGATCTCACAAATTAATGGCCCGCCCATTCCACAAATTGTAATCGTATCAATTTGATCATCTGCTTGAATTGCTGCTAAACCATTAGCCAAGCGTGCAGTAATTTGTCCGCTCAATCCTTCTTTTTGGATTTCATTTACAGCATTTTGATATGGCCCTTTAACCACTTCACCAGCAATCCCAAAACTTATTTGTTCTTGCAATGCTAAATAGGCAGGCAAATAAGCATGATCCGAGCCAATATCAGCTAAACGAGCTCCTTTAGGTACATATTTTGCAACTGTTAATAAGCGTTGTGATAGATTTTTTGCGTCCATAGTAGCCTCCTTGCAAAAAAGACAGCTAGCCTTAAGCAAGCTGTCTTAAACATTTTTATTCTAAGAAATCTTTTAATTGTTTTGAACGTGATGGATGACGTAGCTTACGTAATGCCTTAGCCTCAATCTGACGGATACGTTCTCTGGTAACGCCAAAGACCGTACCAACTTCTTCTAATGTTCTTGTGCGTCCATCGTCTAAACCAAAACGTAGTCGTAAAACATTTTCTTCACGGTCTGTCAAAGTTTCCAAGACACTTTCAAGTTGTTCTTTAAGCAATTCATAAGCCGCATGATCAGCTGGACTCGTTGCATCTTGATCTTCGATAAAGTCACCTAAATGTGAATCATCTTCTTCACCAATTGGTGTTTCTAAAGAAACAGGTTCTTGTGCAATCTTTAAGATATCACGCACTTTATCTGTTGGCATATCCATTTCTGCACCAATTTCTTCTGGAAGTGGTTCACGTCCTAAATCTTGTAACATTTGTCGTTGAATTCGAACCAATTTGTTAATCGTTTCAACCATATGCACTGGAATACGAATCGTTCTTGCTTGATCCGCAATCGCACGTGTAATAGCTTGACGAATCCACCATGTTGCATAGGTAGAAAATTTGAAACCTTTGCGATAATCGAATTTTTCTACAGCTTTCATCAAGCCCATATTACCTTCTTGAATCAAATCTAAAAATGACATTCCACGCCCCACATAGCGCTTGGCAATTGACACTACTAAGCGTAAGTTTGCTTCTGCCAAACGTTGCTTAGCTTCTTCATCGCCTTCTTCGATTCTCAAAGCCAAGGCTGTTTCTTCATCGGCTGTCAACAAGTTTACTCGTCCAATTTCTTTTAAATACATTCTTACAGGGTCATTAATCTTTACACCTGATGGCGCAGAAATATCTTTAGCTTCACTTTCAGCTGCAATTTCTTCATCACTAGCGGCCTTTAAGGCTTCTTCAGTTGGATTACCATTTTCATCAACTACTGAAATGCCTGCATCTTCTAAGCGATTAATTGTATATTCGATTTGTTCGGCATCCATTTTTAATGGATTAATCATCTTTTTAGCTAACTCATCATAAGTGATTTCTTTTTTAGCTTTATAGCCTTGAACCGTTTCACGTAATAATTTGTTAAAAGCGACTTCATCTAATCCACTCATCATTTTCTTTTCTTCTGCCAAAGATATTACCTCCTTAAATTGCCAATTGAGACTCACGCTTTACCGACAATTCAGTTATTTTTTCCAACAAACGTCTTCGTTTTTCTTCATCGGTTGTTTGGCCAACCTGATTAATCAATTCATTTATTTTTTGTTCAATTAAACTCTTAGCTATGACCCCTAAACAATCATTTATCTCTTCTAGAGTTGATGTTGGTGGATAGTCATTTTCAATATCAATCTCAGTAATCAATTCTTGTAAGGCCTTGTCTTGAACAACATCAAAAAAGACTGCTGGTTGATATTCTGCATATCTTTTAAAATAGCTTTGAGCCAAGATATATAACACTTGGTATTTTTCATGAACAAAAATAAAATTCTCTAACTCACTAATCTTTTGATAGATTTCTGGTTCATGTAAGATACGATATAATAACAATTCCTCTGCTTTTTCTACTTGCGTTTTTTGCGCATATCGTGGCAATGGTTGTTTAACACCGATATCTTTTTCTTGAACCGTCTTTTGTTTCACAACAAATTTACTTAATCTCTGCTCTAAACTAGCCTTGTCTAACTTAAACCGCTCAGATAAACGATTCAAATATAACATTCGTTCCATTGAATCTTTAACATTAGCTAACTGTTCCAAAATATCATTGATATATGCTAGTTGTTCTGTTTCATTGTTTAAGTTACGTCCACGTTCAAAATAACGCATATAAAATGCCATTGGACTTTCAGTATGCTCATTGAGCGCTTGTTGAAAGGCTTGTTCACCATACTTTTTAATGTATTCATCAGGATCAAGTTTTTCTGGTAAACTAACTACTTCTAACTTAAATTTACCTATTTTTTCTAACAAACTCAATGCTCGTTTAGTCGCTTGTTGTCCAGGATCGTCACCATCATAACAAATCACAACGGTATCCGTAAACCGACTCAATATCGCGATTTGTTGTTCTGTCAAGCTTGTCCCCATCGAAGCAGTTGCATTTTTAACTCCTGCACGATAAGCGGCCAAAACATCCATAAATCCTTCACACAAGAGCACCTTTTTTTGTAAACGCATTGCTGCTTTAGCCTTATCCATGTTAAATAGCAATTCACGTTTATTAAAAATCTTAGTTTCTGGCGAGTTCAAATATTTGGGCTGATTATCACTAGGAGTTAATTTACGTCCTGAAAAACCAATAATTTGTCCAGTCATATCTTTTAAGGGAAACATCACGCGATCAATAAAACGATCATGTAAACTTCCATCTTCTCTCTTAGTAAACAACCCACTGGCTTGCAAAAGCTGTTCATCAATTTGTCGCTCTTTGAAAAATGGAATTAAAAGCTTCGTACTTGGTGCATACCCCAATTCAAACTCTGCAATCAATTCATCACTTAACCCACGCTCATGTAGATAATTAAGTGCTTGTTCACCAATTTGGGTGTTAACTAAAACATGGTGATACAATTGAGCGGCTTGTTTTTGAATATCTTTTAACTTGGTATATTCTGATGTCGCTTGAACAGAATAGGCATTTTTTAACAAATACTTCGTGGAAACCTCTACATTACCAAGCTCTGCTACTCGCCGAAAAGCTTCAACAAATCCCAGTCCTTCGATTTCCATCATAAACTTATAAACATTGCCCCCACGATGACAAGAAAAACAATTAAAAATTTGTTTTTCTTCATTAACAGAAAAAGATGGGGTCTTTTCAGCATGAAAAGGGCAAATTCCAAACCAATTGGAACCTTGCTTTTTTAGCTGAACGTATTGACTAACGATGTCTAAAATATTTACCTGCGAACGAACTTCATCTAAAACCTCGTTTGGTATGTTTTGAACCATTGCCTCACCCCTGTTCATAAACGACCAAGCATAGAAAAGCCGCACCAAAAGCGCGACTTTTACTAACGTTAAATTACATAATCATATTTAATTATATGCCATTTTTCTTTTTTTTTCAACAAAATCAGTCTTTAATTTTAGAAGTTTTCTAAAAAATACTGCATATTTTTATGTTTCCCATTATAAATAACTTCTTGCTTAACATAAAAAAGAAACGTCTTCTTGAAGTAAATCTTGTTAATCACTTCATCGTTTTAGACGTTCCCTTTCTCATTATTTTAACTATCCTTATCTTTTAAGCTAAGGATACTTTATTTTGCATTTTCTTCATCCGTCTTTAAAACTGCCATGAAAGCTTCTTGTGGAACTTGTACTGTACCAACAGCTTTCATCCGTTTTTTACCACGTTTTTGTTTATCTAATAATTTGGCCCGGCGATCTGGATCACCAGTATGAATCCGTGCGGTAACATCTTTACGGTAAGCCTTAATATTAGTACGTGCAATAATCTTAGCACCGATTGCAGCTTGAATTGGAATTTCGAAGTTTTGACGTGGAATAATCGTTTTCAACTTATCGGTAATCACACGTGCACGTTGTTGCGCAAATTGCCGGTGCGCAATGAAACTCAACGCATCAACACGATCGCCATTTAACAAGATATCAATCTTAACTAAATCACTGCTACGACTGCCGTCTAATTCATAATCAAGCGAAGCATAACCGCGTGTACTTGATTTTAATTTATCAAAGAAATCAAAAATAATTTCTGATAATGGCATATCATAAACCACATTTACGCGGTAATCATCTAAATATTCCATTGTCACAAATTGACCGCGTTTACGTTGACACAAGTCCATCACAGCGCCGACGTATTCATTTGGCACCATGATTTCCGCTTTAACAAACGGCTCGTTAATTTGGCGAATCATTGGTACTTCTGGCATCTGAGCTGGATTTGAGACCTCAACATGACTACCATCAGTTAGTTCAACATCATACGTAACCGATGGTGCTGTCGTAATTAAATCCATGTTAAATTCACGTTCTAGCCGTTCTTGAACAACATCCATGTGTAATAAACCTAAAAAACCACATCTAAAGCCAAAGCCTAAAGCTTGGGATGTTTCTGGTTCAAATTCCAAAGCCGCATCGTTTAGTTGTAATTTTTCCAAGGCTTCACGTAAGTCGTTGTACTTGGAATTTTCAGTTGGATATAATCCTGAAAAAACCATTGGATTCATATCACGATAACCAGCTAATGGCTTTTCAGTTGGATTTAATGCATTAGTTACTGTATCACCGACACGTGTATCTTGAATATCTTTGATACTTGCAGTTAAATAGCCTACATCGCCAGCCATCAAATAATCACGTTTCAATGGTTTAGGTGAGTTAACCCCGACTTCGACTACATCATATTCGGCACCACTATTCATTAAACGAATCTTATCACCAGGTTTAACCGTTCCTTCAACAATTCGTAAACTTAAAACAACTCCACGATAATCATCATAAACTGAGTCAAAAATCAAAGCTTTAAGTGGTGCTTGCAAATCACCGGTTGGTGCTGGAACCTTAGCGACGATTTGTTCTAACATTTCTTCGATTCCTAGCCCTGTTTTGGCCGATGCTAAAACCGCCTCTGAAGCATCCAACCCAATAATGTCTTCAATTTCTTGGCGCACTCTTTCGGGTTCAGCCGACGGTAAATCAATCTTATTAATTACAGGTAAAATTTCTAAATCATCGTCGATAGCCAAATAAACGTTTGCTAAAGTCTGCGCCTCAATCCCTTGCGCTGCATCAACTACAAGAATTGCCCCTTCACACGCTGCTAAAGAACGCGACACCTCATACGAAAAATCGACGTGTCCAGGAGTGTCGATCAGGTGAAAAATATAGGTTTCTCCATCTTTAGCTTGATAATGCAATTCAACAGCGTTTAGTTTAATAGTGATTCCACGTTCACGTTCTAACTCCATCGAATCTAAAAGTTGATCTTGCATTTCGCGCTTAGAAACCGTATCGGTCATTTCTAAAATCCGATCAGCCAAAGTTGACTTTCCATGATCGATATGAGCCACAATCGAAAAATTTCGAATATGTTTTTGACGCTCTTTCATTTCTTCTAAATTCATTTAGCCTAAATTCCTACTTTCATTCAATATCTCTAACTATTAATTATAGCTTTATTCAACAGGCGCCGTCAAATCTCTTTAGATAAAAAGGTGCGATAATTTTTAGTGCCAAAAAATAAACATATAAAAGTTAAAGCAAAAAGCTCTCCGTACTAGAAAACCAGTAAGGAGAGCTTAAAACTAATAACTTTAATACTCTATCAGTCCGCTACCAAAGAACCGAAAAGTATTGGAAAAACTAACTTCCCAACACTTTTAATCATTAAAGTTTACCGTTTTTTAAACGATCGAAAAACGATCCTTCACCTGTTGTTTTTTCACCTGAAGCTTCTGCAAATTCTTTTAACGCTTCTTTTTGCTTCTTGTTTAATTTCTTAGGTGTGATAATCTTGACAGTGACAAGTTGATCGCCGTTGCCATTACCACGTAAACGAGGAGCTCCTTTACCACGCAAACGGAAAGTTGTCCCAGTTTGTGTTCCAGCTGGAATTGTTAATTTAACATCACCGTGTACAGTTTGAACTTGAATTTCATCACCTAAGGCAGCTTGAACAAAACTAATTGGTTGATCAAGATAGATTTCTGAACCGTTTCGTTTGAAAATTTCACTTGGAGAAACAGTAAAGACAATGAATAAATCGCCATATGGTCCACCATTTGTCCCAGCTTCACCTTGGCCTTGATAACGAATTTGGTTACCATCTTCAACACCGGCAGGAACCGTTACTTCGATTGCATGGTGTTCTTGAACATGTCCTGTACCATAACAAGTCGTACATTTATCCTTGATTTCTTTACCAGTTCCATGACAAAGATCACACTCTTGTTGTGTCATAATTCGACCAAGTGGCGTTTGGCGTTGAACTTGAACAAAACCACGCCCACCACATTTTGAACAGGTTACTGGTGAAGTGCCAGCTTTAGCGCCAGAACCACCACAAGTCTTACATTCAGCTTCACGGGTATATTCAATCTTAGTTTTCTTACCAAAGATTGCTTCTTCAAAAGTTAGATGCATCTCATATTGTAAATCACGCCCTTGACGTGGTGCATTTTGGGAACGTCCACTTGTAGCACCACCACCAAAAAATGAGCTGAAAATATCTTCAAAGCCACCGCCGCCAAAACCACCAAAGCCACCATCAAATCCGCCATTACCAAAGCCACCAAAGCCTTGAGCATCTGTCGAACCGAATTGATCATATTGTGCCTTTTTTTGTGGATCACTTAATATTTCATAGGCATCGTTAATTTCTTTGAACTTTTCTTCTGCCCCAGCTTCCTTATTTAAATCGGGATGATATTTTTTAGAAAGCTTGCGATAGGCCTTTTTTATCTCATCAGCCGATGCGTCCTTAGATACGCCCAAGACTTCATAAGGATCTCTTTGTGCCATATTATATAATCCTCCATCATTTTAATACTAGTCTAGCTTACCATATCGTTAGCTAAATAAAAAGTCAAAGTCCCAAACGGGCTTTGACTTTTTATCATTAGCCTATTTTTGACTACTTATCGTCTGGGTCTACTTCTTTAAAGTCACCATCAACGGTTGTGTCATCTCCATTAGCAGATGTAGCATCTGGATTTGCTTGACCTTGAGCAGCTTGTTGCGCTTCTTGTGCTTGTTGATAAAGTTTTACAGATACTTCTTGAACTTCTTTCATCAAGTCATCTTTTTTGGTCTTCATTTCTTCAAGATCATTAGCTTCTTGCGCTTTCTTCAAAGCATCGCGTGCTTCTTCAAGTTTCTTGATTTCATCAGCTGAAACTTTATCTTTAACTTCTTCTAAAGTCTTATCTGTTTGGAAGAGTAATTGATCAACTTCATTACGTAAATCAACTTCTTCTTTACGCTTCTTATCGGCAGCTTCGTTTTCCTTAGCTTCCTTAACCATACGTTCGATTTCTTCATCTGATAAACCAGAAGAACTCTTAATCGTAATCTTTTGTTCTTTGTTTGTGCCCATATCCTTAGCTGAAACATTTACAATACCGTTTTTATCGATATCAAATGTTACTTGGATTTGAGGAATACCACGTGGTGCTGGTGGAATATCCGTTAATTGGAAGCGACCAAGTGTCTTGTTATCTGCTGCCATTGGACGTTCACCTTGTAAAACATGGATATCAACGGCTGGTTGATTATCAGCAGCTGTTGAGAAGATTTGTGATTTAGATGTTGGAATCGTTGTATTGCGATCAATTAACTTGGTAAATACGCCACCCATAGTTTCGATACCTAAAGACAATGGTGTAACATCAAGTAAGACAACATCTTTAACATCACCTGTGATAACCCCACCTTGAACTGCAGCACCTAAGGCAACTGCTTCATCTGGGTTAACTGATTCATTTGGTTTGTGGCCTGTTTCAGCTTCAACAGCTTCTTTAACAGCTGGAATACGAGTTGAACCACCAACTAAGATAACTTCATCGATATCAGCATTAGTTAAACCAGCATCCTTTAAGGCATTACGTACAGGAATCTTTGTTCTTTCAACCAAGTCAGCTGTTAATTCATTAAATTTAGCACGAGTTAAAGTTGTTTCCAAGTGCAATGGACCAGCTGCACCAGCAGTAATAAATGGTAAGGAGATTTGAGCTGAAGTTACACCTGATAAATCTTTTTTAGCTTTTTCAGCTGCATCTTTCAAACGTTGCATAGCCATCTTATCAGATGAAAGATCAATACCATTTTCTTGTTTGAATGTAGCAACTAACCAATCAATAATCTTGTTATCAAAGTCATCCCCACCAAGATGTGTATCACCATTTGTAGAAAGAACTTCAAAGACACCGTCACCTAATTCAAGAATAGAAACATCAAAAGTCCCACCACCAAGGTCAAAGACTAAAATCTTTTCATCTTTATCTGTCTTATCTAAACCATATGCTAAAGCAGCTGCAGTTGGTTCATTAACAATTCGTTCAACTGTTAAACCAGCAATTTTACCAGCATCTTTAGTTGCTTGACGTTGTGAATCATTAAAGTAAGCAGGTACTGTAATAACAGCTTGAGTAACAGGTTCACCCAAGTAAGATTCAGCATAATCTTTAATATATTGTAAAATCATTGCTGAAATTTCTTGTGGTGTATATTCTTTACCTTCAATATTTACCTTATAATCTTCACCCATATGGCGTTTGATTGAGGCAACCGTGTTAGGATTTGTAATTGCTTGACGTTTAGCAACTTCACCAACTTGTGTTTCACCGTTTTTAAAGGAAACAACAGATGGGGTTGTTCGATTACCTTCTGGATTTGTAATAATTTTAGCTTCTTTACCTTCAAGAACAGCAACTGCAGAGTTTGTTGTTCCTAAGTCAATACCAATAATTTTTGACATACTATTCAACCTCTTTTAAAATTATTTTTTACTGTGCAACAACGACCATTGCTGGACGTAAGACACGATCTTTTAACAAATATCCATCTTGGAAAACTTCCACGACAGTTTCTTTTTGACTATCTTCACTAGCTTCAACTGTTTTAACGGCTTGATGAAGCGTTGGATCAAATGGTTGACCTAAAGCTTCAATCTTAGTAACGTTATTGTTAGTCAAAGCATTATTCATATCATTTGCAACCATCTCAATACCACGTTTTAATTGTTGCGAACCTTCATCACTAACTTCAATGCTTAGTGCACGATTTAAATTATCAATCACTGGCAAAATCGCCTTTGCTAAGGATTGACCTTCATATTTTAATAACTGTTCTTGTTCTTTTTTAAACCGTGTATGCATATTAGCCATTTCAGCTTGCGCACGTAAATACTTGTCTTCCATAGCAGCATATTTTTCTTCAAGCTCAGCAATTTGCGCAGTTAAAGCTCCAACCTCATCAGGTGCTTGCGTTTCTTCATTAGCTTGTGCTTGTTTCTGTGGTTGCTCATCTTTTAAAACTTCATCTTTAGTTTCTTCAGCCACATCAACACCCCTTTTCTAAAAACTATTATAATAATCAATCAAGCGATTCGACAGTTCATCACGAAAGACATCTAACAAACCAATCATCCGTGAATATGGCATGTTTGTCGGTCCCAAAATTGCAATCAAACCTTGACCATTATTACCATCATTATATTTAGCTGTAATAACACTATAATCCAGTAAAATATCTTTGGATAATTCACTGCCAATCTTAATCGAAATATCGTTACTATCATGATACAATAATTGATTCAAATCATTTTGTTGATCAAATAACGAATATAATAATTTGACTTGCTCAAGGTTATCATTATTAAGTAAGTTTAATAAATTCTTTTTGCCACCCACATAAACATGTTCACGGACTGCTTTACTTAAGACATCACCAAAGACATCAAGAAAGCCTGCAGGTTGATGCAAGTACTTACTTAATAATGGCATGTTATTTTGTAATTGGCCACTAATTTGACTCAACGGTAATCCAACCAAGCGTTCATTAATGACACGAATAACCGCCTCTAATTCATCACCGCTGACTTTAGGTGGTAAATTAAAGATTTGATTTTCAACTGCGCCATCACTTGTCACCATCAACAACATTACCTGTTGACTTCCAAGTGGTACCATCCGAAACCCTTCTAAGCGTAACTCTTCTGAACCTGGTTTTAATGAAATTGCTGTGTAATTCGTCAACTCAGATAAAATCTTAGCTGAAGTGGCTACAATTTCATCAACCTTGGAAAACTCATTTGCAAAAGATGACTTAATATTTAAGCGTTCTTGCTGATTGAGTTTGGTTGGACGTACTAAGTTATCAACATAATACCGATAACCTAGTAAAGAAGGAATCCGCCCCGAACTGGAATGCTCTTTAGCAATATAGCCTGCCTGTTCAAGTGCTGCCATTTCGTTACGAATCGTTGCAGAGCTAACATGAACAGGTAACTGTTCTTGTAGCTTTTTAGAGCCTACCGGTAATCCGATATTAGTATAGTCACGGATGATTGCTTCTAAAATCAACAATTGTCTTGGTGTTAACATACAATCACCTCTTTTTTAGCACTTGATGTATTTGAGTGCTAAGTCAATTATTAATATACACGAGTTTTCATTAAACGTCAAGAATAGTCAATCTTTTTTTTGAAAATATTTCACAAAAAACAAAATATCGCCTAGTCCCCTTTTACTTGAAGTTCCTAAGCGATATTTAATTAATCTTTTTGATTAACAATCTTTTGATAAACTTGTGCAGTTAACAAATAGACGCCTAAATATAATAAACTCAAACACCCAAAAACAATTAAACTGACTGTTATAAATAGTTTTTGATCATACAAAGAAAAGATTTTCATTACACTGATAATCGCTGGGAGTGCACAAGCCGTATTAAGCCCACTCCCTAATAACGGTAATAAAAAGACTGCCAAAACTTGACCAATAATTGTTTTTTTGGTTTCCTTACGACTTAAACCAACCTGTTGCATTGTTTGGAAACGTTGGCGATCAGCATATCCTTCAGATAATTGTTTATAGTAAATAATAATAACAGTCGTCAAGCCTAAAGCAACACTCACTAAAAAGCCTACAAATAAAAAGCCACCTGTAAATTGTTTAAAGAAATCACGCATCTCAGCTTTAAACGAATACTGTGCCGATACTAATTTGAAGTTTTGAACTACTGCTTGTACAAATGATTTTTGATTTGGTAAACTACCAGCTAAATTAAATAATTTTAAATAAACATAATCATTATTTGAGTTAGGCAAAATTGAGTCCTTTTGATGATGTTTGCTAAAGATTTTATCAAGCTGTTGTTGATTTTTAACAACTAAAAAGACCGGTTGAAAAATTGAGTGGTCATAATTAATCGCTAATTTAAAATCTTTAATTTGTTTAATTTTTAACTTATGACTAGCAACAGTTAATTGCTGGCCTAACTTTTCATTTGGAGCATAGATTAAAGCTTCATTTTCTTTTAGCTGATAATTGGTTTGTTGCATCTTGTTATATTGGGCAAGTGTCAAGCCTGCTAGTTTATAAATTGCTGTAGAAAAGTTTTCTTCCACAAAGCGATTACCTTGAAACTTTCCAATAAGTGGTTGCGCCAAAGTCAAAGCTGTTTCATCAGTAATTTTCACCTGTGATTTTTTAGCTAAGTCATTTAGCGTTGTTTTTTGCGCCGGTGTCAAATCTTGGGGCAAATTCAAAACAACTTCTGTTGGATTCCAAGTTGCAAGTGCTTTTTGTTGTCCTGCATATAAACTAATCGTTGATATCATCACTACACAAACTGATGAACACAATAAACAAATCGAGGCTAAGCCTGCGCCATTTTGTTTCATCCGATACAACATACCAGACAACGAAATAAAATGTTTTGGATTATAATAATAATTAGGGCGCCGCTTCAAAAATTTTAATAAAACAATGCTAAAACTAATAAAAACTAAATATGTTCCTAAAACAACTAATAAAATTGCCAACATGAATTTATTAATCCCGGCCATATTGGGCTTAGTTGTTATTGCTAAATAATAACCCCCACTTAAAATTACAATACCTAAAAGGCCTAATAAGATATTTTGTTTAGGTTCTTTTTCAGGTTTTTGGGCACCATGCCAAAGCTCAATCGGATTAACACGCCAAACATAAAAGAGATCCTTTAATAATAAAAGCAGATAGATTCCTGCGACATAAGCTACATTGATTCCTAATACATCTAATTCAATAGTACTACTTAAACCATCCAAGCCAATAATGCGTTGAAAAATTAAGAAGAAAAACTTAGAAAAAAGGATTCCTATACTTAAACCAATGGCAACTGTTGCTAAAAGTAGACAACAATTCTTTAAAAATTGAAAGAGGTATAAATCTCCTTTGGCAAAACCTAACATGTTATATAGACCTAATTGTTTTGCTTCAATTTTTTTTTGCGTATTATTAATATAAAACATAAAAAACAAACCAATTAAAGCAACAAAAGAAATCCCTAAACTTGCCGTTGTTGTAATTGTTGCTCCTTGTTGTAGCTTTGCGAGACTAGGATTTTTAAAGATTGACCAAAAAATATAATTCAAAGCAGTCAAAATACTAGCTGAAAAAATAAAAGGACCATAAATTTGTTTATTTTTAAAGAAACTTTGTAAAACTAGTTTTAAATGTAACATCATTTAAGCCCCCTTAATTATTCAAAGCTAAGAGACTTTGCGAAATTTTTTCGAGATATTGTTTTCGACTCATCTCACCTTTAAAAAGTTCATGATAAATCTTACCATCTTTAATAAAAAGGGTCCGTGTAGCATAGCTAGCAGCTTTAGCACTATGCGTTACCATCACGATTGTTTGCCCGTTTTGATTAACTAATTCCAATAATTCGAGCATCTTAGTTGCTGTAGCCGAGTCCAAAGCCCCAGTTGGTTCGTCAGCTAAAAGTAGGTCGGGCCGTGTAATCAAAGCTCTAGCCGCAGCAATCCGTTGACGTTGCCCACCTGAAATTTCATAAGGATAGCGTTCCAATAAATCTTCAATCTGTAAAATTTTGGCTAGCGGTTTTAGCCGTTTATGCATCTCAGCTGGCTTAGTCTTTGCTAAAACTAGGGGCAAAAAAATATTGTCTTTATTATTAAATGTATCTAATAAGTTAAAGTGTTGAAAGATAAAACCTAGGTGTTCTCTTCTAAATTTAGCGGCAGCATTTTCTTTTAGTTTTTGTAGATTATTTTCCTTTAAGAAAATTTCTCCACTTGTGGGTTTATCTAAGGTCGCAATGATGTTTAAAAGTGTTGTTTTACCTGCGCCTGACTCACCCATAATGGCGACAAATTCTCCTTCTTGAACCTCAAGATTAATGTCTTTTAAAGCTTCAACTTCAATGCTACTTTCATCTGTAAAAACTTTACGTACATGTGTTAATTTTAAAATACTCATTTTTTGTTACCTCCTAATTGATAACTCAATTATAAAAAGGTTTCTATCATACTAACAGTTACGAAGCAGATAGAAACCTTACAATTTGTTATTTTAGTAGTAAGTCTTTTTTAAAACTTAATGCAGCACACGTACCTTGCTTAAGAACAGATGTTATTTCTAATTTTATCTCTAAGGCTTGACAGACTTTTTTGACCATAAAAAGTCCCATCCCTGTCGCCGAACCATATATACGTCCATTTTGTCCCGTAAAGCCCGCTTCAAAGATACGTGGTAAATCACTGGCAACAATGCCAATCCCTTGATCTTGTAATATTAGCGTTTCATCTTGCCATTTAAAAGTAATCTGGCGATGTGATGGACTATATTTGATAGCATTTAGCAATAATTGTTCAATCACAAAACCTAGCCATTTAGCATCACTAATAACCTTAACACTTACTAACTCAACTTTAATTCGAATATCTTTTTGAATACACAAAGGTGCACATTTATGGACTTGCTGCTTCACTAATTCACCTAAATCCAACTTGTTAAAAGCCAAATCATGATTAAAATCAGCTAATCGTTCATTGGTCAAAAGCATTTCTAATTGGTAATTAGCTTGACGTAATTGTTGTTGTACACTAGTAGCATCCAATTGCTCGTTAGCTTGAGCTAAAAGATTTAAAGCTGTTAGTGGTGTTTTAATTTCATGGCTCCACAAACGTAAATAGTCGCTTCTGGCAGTTTCTTTTTGGCTTACTTTTTGCATCAATTCTAAATAGTCTAGTTGATAGTGCCTCATGGCTTGATAGTAGGCTTGATCTAATAAACCTTTAAAATCTTGGTCATCTAATTCTTGTAAGTTGCGCAACTTTTGTAGCCACAAAATCCGCTGATAAATCTTAGTTGCAAAATAAAGCCAAATAATCAAAATAAATAAGCTACTAAAGCGCAAAACGTCACCTAAAACCACCTTGGGCAAAGCATATAAATGCCATAGTATCAGCAAAAACGCCATAATAACTAGATAGATAAGCAACACATAGCCTTGATCTAGCAGAGCTTGACAATATAACTTAAATTTATTCGTCTTTTTTGGCAATGCGATAACCTCGTTTTCTTTCCGTAATCAATCTTTGTCCTAAATCTAAGGAAGATAACTTTGCACGCAAACGACTCAAATTAACATTTAAAGCATTTTCATCGATAAATTCGTTCCCCGCCCATAAGGCTTGCATGATTTTTTCTTTAGTGACCGTTTGTCCATTAGCATTAAACAACAAGCGTATAATCAAAGCCTCTGTAGGTGTTAAGCGTAAACTTTGTTGTTGTCTTGTCAATGTATTAGTCAACAAATTGAGCTGATAATCTTCAAAAACTAAAATTTGTTCAAGATTTTCGTTAGGCGCATACCGTTTAAGCAACACCTTAATTTTGGCTAACAATACATTTAAAGAAAACGGCTTAACAATATAATCATCTGCACCTAAGGCTAGTGCCATTACCGCATTAGGATCGAGCTCACCGCCCGAAACAAACAAAATCGGCGTCTTTGTAAAAGTCCGGATCTTTTGTGTCCAATAAAAGCCATCAAATGTCGGTAAGGTTATATCCATTAAAATTAGATCTGGTGCAAAATTTAAAGCCTCGCGATCAACATTTTGCCAATCTTTCACGCTGGCCACTTGATAATTCCATTTTTCAAGTGTTTTCTTGACTGTTGCGATGATCATTTGGTCATCTTCAATTAAAAAGATTTTTGCCACAAGCACACCACCTTACTCTAAGCCAAAATACTTTCTACCTACAATTTCATCATTTTTTAGTTGCTCTATTAGTTCATCTACCGTTTTAAATTTCACAGTTGGGCGAAGATAATGACACCATTTTACGACAACATCTTGTCCATAAACATCTTGATTGAAATCAAATAAATAAACTTCCACCGTTAATTGACGATCATCACCAAAAGTTTCATTATGTCCAATGTTAGCTACTCCATAATACCAATTATCAGCAACTTTTGTTTTAACTGCATAAACACCGGTTGCTAATAAACGCTGGTCTTTTTCATAAGCAATATTTAACGTTGGAAAACCTATTGTCCGCCCACGCGCATCACCATGAACAACACGACCACCAAATTGATAAGAATAACCTAACAAAAAATTAGCCTCTTGTAGATTCCCCTCATCAATGGCTTGTCTGATTCTAGTTGAACTAATTCTGCCTTGCTGGTCTTTTTTATCTGGAACTGCCACAATTTCAAAACGTCCTTGAGCATAGTCTTTTAACGTCGTCATATTAGCAATTTGTGGCTTGCCATAAGTATAATCGCTTCCCGCAACTACACATTTAGCATGCAATGCAACCATATATTTATCGACAAATTCTTGTGGTTTCATCGGCACTAGATTTTGATTAAATTCAACTACATAAGTGATATCTACACCTAATTTGGCAAATAATTCCAGTTTAGTCGGTGTCTTAGTTAGATAAGTCACTGTTGCTTCATCTAAATTTTGATAAGCTAATTTAGGATAACGATCAAAAGTCATCACTGCTAAAAGACAGTTTAACTGCTTAGCCTTTTGTTTTGCTGCTAAAATCACCTCTTGATGACCCAAATGAACACCATCAAAAAATCCTAAAGCTAACACAATTGATTGATTAACAATCTGCTCTTTAACATAAGGTTCCGCTAAATTTATTACTTTCACATTAACACTTCCTTACGTCAAGTCTATCATTTGTTCTGGCTGATAGCGATCTTTTTTTTCGTTGTAGCAATAAACACAGCGAACCTTACCACCATAAAATAACGCCAGTTTAGTTACAATTTGACCTGAATTGACATATTTAGGACTTAAAAAGCCTCCATTTTTGACAAAACTCCATTGCTTAGCATCTAACTCATAGAACGTAAAATCAGTCAAAGCATGTTCAATTGGTTGTAGCTTAGTTTGTAATTGTTCTTCACTCATTTGTGCTAATTGTTCTAAGCTTACCGCTTGTCCAATTCCAAATCCTCCGCTTTTTAAACGTGTCAAGTCTGACATCACAGCCGCTACTCCTAATTTTTTGCCTAAATCAACTGCTAATGTGCGAATATAAGTTCCGCGTCCACAAGCTACTTCAAAAAAGATAGTTTGTTGTTGTTGTTCTTCGTCAAAGATAGGTGCTTTAGTTTGCTTATAATATTCAACATAAATCTTTCTTTGCGGTCTTTGAACCGGATCGCCACAACGAGCATAATCATATAAACGACGCCCATTGACTTTTACCGCCGAATACATAGGGGGAATTTGAATCATCTCACCTGTCAAACTTTGCATTGCTTGCGTGATTTCTTCACTGCTAAATGGTGTTTTTAGCGGTGTTTCTTCAATAATTTCACCATCTAAATCTTCAGTTGTTGTTGCAAACCCTAGCGTGATTTGTCCTTGATATATTTTGCCAGAATCCATCATATAATTAACTACTTTAGTTGCCTTACCAATACAAATTGGTAAAACTCCATCAACATTAGGATCTAACGTTCCAGAATGACCTACCTTTTTGGTTTTAAAAATTTTACGACACTTAAAAACAGCATCATTACTTGTCATGCCCCGCTCTTTATATAAAGGGAGAATTCCATCCATATCTTTTTCCTCTCATCTCAAAAATAAAAGGAGACCAGAAATTTCCAGTCTCCTTTTGAAAGCAAAGTGCTAAACGGCTATATGCTATCGCCGCTTAAAATTCACCGGAACGATGCAATTTATTTAGCAATTCATCGATATGATCGCCATATTGAACCGAGGTATCGCGTTCAAACACGATTTCCGGCGTTACATATATGCTCAAGCGATGACCCAATTCACGCCGAATTAAGCCTGTTGCTTTTTCCAAACCTTGTTGTGTCTTTTTAGCATCGGAAGCCAAATCAGATAAAATACTGTAATAAATCTTAGCGCGTTGTAAATCACCAGTTACTTCTACTCCGGTAATCGTCACACCATAAACACGCGGATCGCGCACACGCTTTTGTAAGATATCATTGACTTCACGTTGAATTTCTTGTGATAACCGACCAACACGATACTGCTGAGCCATATATTTCCTCCTTAAAATGTAAAACACTCTCTATACTTATTGCACAGGAACTTCTTCCATAACATAGGCTTCGATTTGATCGCCAACCTTAATGTCATTGTATTTTTCAACCATCAAACCACATTCGTAACCTGATTTAACTTCTTTAACGTCATCTTTGAAGCGTTTCAAACTTGCAAGAGTTCCTTCATAAACTACAATACCATCACGGATGACACGCACACCACTGTTACGTTGAATATAACCTTCTGTAACATATCCCCCACCAATTGTACCAAGCTTAGATACCTTGTAAGTTTCACGAATTTCAACTTGACCGGTAATTTTTTCTTTAAATTCTGGTTCAAGCATACCTTTCATCGCAGTTTCAACTTCATCGATAGCCTTATAGATAACGTTATGCAAACGAATATCAACACTGTCATTTTCCGCTTGGGATTTAGCTAATGGAGTTGGACGCACATTAAAACCGATGATAATTGCATTTGAAGCTTCTGCTAAGGTTACATCACTTTCATTGATTGCACCAACAGCTTGGTGAATAATGTTAACACGAACACCTTCAACATCAATCTTTTTAAAACTTTGAGCCAAGGCTTCAACAGAACCTTGTACATCAGCCTTAATAATCAAAGCTACTTGTTTTAGTTCGCCTTCTTTAAGCGTAGCAAACAAATTATCCAAAGTCACATGACTTGTTTGACTTCTTTCAGCTAATAAAGCTTTTTCAGCACGTTTTTCACCAGCGGCACGTGCTGTCTTTTCGTCATCAAACGCAACGAAACGATCACCTGAGTCTGGCACGCCATTTAAACCAGTGATTTCTACTGGTGTTGCTGGAGTTGCCTTTTTAATCACCTTACCACGTGCATCTGTCATTGTTCTAACACGACCAAATGTATTACCAACAACAATTGGATCACCAACTTGTAAAGTACCTTGTTGAACTAATAAGGATGCAACCGAGCCTTTACCTTTATCTAAACGCGCTTCAATAACAGAACCTGCACCGTGTTGCTTTGGATTAGCCTTTAATTCAAGCATTTCTGCTTGTAATAAAATCATATCTAAGAGTTCATCAATATTTTTGTTAAATTTAGCAGAAATCTCAACAAAAATTGTATCCCCACCCCAAGCTTCTGGAATCAATTCATATTCCGATAATTGTTCCATGACATGGTTTGGATTAGCACCTGGCTTATCAATTTTGTTAACAGCCACAATAATTGGTACTTGTGCAGCTTTAGCGTGGTTGATAGCTTCAATTGTTTGTGGCATCACTCCATCATCTGCAGCTACTACTAAAACAGTAATGTCAGTAATATCTGCTCCACGCGCACGCATGTTTGTAAACGCAGCATGTCCTGGTGTATCTAAGAAAGTAATAATCTTGTCACCTTGTTTAACTTGATACGCACCAATGTGTTGTGTAATTCCACCAGCTTCACCTTCTGTAATATGAGAATTACGCAACTTATCTAGCAAGGTTGTTTTACCATGGTCAACGTGACCCATAATAGTCACAACTGGTGGGCGTGATTCTTGATATTCAGTATTATTTTGTTCATCTTCAAAGAATTTATCGATATCAGAAACATCAACTTCAACTTTTTCTTGTGCTTGAATACCATAATCAGCCGCTAAAATTTCAATTGTGTCCTTATCAAGAGATTGATTTTGGTTAACCATCACACCCATCATAAACAACTTCTTGATAATTTCTGCTGGTTCACGATGAATCTTTTTAGCAATATCAGCAACATTCATTCCCACAGTATAAACTAAAACTTCTGGCAATGGCTTATTTTTACGTTGTGGCAATTGTGGTTTATTTGCATTTTGATTGCGCTGATTTTTCTTGCCACCTTTTTTATTTTTCTTTCCACCAAATTGGTTGTTACTTGCGGTGTTATTGAATTTACCTTTACCGCGTCCATTATTACGATTATTATTGTTATTATTTTCCATCTTTTTCTCTGCATGCCTTTCATTATTTCTTTGGGCATCGCTTGCTTGGGCTTTTTTAGCAGCTAATTTTGCTTTAGCTTGATGATTGCCGCTAGCTTGCACTTTTGCAGTTGCTTTTTTATTGTCTTGCACTGCTTTTTTTGTGTTTTCTTTTTTAGGCTGTGGTGCAAATATTGCACGTAATTGTCGTTCTTCATTTTCGCCAACGACAGACATATGATTACCAACCTTGAAACCTTTTTCTTTAGCAGCGGCAATTACTTCTTTACTCGAAATATTTAGTTCTTTTGCCAATTCATAAATTCTTTTTTTAGCCATTATTTTGTCCTCCTTGGCACATCTCCCATCGCTTGCCCAAAGCCGACGGGAAGTCTGCTAAAAGACAAGTAATGTTTGAATTTTTTGCGCAAAGCCTTTATCAGTTAATGCTACAATCGTCCGTTTTTGTCCAATTGCTATACTTAATTCGACTTGATTGAATTCTTCACACAAATCAACCTGATAGCTTTGACATTTATCAGTTACTTTTTTGCGGGTCGCTTGTCCACAGTCACTAGCCATCAATACTAGACTTAATTGACCATTGCGTAATTTTTTTAATACCATTTCTTCACCAGCAACTACCTTACCCGCGCGGCGTGCTAATCCTAATAAGTTAAGAATCTTTTGTCTATTTTCCATTTCCGAATAATTCTGCCCGTGCAACTTGATGATCAACATAAGCGATTAATTCTTCATAAAAATCATCTGTTATTTTTATTCCAAATGCCTTATCAAATGTTTTTTGTTGTTGTGCTTTCTTAGCTGTTGCAACATCTAAATGAATATATGCACCGCGTCCAGCTTTTTTACCTGTTGGATCAATGCTAACTTCATTTTCCTTATTTTTAACCACACGTACTAATTCTTTTTTAGGTTTCATTTCACCTGTCACAATATCTTTACGCATTGGTATTTTGCGTTGCGCCATTTGACTCACCTCTATTCGTTGTCAAACACATCTTCTTGTTGACCTTCACTATTTGTTTCTTCAACTTCTGGTTGTGAAAGCATATCTTGTTGTGACTTGATATCAATCTTATAACCCGTTAAACGTGCTGCCAGACGAACATTTTGACCTCGTTTGCCAATTGCTAATGATAATTGATTATCGGGAACAACGACTGTACAAGCATGTTCATTTTCAGGATCAAAAATCACTTCCAAAACCTCAGCCGGATTTAAAGCATTAGCAATGAACTTGGCTGGTTCTTCACACCATTCAACGATATCCATGTTTTCACCTTTTAACTCATTTACGATCGCTTGAACACGTTCACCACGTGGACCAACACAGGTACCGACAGAATCAACCCCTTCTGCATGTGAATAAACCGCAACCTTAGCACGATCGCCTGCTTCGCGTGCGATTGATTTAATTTCAACCGTGCCATCAAAGATTTCAGGAATTTCTTGTTCAAATAAACGTTTTAACAAGTCAGGATGCGAACGACTCACATAAACTTGTGGACCTTTACTTGTATTATCAACTTTATAAATATAAACCTTGATACGATCATGTGATTTATATTCTTCACCTGCAATTTGATCTTGGCGTGAAAGTAAAGCTTCAACCTTACCTAAGTTAACGTAGATATAGCGACTATCATGACGTTCAACTTCACCTGTTACGATTTCATTTTCGTATTGAATATATTGATTATAAATAATTGTATGTTCTTCTTCACGCATACGTTGAATAATAACTTGTTTAGCAGCTTGTGTTGCGATACGACCAAAATCTTTTGGTGTAACTTCAAATTTAATTTTATCGCCAATTTCATATGCTTTGTTAATCATTAAAGCATCTTCTAGACTAACCTCTAAATTTGAATCAAAAACTTCATTAACAACTTCTTTTTCAGCGTAAACATGAATATCGCCACGTAGATTATCAAATTCTACAACAGCGTTTTGAGCTGATCCATAGTTTTTTTTGTAGGCAGATACCAACGCATTTTCTAACGCTTCAATGACAACTTCTTTTTTAATTCCTTTTTCTACTTCAAGCGTATTTAATGCACTTAGTAATTCTTTACTCATTTTTTCTTTAACTCCTTTAAGAAACTTTTTAAAACTTAATTGCTAAGCGAGCCTTGGCAATCTTATCTCTTGGAATTACAACGCTTCGTTCACGCGTCTTATCCATATATACTAAGGTCAATTCAGTGGCAGTCAATTCTACCATTGTCCCTTCAAAAACCTTGCAACCATCGATAGGCTGATACAAAGAAATATTGACATAACTATTCAAAGCTCTTTGATAGTCACGTTCTTTTTTTAGTGGTCGTTCTGCACCCGGTGAAGAAACTTCCAAATAGTAAGCCTGAGGAATCGGATCTGGCTCACAATTATCAAGTTTTTCACTCAATTGGTCACTTACCAATGCACACTCTTCGATATTAATTCCATTTGGCTTATCGATATAGACACGTAAATACCAGCTTTTTCCTTCCTTAACAAATTCAATATCAACTAATTCAAATTGATATTCATCTAAAATCGGCGTTACTAGTTCGGTAACTGTTTCAACAACACTACTCACGCTTTAACCTCCTAAAATTTTTTTGACCTTGATGGTTCAAGCATTTACTCCAATAAAAAGAGTGAGCATTGCTGCTCACTCCTCGCGAGTTATCAAATTACCTCAATCAGTATAGCACACTTGGCATTAAAACTCAAGTTTAAAACAAGTCTTCAAACAAACTGAGTTGGTTTTCATCTGGTAAATGATCTAAGACATGGTTTTGGTTCATATATTCAATTAAAGAATTAGAAACATGTCCTCGTTTAGCCAAATCTTCTTTAGAAATAAATTCTTGTTCTTCCCTAGCTGCAACGATTTGTTTAGCAACGTTTAAGCCTAGCCCTGGTATCGCAGAAAACGGAGCCAATAATGTCTTATCATCTAAAATTATCCAATCAGATGAATGTGAACGATTGATATCAACCATTTTAAAATTAAATCCACGTTCTATCATTTCATTTGCCAATTCTAAAACAGTCAATAAATTCTTTTCTTTAGCCGATGCATCATTGCCTTTATCATTGATAGCTTGCATCGCTGCTTTGACCGATTGTTTACCATGTGCCATTGCGATTAAATCAAAATCATCTGCTCTCACTGAAAAATATGCTGAATAATAAACTAATGGGAAGTAAACTTTAAAATATGCTATACGCAATGCCATCAAAACATATGCAGCCGCATGAGCTTTAGGGAACATGTATTTAATCTTCAAACATGCTTCGATATACCATTCAGGAACATTTGCTTCGCGCATTTGCTTTTGCCAATCATCTGGAATACCTTTGCCTTTACGCACAGATTCCATGATTTTAAAGGCGATATCCGATTCAACTCCCATATGAATCAAATCCATCATGATATCATCACGACAACCAATAACTTCTGGCATCGTAACCGTACCATTTTTAATTAACTCTTCGGCATTTCCTAACCAAACATCGGTTCCATGCGATAAGCCAGAAATTTTTAATAACTCAGCAAACGTCTTTGGATGTGTTTCTTCTAACATTCCTCTAACAAAGCGAGTTCCAAATTCAGGAATTCCCAGTGTTCCTGTTTTCGATTCAATTTGTTCAGGTGTTACACCTAAAATCTCTGTCCCAGAAAATAACGCCATCACTCCTGGATCATCGGTTGGAATCGTCTTAGGATCAATTCCTGATAAATCTTGGAGCATCCGAATCATCGTTGGATCATCATGCCCTAAAATATCAAGTTTCAAGATATTATCGTGGATCGAATGAAAATCAAAGTGTGTGGTCTTCCAAGCTGCCGTTAAATCGTCAGCTGGGTACTGAATAGGTGTAAAATCATAGATATCCATGTATTTAGGCACAACTAAGATACCAGCTGGATGTTGCCCAGTTGTTCGTTTGACCCCAGTAGCACCTTTAGCTAAGCGATCTACTTCTGCACCTCGCAAAGTAATTTCATTATCACGCTCATATGCTTTAACATATCCATAAGCCGTCTTATCTGCAACCGTTCCAATTGTTCCGGCCCTAAAAACATTGTTTTCGCCAAACAAAACTTTGGTATAGTTATGTGCAATCGGCTGATAATCACCGGAGAAATTCAAATCAATATCTGGAACCTTATCACCTTTAAAACCTAAAAAGGTTTCAAATGGAATATCTTGACCGTCTTTGACCAATTCACTACCGCAGTTTGGACAATTTTTATCTGGCAAATCATATCCAGAACCATATTCACCTTTTTCAAAAAACTCGGTCCAACAACAATTTGGACAACGATAATGTGGAGGCAGCGGGTTAACTTCGGTAATTCCTGTCATTGTCGCGACTAAACTTGAACCAACCGATCCCCGTGAACCAACTAAATAGCCATCTTTATTAGATTTATGCACTAATTTTTGTGAAATCAAATAAATAACCGAAAAGCCGTTACCTACAACAGATTTGAGTTCTTTATCAATGCGCGCTTCAACAACACGCGGTAAGTTTTCACCATAAAGTTCATGTGCTTTATTAAACGTTAAATTATTGATATCATCTTCTGCGCCTTCCATTTTAGGCGTGTAAAGTTCATTTTTAACAGGAGAAACATCATCACACAAAGCTACAATTTTATTAGGATTAACCACGACTATTTGATGTGCACACTGCTCACCTAAAAAAGCAAAATCAGCTAACATTTCATCTGTTGTTCTAAAATGTGCATCAGGTAATTGTTTTAATTTATTCAGTGGATTAGCACCACCTTGGGAATTAATTAAAATCTTACGATAAATGCTATCTTCTTTATTCATGAAGTGCACATCACCTGTTGCTACTACTGGAATGTTTAATTCTTCACCTAAACGTACCATATCAGCGATAATTTCTTCTAAGTTATTTTCATCACGTACCAATTCTTGTTCAAGTAAAGGTTGATATAAAGCTTTAGGCTGAACTTCTAAATAATCATAAAATGTTGCTTTTTGTTTTGCTGCCGCGTAACCTTTTTGCATCATTGCAGTAAAGACTTCACCATTAGCACAAGCAGATCCAACTATTAAACCTTCACGATATTTTTGTAAAACTGCGCGTGGAATTCGCGGAACTCTATGAAAATATTTTGTCATCGACGCTGAAACGACCTTAAATAAATTTTTAAGACCCGCTTGCGTCGTTGCCAAAATAATCGCATGAAACGGATGCTCATGTTTATAAGCATCATGTTGTCCCGTATATTGATTAAATTCATCATGATATATTATTTGATATTTTTCTTGCGCTTCTTTTAACATCGCATAATAAATATAACCTGTTGCTTCAGCATCATAAACAGCACGGTGATGATGTTCCAAATTTACATTTAACTTCTTAGCTAAAGTGTTCAATCTGAAACCACGCATTTCAGGATATAAGAAACGAGCTAACGGCAAGGTATCTAACCAAGGCTCTTGGATTGGTTCCATATCATGACGTAAATAACCGGCATTCATAAAATCAATATCAAACGTTGCATTATGCCCTACAATAATACTATCTTGACAAAACTCTTTAAACATTTCAAAAACTTCACGTTCTGTCTTAGAGCCTTTAACCATATCATCTGTTATACTTGTCAACTCAATTGTTGTTTGAGATAAAGGATGTCCTGGATCTATGAATTGTTCAAATTTATCGATAACTACGCCATCTTTCATTTTAACAGCCGCCAACTCGATAACCTTATCATACCGCGCTGATAGACCTGTTGTTTCCGTATCAAAGATTACGTAGGTCGCATTTTTTAATTCTTGGTGTGCTTCATTATAAGCAATCGGCGTTTGATCGTTGACGATATTAGCTTCAACACCATACAAAATCTTGACGTTATTCTTTTTTCCTGCTGCATGTGCATCTGGGAAAGCCTGTAAATTACCATGATCAGTAATTGCAATTGCCTTTTGTCCCCATTTAGCGGCCTGAGCCACATATTCACCGATACTATTGGTTGCATCCATAGTACTCATATTAGAATGCACATGTAATTCTACTCTTTTTTGATCATTTGGTTGTGTGTCTTTTCGTTGTTCATGTTTTACTTCTACTAAATCATAAATATTAATCACTAATTCATGCGCATATGCATCTTCTTGAACACTTCCACGAATCTTAACCCACTGCCCTACTTTGATTGCATCAAATAATGCTTCGTCATTTTCATCTCGTGAAAACTTCCGAACAATAAACGAAGAAGTATAATCTGTAACCTTTAGATTCATCAATTTACGTTCAGAGCGTAGTTCTTTGACTTCTTTATCGAAAATATAACCTTGAACGATAACAGATCTTTCTTCTTCATTTATATCAACCATCTGTCTTATCGGTACATCAGCTGCTATCTTTTTACCAATTTGCAACGGACCTTCAAAATCATTAAGGTCTTTAGCTTTAACCTTATTTTGATTTTGCGCCTTGATTGCCTCTAAAGCTTGTTTTGCTAGTTGCTCATCTTGCTTTGCTTGCATCGCTTGATAATCTTTAAGTTGTTCTGCAACTTGTTTTTGATCACATACAGTCATAAAATTTAGGCGTGGGAAACCTAATTGCTGATAAGTCTGGCTAATTGGACCTAGTGCTTGATTATCCAAGTATTGTTTAGCAAATTCACTATTAGCTTGTAATATGATTGCATCCGCATCAACTTTTGGGCCTCCGTTACACAGGCTTTGCAACTGTGATTCATTAATCCCGCATTGAGTCGTTATCCAAGACCAATAAGCTTGTAAGTGTTCAGTTGTTACTTTAGGATTAGTAGTTGTAATAAAAACCTGCGTTTGTGCAATGTCTTTAAATGCCAAACCTATAGATTGTTGTAAGGCCATAAATGTCTGGTAAGGTAAAATATCTGATAATTGGAGATAAAAATCCCAACATTTCGATTGCGTGTGCACTTTTACCTTTTCAATCAAAGCAGTTGCTAACAAGCTTTGCTCTTGTTGACTAGGTTGCCAGTTGACTTGTTCCAACAGTTTTTGAAACATCTCTTTTTTATCAAGTGCCATCTTTTTATCCTTTCTTGCAAGAAAGACTGAAACAAAACTTGTTTCAGTCTTTTTTGCTTACTAGTGCTTCAATAAAGCCGCTAATGAATTCAAAAGTTCATCAGTCTTAATTTCAAGGGTTTCACCTGTTTTACGTAATTTTAATTCGACAATTCCTTCGGCTGCCTTTTTACCAACAGTCACCCGAATTGGCAAACCAATTAAATCTGCATCTGCAAATTTAACACCTGCACGTTCTTTACGATCATCGACTAATACTTTGTATTGAGCATCTTCTAAAGTTTGTGTAAGTTGTTGTGCAAGCTTATTTTGTGTTTCATCTTTAACATTAACAGGAATAACATGGATATCAAACGGTGCAATTGATTCAGGCCAAATCATCCCATTTTCATCACTGTTTTGTTCAACAATTGCCGACAATAAACGCGAAACTCCGATACCATAACATCCCATAATGATTGGAATTTGACGTCCATTTTCATCTAAGACATTGGCATTTAAACTATCGGAATAACGAGTCCCTAATTTAAAGATATGACCAATTTCAATTCCTTTAGTGAAGCACAACTTACCTTCACCATCTGGTGATAAATCACCTTCTTGAACAGTTCTTAAATCTACAAAATCATTTACATGATAGTCACGTTCTAAGTTAGCATTCTTAAAGTGATATCCATCTTCGTTGGCACCACAAATTACATTAGCCATGTTTTGCACATCTAAGTCTGCAATAACTGTAAATTCTTCATCCAAACCTACAGGACCAAGAGAACCAAAACCTGCTCCTAATAAGTCTTTGATTTCTTGTTCTTCAGCTGGACGTAAGAAATCACAGCCTAAATGATTTTTAAGTTTAACTTCATTTAATTCATCATCGCCACGCATCAATACCGCGATAGTTTGTTCATCTGCCACGTAAAAGAGTGTTTTAATCAAGCGACCATTATCTTCGCCTAAAAATTGTGCAACCTCTGCAATTGATTTAGCCCCTGGTGTTGCAATTTTAGTCAATTCTTGTAATGACTCATGCGATTTTTGCAATGTACGTAAATTTTTAGCCATTTCCAAATTAGCCGCATAATCACTTTGATCAGAATAAACAACTGTATCTTCACCAATTGGAGCAATTGCCATAAACTCTTTAGAATCTTTGCCACCCATTGCACCAGAATCAGCAATAATACTTCTAAATTGCAATCCAACACGCTCAAAAACATTAGTATATGCTTGATCCATTGCACGATATGTTTTATCTAAACTATCTAAATCCGCATGAAAAGAATAGGCATCTTTCATCAAAAACTCACGTCCACGTAATAAACCAAAACGTGGGCGATTTTCATCCCGATATTTCATTTGAATTTGATACAATGTCAACGGTAATTTCTTATATGATTTAATAGCATCACGCACAATCATCGTAAATGTTTCTTCATGAGTTGGACCTAAAATAAAATCACGTTCATGTCGATCTTTAAGTTTAAACAAAGTTGGACCATACGTATCATAACGTCCTGATTGTTGCCATAATTCTGCTGGAATCACTGCTGGTACAAGCATTTCTACAGCATCGATTTTTTCCATTTCTTCACGAATAATATTTTCAATCTTGCGTAATACCATGTAAGAAAGTGGTAAATATGAATACATCCCTGCACTAACTTGCTTAATAAAACCTGCACGCAACATCAATTGATGACTCAAAGCCTCTGCATCACTAGGAATTTCCTTTGAAGTCGGGATTAAAATTTTCGATTGTTTCATGATTAAAAATGCCCCTTTAATTAAAATTTCTCGCTTTTTTAGTTTAACAAATAATTCTAATGGAAGAAATATCTTTGAATATCATTCCAGGTTACTAGAATCATTAAAATTAACACAAAGCCAAAACCAATCATTGTAATTAACATCTCTTTATTTGGATCAATTGGTTTTCTTCTGATAGCTTCAATGATGTTTAATAATAACTTACCACCATCTAATCCAGGTATAGGTAACAAATTAACAATGCCTAAGTTAACCGAAAGTAAGCCCAATAATGACATCAAACTTAAAACACCATATTGAGCAGCTGTTTGGGTTGCTGAATAGATTGCAACTGGTCCACCCAAGTCATTAAGACTAAATCCTTGCGTAAACATATTAACCAAAGCTTGCCAAACCATCACAACTACCGTCCAGGTCTGAGTAAAGCCATAAGTAATGATTGTTAGTGGTGAACGATCAAATTCACTTTTAGCCATCACACCAATCAACCCGACTTCTTGACCATCTACTTTTTTTATTTTTGGCGTTAAAGTAATCTTTTTAGTTGTTTGGCCACGTTTAACTGTCAATGTTGTTTTTTTACCACCACGCTGACTAATAGTATTACTTACCTTCAACCATGTATCGGTTTTTTTACCATTAATTGCTACAATTTGGTCATTTCTTTGCAAACCTGCCTTTTGTGCAACTGAATCTTTTTGGACACTAGCTATTTTATTAGTTGTTTGACTAACTCCACCTTGCATACAAGCAATTAACATGAAGACCACAACTGATAATAAAAAGTTATTTAGCGGTCCAGCAAAATTAGTCATCATTCTTTTAGGTAAACTAGCCGATTGAAATTGAACATCTAATGGAGCAATTCTAACTTCTGTGCCATCTTTTTCTACAATTAAAGCATCATGATTCACCGGATAACGAACACTTTGAGTTTCATCACCATTTTCATATCCTTCTAACCATAATTCCTTGGTCAAATCCCAATCGATTACCTCTAATGCAATACCAGTCATCAAAGTTGTCTTATGACTAGTATCAATCTTAATGATTTCACCTTCATCATTTAATACTACGCTAACTGGTAATCCTTTTTGTAAAGTTTCACTATCGTCTTCTTCTAGACCCGCCATGCGCACGTAACCACCTAATGGTAACAAACGTATGGTGTAAGTCGTTCCATTTTTATGAACGCCAAAAATCTTAGGTCCCATTCCAATAGCAAATTCACGCACTAAAATGCCAGATTTCTTGGCAAAATAAAAGTGCCCAAACTCATGTACAGCAACGATTACACCAAAAACAATAATGAAAGCAACAATTGTTCCTAACATTTAGACTCCCTTCTGCTCATTTTAAATCAAGCCCGTAAAATGTAATAACGGTAAAACAAATAATAATGAATCAAAACGATCCAAGATTCCACCGTGTCCAGGTAAAATATTTCCTGAATCTTTGACACCATAATGACGTTTAAAAGCCGATTCAATTAAATCGCCTAGCTGGCCTCCAATTGAGAAAAATAGTGTTAATACTAACATAACTGGCAAGCTATAAAAACCTGCTTGGTTGCCAAAAAAGTATAGGTAAATCCCTACCAAAACAACTGCGCTAAGCGTTCCTCCAATTGAACCTTCCCAAGTTTTATTAGGACTAATATGTGGTGCAAGTTTATTTTTACCAATTTTCCGGCCAATCATATAAGCACCGCTATCAGTAATCCATACAATTAATAACGCATATAAAATCATTTGCCAGCTTTGTGCTCGAGCTACTAGCATATAATGAAAACCAAAGCCAGCATACAATGCCCCTAAAACTAATACACCCGCATCATCAAAAGAAAAGCGATTTTTTGATACTACCATGTGAATTAGTAAACACAATAACCCAATATATAATATTTCTAACAAAGTTATTTGTTTAGGCAAGAAACTTAGCCAATCTTCTGGAACTAACAAAGCTGCAATCATCAAAAAGCTAATTATTGCTTCTGGTGATACCAATAGTTTCTTTTTCATTCTTAAAAATTCAGACATTGCGACTAGACCCATCGCAATAACTAAAATATTAAACGCAGTCCCACCAATCACCAAAAGTGGTACAAAAATGATTAAGGCAACAATAGCCGTTATCACACGTTGTTTCATTTATCAGTACTCTCCTTTTTCGTTTCCTTAATACCACCATAGCGTCGATCTCTAGCTTGATATTTGGCAATATCAGCTAATAAATTAACTGGCTTATAGTCTGGCCATAATACATCTGTAAAAATCAATTCACTATAAGCTATTTGCCACAATAAAAAATTTGAGATTCTTTCTTCACCACTTGTGCGAATCAACAAATCCGGATCGTTATATGGCGCAACTTGTTGTGTCATCAAGACACGATCAAGCGTTTTTTCATCAATTTCATCAGGTTTTAGTTTGTTTTCTAAAACTTCTGTAGCTAATGTTTGAATCCCGCTAATAATCTCTGCTCTACTACCATAGTTTAAAGCAAAGTTTAAAATCATGCCGGTATTTTGCGATGTTTGTGCAATTGCATCATCAACTGCCTTACGCGTTGAAGCAGGCAATTGATCTGTATATCCCATAACATTAACTTTAACATTTTTTTCAATTAATTCTGGTACAAATTTGTCAAAAAATTTAACTGGCAAATCCATTAAAAAATTAACTTCAGATGCCGGTCTTTTCCAGTTTTCAGTTGAAAAAGCATATAATGTTAAGACTTTAACACCTAGATCACTAGCCGTTTTAGTTATCTCTTTAACTACTTCCATTCCTTGTTTATGTCCAGCAACACGTGGCAATAATTTTTTTTGAGCCCAGCGTCCATTGCCATCCATGATAATTGCGACATGCTTTGGAATTCGTTCTTCATCTAACTTAATTTCAACTGTCGTATCATCGGCAGCTTTTTGCTTGAAAATCTTAAACAAAAAATTCACCCCCACAGGTCATATGCTTAATTGTATCAAAAATCTAGCTATTTCAAACCAGATTTTTGATATTTTTTACTAACATTAATAAAAGGAGCAAAATTTAATTGGAAGACTCAAATCTTCATTTTGCCCCTTTCATACTTATTTATTTAATTTTAGCCTTCCAAGATTTCTTTTTCTTTTTCAGCTGTAATTTGATCGATATTTTTGATTGATGCATCCGTTACTTTTTGTGCTTGATCTTCCAAATCGCGCAAATCATCTTCGGTTAATTCACCATTTTTTTGCGCTTTCTTTAAGGCATCCATCATTTCACGACGCACGTTACGCACAGCAACCTTACCTGTTTCAGCAACAGATTTTACTTCCTTAGCAAGTTCTTTTCTACGTTCTTCTGTCAATTGTGGAATTACCAAGCGAATGGAATTACCATCACTAGCTGGAGAAATCCCTAAATCAGAAGCTAAGATAGCATGCTCAACATCTTTAATAGATGACTTATCATATGGTGTAATCAATAATACACGTGCTTCTGGCACAGAAATTTGAGCTAATTGATTCAATGGTGTTGGTGCTCCATAGTATTCAACCATAATTCTGTTTAATAAACTAGCATTTGCACGTCCTGCACGAATATTGCCTAATTCACGTTGTAATGATTGTTCTGATTTGGTCATCTTTTCTTGACCATCTTTAATAATTTGATTAGTAATCTTCATAAATTATTTCCCTTCTACTGTTGTTCCGATATTTTCACCTTCAACGACTTTTTTAATATTTCCACGTTTATTCATGTTAAAGACCACCAACGGAATATTGTTATCCATAGATAATGAAGAAGCGGTCGTATCCATTACACGCAAGCCTTTGTTGATAACTTCCATGTGTGTCAATGTTTCAAATTTAACCGCATTTGGATCTGTGTTTGGATCTGCTGAATAAACTCCATCTACTCCGTTTTTAGCCATCAAAATTACATCAGCATTAATTTCGGAAGCGCGTAAAGCTGCCGTTGTGTCTGTCGAGAAGTATGGTGATCCTGTTCCCGCTGCAAAAATCACAATCCGACCTTTTTCTAAATGGCGAACTGCCTTACGTCTAATATATGGTTCAGCTACTTGACGCATTTCAATTGCTGTTTGTACACGTGTTGGTACTCCCAACGTTTCAAGAACATCTTGTAAAGCTAAAGCGTTCATCACAGTCCCTAACATTCCAATATAATCGGCTTGTGCACGTTCGATCCCCATTTGAGCACCAGCTTCACCACGCCACATATTGCCCCCGCCGACAACGATAGCAATTTGGACGCCCAAATCATGAACTTCTTTGATTTCTTCCGCAACTTTTCGGATTTCTGGGGGATTAATCCCGTGCCCTGTATCACCAGCTAAAGCCTCCCCACTAAGTTTCATGACTACACGTTTATATTTGATTGACATGTTGCTCCTCCTAAGAAATCTAAATCTGTCGGTTTCTTGCAAGAAACCATTTGAATTTATTTTATCATTTTTAGTTATCCTTGACTATCCTTAATCGTACAAATAGCATCAAAAATTCGCTAAAACTGAAAAACGCCACCTAAAAAGATGACGTTTAGTTTATTTCAAAAGACACAAACCTTCAATGTCTGATTGCAAGCAAGCAATAAATTCTGCGCCTTGTTGCATATTACCAACTACACTGCCGTAATGTGTTGGAATAGCTAATTTAGGTTTGATTTGATTGATGAGTTGAGCTGCTTGTTGAGGATCCATTGTATAATGACCACCAACTGGTACAAATGCCACATCACAAACTACCTTTTTGACTTCATCAATTAGATCTAAATCACCGGAAATATAATATTTAACACCAAAAAGTTCAACAACATATCCTACCCAGCCGTTTGCTTTAGGATGAAATGGCTTATCAATATTATAGGCTGGAATCGTTGCAAAATTAATATTTAGCATTTCATAATGTTGGTTTGGCTCCACTAACATGAAATCAAGACCTAATTTTTCTAAGGCCTCTTTCATCTCTATTGGAGCAACAACCTTAGTCTCAGCATTAATAACTTTGTTTAAATCCGATACGCTGAAATGATCACCATGACTATGTGTCAAAAAAACTAAGTTAGCATCATGTGTTGCTTTTGCAATATTATAGGGATCAAAATAAATGCTAAATTGTTCAGTTGTCGTTAATTTAATGGCACTTTGACAAATGACTTCCATTTTAACAAGGTTATTCATTGTCATTGATATCACTCCTTTATCAATTATCACAGAAATTATAATACATCATGAACGATAAAATCAAAGTTTAATATAGATATTAAATTTTCTTATTAATTGGGCATTTATTAGTTTAAAATTCAAATGTTTTTATACATTTTTTCAAAAACATAGGTAGTCATACACTAAAAAAGTGGCCAATCCTAAGACCAACCACTTCATAAGCAATAGCTCATTTATTAACCTTCAAAGTAAAATTCAAAAGATCTATATCATGGACATATCGCTACATCTCAAAATGTTATATATTATAACCAACAATTTTATGCGGCTCATACAATTCTTCAAGATAAGCGATATCGTCTTTACTAATGCAAACCTCAAAACTCGAGCTATAATCAGTCAAATACTGCACTTTAGTCACTCCTAAAATTGGCGCACAAACTCCTTTAGCATATAACCAAGCTAAAGCAATTTGTGTCATACTAACATCATACTTTTGTGCTAATTGTGCCACTCTTTTAATGATTAAACTATCTTGTTGTAACGTTTTATCATACTTTTGTTGTGCAATCCTATCATTTTTAGCACGTAAACTTTGCCCTTGATTAATTCGCGCTAAACGACCGGCTGCTAACGGACTATATGGTACTAAAGCTACTCCTAAGTCCTGACATAAAGGAATCATTTCACGTTCTTCTTCACGATACAAGAGATTATAATGATTTTGCATCACGCTAAATGGTGTCCAATTGTTTTTTAATGCTAAATACTGCGCCTTTTGAAATTGCCATGCAGCCATACTCGAAGCACCTAGGGCTAAAACTTTACCACTACGAACTAAATCGTTTAAAGCACTTAAGGTTTCGGCTAAATCTGTTTGCGAATCAAAACGATGAATATATAACAGGTCTAAGTAATCTGTTTGCAGACGTTTTAAAGAACACTCTACTTCATAAAAAATTTCCTTGCGCGATAAGCCACAACCATTTGGCGTTGAACGCATCGGTTCACTTAATTTAGTTGCTAAAACAACTTCATGTCGTTTAGTATATTTGTTAAGTAAGTCTCCTAAAATTTCTTCACTACTGCCTATACCATAAACATTAGCGGTATCAAAAAAATTAATTCCTATGTTGACAGCTTCTTTAACAATACTTTCTGCTTGTTGCTTAGATAAGACCCAATTATGTATCCATTTGTTTGGATCTCCAAAGCTCATCGCTCCTAAACAAATTCTTGAAACATCCATTCCTGTTTTCCCTAGTTTAGTATATTCCATCATCTCAGCTCCTTTAACTTAACTATCTTTAGTTTAAAAAAAACAGTTGCTAAAGCGAATAGACAAATCCAGCCATTTATCTATCTTTTTGACATTTACACAAAACTGTCAATTTGTGATAGCGTAAGGATTTTTATCTCCTAAAAATTGTTCCATGCCAATATTTCGCATTTGTGTAATTAATTTAGCCATCTCAAAACTAGACGTTGGAAAATCCGCTAAAATCCACGATAGCGTCATACTACTTGAGGCTGTCGCATGATATTTAGTCGCTAAAACTAATCTTTTTGGCATTGGGTCTGAGCCATATAAATATTGATGCCACTGTAAATCAAAATCCTCACAATGTTTAAACATATATTCTTTTAAACTATTGGGACCACTTAACAAACAAGCTTGTTGCATAAAGGCACGATAGCTTTGCATCTGGTCGTAAACTTGCGTCAATTCTTGACAAAAATCAAATGTTTGATTAGCTTTCGCAAAACCACCTAAAATTCTAGTAGTATACACATATTGAATCAAATCATCCTTATCTAAGAAATGATTATAAAAAGTTTGGCGACTGATTTTAGCTTCTTTAAGCAATTGACTAATCGTAATTTTATCCAAAGCCTCTCCAGCTTGGATCAACGTTAGCAACGCTTGACTTATTTGTTCTTTAATCATTATTTTGCTCCTTAAAAACAAAAACAAGTTTGGGGCATCCAAAACTTGTTTTTACTTACTATCCTTTAACCAATAAACGCCCACTAGTAATTTCGTAGGTTAAACTTTCAATTTCAGGTCCTTTACGCCCATTATCAGCACGCCGCAATTTTAAACGTCCATTTTGTTTTTCATCAATTGCAGCAACACGATCTGCTTGTGCTAAAGCCATATCTAAACACGAATAGCGCGTTTCCACATGCAACAAATCGTGTGATAAATCCGTTGTTTTAGTTTTAAAAACACTCGTTGCTGACTGGGTTAAGCAAACCGCTTTGGATTTTTCCATTAAATCTGCTGCCGTTACTACGGGAAACGAAAAATTTAAACTTGTGACAAATAATAAGATTGCCCCGGCAATCCTGTCCGATTCACTCAAAAATGATCTCTCCTAAAACTTATTTTTTTGGTTCACCTAAATTCTAGCTAACTCAAACCAAAAAGTAAAGGTATTTTATTTATAAAAAAACTAGAAAAGGTTAAAGTTTTTCTAAGAGAACAAATAAAAAATCCCACTAACTATGAAATAACTATTGTCATTTGATTTATTAATTGTTATAATAACATTTGTTATTTCGGAGAGTTGGCAGAGTGGTAATGCACCGGACTCGAAATCCGGCGAACCGGTAATACGGCGCGCAGGTTCAAATCCTGTACTCTCCTTAAGTAAACACCTACAAACATTTTGTTGTTTGTAGGTGTTTTTATTTTCCCCAATAAATAGTCTTTTAATCACTCATTTGAATTTAACGCTTCAATCATCTTAATTTCTTTTAACTTACGATCAGCAAAGTACATCACAATTATCGAAAAAATAATAGTTAGTACAGTTGCATACGCATAGTCCGGCCATTTGATAATTAACGGAAACAAAATCATCGCAGACGAAGCATTTTGTAAGATAAACCACGTCAAAATATTTCCAATCAAAAAACCTAAAACAATTCCACCTAATGTAAAAATAATATTTTCTCTCACAATATAGCCTGTAACTTCTCGATCATAAAAACCTAAAACCTTAAAAGTCGCCAATTCACGCTGCCGTTCAGCGATATTAATATTAGTCAGATTATATAATACAACAAAAGCTAAAGTCCCTGACAACAAAATAAAGATTAATACAACAATCCCTAAGTTATCAGTTGTCTTCTTTTGCTTAGCAATTTGTTCACTCACTAGATTTACACTGATAAAATTCTTAGAATCAAGTAGTTTTTGCGCCAATTTTTCTTCTTGTTTAGAATTTAGCTTTTTTGTCTTTAATAAATATGAATTGTTTACACTTACCAAGCCACATTTTTCAGCGTATTCTTTAGCTAAATAAATATTATGTGCCACATAATTTTGTGTTATGTGTGCTACCTTAATACGATAAGTTTTACCATCTACTTCTAAGTTAAATTTATCCCCTGGCTGTAAATCAAGACTTTGTGCCAACTGTTGACTAACAATAGCTCCCCTATCATCTAATTTAATGGAGTGGTTTTGTAAATCTTTTAAGGTGATAAACTTGGCTAGATTTTGTTGTCCTTTTTGATCAAACAAATATACACTACTCGTTTGCGTATCTTTATTCTTTCTTTTAATATTTGCTTGGAATAAATCAATTGCCAAAGCATCTGTGATTTCATGATTATTAAAAATCACCTTTTGAGATATATTTTGTGTCGCTATCATCTGATAATGCATTATTTCGCCAAATTGCTTATGGATTGGAGCTGGCAAAGAATCATTTAAACCAAAACCTGCCAATAACAAACCACTGCAGCCTGCAATTCCAAAAATTGTTAAAAACATTCGTGCTTTATATCTAAATAAATTACGGTACGTCACTTTTTGATTAAAACTTAATCTTTGCCATAAAGTAGATTTTTCTAACCATACACGTTTTCCGGCCTTAGGCGCTCTTGGTAACAACAACTCGACTGGTTTTTCATGCAATTCTTTAAGTAAAACATAACTACATGAACCAAGTGTTGCGATTAAAGCACCTAATGTCGCTAAAATAATCGGTGTACTCCAATATAAAATATTATAATCAGCAAAAATATATTGCTTTTTTAAAAGCATACATATAATGCTTGGAATAAAATAAGTTCCAACTACCACACCTGTGATAATCCCAAATAAAGCTGTTAATACTGCATATAATAAATACTTGCTGGCAATTTCTGCATTACGATAACCAAGAGCTTTTAAAGTCCCAATCTCCTTGCGATTTTCTTCAATCATTCGTGTCATAGTGGTAAAAGTAATCAAAACTGCTATGAAAAAGAAAAAGATTGGAAAAACATTGGCAATCGCATCTATTCGATCAGAAAGACTTGTATATTCAACTAATCCCGGCCAATCACTGCGCTTTGATAAAACATAATTAATCTGTGATGCTTGTTGTACCTGAGATAACTTAGCTTGAATTTCTCGTTTAGCTTGCTGTAATTGTTGTGCTTGTGCAGTTGATTGAGCAAATTCTTGTTGTTGATCTATTTTAGCTTGCTTTGCTAATAGAGTTTGTTTTTGTTGCTGTAATCGTTTAATCTTTTGCGTTTTTAACATATTAAGTTGCTTTTTTAGGGTTGTTATTTGAGCATCCAAGGTCGTATTATACGCATTTGAAAAATAATCTACATCTATCAGATCATTGAAGGTAATATCAATTAAACTATATGGTAATCCAACAAACTGATTTTGTTTTAAATAAAGATAACCATCTAATTGACCATCACCTGTCGTGGTCGTTCCACGTTCTTCCAACGATAAATAAAGTGGTGAAGTTACATAGCCAACTACCCGATACTTTGTGTGCTTTAGTGTTTTTTCAAGAAAAATCTGTGATCCTAAAGGATAGTCTTTAGCTAATTTTTGATCAACTAAAACATCAGTATCTTTATCCAACCAGTTTCCTTTGACTAAAGTTAATTTATTAGGCATATCCGCTTGATAAGAATAAAGTTTTAAATTAAGCTGTTTTTTCTCTTCAAAGTATGGAATACTGTAGCTTGCAGATATCTTGCTTCCCTTGAGATTTTCTAACTTAGTTACATCTTTTTTATCAAAACCTACCGTTGAAAGCAATTGAACATCTGAAACCTTTTGCACATCAAACATCTGCCTGAGTGTTTGTTGCAAGTCAGGTCCCACCGATTTAATCCCAACAAATAATAATACTCCTAAAAAAATAATCAAAACAATCGCGATAAAGCGCCCTAACGAAGTTTTAATCGCACGAAGACTGGCTGTTAAATACGTTTTATTCATTGTTTTTCCCTACCATTCTAATTGAGCTACTTCTAGCGGATTATCATTGACGACAACTTTACGAACCGTCGCATCATTAATATAAATTACTCGATCAGCCATCTGTGCTAAAGATGAATTATGCGTGACAATAATCACTGTTTGTTTTTGCTCGCGACTAGCTTGTTGTAACAATGTCAAAACTTGCTTACCAGTCAAATAGTCAAGGGCTCCAGTTGGCTCATCACAAAGCAATAACTTAGGTTTTTTAGCCAATGCCCGTGCAATTGCTACACGTTGCTGTTCACCACCTGAAAGTTGTGCTGGAAAATTATCTAGCCTCTTTTCTAGACCGACTTGACACAAAATCTGTCGACTATCCAAACTATCTTTAACAACTGCTGTTGCCAATTCTACATTTTCTTTAGCAGTCAAATTAGGAACGAGATTATAAAACTGAAAAACAAAACCAATATCTTGCCGACGATAAGTTGTTAACTGGTTAGCAGAAAACTGCGCAATATCGATGCCATCAATGATGATTTGTCCATTGGTCGGGCTATCCATACCACCTAACAAGTTCAACAAAGTCGATTTACCCGCACCACTAGGTCCTAAAATTACAACTAGCTCACCTTTTGTTATCGTGAAATTAATATTGCGATTAGCCATAATAATGGTCTCGCCCATTTGATATTGTTTATCTTCATTTTTGACCTCGATAAAACTCATCTTACTTAAGCTCCTTCATTTAAATCTATTTACCTATATTTTAAAGCGATTACAAAAAATATTCAATTTAAATCTAAAAAAGACCTTTCTAGCCAAAAACTTAGCTAGAAAGGTCTTAAAAAGTCTTTTATTAACGACGACGTTCTGGAATACGAGCAGCCTTACCTTGTAATGCACGTAAGTAGTACAATTTAGCACGACGTACACGACCGTAACGTACAACTTCAATCTTATCTACACGTGGTGTGTGTAATGGGAAAGTACGTTCAACCCCGATACCGTTACTGATCTTACGAACAGTATAAGTTTCAGAGATACCTTCGCCACGGCGTTTGATAACAACACCTTCGAAGATTTGGATACGTTCACGTTTACCTTCAACGATACGTGCATGTACACGTACAGTATCACCGGCACGGAATTCTGGAATATCGTTACGCAATTGAGATTCTGTAATCTTTGCGATTAATGGATTAACTGACATTAAAATTTCTCCTATTCATCGACATTCTTGTCCAGTCGCAGCGGAATATCGTTAATATGGCTTTTTTAAGCCGAGAGTTATTTTAACACAAATCAAATATTAAGTAAAGAGTAATTTATTTTTTAAATAGTTTTTTTGCACAAAACTAACACTTATACTAATTAAAAAAGCAGATATTTACTCATGTTCTTGCATCTTAATTTCAGCTAACATTTGTTGCTCTTCTATGCTTAACGGATAGCCTTCCAATAAATCTGGGCGTCGTAGCCAAGTACGCCGTAAAGCTTCTTTTTGGCGCCACTGAGCAATTTTTTGATGATTCCCACTTAACAAGATATCTGGAACCTTTTGACCGTTAAACTCAGCCGGACGTGTATATTGAGGGTACTCCAATAACCCCGTTGAAAATGAATCTCCACTAGCTGATTGTTCATTTCCTAAAACATCTGGTAATAAACGAACCGTAGCATCAATCATTACCATTGCACCTAATTCGCCACCAGTTAAAACATAATCGCCTAATGAAAGCTCATCAGTAACTAAAGCACGAATCCGTTCATCATATCCTTCATAATGACCACAAATGAAAGTTAAGTGTTCTTCTTTAGACAACTGTTCAGCAACACTTTGATCAAATCTTTTCCCGGCTGGATCTAATAAAATCACACGCCCTTTAGTCTTAGTTTGTTGCATGATATCAGCTAATGCATCATAAATTGGTTGTACTTGCAGTAACATTCCAGCGCCGCCACCATACGGATAATCATCGACATGTCGTTGTTTATTTGTAGTATAATCTCTGAAATTTGTTACTTTAATATCTAGTTTACCTTTTTTTACCGCTTTCCCCACAATTGATTCAGTCAATGGGCCGGTAAACATCTCAGGAAATAGGCTTAAAATATCAATTCGCATTAATCATCCAGCCCTTCCAAAACTTCGACAACAACTTCGCCTTTTTCGATATCAATGCTTTTAATTACATCTTTAATTGCGGGCAATAACAAGTCTTTTTTCCCTTTACGTTTGACTACCCAAACGTCATTAGCTCCTGGGCTTAAAATTTCTTTAATTGTCCCAATTTCTTCTTGCTGTTCATCTAAAACATTAAGCCCAATAATTTCATGATAATAATATTCATCTTCAGGTAAACTTGCTTGTTGTTCTTCGCTGATTTTCAACTCACATTGTTTAAACTTTTCAACTAAATTGATATTATCATAACCATCAAAACTTAACATCTCAAATTGTTTATGCTTACGATGACTTTTAATTATCAACTCTAATGGTTGACTTTGTTGAGGCAAAAATAAGTACAATTTATTGCCAATAACAAAACGTTCTTCACTAAAATCAGTTGTAGCAATAACTTTTACTTCTCCTCGAATGCCATGAGTATTAACAATCTTTCCGACAGTGTAGTAATTCATGCATTAACTCCTTTCTTAAAAAGAAAAACCCCTAAACAAAACATCACTGCTTCATCAAGGGGCTTTTTTTAGTCGTCCACGATATTTAAACGAATTCGCACATCTTCATCCAAACGGATACTATAAACAATCGTCCGAATCGCTTGTGCTACTCGACCACGCTTCCCGATGACACGACCAATGTCTTCAGGAGCAACAGACAAATTAAAATTCAAAAAGTGGTTATCTTTTTGTGTAATAATACTTACTGCACTTTGATCAGCCACTAAAGGTTCAACAATCGTTAAAATTAATTGTTTAACATCTGCTTCTGTCATTTAGTCTACCTTATTTCTTGGAAAACTTAGCTTCATGGAATTTCTTCATAACACCTTGTTTGGAAAGAATGTTACGAACTGTGTCTGAAGGTTGTGCACCGTTGTTTAACCAGTTCATGATTTCTTCTTCTTTAAGTGTTACTGTTTCAGGTTCTGTTAATGGATTGTATGTCCCGACTGTTTCGATGAAACGACCATCACGTGGTGAACGTGAATCAGCTACAACGATACGGTAGAAAGGACGCTTCTTAGAACCCATACGCTTTAAACGAATCTTTACTGACATCTTGAAATACACCTCCTAATATCTTCTCAACGATTAATAATATACCAGTATTTTGCTCTGGTGTAAAGGAAAATTTCTTGACAGTTTATTATTTTTTTCAAAGCAGCGCAATTTTTAGTATTAAAAACCTTATTATACCAAGCTTTTTTAGCTTCAAATTAATTATATATTTAATTAATTTATTTAGGATTGCTATTGTATTCTTAGTCTAAAAAAGCAAGACTTTCCAGCCTTGCTCTTTATCATTTGCGTTTACGCGCCTTTTTAAGACGTTTTAACTTGCGTTTCTTATTATCACGCATCATTTTGTTCATTGACATCTTAGCTAACTTTCCTTGAAGCCCATTACCAAACAAGCCTTCCATCCCTGCAAAATTACCGTTAGACATTTTTTGCATCATTTCACGCATTTGTTTGAATTGTTTAATCATGCGGTTAACTTCTTGGATTGGTCGCCCTGAACCTGCAGCAATCCGCCGACGTCGACTTGGATTTAACAAATCTGGATCTTCTCGTTCTTGTGGTGTCATAGAATAAACAATTGCCTTAGTTCTTTCAATATCTTTAGGATCTACTTGAAAATTCTTTAAAGCTGGGTTATTCGCCATTCCTGGAATCATCTTAATTACATCTTCAAGTGGCCCCATATTTTGAACTTGTTGCATTTGATCCAAAAAGTCATTGAAATCAAATGAATTTTCACGCATTTTTTCTTGCAATTCAAGAGCTTTTTGTTCATCGTAATCACGTTGTGCCTTTTCAATTAAGGTCAACATGTCACCCATACCTAAAATACGCGAAGCCATTCGTTCTGGATAAAAAATATCTAAATCTGTGAGCTTTTCACCTTGTCCGATGAATTTAATTGGCTTACCTGTTACTGCACGAATCGATAGAGCAGCCCCACCACGGGTATCGCCATCCAATTTGGTTAATACGATCCCAGTCACATCTAATTGGTCATTAAAACCTTTAGCTACTTCAACTGCATTTTGACCAGTCATAGCATCGACTGTTAAAAGAATTTCATCTGGTTGAACCAACTGTTTAATATTAACGAGTTCGTCCATCAATGCTTCATCAATTTGCAATCGCCCGGCTGTATCGATTAAAACATAATCGTTTTTTTGCTCTTTAGCCAAAGCCATCCCTTGACGCACAATCTCAATCGGATCAACATCTGTTCCTAATTCAAACACAGGCACATCAATATCTTGTCCCAAGATTTTCAACTGATCAACAGCAGCCGGACGATAAACGTCAGCTGCAATCATCAACGGACGCGCATTTTGTTCATTTTTTAATTTCAAGGCGAGTTTACCTGCAGTTGTAGTCTTACCTGCCCCTTGCAAACCAACCATCATAATAACAGTTGGTATCTTAGGTGATTTATTTAATAAGACTTCATCTTCTCCCATCACCTTGATTAATTCTTCATTAACAATTTTGACAATTTGTTGCGCAGGCGTCAAACTTTCTAAAACTTCTGCACCCACAGCTCTTGTCCGAACATTTTTAACAAAATCCTTAACTACGCCAAAATTAACATCGGCTTCAAGCAAAGCCAAGCGAATTTCACGCATGACCTCTTTGACATCATTTTCACTAATTTTGCCTTTGCGGCGTAACTTACCTATCGCATTTTGTAAGCGTTCAGTTAATCCTTCAAATGCCATTATAACTGCACCTAACTTTCATCTTCTAGATTTTCAAGCTCCTCTATCAAATCAAGTAAATCTTGATCTTTAGGATATTTAACCTGTACATATTCATAGATCTTATCAATTTTTTCAGATTGTTTAGCAAACGTTGCATATAAATGGAGTTTTTGTTCATACTCTTCTAAAATTTTTTCCGTTCGCCGAATATTATCATAAACTGCTTGACGTGATACATCGTAATTTTCTGCAATTTCTCCTAAAGAGTAATCATCGCGATAATACAATGCGATATATGTCATTTGTTTTTCAGTCAACAAAGGTTCATAAAATTCAAATAACGCATTGATTCGATTCGTCTTTTCGATTGCCATCAACTCACGTCCTAATCTTTTTTAGGGGTAACTAACCCCTTAAACAAGCCATAAACAAAGTCTTCAGCATTAAAGTCACGTAAATCATCCATTCCTTCACCTAACCCGACTAATTTAACCGGCAAGTGTAATTCATTACGAATAGCCAAGACAATTCCCCCACGTGCAGTACCATCAAGTTTGGTCAACACGATTCCCGTTACATCGGTAACTTCTTTAAATTGTTTAGCTTGTGTCAATGCATTTTGACCAGTTGTTGCATCAAGCGCCAATAAAACTTCATGTGGCGCATCTGGAATTTCTTTTTGCAAAATCCGTTTAATCTTAGCTAACTCATTCATTAAATTAACTTTATTTTGTAAACGTCCAGCAGTATCAACTAATAAGATATCGTAATTTTCCGCTTTAGCCTTCTTGATAGCGTCAAAGGCAACAGCAGCTGGATCGCTTTTTTCTGGCTTTTGAACAACTTCTACTGAGACTCTTTCGCCCCATTTAGCCAACTGTTGAATAGCCCCTGCTCTAAAAGTATCACATGCTGCTAATAAAACTTTTTTGCCTTGCATATTATAACGATGAGCTAGTTTACCAATTGTAGTCGTCTTGCCGACACCATTAACACCAACAAATAAAATAACTGTTGGCCCTTGTTTGGCAAAATGCAGACTGTTATCTTCATTTTGTCCTTCTTCTTCATACATATCAACTAACTTTTCAATAATTGCATCAGAAACATCAGCCTTGGACTTAGCATTTCTTAACTTAACTTCTGCACGTAATTGTTCACTAATATTCATTGCAGTTTCAAAGCCAACATCAGCTTCAATCAAAGTTTCTTCTAACTCTTCGAAAAAGTCTTCATCAACAGATCTGAAATTGGCCAATAAAGCATTAATCTTAGCCCCAAAGCCTTGGCGTGACTTTTCTAAACCTTTATCATAGTGTTTAGCTTCGTCAACATTTGCTTGGCTATTTAATTCATTTACATTTTGAATTTCAATTTCTTGGTTATCTGCTTGTAAATTATTTTCAGCATCTGCTATTTCACTTACTGATTGATCAATCGTTTCATCTTCAACTACTTGACTTGGTTCAGTTGAGTCAAGTTCTACTTTTTCACTAGCTTCATCAACTACAGGCGTTTCGTTTTCTTCAACCTCTTTTTCTTGTAGCTCAGCTTGTTTTTCGTCTTCTTGTTTGACTTTTAGTTCTTCTTCTGGTTGAGCGCTAAATGCACGCCGCAACTTATCAAAAAGTCCCATTAATATCTTCCCTTCATCTGATTAAACTATATGCTTATTTTACCAAATCATCATCTAAATTACATCATCCAATGCAACAGAAACCATTTGTGAGACGCCTGATTCTTGCATCGTTACGCCATATAAAACATCTGCATTCATCATCGTTCCTTTACGATGGGTAATCACAATGAATTGTGTTTGATCATCAAAATGACGCAAATACCGTGCATAGCGAGCTACATTAGCATCATCTAATGCTGCTTCAGCTTCATCCAAAACTACAAACGGAACAGGTCGCACCTTTAAAATAGCAAATAATAAGGTAATAGCTGTTAGCGAGCGTTCTCCTCCCGATAGCAAACTAAGCTGTTGGGCTTTTTTACCCGGTGGTTGTGCCGTTATTTCAATTCCCGTATTCAATAAATCATTAGGCTCAGTCAAACTCAAATACGCTTGACCTCCACCAAACATTTTAGGAAAAATCTGAGCAAAAGCAGCCGCAACTTGAGCAAAGGTTTGTTTAAATCTTAGTTTAACTTCTTCATCCATTTCATTCATGCTTTGTAAAAGTTGTTCCTTAGCAGCCAACAAATCTGCTTGTTGTTGACTTAAAAAGTCATAGCGTTGACTTATACGCTCATATTCACTAATCGCTCCTAAGTTAACTTCGCCCAACTCTTCGATTCCTAACTTGAGCAACTTCAACTTTCTTTCAATTATTTGACGATTCGTTTCGCGTTCTTGTTGCTTTGCTGCTTCAAATGTTAAACCATACTTTTGAGCTAAATCGTTTAAATATCCATCTAATAAAGTCGTTTGTTTAGCCTCTTTGACACTTAAACTCCTTTGTTGATCATAAATTGTGTGTTGCAGCTGTGTTACTCTATCCAATTGTTCTTTAGCTTCTTTAGCTGCCTGACTCAATTGAAGTCTTTGTTCTTGAAGCTTAGTAATTTTCACAGTTAGCTCTTGGGCTTGTTTTACCATTAAAGCTTGTTTGCGTTGTAAATCTTCAACAGTTTGTTCATCTTGCTTTGTGTTATTTTGTAATTGACGCAAATTAACCTGAGCTTTTTGAATAACTTCTAATACACGTAAACTTTGATTTTTTACCTCATTTAACTGTAATTGTTTGGCTTGCAAACGTTCAGCTACTACTGCTTGTTGTTGTTTTGTTTGTGAAACAACATCCAGATAATCTTGCTTTAGTGCTTGCACATTTTTTAGATAATCTTGCTTGGTTGCTTGCTTAACTTGTAATTTCTGTAATTTATGTGAAAGTTTGGCTTTTTGACTAATTAGATCATTTTCTTGTGTTACAAAATTTTTTGTCGCCTGTTTTGCAGTTTGAATAGTTTCTTGTAACTCATTAAATCTTTCTTGTTGATGTTTTACTTGTAAATGATAAACATCAACTTGCTTTTGGATTTGATTACGAGTATGCATTAATTCAGCCAAAGTTTTTTCAACTTCTTTTAGCTGTTGTTCAATTTGTTGTAAACGAGTATTAGTTTTTGTTCCCATCTGTTCAAGTGCAGTTAGTTTTTGTTGCATCACTTCAATATCTTGAGCCAATTTAGTAACTTGTTGCTTTTGCTCTAACAACCCTAATTTTTGTTGCTTATTAGCACCACCGCTTAAAGCACCACCTGCATTTACTACATCTCCATCTAACGTTACTATCTTAACACTATAATTAAGTTGGCGTGCAATTTGCACAGCAGCATCTAAATCCTTAGCTAAGACGGTCGCTCCTAACAAATACTCAAGGACTCTTTGATTTTCTTTAGAAACTTTCACTAACTGAGCACCAACACCTAATCCGCCTGGATGTTTAGCAACTATTTCTTGCTGTTGAGCACTTAAAAAACGCGGTTTAACCGTATTTTGTGGTAAAAATGTCGCACGCCCTAAACGTTGTTTGTTTAAGTAAGCAATCGCTTGTTTTGCTGCATTTTCATCTTTTGTAACAATATTTTGTAACTGTGTTCCTAAAGCTGTTTCGATAGCTTTAGCATAGTCTCCAGGTACATCTAACAATTTCGCAACCGCATCTACAATTCCAGGAAGCTGTTGTTTAGCCTGCAATACCCCTTTAACGCCTTGATAATAGCCATCATAGCTTTCTGCAATATTTTCAAGTGTCTCATGTTTAGTCCGAGCTCGCTGTAAAATTTCACTTGCTTGATACCAACTTTTGGTTTGTTGTGCCTTTAATCTTTTTAATTCGTCTTGTTTAGTTTTTAACTCATCTTGTTGCAATGTTTTCGTTGCTATTTTTTCATCGATTAACGCCAACTCTTCATTTTGCTTAGCTAATAAATTTTCGCTTTGCAAAAGCTCTTGTTGTAAACTTGCTGTTTGTTGAGCCGTTTGATCTTGTTGTTGACTTGCTCGCTGTTGTTCTTGTTGCAAATATTGCGTTTGACTTTGTAACTTAGCTTGTTGTTGTAAAATTTCTACAATTCCTTGATTTATTTGTGCAATTTGTTGCTCTAATTCTTCTGGTTGTACCTGCTTAGTTTGCTTAATTTCTTCGATTTTAACAGCTAAATCATCTTGGGTTTGCTTAGCTGTTAAAACTTCTGCTTGTAAACTAGCTTCTTGTTGTCTTAAATCGGCTAACAATTCCTCGTTAGTTGTGATTTGGTTTGTTAGCTCTTTTGTTCTAGTTGCTTGAAACTCTTGTTCTTGCAAGCTCATATCATGCTGACCTGCTAAACGTTCTTGTTGTTTAGTTGTTTCAATTAATTTAGCCTGCAAATCATCTAATTTTTGCTGATTATCTTGTTGCTGTTGCTCGATTTCTTGACTTTGCTTAGCTTGTTTTTTAGCTTGACTAACTTGCTTTTGCAAAATAGCTGCTAATTGCTTAAGCTGAACTTGTAGTTGTTCTTTTTGTTGATTTTTTTCTTCTATTTCTAAAACTAAATAGCTTAAATCATAATAATCTAGTTGCTTTTTTTGCTCTAAGTAATCACGCGCAATACTTGCTTGTTGTTCTAAAGGTTCTTTTTGTTGATATAATTCAGTAATAATATCAGAAACTCGATCCAAGTGATCGCTTGTCTCAGCTAATTTTTGTGTTGCCTTTTGTTTTTCATTTTTATATTTCAAAACCCCTGCAGTTTCTTCAATCAGCGCACGTCTTTCTTGAGGCTTACTATTAAAAATAGCTTCAACCTTACCTTGAGAGATAATAGAAAAAGATTCTTTTCCTAAGCCAGTATCCATAAACATCTCTAAAATATCCCGTAAGCGAACATTTTTTTGATTCAACAAAAATTCACTTTCACCATCACGATAGATTCTACGTGTAATCATCAAATCTGCTGGTTGGTTTTTTAAAAAACCATCACTGTTATCCAACTCTAAGACAACTTCTGCTCGATTAAGCGGTGATCGATTTTGTGCTCCAACAAAAATTACATCAGACATCTTTCCACCACGCAATCCTTTAGCTGATTGCTCACCTAAAACCCAACGCAACGCTTCAATAATGTTACTTTTACCACTACCGTTTGGTCCTACAACACCTGTTATCCCAGGACGAAACTCAATTTTGGTCTTATCTGCAAATGATTTAAAGCCATATAATGTTAATGATTTTAATTGCACCTTTGTTTACCGTTATCGATTAAACGGCTACCTCCTTTCTATCCACGTAATTTTTTTAAAGCAGCCAAAGCAGCCATTTGTTCAGCGGCTTTTTTAGCTGAACCAGTTCCTTGACCTAGTTCTTGTCCATTAGCAAAAACGGCCATTCGGTATAATTTAGCATTATCAGGCCCTTCTTGTGAAAGCATTTGATATTGAATTTTACAATCTCCATTTTGTTGTAAGTATTCTTGTAGTTCAGTCTTGTGATCAAACAAATGATCAAACCATCCCATATCTAATTTAGGAAAAATAACTTTTGAGATAAATTTAACTACACAATCCTTACCTTGATCTAAGTATAACGCTCCAATAAATGCTTCGAAAATATCACACAATAAAGAGGCACGTTGGCGCGCATTAGCCTTTTCTTCGCCTTTACCTAAAAGAATATATTCATCAAAATGACATTCCTTTGCAAAACGACTAAAACTATCTTCACATACCATCGCAGCACGTAAACGCGATAGCTTCCCTTCAGGCAAGGTTGGATAACGTGCAAATAAGTATTCTGAAACGCATAATTGCATAACAGCGTCGCCTAAAAACTCAATTCGCTCATAATATTTAAGGCCATCTTTAGGATGTTCATTAACATATGAAGCATGCGTAAATGCTTCAGCTAGTAAGTCTTCACGTTTAAAATCTATTCCAAATTCAGTAAGTAAGTAATTTTTTAATCCGGTTAACACAGTTTTTTCTCCTTAAATTTGTATGCATTCTCTTAATTATAACAAAAAAGCCGGCCTTTAACATGCCAGCTACAAATTTTATTGATGATTTGCAATATATTCAACTGCTTGTCCGACAGTTGTTAACTTTTCTGCATCTTCATCAGAAATTTCTGAACCAAAGATATCTTCCAATTCAAGTACAAATTCAACAATATCAATTGAATCTGCTTTTAAATCTTCTTGGAAGTTTGTTTCGTTGGTAACACTGTCTGCTGCAACATTGAACTTTTCTTCAATTAAATTGGCAATTTTTGCAAAAATCTCATTTTCTGTCATGAAACATCCCTCACACTTCTTAATACAAACATTCTAATATTTTCTTACATTGTTGTCTAGTTTAACTAATCGTTTTTGACTTGTTGTTTTTCAAAATATTCTTGGAAATTAGGCAACATTTGTCCATTAATCATTTCTCTGATTTGTTTAACTGTATAATATACTGTTTTAGCATCACTAGAACCATGAGCTTTAACAACTGGTGCTTTAGCTCCTAACAAAACAGCCCCACCATATTGTGACTGATCCATTTTACTTTTAATCTTGCTCAAACTTGGTTTTAAAAGCAAGGCTCCTATTTTACCTTTAAGCCCAGCACTTAAAATACTTTCTTTTAGAAGCTTCATTACTGCTAACGCCGTACCTTCAATTGCCTTTAACACCGCATTACCAGTAAAACCATCGGCTATTACAACATCACAAACTCCATTCATCAAGTCACGTGATTCGACATTACCAACAAAATTAATCGTTTCATCTTGTGCAATCAACTGATGTGCTTCAAGTGTAAGTTTACTTCCTTTATGTGGTTCGGTACCATTATTTAATAAACCAATGCGTGGATTTCTTAAGCCACGTACACTTTCTGCATAGTATTTTCCTAATAAAGCATATTGATATAAATGTTCGGGCTTGCTATCAGCGTTTGCACCACTATCAAGCAAATTAAATGTCGCATTTTTTCCTGAAATAACAGGAAGTGTCGATAATAAACCTGGTCGTGCAATTCCTTTAATTCGGCCTACAATCAACAAACCACAAGCTAATAAAGCACCAGTATTACCACATGAAAACAATGCATCTGCTTGACCTTGCTTAACTGCATTAGCCGCCATCACTAACGATGATGTTTTTTTAGTCCGAATAGCTTTAACAGGTTCATCGTTCATATCAATCACTTCATCTGATTGGATTAAAGTGATTCGTTGACTATCTTTCAACACTTCTTTGATTTTTGCTTGATCTCCAAACAATAAAAACTCAACATCTTTAAATTCATCTCGGGCTAACTCAACACCTGCTACCACACTAGCTGGTGCATTATCTCCACCCATTGCATCCACCGCAATCTTCACTATTTTCCCTTCCTTTCTCAATCAAAACCTGCTTGCAAGCCATCAAATTCACGTAAATAACGAATTAATCCAGCATTTTTAGGATTGGTTAAAAAATCAGGCGCATTAATAAGTTCATGCGCTTCTTGCTGTGCAATTTGTAAAATCTTTAAATCCGCAATTGGATCTCCAACTCTAAATTCTGGCAAACCAGATTGCTTAGACCCTAAAACATCTCCTGGCCCTCTCAATTCCAAATCTTTTTGTGCAATCACAAAGCCATCGTTTGTTTGAACCATCGTTTGCATTCTTTGCTTACCGTAATCATTTTTAGGATCAGCTAATAAAATACAATACGATTGATTAGCCCCTCGTCCAACACGTCCACGTAATTGATGTAACTGTGCTAAACCAAATCGATCTGCATCTAAAATTAACATCACCGTTGCATTAGCTACATCAACACCAACTTCAATGACAGTTGTCGAAACCAAAACATCATATTCCTTGTCTTTAAAAGCTTGCATAACAGCATCTTTGTCTGCACCTTTCATTTTACCATGAAGTAGGCCGACTTTAAAATCAGGACTGAAATATTCACATAGTTTTTGATAAACCTCTTGTGCGTTTTGCAAATCCATTTGTTCCGATTCTTCAATTAACGGTGAAACAACATAAGCTTGATGCTTGGCTTGAAGCTGCTCTTTAATTAAATTTAACGCCGCATTCAACTGTTGTTTTTTTAACCAGTTAGTCATAATAGGCTGTCGCCCATTAGGTAGTTCATCGATAATTGAAACATCCATTTCTCCATAAGTTGTTAAAGCCAAGGTACGTGGAATTGGCGTAGCTGTCATCGCTAAAACATCTGGCACACTTCCTTTAGTACGCAAGATTTTGCGTTGATTGACTCCAAAACGATGCTGTTCATCTGTGATCACCAATGCTAAATCTTTAAAAATAACATCTTTTTGAATTAATGCATGTGTCCCAATTACTATATCAACATTGCCTAACTCTAATTGTTTTAGCAACTCTTTTCTATGAGCAGTTTTGGTTGAACCAATTAACAAAGAAACATTGACATCAAATGGAGCTAATAACTCTTGTAATTTTTGTGCATGTTGTTGTGCTAAAATTTCTGTTGGAGCCATCAAAGCTGCTTGCTTATTAGCACTTACAGCTGCATACATTGCAATTGCTGCAATAATTGTTTTGCCTGAACCTACATCACCTTGTAATAATCGATTCATTTGATGTGGTCGCAATAAATCTGCACAAATTTCATTAACCACTCTTTTTTGTGCATTGGTTAATTCAAAAGGCAAAGCTTTGATAAATTCTTTAACCTTCTTTAAATCATATTTAATTGTTTGCCCTGCTTGTGTACGATCATTTTTCTTAAGTTGCTGAATAGCCGCTTGAAAGCAAAAAAATTCCTCAAATATAGCTGAGCGACGCGCCTTATCAGCATCTTTTTTACTTGCAGGAAAATGCATATCATGAATCATTTTTTGTCTTTTTTCCAACCGATATTTAAGCTGTAAATCAGCTGGAATTACATCTTCAATCACATCTTGATATTGCTCATACGCATTTGTTACTAAACTTTTGATTGTATTGGCTTTAATTTCTTTATTTGCACGATACACTCCTGCAAAATCATCCGAATGTTGTTGCCCTAAAATTTTAATAGCCGTCAAACTTTGTCTTTTGATATCGTATTTGCCATAAATTGCAATTTCATTACCGTTTATTAACTGCTCTTTTAAATATGGTTGATTAAAAAAAGTCACCATGATAACATCGTGTTCAATCAGCATCCGAAAAGTCAACCGACTCTTGTAACGACCAAAACGCGCTAAAACAGGTTCTGTGATAATCATCCCTTTTAAAACTACCTTTTCTTGATCAGCAATTTCATTTAATTGTTTAACAATTAAATCATCATAGCGAAATGGGTAATATGTCAACAAATCCTGAATATTGTCAATACCTAATTTATTTAAAATTTGTACTTTTTTAGGTCCTACTCCTTTAAGCAGGCTGACTGGATCTGCTAAAGTCTTAGTTACCATAGCGACTCCTTTCTCATGAAAAAAGCCGGCCGTTTCTCAAAGAACCGACCAGCTCATTATTACTCAACTGAAATTAAATATGGATATACCGGTTGATTTCCCTCATGAATTTCAACTTCTAAATCTTCATCATATTCTAAGATAGCTTCTTGAATCTCTTTGGCTTCAGCTTCATTTGCTTCTTGTCCATAAATAATCGTTACAATTTCACTATCTTCATCTAACATATGCTTAACCATGTCACACGTAGCTTGTTTACGCTCACTAGCAGTTACTTCAATCTTGCCATCGATAATTCCCATGTAATCGTCTTTCTTAATTTCTTTACCATCAAGAGTCGTATCACGCACGGCAATTGTCACTTGACCTGACTTAACAACTTGCATTTCTTCTGTCATAGCTTCTTGGTTTTCTTCTAGGCTCATATCTGGAGAAAATGCCAACATTGCCGCCATTCCTTGAGCGATTGTCTTACTTTGAACAACAGCTACTGGAACATCACTGACTTGCGCTGCTTGTTGAGCTGCCAAAAAGATATTCTTGTTATTAGGCAAAACAATAGCTTTTTTAGCTTTGGTCAATTTAATAGCATCTAAGATATCTTGCGTACTTGGATTCATGGTTTGACCGCCACTGATAACATATGATACACCTAGACTCTTAAATAAATCAGCAATTCCTTCACCAGAAGAAATCGTAATTACCGCATAATCGCCATTTAATTTAATTTCTTCGTTTTCTACTTGTTGTTCATCTTTTTCTAAGATTGTTTCATGTTGCAATCGCATATTATCAACTTTAACTTTGATTAACGAGCCAAAACGCTGTCCATAAGCTAAAACTTCGCCTGGATGTTCCGTATGAACATGCACTTTAACAACTTCATCATCGGCTATTACTAATAATGAATCACCTAATGTTGCTAAGTGTTCTCTAAATGGCTCATACTCAAAAGTTGAATCCACTAAACGTCCTGCACCTAAACGAATCATAATCTCTGTACAATAACCAAACTCAATTTCTTCTGTGCTTAATTGACTTTGCACACTCTTATGATGTTGAGCATTAACCATCTCATCCATTTCAACGACAGTTGGTTGATGTGTTTCGTTTTCAAAACGTTGCTTACCACTCAAAGCATCATAAAAACCTTCATAAACAAATGTCAATCCTTGACCGCCAGAATCAACCACGCCAACTTCTTTTAAAACCGGCAATAAATCTGGTGTACTTGCTAAGGCAACTTTAGCAGCTTCATAGGCTGCTTCAATAACTGCTAAACAGTCATCGGTATTCTTAACGGTTTTACGTGCTGCTTCAGCGGCTTTACGAGCCACCGTCAAAATCGTTCCTTCAGTTGGCTTCATAACAGCTTTATAAGCTGTCTCAACTCCACTGGTAATCGCATCTGCCAAATCTTGAGCACTCAATTCTGCTTTTTTGGCTGCGCTCTTGCTAAAACCGCGGAAAACTTGCGATAAGATAACTCCTGAGTTGCCACGAGCTCCCATCAACAATCCTTTAGCCAATGCTGTCGTTAATTCGCCAACATTGCTTGAAGTTGATTCAGCGACATACTTAGCTCCACTAGCTAAGGAAAGACTCATATTTGTCCCCGTATCTCCATCTGGTACAGGAAAAACGTTCAATGAATTGATAAATTCAGCATTATTATTTAATCTTTGCGAGCTGATTGAGACCATCTTGCGAAATTCTTTTTCAGTGATCTTTACTACTTTCAACTTGCCTTATCCTCCTTGGCTATACTCCTAATCCTCAATAACTTTGACACCCTGTACAATAACATTTACAGAGTTGGCCGTTACGCCAAGCATTGATTTTAGATTATATTTAACTTTATCTTGGACATTATGACAAACCTCTGAAATCTTAGTACCATAGCCTGCAATAATGTAGACATCGATTGCTACACCTTCATCTTCTTGGCGCACAACGACTCCTTTGGCATAATTGTCACGTTTTAAGATATCATTTAAGTTATCTCTGATTTGGTTTTTGCTAGCCATTCCGACAATTCCAAAAATTTCGGTTGCAGCTCCGCCAACAACTGTTGCAATTACATCATTACTGATATCGATTCGACCCATGTGGTTTTGAATTTTTACAGCCATGAAAAACAGCCTCCTTACTTTTAACAGACAATCATGTCATTTCATATTCTTTCACTATACCGCATCTAGTCAACTTTTTCAATCAACTATCACAAAATGACAAGTCTGTCTGATTTACTTTATCCATTTTGATTATATCATAAATTCCCCTTTTAGATTGTTCTTCTAACCTAAAAAAATTAATTATTCTGCAAATAAATCCTTGATAAATCAACTTTTTAAGCTGCCAAGTTATTTTACTTTACAGAAAATTCTTGCAATCAGAGACTATCTATGATAATTTTATTTAGTGAGTAAGCGAGAAATTGCTTTGAATATGAAAGCAAGGGAGGATAACAATAATGGCAAAAGATTTTGTAACAGGTCGTAAAACAACTTTTGGTAATAAGCGTTCCCACGCTTTAAACCAAACAAAACGTACATGGAAACCAAATTTACAAAAGGTGCGCATCTTAGTTGATGGTAAGCCTAAAAAAGTTTGGGTTTCAACACGTGCATTGAAATCTGGTAAAGTTACTCGCGTTTAATAACGTTAAAAAAGCCAGGCGGAAAATCTTCCGTCTGGCTTTTTTAGTAATCTTATCACGATAAGACAACCATACTTTTTTAATCTTTACTTTGAATCACCGCTACTACACCACTATCAAAACTAAAATTAACATTTGAACTAACAAATTCATTGCTAGATAATGAATTTGGTACATTAAAATTTGTTGGTTCTAGAGTATATTTAGCATCTTTTATTGCTAAAGCTTGAACCTTAGTTAATGGAACAAATGCTAAATATTTCATTTCAGCTACTTTAGTAATACAATGCTTTCCTGGTAAATAAAAGCGCACTTCATTATAGCGATCTTTTAACACGATTTTAGGAGCATGCTCTTTAAATTCTGGTTTTAAAACCAAAAAAAGATTGGCCAAAAATTGATCTAATCTCGCACCGGTTGCTCCATAAACATTAATTTGGCTGAAACTAAAACTTGCAATGCTATACCGTAATGCCATTTCTGTATCAGTAATATCATCTTTGAGCGGATCAACCACACTTTGTTGACTATTGGCTAAAACCATATCCAATTGTTCTTTAGTTGCAGTATCAAAATCACCTACAGCTAATGCTGGTTTAATCCCATGTTTAACCAGTTCAACTGCACCAAGGTCTGCTCCAACCCAAATTTCATCTTTAGTAGTAGCTAAGATGTGTTCAAAATCAACTGGCCAGTCTCTTTTGGGACCTCCAACTAATAAATTAATCTCTTTCATAACTTTTAAGTGTTTGAATCCTTTGCTTTGGATCTTTTGCATCAAAAATATATGAGCCAGCAACTAAAACATCCGCCCCTGCATTTAAAGCTTTAGGTGCCGTTTGCTCATTAATACCGCCATCAACTTCAATATCAAAGTTTAAGCCTTTTTCTTTTCTTATCTTGGCAAGCTCACTAACTTTAGTTAAGGTTGACTCTAAAAATTTTTGACCACCAAAACCAGGATCAACTGTCATAACTAAAACTTGATCAACAAGTGGTAAGACTTCACTAAGAACACTCACAGGTGTTCCTGGGTTAATCACAACTTCTGCTTTTTTACCTAAATCTTTAATTTTACCTAAAACTCGATGAATATGAGCTGTTGCTTCAATGTGTACTCCAATAATATCTGCGCCTGCATTTGCCAACGTCACCAAATATTTTTCTGGTTCATCCACCATTAAATGACAATCAAAAACTAAATCAAAGTGTTCTCTTAACGCACTAACAACAATTGGTCCAAATGACAAATTATCAACGAAGTGACCATCCATAATATCAATATGCAAATATCGTGCTCCTGCTTGTTGAACTTTAGCTACATCAGCTTGAAGATTAGTAAAATCGGCACTTAAAATTGATGGTGCAATTTTCATTTATATCGACTCCTTTTACTTGTATCTTGGTCTTTTATTAGCAATCATTTCTTGAAATTGTAAATAATTATCGTATCTACTTTGCAAAATTTCACCTGCTAAAACAGCCTCTTTTACTGCACATTTAGGTTCATTAATATGCAAACATCCTCTAAATTTGCATCCTGATTGATACGCGACAAAATCAGGATAATATAATGGTAATTCCTCTTTTTGAATCTCTAAAATATCGAAAGATGAAAAACCTGGGGTATCTGCAATCAAATTATCTCCCACCTTTAACAAAGTTACCTTTCTTGTCGTATGTTTTCCGCGACTTAAGGCTTTAGAGATTTCGCCAGTTTCTAATTGTAATGTTGGTTTTATCCGATTTAGCAACGTTGATTTGCCCGCACCTGTTTGTCCCATGACAATCATGACCTCATCTTGGCGTTTAGCCAGTATTTCCTCTAAATCTACCAAATTGGCTTGTGTAGTCAAACAACAAGCATAATACTTTTGATAATAGTCAATGATTGCTTGCATTTCTTTTAATTCCTTTGCATTTAATAAATCTGTTTTAGAAAAACAAAGAATCGGCTCAATATCGTTGATTGCTAACATCACCAATTGTCGGTCAAGCAAATTACTAGAAAAATTTGGTTCTACACATGCACTAACCACTAAAGCGGTGTCTACATTTGCAACCGGTGGCCTAACCAAGGTGTTTTTACGTGGATAAATCTTTAAAATATAGCCTTCTTGTTGGTTTTGTGCCTTAAAATCAACCCAATCTCCAACTAAAGGCGCTTGCTTTTTTGCGCGAAAATTACCACGTGCCCGCGTCCGATACTCTAAACCATCTTGCGCTAAAATATCATAGTAACCACTTAAAGATTGCATAATTTGTCCTTTTACCAAATTATCTACCTACCCTTCTTCGTTTTAAGTTTACTAAATTCTCTTTGATATTACCAGTTTTAATTTGATATAAAAGTAATCGCCTATTGGCTTTAAAAACAAAAAGAAAGTCTATGAAAAGTTTTTTCGTAGACTTTCTTTTTATACTTATTACAATTTTGACATTTTTAAAACTAATTTTGCTTCTTTTGCACTTGAAACTTTCAAAATAAAATTTTTGACAAAATTCTGTCTCGTATGCATTTAGTTTTTCACATTATCATTTTGCGCTACTAACTGTCCATCGCGATAGATTTTATACTTACCAGCTTTGTTTCCTTCTAAAACAAATGGAATTGTTATCGATGTATCATTAGTAATATCAAAACTTTGATAAACGTTACTTAAGCTATGATCTTTATCTTCAATATAAACTTGTATCTTATTGCTTGTTTGGTTAGCAGTTGGTTGGAATGGTACATTAACACTAATTGTAAAGCTTGTATAAGAATCTTGATCATCTTGATCTTCTTTGGCTGGATCTTTACCTTGTGAAATTGTAACAGTTAATGTATCACCTTCACTAATATCAGAACCAGCACTTGGTTGTTGAGTAATCACCATATCATTTGCAACCGTATCATTGTATTCTTTGTTGATTTGTAGTTTTAATCCCAAATCACTAGCATAATCTTGTACACTCTTTAAAGTGTAGTTAGTCAAATCACGTAACGAATAACTTTCATTTCCTTTACTTACAACAAAAGTAACCGTAGTAGATGATAAGACCACTTTTTTGGATGATTTAACACTTTGTTCGATAATCTCGTCTTTGGCATATTCATCAGAATAAGATTCTTTTTTACGAACCGTTACCCCTTGTTTTTCAAGTCGGCTTTTAACATCTGCGTAAACTTGGCCGCGATAATCACCAAAAGCTTGCTTTTGTGGTCCACTTGAAACTACCATGTCGATACTTGCACCTTCACGTACTTCTGTATTGGCACTTGGCGTTGTCTTAATCACATGGTCTTTAGCAATTTTATCGTCGTTTGTATACGTTATTTCTCCAATTTCTAGCTTAGCTTTCATCAACTTTTGCTTAGCTTGTTGCTCAGTTAAACCAGCAACATCAGGTAAAGTCGTATTTTGTGGAGTTGAAAATAGTACATATCCGATAAACAAAATTATTGCTAATAATATCAACCCAATCGTAGTAAATGCAATTTTCTTCTTTTTACTCCATTTTTTCTTAGGTTTAGACTTTTTGTCATTGACTTTTTTACTTGTTTGTTTTACCTTGTCATCTTCATCTTCCATTGTTGTAGTTGGCTTTTCGTTAACAATTTGTTTAGGATCAATTCTTGGCAAAATTTGTGTTTCTTGATCAACTTCACTGTGCGGTTGCCACCGTGGCTCATTTTGTCTATCAGGTTGAAGTGCAGTTCGTAAATCTACTGCCATTTCACCAGCACTTTTATAACGGTCTGTTAACTTTTTAGCAGTTGCATGTAAAACGACATTTTCCAAAGGTTGTGGAATATCTGCAACAAATTCACGTACAGAAGGCATTTGTGCATTATAATGTTTTAATGCAATGGAAACTGCTGTTTGTCCCTCAAACGGTACATGTCCTGTCAATAGTTCAAACAAAATGATTCCTAAAGAATAAATATCAGATTGGCTCGTTATGATGCTTCCTCTGGCTTGTTCAGGCGAAATATAATGCACAGATCCTAGCATTGTATTAGTCTTTGTAATAGTCGATTGAGCAGCTGCAATTGCGATACCAAAATCTGTTATCTTAACATTTCCTTGCTCATCTAACAAAATATTTTGAGGTTTTAAATCACGATGAATAATTCCATTGGCATGTGCTTCACTGACAGCATTTAAAATCTGTTCCATGATTTCAATGACACGTTGATATGGGATAGGACTACATTGTTCGATATATTCTTTAAGATTCATCCCTTTGACATATTCCATTACCAAATATTGTAAGCTATTTTCCTCGCCAATATCATAGATGCTAACAATGTGAGGGTTAGTTAATTCGACAAGCGACATTGCTTCACCTTGGAAACGCCGAATTGCTGCTTGATCATCGCTTAAATCTAATCGTAACAATTTAACTGCTACATTACGCTGCAAAATCAAATCTCGTGCTTCATAGACATTGGCCATTCCGCCTTCGCCTAAACTTCTTATGATTTGATATCGTCCATTTAGAATATATCCTTCTCTCACGCAGTAACCTCCTTGTCTAATCTACAAAGCAACACCGTAATATTATCCAATCCCCCAGCTTGATTTGCTTGTCTAACTAATTCCTTTGCTTTAGCTTCTAATGGAGTATCAGAACTTAAAATGGTGGAAATTTCTTGATCATCAACCATATTAGTCAAGCCATCAGTACACAACAATAAAATGTCTTGAGCTTGACCTTCTAGAAACTTAATATCTAAATGCGCCTTTTCATCAACACCTAACGTACGCATAATTAAATTTTTATTAGGATGTGTCTTGGCTTCTTCTTTACTGATTTCACCTCGTTTAACTAACTCATTTACAAAAGAATGATCTTCCGTCAATTGCGTAATTTGATTATCCCGCAATAAATAGCAACGACTATCCCCTAAATTAGCCACGATAATTTCATCTGGCAAAATTAAAGCTCCCACTAAAGTTGTTGCCATTCCTGTCAAATCTTGATTTTGGCTTGCTTGTAACAAAAGATCTTGATTCTCGATTTCTGTTTGTTTTTCTAACCAAACTGTCGCTTGACTCGTCGTTTCAAAGTCAGTCTTTTCAAATTTCTCACCTAGATGACTAACCGCATTTTTAGATGCAATTTCTCCAGCTTGATAAGCTCCTAAACCATCAGCAACAAGTGCCAAGGCCAAACCTTTTTGATTGATAAAATAACCACAACTGTCCTCATTTTTGGTTCGCTTTTGACCAATATCACTTTGATATACAAATTCCACCATTACACCTCATTTCCGCTTGCGCAAAGTCGCAATAAAGAAACCATCAGTCATATAATCATCTGGATAAATAGTCAATCCTAATTGCGTACGCTCTTGTTTCAGATTATACCGTGTTTTCGTCTTAATTTGTTCAAAATCTGGGCGTTGCGTTAAAAATTCTGTCACAACGGATTGATTTTCCGTATTCAAAATCGTACATGTACTGTAAGTTAATGTTCCACCAGGCTTTAATGTATCTGCAACTGCTAGTAAAATTTCAACTTGGATACGATGTAAATTTTGCGAATCTGCTAAACTTTTAGCATATTTTATTTCAGGTTTGCGTCTTAACAACCCCAAACCTGAACATGGTGCATCGACTAAAATCTTATCAAATTTATTTGCTTGAAAATATTGATTGCTCTGACGTGCATCTAATTTTAGTCCTTTAACTTTATTTGATACCCCTTGTCTACGTGCATTTTGTTCAATCAAACCTACCTTGTGTTGATGGATGTCTAACGCAACGACATAGCCATCTATCAATTGAGTCGCAATTTGGATAGTTTTTCCTCCTGGAGCCGCACACGCATCTAGTACTATATCATTAGGCTTAACTTCTAATGCTTCGACCGCTAACATTGCACTTTCATCTTGAACAGTAATAAGTCCTTGTTTAAAAGCTTCACTTTGAGGAGCAAAACCACCTTTTATTCTTAATGCTTGTGGGGTAACCGGACTTTCTTGCCAACTTAAATTATCCTTATCTAATTGTACTAAAATTTCTTTTTTAGCATGATTAGCATTTAATCTGACACTTTGCAGTGGATTTTGATTAATACTTAGCAAAATTTTAGTAGTTTTTTCTTGTCCTACTTCTTGCCAGAGCTCTTCAACAAGCCATAAAGGTGTACTTGTTTCAATGCTTAGTCGTTGTTTAACCGCTAATTTATCAAAACTTGGTAACCCTTGCCGATCAATAGCATGTAAGATACCTGTAACCAATTTGCGAATCCCACCATGTCCTTTAACCTTTGCTATTTCAATTGTTTCATTGAATATAGCCCGTTTAGGAATCTTATCTAAGAATTCCATCTGATACAAAGCACTCAATAATAGTTGTTTTACCCAAGGTTCTAGTTTTTGTGGCTTAGCAATAAAAGGAGTTAACCAATATTCTAACGTTAGTTTATGCTGCAAAACACCATAAACCAATGTTGTTAATAAATTAGCATCTTTTTTAGTTAAATTTTTTTGTTGTAAAATCTGATTTAAACCTAAATTAGAATACGTTCCTTGTTTTTCAATACGCGTTAATAACTCTATTGCCAAAAAACGTGGTGTTTGTTTTATGTTATTTGTCATCTGTAATAATTACCTGTCCTAATTTTATCCCTTGACCAACACCATTTAAATAATCGCTAATTTTTAGACGTGGCTTACCAGCTGGTTGCAATTCTTTAATACAATAAACAGTTCCTTGAGCCGCAGCAATTTTTAGTTCGTGTTTACTTATACCGACTACTGTTCCTGCTGGTTTATCCGTTTGTTGTACTAAAGGTTCAACATCCCATATTTTGGTACGCTTTTGATTCATTTGTGCAAAATAAGCACCTGGAGCTGGCCGTAACGCCCGTACTTGCCAATCGATTTGTTGCGCTGTTTGTGTCAAGTGCAAAACTTCTTCATGCGGCTTAATTGTTGGCGAAAAGACAACTTCTTGTTCATTTTGCTTAATGGGTGTAACTGTTTGATCTATCAATTTAGGTAAGGTTTTTAATAACAAGTCACGCCCAACGATACTCATCTTAGCAAAGATACTCCCTGTATCATCATCTTTTGTTATTGGCAATACTTCTTGAGAAATAATATCGCCAGCATCCATTTGTTTTACCATGTACATGATAGTAACACCTGTTTGTTGATCACCATTCATAATAGCATATTGAACCGGTGCTCCACCACGATACTTAGGTAAGAGCGAACCATGAACATTAATTGCAGCTATTTGAGCTGCATTTAATACTTGAGTTGGTAAAAATTGGCCAAATGCTGCTGTAATAATAAAATCTGGTTGTAAAGCAATGATTTCAGCCATCTCTTGACTACCACTTAATTTTTCTGGTTGTAACACCTTAATTTCATGTTTTAAAGCAACTTGCTTTACCGGAGAAGCCGTTAAAACTTTTTTTCTTCCAACTCTTCTATCTGGCTGAGTAACAACGGCTTTAACCTCATAACCTTGTGCAATGATTCCTTCCAAAATAGGTGCCGCAAATTGTGGCGTTCCCATAAATATAACTGATTTCATTAGTTCACTTCCCTTAAATCAAATAAAATTCAAAGGATTACGATCAATAGTTAATTGTAATCCTTGGCGTTGTTTTCCTTGACTAGTAATCAACAACTCTTGTAAATAACTTTCTAATTGTGGTTCATTTTTATACTTAATCACTATTTGATAATAATAACGATTATTAATACGTGTAATTGGCTTAGGTGTTGGTCCTAAAATTTTTGCACTAGAACTTAAATATGATTGCAATTCATTCTTTAAACGATATAGCTCGCGTGCTACCGTTGCTTCATCTTTATCACTAGCAGTTATTTTAATTGTATAATAATATGGCGGATATCCTCCACGATGACGCATGTTCATCTCAAGTGCAAAAAATCTTTCATAATTTTGTGTTTTAGCCAATGAAATTGCGTAATTTTGTGGATTGAAGGTTTGAATCAAAACTTCTCCTTTTTTAGTTGCTCGTCCAGCACGTCCACTAACTTGTGTCAATAATTGAAAAGTCTTTTCATTTGCTCTAAAATCCGGAAACGCTAAAGTTGTATCAGCATTTAACACTCCTACCAAAGTAACATCAGGAAAATCTAATCCCTTAGCAATCATTTGTGTACCCAATAAAATATCTGCTTTTTTTGCACCAAATTCTTCTAATAATTGTTCATGAGCACCTTTTTTCCTTGTAGTATCAACATCCATCCGTAAAATATTAGCATTAGGTAACAATTTTTGCAATTCTTGTTCTATTTTTTGAGTCCCTGTGCCATAACACCTAATCTTTTTCCCTTGACAACTTGGACAAGTTTTTAAAAAGGCCTGCTCATGGCCACAATAATGGCAACGTAAACTATTTGTATCCAGATGATACGTCAATGAAATATCACAATTAGGACAACGTAAAACTAAACCACAATCATGACACATTGCAAAAACAGAATGCCCTCGTCTATTTAATAATAATACAGCTTGTTCCTTTTTAGATATCCTATCTTTTAACGCTTCCAGTAATTCTTGAGAAATATCGGGTGTAGGTGCATATTTAGCAACTTTACGCATATCAATCAATTTGACTTCAGGTAATGTTTGGCCGTTGGCACGTTGATTCAAGCGCAACCAACAATAGACACCTTTTTGAGCACGGGCACGTGATTCAAGGCTAGGAGTCGCACTCCCCAGCACCAATGGACATTGTTGATATTTAGAACGCCACAAAGCCACATCACGCGTATGGTAACGAGGCATATCTTCTTGCTTATAGCTACTTTCATGTTCTTCATCCATTATGATTAAGCCTAAATTTTCTAAAGGTGCAAAAACCGCTGAGCGTGCTCCTACAACCACTTTAGCTTCCTTGCGCTTAATCCTACGCCATTCATCATATTTTTCGCCATCAGATAAACCACTGTGCAACACCGCAACATCTTGTCCAAACCGACTCTTTACTCTTCTTACCATCTGTGGCGTTAACGAAATTTCTGGCACTAACATCAAAGCGGTTTTATTTAACTTCAAAGCTTGCGCGATGCTTTGCAAATAAACCTCAGTCTTGCCACTTCCTGTAACACCTTGCAATAAAAAAGTCGTTGCTTTTTTAGCAATTATATCGTGCGTTATTTTTTCTAAAGCTATGGCTTGCTCGGAATTTAAACACAATGGTTGCGAAGATTGAATCTCTTTTTGATAGGGATCACGATAATGTTCAATTTTTTGGCGTGTCAACCAACCCTTTTGTAAAGCTATTTTAAAATCTTGATTGTCTAACTCAAAAATATTTGCTAAATCTTTTTGCAAACCATTTTCACCTTTTTTAGCTAGCTGTAATAAACAATTCAATAAACGCTGCTGGCGCTTGGCGTTTTTAGGGATTTTTTGCAATAATTCTTGATATTGTTTATCGCCTAAAGTTGGATAAATCACCTGTTGATATTTAGCCTTAACTTTATCTTTAACATGATAAACTACTTCTATTTGTTGTTGCTTAATTAGTACTTCTAATTTAGAAAATAATTTATCATCTAAGTCATTAGTTAAAAAAACTTCTTGTTGCTTTCCAAAAAATTGTTCAATTTCTGTATCAAAAGCATTATTAGTCAAACGACGCACACTTTTTTGATAACTAGCACGTAATGCATTAGGCAACATTACTTGTAAACAGCTAATCATAAAAGCAAAAGTTTGTTGACTCATCCATTGAGCTAACTGTAAGAATTCAGGTCCCAATACGGGCTGCAAGTCTTGAAGCCCTTCAATTTCTTTTAGCTTTACGTTATCTGGATTTTCTTTTGTTAGTCCCACAACAAAACCTTGAATTTGGCGTTTACCAAATGGAACAACTACACGCATTCCCTCAGCTATCTTAGTTTGAAGCGTTGACGGAATTGCGTATGTATATGCTTGATTTGTCTGTCTGCTAGGGACATCAACAATTACTTGGGCATAGCGTTCGATAATTTTTCGCCTCTTTCTTGTCTCAATGCTATAATTTCATCAAAAATCCATTCTGCTATTTGCCTTTTAGAAGCCTTGGGTAACGGTTTAGGCTGACGCTTTGGGGTTAATAAAGTTACTTCATTATCTTTCGTCCCAAATCCAATATCTGTACGTGCAACATCATTTGCCACTAACATATCTAAATTTTTAGCTACGAGCTTCTTTCCACCATTAGCCAATACATCTTGCGTTTCCGCTGCAAATCCTACCAAAAATTGGCTCTTTTTTTGTTGGCCAAGCTCCTTTAAAATATCCGGATTTTTCACCAATTCTAATGTTAAGGTTGGCGTATCTTTTTTAATTTTTTCTGTTGCTGGTTCTTTTACACGATAATCTGACACAGCCGCTGCCATGATTGCAATATCAGCATCAACAAATTCAGCTTGCATAATATTTTGCATTTGCGTAGTATTCTTAATCGCATGATATTTGATACCTACAGGAACTTGTAAGTTACTTGGTCCAGAAACTAAGACAACCTCTGCTCCACGTCTTTTAGCAACTTCTGCTAAAGCGTACCCCATCTTACCACTAGAAAAATTTGTTAAATATCTAACCGGATCTATTTTTTCAATTGTACCAGCTGCCGAAACAACTACTTTTAATCCTTTCAAATCTTGTTTAACTGCCATTTGTTGACTAATCCATGAAAAAATCTCCTCAGGCTGTGGCATCCGACCTTTTCCATCATATCCTTCTGCCAAAAAACCATATGCTGGTTCCATGATTTTTACCCCATCATCTTTGAGAACAGCTATATTTCTACTAGTTGCCGGATTAGATAACATCTTATCATTCATTGCAGGAATCACAAACTTAGGGGCTGCCGTTGCTAGCAATGCAGTGCTGACAAAATCATCTGCCAATCCATTTGCCATTTTGGCAATTATATTAGCGCTAGCAGGAACAACTACTGCTAAATCACTCCAGTCTGCTAAACTTATATGTGGCACAAAATCAGTTTGCCCAGGCATCTCAAAATCGGTATAAACTGGATTTTGACTCAAAGCTGCTAGCGTTAACGGTGTAATCATTTTTTGTGCACTAGCCGTCATTGCAACTTTAACATTTGCTTTGGCTTTAACAAATTCTCTGACGACATTAACCGCTTTATAGCAAGCAATTCCACCTGTTAAATAGATCGCAACATTTTTATTTTCCACAAGTTTCCCTCCCAAAACGATAATCATCGTTTATATTGTATCAATTTTATCTCAAAGAAAAAAGAGCCTAGGCTCAACGCTAGACTCCTCACAAATTTTATTAATCTTCTTGAATCTTAAGCTTTCCAGCTTCGACTTCTTCTAATGCACGTCCAACGTTTTTAACTGAAGTATATTCTGTTAACATTGGATCTTTTTGCATATCAAGTTCATGGGCACGCTTAGCTGCTAACATTACCAATGAGTAACGTGAGTTTACATGCTCTAACAACTTATCAACAGATGGATATAAAATCACTTCAAAACATCTCCTAACTGTTTTTTATAATCTGGTAAAAATCTCTTCACGCGCCAACGTTCTGCCCGAATAATCGTCTTGATTTTTTCCGTGGCCTTGATAACTTCATCGTTAACAACTGCATAATCATAGTTTTGCATCATTTCGATTTCTTCAACAGCTGTCTGCATTCTCTTATTAATCGTATCCAAATCATCGGTACCACGATTAATAATGCGCTGCCGCAATTCCATCAAGTCTGGTGGAGTCAAAAAGATAAATAACCCATCAGGCACTTTTTCTCTAACTTGCATCGCACCTTTGACTTCAATTTCTAAGAAGACATCCTTACCATTATCTAACATCTCATTAACGTATTTTAACGGTGTTCCATAGTAATTGTCAACATATTGAGCATATTCTAGCATGCCACCTTGCGCTATTTCTTGTTCGAATTCCTCTTTCGAAACAAAATAATAATCCTTCCCATTCACTTCACCCGGTCGCATATCTCTAGTAGTCATTGAGACTGAATAGTCAAAATTATTCCCTGGTTGTGAAAAAATCTCTTTTCTAACAGTGCCTTTTCCTACACCTGAAGGCCCTGATAGTACAATCAACATTCCTCTTTTAGCCATGCCACAATAGCTCCTCATAATATAGTGTTATCTACTATAATGCACTGAATAGACAAATTTTTCAAGTAATTATCGAACAAAAAAACTAAAAAATTAATATGAAAGTTATAAAAAGATTTTAATTATTCCATTTAGCCAGTTTTTCAGAATATTTTAAAATAACACTTGAAATAAAGAACGTTTGTTCGTATAATTGTTTTTGCAAACAAATGTTCGTTTTAATTAAAGAAAGGATTTGTTATTTATGAAAAATAAATTTTTAGCTTCTACACAACGCTTTTTTGATTCTGCACTTAATTACTTAGAAAATTTTTTCGTTCTTACACCATCTTCATCACCTAAACAAATGCCTGAATTTCAAATACGTTTTTGCGTCCAACAAGCAATTAAGCAAAATAAACCAGTTAAACTTCATGTAATTTGCCCTTCTAATCAAATTGAATTGATATCTGGTTACTTAACAAAAGGGCCTACCAATGAAGTATTTTTAATGCAACAAGCTCATAGTACACGCATAATTTTCTTGAATCAAATCCATTACTTACAACTAGTTTCTCCTTCTAGTCTCTCTGTAAAACACGCACTAAAATCTTGTTCTTAAGTATTTTATCAGAAATAAAAATGGATGTTTCCTAATAACTAAGAAACATCCACATATTTTAATAATCAAGTTATAAGATAAATATTATCTAAGGTTTCGGATACATATCAAATTCTAATACATTTCAAGATATTGATCACGTTCCCATTCGGAAACTTCTTGGCGATATGCATCCCATTCTAAACGTTTTGCTTCTAAAAAGCTTGGACACAAATGAGGGCCCATTGCTGCTAACATTGTCTTATCTTCTTTCAGTGCTTTTAACGCATTATGCAAGGTTGATGGTAAGTCTTCAATATCATTTGCTTTACGTTCTTCTTCACCCATTGCATAGATATTACGATCAACAGATTTTGGTGGTTCAATCTTATTACGTAAACCATCTAATCCAGCTTCCAAAATAGCAGCTACTGCTAAATATGGGTTAGCTGCTGGATCAACACTTCTTAATTCCAAACGAGTAGATGCACCACGAGCAACTGGTACACGAACCAATGGTGAACGGTTATGACCAGACCAAGCAATGTAAACCGGTGCTTCGTAACCTGGAACTAACCGTTTATAAGAGTTAACAACTGGATTGGTAATAGCTGTAAAACCACGTGCATGCTTCAATAGACCACCTAGGAAATAATATGCTTCTTTGGAAAGCTGTTCTTTACCATTTTTATCGTAAAATGCATTTCCATCTTTATTGAACAATGACATATTAATGTGCATTCCTGAACCATTGATGCGTGCCAATGGCTTAGGCATAAATGTTGCATGCAAACCATGTTTACGCGCAACTGTTTTAACTACCAACTTGAAAGTTTGAATATTATCGCATGCACGTAAAGCATCTTCATATTTAAAATCTACTTCATGTTGACCTGGTGCAACTTCGTGATGTGAAGCTTCCACATCAAAGCCCATGCGTTCAAGTTCTAACACAATATCACGCCGACAATTTTCACCTAAGTCAATTGGAGCTAAATCAAAGTAACTTCCTTTATCGTTTAATTGAGTTGTTGGTTTACCAGTTGTTGGATCAAGCTTGAATAAGAAAAATTCTGGTTCTGGTCCAATGTTAAAATCAGTAAAACCTAATTCTTTCATTTCTTCTAGCACACGAATTAAATTATTTCGCGGATCACCTAAGAATGGTGTGCGATCTGCATTATAAACTTCACAAATAATACGGGCAACCTTACCATGTTCATTTCCCCATGGGAAAATCATCCAAGTTGATAAATCAGGATATAACCACATATCACTTTCTTCAATTCTTACAAAACCATCGATTGAAGAACCATCAAACATCATTTTATTGTCTAAAAGCTTATCTAACTGACTAACTGGAATTTCAACGTTTTTGATTGTTCCGTATAAATCTGTAAACATTAAACGTAAAAATTGAACATTTTCTTCTTTTGCAATTCGACGAATGTCGTCTTTTGTATAAGTTACTTTTGGCATTATTCAGTGCTCCTTATAAGTCAAATTAGAGATTTCTGTTATTCTGGAAAAAAGAATCGTTTGTTCGATTAAAACCACCCACCGCAATAAATTCATCATGCAAAATTCTACGCACATCAGAATCTGTTAACGGCTTTTCTAATTGAGCTTGTTTGCGTGCCTCTTGTTTTGCTTGTTCTTCATAGATATGTTTGATTCCAGCCATATTAATGCCTTCAGACAAATAATCTCGAATTTCTAGCAATTTATCAATATCATTTAAAGAATACATCCGACGATTTCCTTCATTTCTTTCAGGAATCACCAATTCTTGTTCTTCATAATATCTAATTTGACGCGCAGATAAATTTGTCAATTTCATAACCGTTCCAATCGGTAAAACGGCCAATGAACGGCGTAACTCCTTTTCCTTCATAACGCTCCTCCTAACTATGGTTTTATAATAACAAGGGTATTTTCAAAAGTCAATATCTTTATGTTACATTTTCTAACATCAAATTAAAATCCTGTGAATTTCACTTAAAAATCAATGTTCTAACCATATTTCCACATCATTTATAACTTGTGTTAATTCTTCTGGATGTAAGACCAAATCATACCAATTAACATTCATCTTATTTCTAAACCATGTCAACTGACGTTTAGCATAATGACGTGAATTTTTTTTAGCTTCTACACTACACTCCTCTAGGGTTTTCAAGCCTTGAAGATATGGATAAAATTCTTTATAACCAATACCTTTTCCACTTGGTAAATCACTACCTCCATGAGCATACAAATACTTAACTTCTTCTAACAAACCTTGTGTTAACATCAAATCAACTCTACGATTAATCCGTTCATACAATACATCTCGCTGCGTCGTCAAACCAATTAAAAATGGATCGAATTCTAAACTTGCTTGATCTGCTTGCTGCGAAAATAATCGTCCTGTTTTTTCAATCACTTCTAAAGCACGCACAACACGCCGTTCGTTAGTCACTGGAATTTTTTGTGCTGCTAATAAATCCGTTTTAGCCAATTCTTCCCATAAAGCTTGTTGCCCTTTTTCTTTTGCAAATGCATGCCACTTATTACGGATAACTTCTTGACTATCATATTTATCATTTCCAAGGCTAAAATTATCTAATAGTGCTTGTAAATAAAAACCTGTCCCACCAACAATTAACGGCAATTTACCTTGTGCTTGAATTTCTTTGATAGCTTTACGACATTTTTCAATGAAAAGCGCAACAGAAAAACGTTCGTCTATATTACATTCATCTATTAAATAATGTTTAATCCCCCGCATTTCTGACGGAGTAATCTTAGCTGTTCCTACATCTAATTTACGGTAGACTTGCATTGAATCCCCTGAAATTATCTCTGCATTAAATTTTTTTGCTAATTCAATTGATAAATTCGTTTTACCAACCGCAGTCGGTCCAACAATTAACAAAATTTTTTGTCCAGTTTGCAATCTTTTTCTCCCCATCTTTTATATTTTCGTTATTATTTTAACATTTATCAAACTTTTTAGGAGTTATATCTAGATATTTTTTCAATTATCGTTCATAATGGATATCAGAAGTATTTCATTGGTAAAAAATGAAAACTTTATTAAAAGGAGGGAATCTCATGAAATCATTTGGTAAAGGCTTTTTCTTTGGTGTCGTTTCAACAATCGGTGCTTTAGCAGGTGCTGCTTTTGCATTTAAGAAAACTGTTGTTGAACCAATCGAAGAACGCGAAGCTATCTTAGAAGAACATCGTAAACGCGCTTTACGTAAAAGTCGCTCTGCTCATCAAGGATAATCTTAATAAAAAATGGCTCGGATTTAAACCGAGCCATTTTTTATTAATCTTGATACTTCTTCTTTTTGGTTTTACCATCCCATTTATCGTAACCGTTTTTTAAAATCACTAAATCACGATAGCCTTTTTTATGCAATTGTAATGCTGCACGTACAGCCATGGAACGGCCTGTTTCATAGATATAAATCGGTGTATCTTTGCGCAAACTATTTTCATACAACTTAAATTGAGACAATGGCATATTACGTGCACCTAAAATGTGTCCTGCTTCAAAGTTAGCAGCTTCTCGTACATCGATAACTTGTGCTTTCCGCATACCTTCTTTGAATTCTGCGTTATCAACAATTTTAGCAACTCTCTTACCACGCCAATTCAAATACATCGGATAAAAAATCATCCATAAGATAATAATAATTAAAATTACATTAATCACATACCATATGCTAATTTGTCCTAAAAGAAACAATCCCAAAAACTCCTCTCAATTCTAATTAATTATTGAAATTTTAAAGCTAATGAAGCTGCACCAATTACACCAGCATCATTACCAAGTTGAGCTAACTTAATCTTAGTAGTATTTCTAATCGTAGGGAATGCAAATTCTGCAAAGTAAGCTTTAACTTGATCTAACAAAAAGTCGCCGGCTGCAGAAACTCCTCCACCGATTACGATATATTCTGGATTAAGTGTACTTGCAAGATTAGCACAAGCTAAACCTAAATAACGACACACACGATCAACTACACTTTTAGCCAAGAAATCACCGGCTTTAGCCAAATCAAATACTAACTTAGAAGTTACTTCTTCACCATTATCCAATGTTTGTTTCAACTGCGATTCACCAGCAAATTCTTCTGCCATTTCACGCGCAACACGAACTACCCCAGTAGCGGAAGCATAAGTTTCTAAACAACCTTTATTACCACATGTACATTGATATCCACCTGGTTCAACATTAACATGGCCAATTTCACCACCAGCACCCATTCCATGAACCATAGCACCGTTAGCGATAATACCGCCACCTACACCAGTACCTAAAGTCATAAATACAACATCTGCTGCATTATCGCCTGCACCCATCCAACGTTCACCTAACGCTGCAACGTTAGCATCGTTATCGATAGCAAACTTAATCTTAGTTTGTGTTTCAATTTGTTCTTTGACATTTTGAACAGTTTTCCAATTTAGATTGTACGCTCCTACAACCGTACCTTTTTCTAAGTCGACAGTCCCTGGAGTACCCATACCGATTCCAACAAATTGTTCAGGGGTCATATTGTATAAGTCTAAATGATGGTTAATCGAATCAATAATATCTGGAACAATGTGAGAACCTTCATCTAAAATATTAGTTTCGATGCTCCATTTTTGTTGAATTTCGCCTGCAAGTGTCAAAATAGCAAACTTGATAGTTGTACCACCCAAATCAATACCAATTAGTTTTTTATCCATCATATTTCATCTCCTAAAACTTTTAGCCTTGTGATCGTTTTTCTTCTAATCTATGTTCTCGTGTTAATACAAGTTTAGCACTAATAAAAGTTTTTTCATCGATTACACCGGCTTTATGCAAATGATCTAACTCTAACGCCATTAATTCGATATCCCACATCCTTTTTCCTACATAAACAAAAACGCCAAAATTTTTCAAAAGTTGCTGAACATCATACAGAGTTTTCATCAGACCATCTCCTTAATTATACTGAATATTAAAGATTTTTTAAACCTATATTCCACATTAAAACATAAATAATGACCAATGCAATTAAAGCCAAAATACGTTTATGTCTTTCAATCATGCCTTTTCTTGGTAAGCCAACAATGTAAGCTAATAAAAAGCCAGCAAACAACCCACCTAAATGTCCACTCAAATCAGCATTACCAACAAAACTAAAAGCAACATTTAAGATAATTAATAACAAAAATTGTTTAGCATATGCTCGTAAATAAGGATTATTTTTAAAATTTTCAGCTAACATGAAAAATGCACCAAATAATCCAAATAAAGCAGTACTTGCCCCAGCGGAAATACCTGGATTAAATGCAAAACTTGCTAAATTCCCACCAATTCCACTTAATAAATATAAAAGTAAATATCTTGTTGGGCCAAAAAGCATTTCGATTTGCATTCCAATAAAATAAAGCGTCACCATATTTAAAATCAAATGTTCGATCCCAATATGTAAAAACATTGGTGTAAATAAACGCCACCATTGTCCTAAAGCAATTAATGGATTAAATTTTGCACCAAATGCCAATAAAACATTGACGCTTTCACTTCCTCCAACAACTGTCATCAATAGATAGACAACTATATTGACAGCTATCAAGCTATACGTTATCCATGGTTTACCAGCTAATTTTTCCTTTAACATTTTCAAATCCCCCACCATTTACTGTAATCACATAATCAACGTCAACATCCGTCGCGTCTATTTGCCATAATGGTTCAGGAAAAAAACGTAGCTCATCTGCTAAAGCAATTGTTACGCCACGATAGTCTTTTAAATAACGATCATAAAAGCCACCACCATATCCTACCCGCTTACCATTTGCACTAAAAGCAACACCTGGAACAATTATTAAATCAATTTGATCCTTAGGAAGCGTTGTTTCTAAAGATCCATTAGGTTCAATTACACCAAATGCTGTTTTTTTAAATGTTGTAGATTCTGTCATTTCAATAAAACGCATTTGATTTCCAGGTAATGTTTGTGGTAGTACAACTTGTTTTTGAGCATTTAAAGCTGTTAAAATCAACGATTTAGTATCTAATTCTAGATTGGTGCTCAATGTCAACGCAACAGTTTTTGCTTCTTTCCATGCACTTGTTTGCAACAATTTAGCTTGTAACTTTGCTAAAGCATATAATTGTTGTTCTTGAAAGCGACTTGCTAGACGTTTTAATTGTTGTTTTCTAAATACTTCCTTAGTCAACATCACAAAATCTCCTTATAAAGAAAAAAACAACAGGGTATTAACCTGTTGTTATTTTGTTTCGCGATGTACTGTTACTTTGTGATCGCGTGGGCAGTATTTTTTAAGCTCAATGCGATCTGGATTATTACGCTTATTTTTGCTTGTCAAGTATGTTTGTTCATGACATTCTGTACATTCCAATGTAATATTTACACGCATGTTTCAAACCTCCAAACTACGTCTCAATTTCAGCAAGACACACCTAGGTGCCTTCAACGTTAATATCATATCATCTTTTAAAGTTGAATGCTAGTATTTTTTACTTTTTTTGTTAAGTATTTTACCTTGACACTAAAAACTACTTTACTCAATCGGTTTCTTTAAAGCTATTTCAAAAGTGATAATACTAAATTCCACCCCAAAATTAAATAAGAAAAACACTTGAATATACAAGTTAGCTACTATTCTAATCCATCATTACTCATAACTTGACTCCAGAATGCTTCATAAATTTTTTTAGCTGCATCCGTATTAACCCCAGTTGCCTTGGTAGTTCCTGGAAATGCCAACGCGATAACAACTTTGGCATCATCTGAAGGTGCATAGCTCACTAAACTTAACGTTTCTGTTTCAGCAGTTCCATGATAAGTTGTAGCAGTACCGGTTTTAGCACTGACTGATGGTTTCATGTCTTGGAACTTACTACCAGTTCTCCATGGACTAGTACCATGAACTACCTTCCAAAAACCATCTTTAACAACCTTCCATTGTGAATTTGTAGCAGGAACCACATTTAAAACATTTGGAGTAAACTCATAAACCGTTGAACCCAACGAGCCATCTGAATTAGTTTCACGAATTGATTCAAGAATATGTGGTTGCATTCGATAACCACCATTTGCAATGGTCGATGCATATTGTGCCAATTGTAATGTCGTATATGAATCATAGTTCCCAAATGATAAGTCAAGCGCCTTACCTATATCAGCTTGACTTGATGGACCTTCAAACCCAGTTGATTCACCAGGAATATCAATCCCTGTCTTAACACCTAAACCAAATTGTTTAAAATAACCACGCAATTTATCAAAAATCGAAGTCGGTAATGATAATGCAGCACCTGGAACATAGTTAAACCCACCTTCTAGCATTGCTAATTTCATCATATATACGTTTGAAGAAACCATCAACGCATCAGAAGCAGTTAAAGCTACTGATCCATTACGGTTAAATAAAGAAGACTTAACCGGTGTTCCTTTTAATTTAATTGGTTCATCGACTAATGTGTTACTTTGCGGAGTAATAACTCCCGATAATAAACCGCCAATAACTGTTGCTCCTTTAACAACAGATCCCATTACATAACTTTGATTAACCGCGCCTAAAGCATTTTCTGTAACTTTTCCTGTCTCTAAATCACGATTAACTCCCGCCAAGGCATAAATCGCACCCGTATTAGGATTCATTACAACAGCATATGCTCCTGGTAAATATGGATTAGATCCCTTAATAGAATTAACAGCATCTTCCATAATCTGTTGTACTGTATTTTGGAACTGTGAATTAATCGTTAATACTAAATTATCTCCAGGTTTTCCGCCATATTTTTCAACTTCATCAACAATCGAACCGTTTTGCGTCTCAACATCTGTGATTGCTTTTGTTCCTTTTAAAACATCTTCATATTTAGATTCGATATAACTTGAACCAACACTATCATTACGCGAATATCCTTGCGCTAATAGTGTATTAATAGAATCACTTGGTAACCCTTGTTTTTCAGTCGTAACCGTCCCAATCACACTCTTAACAGATTCGCCATTAGGATAACTACGCTTCCAACTAGTCCCAATCTTTATTCCAGGTAATTTTGAAAGGTTTTCACCAACTTCTGCCATTTCTTTATCAGTAACATCACTTGTTTTTAAATAAACAGTTGATAAAGAATATGCTCCATTCATTTTACTATATAAAATAGCTGCTTGTTTTTGTCTTCCACTTAAATTTGCTTGTAAATTATGTTGTTTAACATATTTTGATTCAGCTTTATACAAATCATCGGGTTGCAAACTATCAGCATTAGCAATCTTTTTTTTGACATTTTCTTCATGAATTGGATTTGCTAAATAATAGTCAATTTCATCCGCTAGATTGATATTTTCATCTTCTACGCTAATATATTTAGTCAAATCATTAGCAATTTGATACATAACTGTAGCTGAAACGTTTAAAGGTTTAGTATAAGTAATTGCACGTGAAGAATCGTTAGCCGCCAATAGCTTACCAGTAGAATCATAAATCATCCCACGTTGTACATTCGTTGTTTCTGTACGCACATCTCCACTGTTTACTTCAGCTTCAAACATTGGTCCATTCACAATTTGTAAACGTGCTAATTGGATAATTAAGGCAGCAAATAAAATAAAAACTATTACAAAAAGAAAGTTCAACCGAAAAGGAATATGTGAGTGCGGCGCTTTCTCATTTTTAGTGGTACTTCTTCTAATAAATTTCACAAAAGCTATCTCCTATCTCATCTTGCAACTATGCTTACACGTATTGCACAAATTATATGGTATCACAAAGTATACCTTAACGGACACTTATTTGCGGTTAAAAATTTGTTAAAAGTTATTTTATTTACTAAACCCAACTCTAATTATGCTATGATGAATTTAGACTTTAAACGAAAGGATTCCAGTCTTTGAAGATTAAACGTTTTTTTAACAAAAATTATCCATTAATTTTTAGTTTTTTGACACCGTTCATTTTAGTATTGTTGTATTTTATTTCACGCCAAATGTATCCATTTGGAAAAAATAGCATTCTAACAGTTGATCTAGGTCAACAATACGTTGACTTTTTTGCATTTTACCGCCAAACACTTTTGCATTCTTGGGGAAATATTTTCTATTCTTTTGGAAAAGCACTGGGTGGACCTATGATTGGTGAATTTGCTTATTATTTACTAAGCCCTTTTAATCTTGTCTTATTACTTTTTCCAGGTAAAACAATCACAGCTGGGATAATGCTTGTTGTATTATTAAAATATGGCTGTGCTGGACTTAGCTTTGGGTGGCTACTTTATCAAACTAAATTGCAAAACAGCTGGAAAATCCCACTCTTTGCAACATCCTATGCTTTAATGGGCTGGGCAATTGCTAATCAATCAAATATCTTATGGTTGGACGCTTTAGTCTTTTTACCATTAATCGTTCTTAATCTTATTAACCTTTTAGAAGGCCAAAGAAATAAAGCATATTGTTTATGGCTTGTAGTTATGTTAATAAGCAATTATTACATGGCTTATATGATTTGTTTATTTTTATGTCTCTTCTTTTGTTGGCATCAAGTACAAAATTTTACAAATTTCAAAAAATTAATCTCAAACTTATGGCTATTTGCCAAAAATTCATTACTAGCCGTTGGTTGTGCTGCTGTTTTATTATTACCGACCGTTGCCACTTTGCAAACTAGTAAAGGTCAATATACCATCAATCATTTCAGTTGGAAATTAGAATATTTTCCTCCAAAGCTTTTATCTAAATTTGTAATCGGGGCATTTAACTTCGACCAAATGCCCCAAGGATTTCCTAATTTATTTATTGGAACATTAGGATTAAGCCTTTTTTTGCTTTATTTTTTAGATAAACGTTTTCCTTTAAAGAGTCGGATATGCGCTTTTTTAATCAGCAGCTTTTATTTTGCTTCAACATTTATTGAACCTTTTGATCTTTTATGGCATGGAATGCAGTTTCCTGTCTGGTATCCTTATCGCTTCTCTTTTTTAATTTCGTTTTGGATGCTTTATCTAGGTGCACAAGTTTTTAATACTAGATTTAAGATTACTTGCCAAAAACTTTTACTTTTAGGAATTTTTTTAACGGCTTTATTTGCTTATGTTTGCTTGAATGCCACTGATTTTTCCTTTATCAGTTCCAAAAATCTTTTATTATTTGCTATCTTTTTAATTCTTACATTATGGTTATTAACGCTCAAAACTACCCATAAAAATTACTATTTACTATTTTATTTAGTTATCGTATGTGAGATGGGGTGTAATCTTTTCTTAAGCTTAGGTAACTTATCTTATTTAACACAAGCTGATTACGTCTTACCTTCCACTTCTCTTGCAGCTGATGTGAAACTTATACAAAAAAAGAAACCTGCACTGTATCGCGTTGGTCAAACATATGCACGCACTAAAAATGATGCTTTAGCTCATAACTTTAATTCTGGATCTTATTTTAGCTCTGCACTTGAAAAAAGCCTACCTGATTTTTATGGACAGCTTGGTAATCCTGATGGCGATAACTATGTGACTTATACTAACGGAACACTAATCAGCGACAGTCTTTTAGCAATGCGTTACTTTTTTGATAATAAAGACTTAGGTGAAGTTGTTCCAGATTTAGAAAAAGAACAACTAAGCTCACAAAGTGAAAAAAGTGATTTAAAAGAGTATTCTCTTATTGGACAAACAGACTTAACACAAATTTATCAAAATCCTTTTGCTCTTAGTTTAGGTTATGGTGCATCTGAAAAATTAACAGATTTAAAAGTGTTATATAACGATCCTATTAGTTATCAAACTAACTGGTTAAACTTAGCAACTAACACTCCTATTAGCAATCGCTATTTTAGCGCACAAAATTTCAATGAAGTCATCTTCCAAAACACTAAATCTAGCATCAACCTAACGGGGCAAACATTTAAGCGCACAGACAATGACAAAGATGCTCAAATTATTTTTAAGTTTACTCCGTCAACTAACGATTCATATTATCTAACCCTTGGACCACAGCTTTCTTCAACTAATGTTACTTGGTCTTTAGGCAATCGATTATTGCACTATTATGGAACTTTTAGGCATACAGTTGTTTTAAATTTAGCAAATCAAGATAAAGGAAATGAAATCGTCTTGACTGCTAAGTTCAAAAAACAAAATCTTACGCTGGATAATTTTGTACTCTATCGCCTAAACAATCAAGAAGTCAAGAAAAAATTACAGCAATTACAAAAACATCAATTAAAAATAACTGACTTTAATTCTAGAAAAATACGCGGAACAATCACTGTTTCAAAAAAGCAATCGCTTTTAGCCACTACAATTCCTTATTCTAAAGGTTGGCATATTAAAGTTGATGGACATAAAGTTGAGACATTAAAAATTCAAGATACTTTCTTAGCATGTAAACTAAGTCCAGGCAAACATCATGTTGAATTATTTTTCGTGCCACCATATCTTTACTTAGGCTTGTTTATCAGTTTTATTTCTCTATTAATTCTTTTACTTTCAAACAAAAAACTAAATAATCAAAGGGCCTAAAATCCAAAAGCTTGAATTTTAGGCCCTTTTAATTATACTAAATTTCTAATACCATTTGAGCTTTAACTAAGTAAAGGTATTTATGCGCAACTTTTTTATGCAAAATATTTTCTAATGCTTGTGCATATAGCTCTAATTGTCCTTGATAAAGCTGTTTTAATTTATGTTCACGTCCAACAAAATAATTATCTGTCTTATAATCAAACAAAATAATCTCGTCATTTTCATCGATGAAATAGCCATCGATAATCCCATGAACCAAGAGTGCTTCTTCTTGTAAATCTAGTTGTCCATTAAAAAGTTGATTTAATGGATAAAGTAAAGAAATAGGTTCTTCACGTCTTAAGCTTGCTTGAGATTGCAAGATTTTTTGTCCTAAAGAAGTTTGATAAAATGCCACAATCCCCTTAACATCTATTAATTGCGCTACTTCTGTAGTCAATAAGCCCGCTTGCAAAACTTCATCTAGCAAATCTTTGATCTTTTGTTCATTGATTTCACCTTGTAAATCAAGTTTTTGGAAAAGCAAATGCGTCGCCGTCCCAATTTGAGCCGCAGATACTTCAATGCTTTGCTGCATGAATTCAGGCAAAGCGTATTCACCAATATATTGCAGCCTACTATTATTGCTAAGTGCTGTTTCTTGGGTATCAAATTGGGGCATATTTTCATTATCCGGATCATCAATTAACCGTTTAATATCACTAACAGCTTGATAAGCACTAATTTTTGTCAATAACTCATGCGGATAACGATACTCCAAAAGATCTTGTAGCGCACTACCGTCAAAATCTGTTTGTAATTCTTGCATTTTTAACCATTCATCAATACTTTGTTTAGGCATCTCACAAATTTCTAATTGTTGTTGTAAATAATCTTTACTCCAAATCTCTACTTTAAATGGAACATCTGTTGAAATCTTGGTACCATCAGCAAAATTAGCTATATCGGTAACTAAAGCATCCATATCATTAACCTTTTGTACACCTTGGTTGCGATATATCACTTTATCGATGAAACCTTCTGTGCGAACTAGACAATTACCAATCCAATCTAAATAACAAGCTTGCGTTGATTTTCGTAAACTAAGTGGCAAGGTCATATCACTTGCGTCAAGTGCCTTGCTCCACGTCTGTAAACAAGTAGCTAAATCACGATATTGTCCAACAATAAATAACCTTTGTTCTGCTCGTGTTAAAGCAACATACAATTTACGCATTTCTTCAGCCAATGACTTATTAAGACTTTCTTCACCAATTAGCGTTAAAATTGGTGTCTTAATTTTGGCTTTCACCTTAGTTTGTTCAACTTCTATTTCTTTTAAGTAATTCAAACCAAAGCCTAACTGTTCATCCAACAAATAATTTCCACGAACAATTTCTTGTAAATTAAATTGCTTTTTAGTATTGATTAAAAAAACAATTGGAAATTCTAGTCCTTTACTTTTATGAATTGTCATAAAAGTCACTGCATCTTCGCCACCCGTTAGATTAATCTGCGCTAAATCATTGTCTTTTGCTTGCATCTTTTTAATAAAGCGCACAAACTGAAAGATTCCTTTAAAACTCATTTTTTCATATTCTGTAGCCCGATTATATAAAGCATGTAAGTTAGCTTGACGTTTCTTACCTCCAGGCATCCCTGCGACATAATCTAAGAACCCTGTTTGCTGATAAATTTGCCAAATTAAAACAGCTAACTCATCTTTATGGGCGGTTTCTCTAAACAAAGCTAAATCGTCTAAAAAACGTTGTTGTTTACATTGAAGTTGTACTTCAAACTCTAAAGTTTCATCTGCTTTAAAATTCGTTAAAGCTGTGTAAAAATCTCCTTGTTTAGTTTGAATACGTAAATAACTTAATTCATTTTCATCAAAACCATACATTGGTGAGCGTAAAACCGCTACTAATGAAATATCTTGATGCGGATTATCGATAATCTCAAGTAAAGACATCATTATTTGAATTTCAGTTGTCTGAAAATAGTTATTAGCATTATCAACATTAACTGGAATTCCTTGATTTCTAAACTCTTCTGTAATCAATAAACTGTCACCATGCGTAGAGGCTAAGATTGCAATATCTGAATACTTGATTGGGCGCAATTGCTTAGTCTTTTTATCATAAATTAGGTTGTCTTGTCCTTTTAAAAGCTCTTTAATTCGTTGACAAACTAATAAAATTTGTCCTTGCTCTTTAGTATCAATTGTAAAATCTTGCGTCTCTTGTTCATCATCTGGTAGTTGCGATTCATAAATTAAAATTTCTGTAGGTATAGTAGCTAGCTGCTTTGGGTAACTCAAATTAGCTGCTTTTAGTTTTGCATCTTGATCATAATCAATCTCGCCTAACTTTTTATCCATCAATTGCTCAAAAATCAAATTAGTAAACTCTGTTACATTGGCAACTGAACGAAAGTTTTCTTGTAGTAAGATATTTTCACCTAAAAAATCCGGATTAAAGACATCATTTACATCAAGATTTTGATAACTTTGCAACTTTGCATTAAAAAGCTGTGGATTTGCTTGTCTAAAACGATAGATTGATTGTTTAATATCACCAACCATAAACATATTTTGCGAGGCAAGCTGTGTTAATAATGCTTCTTGAACACCGTTAGTATCTTGATATTCATCAACCATTATTTCTTGGTATTTCTCACGTAGCAATTCTACAACTTGTTTTCCTTCAGGACTTTGATTTGAAACAATCTCTAACGCAAAATGTTCTAAATCATTAAAATCAAGCAAGTGCCGACGCTTTTTTTCACGTTGATAGGCTTGACGAAATTCGACTACAATCTGTGCTAAACGTTTAACAACATCGCTTGAATTCAATAGTAATTCTATTAGTTCTTGACTATCTAAATAAAAATAGTCATTTTGAAGTTTTTTTATCGCATCTTTAGCTTGTTCATGCAAAGCTTTCATTTCTTTATTAATCTTAGCTGCTGGTGTGGTTAAATCATTTGGAACAGTGGGTGAACTATATTTTTTTAAAACAGGTTTCCCACTAAGATTAAATGTCGTTAACTTATTTTTTAAGCTATCAAAATCACATGTTTGCTGGCATTCTTGCATAATTTCTTTAAATGTATCTAATTCAGTTAATTGAGTCAGCTTTTTTTCTTCATACTTAGCTAGATTGCGCGCCTGTTTTTTTTCAAAATCTTTTAGCTCAGGATCAACCCCATTTACCCATAAATCATCCAATAAAGGTTTTAACTTTTCTTGATACAGAGTATTTCGTTTTTCTAAAATTCCAACTATTGCTTGTAGCCTTTGAAAAATAAGTGGCTGTAAATAACCTTGCCATAGTTTAGTCTCAGTAAAATCTTGCGTTGCTTGACAATCATAAAGCTTAGCTAAATGTGCTAGCCATTCTGTTGGCTGCGCATTTGCACTGGCAAATTCATCTACTTTCATTATCACTTGTGAGACGCCTTCATCACTGCGATCTTTCCCAAAAATTTGAATGATTTTTTCAAAGTTTTTAGCATCTGAAACTATCTTAGGATCCGTCTGTTTTCCAGTTAAAACATCTTCTAACTGTTGATAGTAACCTTCAAGTAATTCTTCCCAAACGTCATAACGCAATAAAATTCGCTCTGTTTCATCTGCTAGTAATCTAAAATTAGGATCTAAATCCAACAAATAATAGTAACTACGAATAAGTCGCATACAAAATGAATGTAAGGTGCTGATATCTGCAGTATTAACGCTCATTAATTGTTGTTGCAAGTGACGTTGCAGATCAGCAGCGCCTTTTTTAGGATTTTGATTTAACTCTTGTAATTTCTCTTGTAAAGCCTTGATCAAACGTTCTTTCATTTCTTTAGCTGCAGCTTCGGTAAATGTTACTACTAATAAGTTTTCTACACTCATTCCTTGCAACACAATTTTACGAATAATACGTTCAATCAATACTTTTGTTTTTCCTGAACCAGCTGAAGCTGAGACTAAAATATTATGTCCGGTATTTACAATAGCTTTTTGTTGTCCTATAGTCGGAGTAAATCCACCATTTTTTGCTTGTTTTTCTTCCATTAGGCACGCCCCTCCGCATTCAATAGTTCTTTAATTTTTAGCCACAATTCTTCTTCACTTAATTCTTCGATTCGATGATAATTATTAGCTGCTAAAAGTGTATCAAAAGTCATAATTGCTCCATAATCAGTATAATCTAAGCCCGTGTTATCTTTTAATTTATACGGCGCTAAATCTATCACACCTTCAAAAATTTGCTTTCTTGCTTCATTTAACTTTAAATCATTCAATAGCAATAATTCGTTAAACTGATTAAGTGTCAATAATTTACTTTGATTTTTAGCCTTGAAACTTTGTGAACCACTCTCAAATTTTAGTGGATAAGACATTGACTCTCCAGCTTTTTTATTTTGTGCTGCTTGCTTAAGTTTAATGTCTAAAGCTTGTAAATAACTATTCTCATCTAGTGAGCTTGGATCATCTGCACACCGATATAATCCTTGATAGACGTACTTTTGACTAATATTTTTTTGTGCCTTTCCTTGTTGTAAATCCTTAACATCAAATATTGGATCAAGTAATTGTAAATATGAAACACTTCCCAAATTAAGCAAGGTATCAGCAGAAATACCTAATTTTTCCAGTAAATCTGGTGCTAAATGCAAATCAGCAACCTGTAACTTTGTTTTACTTAGATTATGCAATGCGTTTAAGTATGTCAATAATTGTAAAGATAGACCATTATAAGCTTTCAATAAAAAGTCTTGCATCTTTGCATTTAGATTGCCTGATTTATAATCAATAACATTCAAATATAAACTGGCATTAGCATCTTTAACCAAATCCAATCTATCAATGCGCCCACGTACATACATCTTATTTTGCAAACCATCTTTGGGATAAACTAAGGCTGGCAAAGAGCCTCCCATACCAAAACTAGTTTCTGTTTTTAAAGTATAAATTTCTTCACCGCTTTGTTGACGCTTAATAGCTTGACTTACTTGATAGATAGTTTTTTCCAATTGGCGTTTCGTATAACGATACCTAGCACTACTATTAAAAACCTTGAAACGTTGTTGTTCATCTAACTGCTCAAATGTTTGTTTCATCAAGCTATCAAATTCTTGACTGCTTAACTCTGCTACAGTCGCATGCTTTTGCAAAACATTTTGGAAAAACCCATCCAAAACCGCATGGAAAAACTCACCCGTATCAGCCGGAGCTAAAACAAATTCTTTTCTAGGCTGTAGCCGCAAACCATATTGTAAAAAATATTCATATGGATTGGCATAAAACGTCTCTAGCCTTGAAATAGAGGTAAATATTTCTGTACCATATAATTTTTTTACAATTTCAGGAGCTAATTTTTTGTGTCCATTCTCGTCAACTGGTGTCGTAGGTAAAATATCGTTTTGATAATTCAAACTTTGCAATAGCTGTTGCGTTAAAGCTGGCAATTTTTTACGTTCATATGCTAATAACCACTGCCATGGCAAATCTAATGTAGTTTGCTTTTCATAGGCTTCTTGACTAGCAGTAATCAACTCGCTTAATGAAGTTTGTGCTGTGCCTAAAAACGCTAAACCAGTTTGACCAATGTCATCACATAAGTCTATCGTCTTTAACTTTAATGCATCAGATATTTTTTTCACATAGCTTGACAATTCAAGTTTTTTACCATCAACATCGGATTTAGGAGCCGTAAATATAAGACGTTGACTTGGCGTTAAAAATGCCTGATAGTGTTTAAATGGTTCATCTGCTAAAACTAATTCACTATAGTCGTTGATAAACTTATGCTCTGATTCGGCTTGATTCCAATATTTTTCTAACAGGTGTCTATCTTGATCAGTCAATAACATATTATTTTCAACACGAGCTGGCATTACATCATCACAAGCACCTATAATAAAAGTCACTTTGCGTGTTGCTAGTTGTGTCACACTAGTCTGTGAAAAAATAACTTGATCTAAGGTTGATGGGACACGTGAATAGGTCGCACTTTCAAAACCACTTTGTAAGATATCTAAAAATTCCTTTTCAATAAACGGCTCTTTACCTAATGCAATCACATACTCATCTAGTAATAAACAAAAAGCATCCCAAACTTGTTTAGGCCGTGTAAAATCATCATAGGAAGCATCCGTAGCTTGCAACTTTTCTTGTGCAGCCTTTTGCCACGCTTGCAATTGAGCTGTTACACCTATTTTTTGTAAAAAAGTAACTAGTTCAAAAACAGCCTGTTGACCAGTAGTAACTTGTGTTAATTTTTTAAAAAAGCCATTGAGCTGTTGAAAAATACTTCTTCGCAACATATTAATTTTTTGATTAAGCCCCAAAGAATCTTGTGCTTGTAAATGCTCTTTAGGGCTTTCATTAGGTTGTGGTTTCCTTTTTTGTATAACCCAATTTTCATCCCCCGACCAATCGCGCACTGTCCGATAGCCATTTTGTAGTATACAATTTTCTAACAAATCAAGCATTCCACGGTATTCCTGTACAGTCAATTCATCTGCACCGATTTTAGGTATAAATAATTCAGTTTTTAGCAACCTCATCATTTCATGGTAGCCAAATCCCCGTCGCTTAATCGCAAAAAGTGCCATAATAAATTCGACTAAGGGATGATCTATCATACTTTTATCTAAATCAACGAAGACTGGAATTTGATATTGTTGAAAAATTGGCTGTAACAAATTACGATATTTGGTCATATCTGGCGTTAATACTAAAATTTCTTGATAACTATAACCATTTTTAACTAATCGTCGAATTTGACTAGCAACATATCTTAACTCATAGACACGATCATTTGTTGTCACCAACATAAGATTTTCGTTAGATATTGCAGGATCTGTCTTATCTCTAAGCAACTGATTGGTATCTATCCAATACTGTTCTAGCACCTGCAAGGTTGGTGTAACACGTGTTTGATCGGTAATAAAAGTTGTAGGCTCTAAAACTATTTTTAATTGTCTAGCTTCATTACAAAGACTGTTATACAGCCGTTGTTGCTTAAAAAACAAGCCTTGTGTTTGATTAATAGCTTCTTTAGTCATTGTCAAAGCAATTTCAACGCTCTTAGCTTGTTTAAATAATACGCTTAATACATCACGTTCTAGTGCACTAAAATGTGTAAATCCATTAAATATAAACACTGAATCTTGTAGATTCTTTGTCTCTAAATATTTCTTTAGTGCTGCCAAAACTTGTGCACTGTCCAAATAATCATCTTTTAAATATTCAACAAACTCTTGATACACTAAATTTAAATCATTAAGTTTTGCACGTAAATTTTCATTTTGTCCATTTTGTTTAGGTAAATTAACGATTAATTTATCTAAATCGCTTGGTGTAATTCCTCCAAGCTTTAATTCTAATAATTGTTCTGCTAATTTAGTCGCAAACCCAGGCTTTCCCTGCTCTCTTGTAAAGACATACAATTTTTTTGCATCTAAACCATGTAAAATATGCGCAACTACCATCGCTAAGCCATCTTGTGTTAAATGACGTCGTTGAAAAATCGCTTGGTCCTTCATAAAATACCAAGCTAAGCGCGTAAAAGAAAAAGTTTGGACATTGTTTTGTGCGTATAGATTGGTTATTTGACTAAACGCTTGACGCAAATACTTCAACAAGTTTACTTCTGATTCAAACTTTATATGATCAGGAACAATATAAAAATACTGACTATTCGGTTCTTTTTTGAGTCGCGTCACTATATCTTCAAACAACACCTTTTGCAAATCTTGCGATGCTGCTCCCAAAACAAATTTTAAACTCATCTTAGCTCCTCGCTTTCATTTAATACTATTAGTATATCATTTTTTATTTGAGCTAATTACAAAAAAGCAACGAAACTACTTTAGTAACGTTGCTTTTTAGCTAAATATCCGTTTGTTGTTTGAGATAATCATTCAAAGCCTGCCCCTGCAAGTCTTGCCATTTCTTTGAATAAAATTTATCGTTAATTTGATATGTTGGCTGCTTTTGTTTATTCATCAAAAATGGTGCCACATATTGATCCATCTTCAACCAACCGCGCCAGCCTAAATGAATAGTATCTTGCATAAAATATTTTTCAGCACCGTCTTTAGATAAGTCAGCAATATTATGAAAACCTTGACTTTCTAACTGATAACGAATCTTTTCGTTAAATTGCGTTAACATTTTTAAAGATAAGCCTGTAAAATTACTCCATTGGCGGTTAACCGGTGGAATTACGAATAAAACATCCGTATGATTTTTTGCAAATTGATTCAAAACTAATTGAAAATCTGCAAATTCTGGTGAAGCAACATAATTTTTACTTGCTTGTTCACCTGCTAATTTTCGGTACGTTTTTTTCAAACGCTTATTCCAAAAATTATTGCTAATTTCAAATTGATTATTATCCGTCTTTTTTTGTCCAATTTGATAGGCTAATTGATCTAGATCTGCAAAATCATAATTGTCGGGTAATGCTTTAGCTACACGTTTGATACGTTGCCGACGATCATTTAACTTTAAAGTTGAAAATAATTGATCTTCATGCATAAGTTGATTGCGGCGTAATTTCAAGTAAACTAATTGCATCTCAGACAAATTTTGACCATCTGCTTTCTTTTGAATACAATTCTCAATCATCTTATCTGAATGTGCAGATGGCATTTGTAATAAGCGTTTGGCTGCATAGCGTTGCATTTCTGTATTTTTATCTTGATTATCCAATAACCAAGTTACGGCTTGTAAATTAGAATAGTATAATGCAAAAGCTCCTGGCGCTATTCCTTGTTTAACAAACCATTGTGGCGAAATTACAAAAACAGCCTTCTTATCTTTTAATTGAGCATTAATTTCTTGCATACCAAAGAACTGAGATAACGATTGCGCTCCCATTGCTCCTAACAGAAACGGACGATATGGACGCTTATATTTTTGTGCCAGTACAAAAGGATGAAAAGCATCCATTCTTGAAAACTCCGATGATCCAAAAAAAGGAACATAATTTTTCTCAAGTGCTGTTTGTTTAACGATTGTTCCTTTAAAAATATTAGCCGACTGCGATAACGCCGCCCTTTTTAGCGTTACATTATCTATTTTTTTAGAACTAAGTGGTGCAACTAAAAAGACACCTAATAAGAATGCCGCTAAAAAGACCGGTCCAAAAATTTTGAACAGCTCTTTTCTTAACTTCATAGTTACATACTTTCAACTTTCGCAATAATTTTATTTGGTGTATCCCATTCTGTTCTTTCAAATTCAGAAACTGGAACTTCAATACCACATTGCATTTGTAATTCAAGTAATAACTGTACTGTCCCCATCGAATCTAACAAACCACTTTCAAACAAGTTATAATCCATATCTGTTGTAAAATCTTGTCCTGTCAAACCTTCTAAAATTTCTAAAACTTTTTCTTTCATAATTTACTCCCTATCCTTTCTAATTTCTAAAAAATAATGTATCTAAAAATCCGGAAAAAATCAAAAAACTAAAGCAAACAACATTAAATGTGATAACAATCCCTAACAAATGTGTTGCTTTATTACTTGGTAGCTTAGCTTGATGCTTCTTTTTAAAGCGTAACCATGCATCACAGATGATAATTGCACAAGCATGAAACAAACCATAAACAATATAATACCAAGTCACACCATGCCAAAATCCCATTAGTAAAAATAAAACTAAATAACCGAGATTGGCGATTGTTACCTTATTAGTCAACAGTTTATTTTTCATGATAAAAAAGACAAACCGCATATAAACATAGTCTCTAAACCAAAACGACAAGGTCATATGCCATCTATTCCAAAATTCTTTGATATTCGGTGCACTAAATGGTTTATTAAAGTTAATTGGTGTTTTTACACCCAACAAATAACTAATAGCGACTGCAAACAAACTATAGCCTGCAAAATCAAAGAATAAGTCCATGGAATACACATACATATATGCTACTAATGCCCATGAAATTCCACCATCAAACAAAGCAACATGACCAACTTTAGGCAACAACACACTTCCAAAGAAATACGCCAAAACAAATTTATATAAAAAGCCTAAAAAGATATAAAAAACACCTTTACCCAACAATTGAATATATTCTTCTTTACTTGGGGCTTTATTATAATCTTGTAAAAAACGTCGATAGCGATCGATTGGTCCTGATGAAATAGTCGGGAAGAATAACAAGAAGTGCAAAACTTCTTTAAAATCAAGCTCTTTGATTAAACCATCCCGCATTTCCATAACCATTCCAACAACTTTAAATGTTAAATAACTAATTCCCAAAAAGCCAATTAAAGAATTATGCCCGCTTAAAGCCGGTGTTAACTTAACAATAACCAACGGTAAAATTGCTAAGATAACCGCTAAAACAAAGACACTACCACTGTTTTTTTGTCGCCTGTGATACAAGTATGCATATAAAATACACAACTCAAAAACAATGTATCCTATTAAGGCTAATCCTTCTTGCCACTTAGGACCTCCAAAGGTTAGCAATAAGAATAGAAATGAAATGACTGTTTCATAAACTCTAAATCTTTTACCATTTAAAAGACCGACCATAATAGGCAAAAGACCCAAACCTAGTAATAAAAAATACGTTGGATTTTGATATGGTTGTAGGTTTAACATGATCCATTAACCTCGGCCATTAATTTCTTACGGTCGATCTTACCATTTTGTGTCAAAGGCAAACTGTCAACATAAATGAAACGTTGTGGCATCATATAAGCCATCATTGTTTGATTTAATTCATCTTTAATTTCTTTGGTTAATTGGTTAACGTCTTTATTTTGAGTTTCTTTAACAACGACATAAGCCAACAACTGGCTAACTTTATGGTCTTTATCATATTTAGGAATCGCAATCGCTTGATTAATTACGCTAACTGCTGCCAAATGATGGTCAACATCTTCTAATTCAATGCGATAACCATGGAGTTTAATTTGAAAATCTAAACGTCCCTTATACAATAACTGACCGTTTTCATCATATTGACCTAAATCACCTGTTTTGTAGGCCCATTGACCAGCAATTTGTTTAAATGAAGCAGCTGTTTTTTCTGGATTATTCAAATAACCTGCTGAAACGCTCGGACCAATAATCGTAATTTCTCCAGCTTGGTTTAAGCCAACCTCTTGTTCATTTTCATCTAATAAAATGACGCGTGTATCTTCTTTAGCCTTTCCAATCGGTAAGCGCGTATAACTTTGCATAATCTGTTCATCCAACCTAACTACAGTTACCGCTACAGTGGCTTCAGTTGGCCCATAAGTATTATAAATCTGCGCTTGCGGGAATCTTTGCTTTAATTTATCAGCTGTTGCATGCGTCAATTCTTCACCACAAAATAGCAAATATGTCAAATCAGGTAAATTTTGTGCATTAAAGTTTGGATCTAACATACAAAGCTCGACAAAAGAAGGAGTTGACACCCATTCTTTAATTTTTAACGTCGGTAATTTAGCAAATAACTGTTTAAAATCCATACTAATTTCTTTAGGCATCGCAACTAATTTGCCTCCTAACAATAGGGTCGGATACAAATTCATTACAGACAAATCAAAAGAATACGGTGGCTGCGCTAAACAAGTCACACCTGTTGGTAAAGCAAAATCTTGCAACATCCAGTTACAAAAGCTTACCAAATTATCATGACTAATACGAACACCCTTAGGAACACCTGTTGTTCCCGAAGTGAAAATAATATAAAAATCTTCTTCTTGTTTAACACTCAACGTTGTTTCATATTGACAATCATTTGAAGTCATCAATGAAGTTAGCTCTTCATTGGTAATAATCAAGCTATCTAATGTTAAATCAAGTTCACTTATCGTAATACATGCTGCTGGTTTAGCAATTTCAACAATTAACTGTACGCGCTCTTTTGGAGAACTATCATCAATTGGAATATAAGCATGCCCAGCCTTAACACATCCTAAAAAAGCAACCAACATCTCAAAACTTTGACCACCAAAAACAACAATCGGTGCTTTAGCTGCTAAATTCATATTTTGTAAGTATTTAGCCAAGGCATCCGAATATGTCTTAAGTTGACCATAAGTATAAGTCTGGCCTAAATAATCATAAGCTTGTCGGTTAGGCTCTTTTAGCCCCCATTCGTCTATTCGGGATACAATACTTTTCATCAAATACTTCCTCCTACCTAAAACTCGTTATAGATGAAATGCGGTTGATCGACTCCACTATAACTATATAAATAAACAAGTAAAAACATAATTATGAAGTAAAAAACAGTTTTAGCTAAAAATTTAAAAACTTCATTTTGCCAGACTTTACGCAGTTTTTCTAGCATATTTTAGCCCCCTTTGAACCCATTTTTCATCACCAAATAACATGCCTACATATTATGTCCATTAGTTTAAAACTATTACAAATAAATTACAAGTAATTACCCTCTAAATTTTTTTAAAAATTTTCTTATATTTATTGAAAGTTTTATAAATTTTGACTTTACTTCATTACATATTGTTATAACTATCAAAACTTATTGTGGTTTTTTGTCAAATATTTAAACTTTATTTTTTGACATCAAAAGCCATTAAGATATTGCATTTGCTTAATCAAAATTAAAAAGGATTGACCCTTGTACAATCCAGAAATCAATCCTTATCAACTAGTAAAATAATCAGTTTATTTCACGATATGCTTTTTATTAATACTTCATTAAACTCAAAACATCATAGTTTTCAAGTTTAGCACGACCATTAAGATCTGTTAATTCAATAATAAAGGCACAACCAACAACGATACCACCCAATTGCTCAACTAAATCGATCGTTGCTCCAATCGTGCCACCCGTTGCCAATAAATCATCAGTAATCAAGACTTTTTGTCCTGGTTTAACCGCATCTTTGTGCATACATAAAGCAGATGTACCATATTCTAATTCATATTCCGCACGCACAACATCACGTGGTAATTTACCTTCTTTTCGTGCAGGTGCAAAACCGACACCTAGTTCATAAGCAACCGGACAGCCCACAATAAATCCACGTGCTTCTGGTCCGACAATCATTTCAACACCTTTATCTTTAGCAAATTGGACAATGCGATCAGTCGTTTGGCGATAAGCTTCGCCATCAGCCATTAAAGGTGAAATATCACGAAAAATAATTCCTTTTTCAGGATAGTCTGGAATACTTGCAACATAATTGTTTAAATCTACTGCCATAAATAATTCTCCTTTGTCATCTGCATTGTTGTCTAATCCATCTTTCAAGCTCATTGAAATCTGTACCTAACAAAAACTGTTGGTTTTTGCGTTCATACAGATACTTTTGATATGCAACAGTTTTTTCCAAAGGATAAAACTGTGGATTTGCAACAACGTGTATCGTCTCTGTTTTTATTTTAACAAAATTTGCTTCACTAAACACCTGTAACATAAAAATAAGTGTCGCTTTTTTACATTTTAGCTGGTTTGCCACACTTGCTAAATCACTCTTCAAGATTTGTTGTTTTTGCTTTAAATAACGATATAATGCTGAAAAATCCGCTCTATTAGGAACTTCTTGCCGCCAAATTTCTTTTGCAGTAAAAAAGATCGTTCGTAAATTTGTAAATTGGCTATGTGCCAAGACTTGTTGCAAACTATCAATATCTGGTGGAAAATCTACTAAAACCAAATTTTGCGTATTAATTTCATTTGTTTGTGATAACAAACAAGCTTGACTGTGCTGTTTGATATATGGTTTTAGTTGTTTTAAATATTTAGCATTAAAAAAGCCATAAGTTGCTGGTTGTTCAAACAAACTCGTAGTCAAAAGCTGATTTCTTTGATCTTTAATAGTAATTGAAAAATCTGTAGTTGCTATGTCTTCAATCATAATTTGAACACTTGCCTTATTTTGCCAAACGTTTTTATCTAGCGCTCCAACTAATTGAATAGCACTTGTTTCAGATGTCAATTGTTCCATGATTTCTTGTGCTACGCCAAATTTTAAAGCAGGGACTTGGACATTTTTATCTGCTAATGTCAAACGCAAATGATTTTTCTTTTCACCTAAAAAATTAATTGCTTTAACTTGATATCCAACAAAACCAAAAATCGGTTTAGGATTTGCCTGCCCAAAAGGCGCTAACAAGGCCAATTCATCAATTAAGGCTAAATTTAATTGTTCTAGCCGTAATTTCCCTGCTAAATGTAAGGTCTCTTTAGGCGCATTTGATAGATCTTGTTTTATAGCTTCTTGATCTAAAATCATTTGTAATTCGGCAAGTTTATCTGTTTTGATACTCAAACCACAAGCTAAATTATGCCCACCAAAACTTTCTAATAAGTCTAAATGATTATTTAGTGCACTAAACATATCAAAAGCTTCTAACGAACGCCCTGAACCTTTGGCAATGCCCTTTTCTCCTATATTAAACACTAAGGTTGGTTTACCGGTTTGTTCTTTAATTTTGCCAGCAATGATTCCTAAAATTCCTTCATGCCATTCTTCATGTGCTAAAACATTCACCAAATGCGACTGATTTTGTGCACAAAGTTGTGCGCTAGCTTGTAGCATCGCTTGGTTAGTCAATTCTTGTCGTTTATTGTTTAATTCATTCGTCTTTTTAGCCAAATCTTTAGCTACATTTTCATCAAATGTTGTTAATAATTCAACGCCTACACTTGCATCATCTAAGCGTCCCAGCGAATTTAACCGCGGGCCTAAATAAAAGCCTACCGTATCTGAGGTGAAATTTTTAAGATCAATCTTAGCTATATTATACAATTCTTGTAAGCCTACACGATTAGTATTTACAAGCATCTCTAAACCATATTTGACAAGTATCCTATTTTCATCAACCAAAGGCATAATATCTGCAATTGTTCCTAGTGCTACAAGATCTAACATTTCAACTGGAATTTCTTCTAATAAGGCGCTTGCCAATTTTAAGGCTACACCAACACCTGCTAGTTTCTTAAACGGATAATTTCCCATAGGATGATTGGGATGAATGATTGCATAAGCTATTGGTAGTTTACTTGGTATTTCATGATGATCGGTAACAATGACATCTATGCCTTGCTTAGCCGCATATTCTAAAGCTTCTCCTCCAGCAATCCCATTATCAACCGTAATGATTAAATCTGTTTGTTGCGCAATTAAATCTTGATAGACGCGCAAATTAGGCCCATATCCATCTAAGAAACGATTAGGAACATAAAAATCAACTTCAGCACCTAGTTGCAACAAAGTTTCATACATAAGTGCAGTACTTGTGATTCCATCGACATCGTAGTCTCCATAAACAACAATTTTTTGTCCTTCACCAATTGCAGTATATATACGTTGGACGGCTTTTTGCATATCGTATAGACTATATGGATCATATAGATCTTCTAATGTTGCTTGCAAAAACTGCGTAATTTTTGCTTGGTCATTATATCCTCTTTGCATCAAGATTCGTGTTAATAAAATAGATAAGTTAGTTTGTTTAGCAAGTTGTTTAACTTTTTGTTCATCTAACTTTATCTCATCACACCAATCTTTTTTAGCTATAATCACTTATTTCACCTCTTATTTTTTAGCAACTATTTTAGACTCATCTTTTGTACTACGACGCATTGTTTGATTTGCCTTAAGTCGTTCTGACAGTTGTTTATTTTCAGCTTTCAAGTGATAAATAACTGTCCACGAACTAAATAATGCAATCAAAGCTCCTAAAAAAACAGAGCCAACCAAAACCACTACTAACGGTAAGGTAATATTTCCCAAACCAAAACTAATAGTAACTGGTTGAACATTGAGCCAAGAAAAAATTACTACGATTAATACCAATAAAATAGCGATTAACGTTCTCCATTGTTTTTTCATCTGATTCATCCTTATTTTTTATTGAAAACCTGTCCTGCAAAATAATCACCCAACCGTGGACATGCTTCATATAGATGATGTGCTACTTCTAAAATCCCCGGTATATTCAATTCACGTTTGTTAGTGCCAATTGCACTAACAATTCTTGTCGCAACGATTTCTGGATTCAATACAAAATCGCCAACTTTTTCCAAATATTTTCCACTCTTATCTGCAAAGTCAAAGAAATCAGTACGAATTGGTCCTGGATTAACTGTTAACACATGAATTCCTAATGGCTTAACTTCTAAACGTAACGCGTTAGAATAACTGATGACTGCTGCTTTAGTCGCTGCATATATTGCTGCTTTAGGTGTCGCAATTTTACCAGCACTTGAAGCAATATTAACGACCAATCCTCGTTTTCTTTGTGCCATTTTTAAAGCAGCATATTTAGTCATATACATTAAGCCTAAAACATTAACCTTAAACATTTCTTCAGCAACATCCATTTCAAACTCTAAAACATTTTCCATCAAACCAAAACCAGCATTATTTATCACAACATCGATTGGTCCAACATTTTCTTCAACATCATTAACAAGTTTTTCTATTTGATTTGGTTGTTTTAAATCTAATTGATAGGCAAATGCTTGGCGTCCAGATAAATGCCGACAAGTCGCAGCTACATCTTGTAGTTTATTTAATCTGCGTGCACACACAACAACAATTGCACCTTTTTTGGCAACTGCATATGCTACTTGTTCACCTAATCCTGAAGACGCACCAGTAATCAATACAACTCTATTACATAAATTTTTTAAAATTTTATAACTTTGCATTTATTTTCCTCCTATGGCTTCATTATTTAGGAAAAGGAACTTTAATAATATCAAAATCCTTAACAACTTTTGTGTTATTAAAGATTTGTTGGGCATCATTTTGCAATTCTAAAACAGCCGCACCAAGATAACGTGCTGAAATATGCGTTAACAACAACTGCTTGACTTGTGCTTCCTTAGCAACGGATGCTGCTTGTTGACAAGTCGCATGATAATAGTTTTTAGCAATTTTTGCTTCACCTTTGCCAAAAGTACTTTCGTGCACTAAAACATCAGCATTTTTTGCAAGTTGTGCTACAGAAGAAACTTGTCTAGTATCACCTAAAATTGTAATAGTTCGACCCTTTTTAGTTTGTCCTAGATAATTCTTACCATCTAAAACTCTACCATCTTCTAAAGTCACCGTTTCACCGGCTTTTAATCGTCCATAAATTGGACCTGGTGCAACATTTTCTTCTTTTAACTTATCAATCAACAATTCTCCTGGATAATCTTTTTCTTCAATACGGTATCCAAAACAACTGATACGATGATCTAAACTCATGCATGTTACTTTAAAACGGAATTCGTCAAATAAAGTTCCAGCAAAATTTGGTGTTAATTCAACATATTCAATCGGATATGTTAATTTTGTTTGTGAAAATTTTAAACTCGTTTCTAGATATTGCTTTATGCCTTTAGGTCCATAAATCTTTAAGACATCTGCTTTTTGTGCGCCTTGAAATGAGCGACTGCTTAGAAAACCAGGCAAACCAAAAATATGATCTCCATGAAGATGTGTAATAAAGATTCGATCAACTTTGCGTGGGCGAATCGTCGTGTGCAAAATTTGATGCTGGGTACCTTCACCACAATCAAATAACCAGATTTCATTAATTTCATCTAATAATTTTAACGCCAAAGATGTAACATTACGAAACTTGGCGGGTGAACCTGCACCGGTTCCTAAAAATTCTAACTCCATAAAAACGTTCCTATTCTATCCAAACTTCTAACCTTTAATTATTAAAAGGTACACTATGCATTATTATAGCATGGATTTGCATCAAACCAAAGAATCGTCTATACTCAAAGAAAAAAATACGGAGGTCTTAACCATGAAAGTTGCCGATTTTCTTGCAAGCTGTCAAGGTATTAACGGACAGTTAGCTGTCTACTTTGAAGTAGCAAAAATACCTTTAAGCATAACTAAACTTACTTATGTAGCTAACACTAACATCCTTTATCTTCAAACATCTGCCCAACCTGCAATTAACTTACATTCATTATGCCAACAACTTGGCCACCTAACACCAGATAGCACATTGAAATTTCAAACCTCTCAACTAGAAGAATATAACATCTATGGCTTTAAAATTACCACTGAAAAACTCTTATTAGCCTAAAAATTGCTCTATAATTTATAGCCAGAAAACTTACATTTTATTGCGAAATTTCCAAACAAAATCCCCTTACTGCGAAATTTCAGTAAAGGGGATAAAATTATATTCATAATCTTAGTTAAAAAATGATTCTATCAGTCTGTTTTAATAAAGAATCCTTATTTTACAACATACTACTATTTTAAGATTTCACGAGCAACAAATGTTGCGAATTGTTTGCTTCCATCGACATTAGGGTGAATATTGTCTTCATAAAACCAATCAGGACGATTTTGACTATAAGTAAACCAATCAATAACCTTGATATTCTTATATTGCTTTGTAGCTGCTTGCAAATCTCCGTTAACTTGATCTTGCCATCTTCTAGTTGGAACATGTACGTTTACCCAATAGACTTGTCGTTGCCCGACAACTTGCATGATAGAGGCCAAATCATCTTGACTAAACGGTCCATTTGTTCCTAACACCAACAAAAGCTTATCACCTAACTGATTATTAGCATTCAAAGACTGCAAAATTGGCACAACATCTTTAACTTGTCTACCTACTTTAGCATCGACATACATTTGTGTAAATATTTGTTGTAACTGTATGCCTGTATCAGCTAAAACTGAATCACCTAAAGCCGTGAGTTTCATTTGTTGAGCTTGTTGACTTTGCTTAGCAGTCAAGCCATGTTCATTTACAGGTGGCTGTTTCTTAGGTGGTGCAGCAACCGTTTTTTCATGCAAAATTTTAGCATTGTTTTTTTGAACAATCTTGGTATTTTGTGCAATCTGCGTTTGTAAGCGGGTATCTTTTTTGGGTTCTAGCTTTTTAGCGCAAACAATTCCCACTAAAGCAATTACACTAACACTAGTCATTAAAAATAACTTGGCTTGTAACTTTTTATGTTTCAAATTAATATTTGTCAAATCAACCTTTTGTAACGGTCTTTCCAAATAGCGATATGATAACTCACTGATTGCTAAAATCAATAAAATCTCAACAAGTGCATGTAACCATGGATGAGCCGCAATGTTTTGAACCTTACTTTCATAAAAAATCATCAATGGATACTGATACAAATAAATTCCATAACTTCTTTTTCCTAGCCATGAAAAAACAGGGTTAGTCAGCCATTTATTCAAACTAGCTCCTGGATGAGCAACAACAGCCACTACTAAACAAGCTAAAAGCGAGTAAAAATACATCCCTCCACGATACAATAGCTCTGATTGATCATCAACAACTAAAAATAAACCACATAATATTATTAAACTCACACCACCGATAAGATTCAAAACGCATTTAGCATTTTTCGCTAATCTAGGCTTAAGATTTACACTAGGCCAAATCACTGCCAAAGTGGCTCCTAAAAGAATCGAAAATATTCTGGTATCTGTACCATAATATACGCGCGAAGGATCTTGATTAGGCTGATAGAGTGTACACATCATCAAAAATGATAATAGCGACCCTAACAAGAATATATTAAAAATATGACGTTTCTTTCCAATGTACTTTGCACATAAGCCAACAATTATCGGCCAAAATAAATAAAATTGACCTTCAATTGAGAGCGACCATAAATGTGTAAATGGTGATTGCACCGCTAAATGTTCAAAATATGACTCATGCAAATGAATTTGAAACCAATTATAAAGATAAACAAGATTGCTGCCAATTATACCACGAATATTGGTCAACAATGATCTTTCAAATAAGGTGATATAAGCAGTTGTGACGATTAATAACGCAACTAACGCCGGATATAAACGGCGCATTCTTCGCATATAAAAACCACCGATATCAATATAGTTATCTTGTTTCCATTCTTGAAATAACTGGTCAGTAATCAAATACCCCGATAAAACAAAAAAGATTGGCACTCCCAAAAAGCCACCTTTAAGTTGGTAAGGCATCAAGTGATATAAAATCACCCCAATTACCGCCAGACTTCTAAGGCTATCAAAGCCCGTGATGTATCTGCTTTTCTTTAATCTTTTTTCCAAAAAACCTTAACCTCAAATGACTATTCTACAAATTCAAAGACAAAATCTTTAATCTTAACCATATCTCCAGCCTTAGCTCCACGTGCCCGCAAGGCATCATCGACTCCCATCGCACGCAATTGCCGTGCAAAGCGCATCAAGCTTTCATCGTGCTCTAAATTAGTCATCTTAAAGAGTTTTTCAAGTTTTTCACCACTTAAAATCCACGTTGCATCAGCATCACGTGTCAAGATAAAATCTGGTTCTTCTTGTTTATCTTCAAATTTATATAATGCCGCTTGTTGTTCTTGTTTACGTTGAGCCAATGTTGCAAATTTTGGTGTTTGTTCCAAAATTTCAGCTGTACGTTTTACTAAAGCATCTAACCCTTGGTGTGTCAATGATGATATCTCCATCACTTCAGGTATTTGCTTTAATGTTTCATCTTGCATGAGTTTTTCTTTAAACTCCGCTAAATTTGCAGCAGCATCTGGCATGTCCATCTTACTTGCAACCACAATTTGAGGCCGATCAAGTAGGGTTTCATCATATGTTGCCAACTCAGCATTAATCTTTTGATAATCATCAAATGGATCTCGGCCTTCCATCCCAGACATATCAACTAAATGTAAGATAACACGCGTTCTTTCAATATGTCTTAAAAATTGAATTCCTAACCCTACCCCATTTGAAGCACCTTCAATCAATCCTGGTAAGTCAGCCATCACAAAATCACGGCCATCATCTAAGCGGACCATGCCTAAATTAGGTACTAAAGTCGTAAAATGATACTGTGCAATCTTAGGCTTTGCGCTAGTTACCACGGAAAGTAAAGTTGATTTACCAACAGATGGAAAACCTACCAAACCAACATCAGCTAGGACTTTTAATTCTAAGCGCAAGTTGCGTTCAACACCAGGTTCACCATTTTCAGCAATCTCTGGTGCCGGATTTTTGGCAGATGCAAACCGCATATTACCACGGCCTCCACGCCCTCCCTTGGCTACAACTAATTCTTGGTTTGCTTCAATTAAATCGCCTAAAACTTCATCTGTATCAGCATCATAAACAGTCGTCCCTTCTGGAACAAAAATATATAAATCATCTGCTCCTCGGCCAAACATTCCTTTAATCATTCCATTTTGACCTGGTTGAGCTTTAAACATACGGTGATAACGAAAATCCATCAAAGTCCGCAAGCCTTCATCTACTTTTAAGATGACGCTTCCGCCTTTACCTCCATCACCTCCGGCTGGACCACCATTAGGAACATATTTTTCGCGTCTAAAAGCAACCATCCCATCGCCGCCTTTGCCAGCCTTAACTGATATTTTAACTTGATCTACAAACATTAATCGGTTGCTCCTTTCATTTTTTCATTGATTATTCTCTAAAATAAAGATACCAAGCCCAACTATACCAGTTTTTGGGGACTTGGTCAAAACTATTTTTAATTACTTTTCATTTTTTAAACTAAGTTGAATCGTTTGTGCAACACGCTGTGAGATTCCACAGGTTTGTAATTCTTCTAATGAAGCTTGTCTTATCTTTTTTAAATTACCGAACTTTTGTAATAATTTATTGCGTGTCTTAGGTCCTACACCTGCAATCATATCAAGTCTAGAAGCCAAAGAATTTTTCGAGCGTAGTTGTCTATGATAACTAACAGCAAAACGATGCACTTCATCTTGAATACGTTGTAAAAGATAAAATCCTTCACTCTTAGGATCTAAATCTATTTGCTGCATGTTTTCTGCCAATAAAGCTGCCGTCTTATGGTGTGTATTTTTGACCATACCAGCGACCGGAATATCAAGTCCTAACTGATTTATCAAGACATCTTTGGCTGCTTTAACTTGGATTTGGGCCCCATCCATCAAGATTAAATCAGGTAAAGGTGCATTTTCTTTTAATAGTCGACTATAACGCCGATAAATAACTTCTTTAGTACTTGCTGTTTCATCAGCATGTTCAACCGTTTTTAACTTGTATTTACGATACTGTGTCTTTTCTGCACTTCCATCAACAAAACATACCATTGCAGACACAATGTCTTGTCCTTGCAGATGTGAATGATCAAATGCTTCAATGCGATGTCCCCGTGCAATTCCTAAAGCATCAGTTAATTCATTCATCGCTTGAATCGTTTTTCTTTCGTCTAACTCTAATAATCTAAATTTTTCTTCCAAGACTAGGCGAGCATTTTTTTGAGCCAATTCAAGCAAATCTTTTTTAGCACCACGTTGTGGCGTTTTAACTGGAACACCTAAAATTTCACTCAAAACTTCGTTAGGCATCCCTGCTGGTACCAAAATTTCTTTAGGCAATATACGATTTTTTTGATTGTAAAATTGTAAGATAAACGATGCAAGCTCTTCTGTTGGCTCTGCAATACAAGGAAACAGACGTTTTTCACGTTTCATTAAGCGCGCTTGTCTGATAGAAAAAATCTGTAATGAAAGCCACCCTTTGTCCATATAAAATGCAAATAAATCTCTTGGTGTATTGTCATTGGAAATAATTTTTTGTTTTTCAACAGTAATCTCAACATAACGAATCTGATCGCGTAGCTCAGCAGCTCTTTCATAATCCATTTCATCTGCAGCTTGTTGCATCTTTTGCGTTAATGTCTTTTTGATACCAGCAACATTTCCATTTAAAAATGATTTAATTTTTTTAATCTGTGCTTGATATTTTTCAGGTGGCACTTCTTGAAAACAAGCACCTAAGCATTGCCCCATATGATAATACAAGCATGGTCGCTTTTGATAACCACTGCATCTTCTTAATGGATATACTTTTTGCAAAAGTTGTAATGTTTCTTGGGCTGCATAGACATTAGGATATGGTCCAAAATACGCCGCACCATCCTTAGTAACTTGACTGACGATTTTTAAAGTTGGATCTTTTTCATTAGTAATTTTAATATACGGATAGCCTGTTCCACGCTTTAATTTAATATTGTAATGAGGCTTATGCTTTTGGATTAAGGTAATTTCTAACAAAAAAGCTTCCTTGTCAGTTGACGTAACAATTGTTTCAAAATCGCGAATTTCTTCAACTAAACGCGCTGTCTTACCTTCGTGAGAACTCTTAAAATAAGAGCGCACTCGATTTTTTAAATTTTTGGCCTTTCCTACATAAATTATCTTGCTGTTGAGATCTTTCATAATGTAGCAGCCGGGTAAATCGGGCAATAATTTTAATTTATTTTCAAGATACTCAGTCGCCACTAATCTCATCCTTTCCTTTTAATCAACCAGCGTTTGCCATTTTTCCTTTGCCTGATAAGCTGCAAAACACATCTCAATTTGCTCATATGTGTTTTTTTCTGTTGCTAATGTCGGTAAATCATCTAAACTAAAATATTTACTACTTAGCGTTTCTGTATTGGCAACAAATTGTCCTCCTAAATTTTCACATAATGCAAAAATCTTACATACCTTATTAGCATATACTGGACGATTGTGTTTTTCACGATCTTGTACAGCAATCAAGCGTTTAACTTCAACATCTAATCCAGCTTCTTCTTTGACTTCTTTAATCAAATTTTCTTTGACAGATAAATAAACCTCACCCCATCCACCAGGTAATGACCAGGTATAATTATCTTCTTGCACTAACAAAATCTTATCATTTTTAAAAATAGCTGCTCTAGTATCTATTTTAGGTGTCTGATATCCTACTTCATTTGCAAAAAGATTATACACTTTAGCCATCGGAAGTTTAGTTTGTTTAGCTAACATTTCAACCGTAATTTCTCGAATTCTTGCAAAACGTTCTAAATCATACTTATCTTGACTATAAGCTAAGCCTGCTTGCGCTAGACTTTGCAATTCAACTATCCAATCTAGCCAACACATATCTTCCATTGTTTTATCTTCTTTATTTATACTATCTCTTGAAATTATAACGCGAAACGCCATTAGTACTCAACACTTGCGATTAACTTTTATCCAAAACAAAAAGGTGGAATTACTTCCACCTTTTTACTATAAAACTTTTGATAAGAAATCTTGCGCCCGTTTTGTTTGCGGATTTTCAAATACTTCTTGTGGTGTTCCAATCTCTTGCACATATCCATCAGCCATAAACCAAATTTCATCGGCAACTTCACGCGCAAAACTCATTTCATGTGTTACAACCACCATTGTCATTCCAGATTCCGCTAAATCTTGCATAACTTTTAAAACTTCACCCACCATTTCCGGATCAAGCGCACTAGTAGGTTCATCAAACAGCATTACATCTGGATCCATCGCCAAAGCTCGTGCAATTGCCACACGTTGTTTTTGACCACCCGAAAGACTAGCTGGATATTGATTTGCTTTGTCTGCTAAACCAACCTTTGCTAATAATTCTTGTGCTTTTTGTGTGGCTTCTTCTTCTAAAACACCCTTAACTTTCATTGGAGCAAGTTTAATATTTTCTAAGACACTCATATTAGGGAACAAATTAAATCCTTGAAACACCATCCCCATTTTTTCACGCAATCTATTTAACTCTTTATCAGAAATATGTGCTAAGTCTTTACCTTCAAAAATAATCTTGCCTTCTGTTGGTTTTTCCAAAACATTTAAACAACGTAAAAATGTACTCTTACCCGAACCAGATGGTCCAATAACACAGATTACTTGACCTTTTTTTACAACTTCATTAATTTCTTTTAAAACTTCATTTTTTCCAAATGTCTTTTTTAAATTTTGAATTTCAATCATATTAGTCATGCTTCATCTTCCTTTCTAGCAAACCTAACAACTTGGAAAGACCAAACGTCATTACAAAGTAGATCATCATTGTGATAAATAACGGAACAACTCCTCGATAGGTTGCTGATTGTACTAATTGCGATTGATACATTAAATCTGTTACCCCAATGATTGAAACAATTGAACTTTCCTTAATTAAGGTGATAAATTCATTACCTAATGCAGGCCAAATATTTTTTAAAGCCTGTGGAATAATAACATAACGATAAGTATCCTTTTGTGACATACCTAAGCTACGAGCTGCTTCTGTTTGTCCTACATCAATTGAAGAAATCCCAGAACGAATAACTTCAGCAACATAAGCACCAGAGTTTAATGAGGTGGCAATAATACCCGCTAAAAGCGCAGGTAATGATTGAATAATTGCCCCAACACCAAAGTAAATAAACATAACTTGAACCATCAATGGAGTCCCACGAACAAATTCAATATAAGCAATTGCTATTCCACGTAAAAATTTGCTGTTTGAAAGACGTAAAAGCGCTAAAAGTGTCCCAAGAATAAAGCCAAAAAAGACAGATAATACTGTGATTAATAAAGTATATTCGATCCCTTTAGCAAAATAAGTCCAATAATGCCACATTGTTTTGTTGGCTGAGTTTTTGTTCATATATTCACCAGCAGATGGCAAATACTTTTTATCAATAAGTTTATCTTTTTTAATCTTTGCAATTGTTTTATTTGCAGCTTGAACTAAACTAGTTGAACCTTTAGGAAAAGCAATCGCTGTGCCATCTGTGTCGCCAACGTCTTTCCATTTTGGATCAAGTGCAACCATTCCATTATTAGCAGCATATGCTTTAGCTGTTGGTTCATCCATCGCAACAGCATCAACCTTATGACTTTGTAAAGCTAAAACTAAATCATTTAACTTTGTCAAACCTTTAATTTCAACATCGTCTATATTATTTTTAACGATATCATATTGAATTGACCCACTTTGGGCTCCAACTGCTTTACCTGTTAAATCTTTATATGTCTTGTATTTATTCTTATCAGCTTTATTAATAATTAAATATTGCTTGCTCTTATAATAAATGTCTGAAAAATCAACACTTTTTTTCCGTTCAGGACTTGGATTCATCCCCGAAATAATACAGTCGATTTTATTAGTTTCTAAAGCTACTAGTAACGAATCAAAATTCATGTTTTTAATTTCAACTTTAACACCAATATCTTTAGCAAATTGTTTAATAATATCAACGTCCATCCCAACAAACTTGGTTTGGCCATTTTCTTTAACTGTAAATTCATATGGGGGAAAATCAGCACTCATTCCGACTACTAAAGTTCCCTTATCTTTAATTTTTTGTAGTGAGTCTTCTGCTGCATTGACATGTGACCAATTAAATAATGGTAACAAGCAGACCACAAAAGTCACCATAAATAATATTAATTTTTTTACTTTATTCATCAACAATTTCTCCCTTTTACTTTACTAATGCTATTTGAGTATACCGCAACGAAAAATTTCATGCAAGTATTTTTTATAATATTCACGTTTTATTTTGTAAAAATGCATAATTATAATTTATATACAAAAATAAATTCATTTAGAAATTGAAAAATCTATTCGAAATTGATATGCTTAAGCTAAAATAACAAATAAAGAAGGTGAGTTTATGGGATTAAAGATTAATCGTCAAACCGATTTAACCGAGCTATTTGATCAATTTGCTATTGATCCGTTAACTAAAGAAAAGCAAGTAAAACAACCTCAAGAAAATAAAGATGATAAAACTAAGCAGACTAAAGAAACCAAAAAATAATCTGTTTATTAAATAAGCCTCTCCTTACTAATTGTAAAGTTATTTCCCATCACGAGAAAAAACTTTACTTTTTAGCAAAGAGAGGCTTTTTAATTAATTTTTAGGAGAAAAACCGTTTGGATAACGTTTATTCAAAGTTTCGATATTATTTTGTGCAACTTCATCAAATGGAATATCTGCCCATTGTGCGATTTGCGAAAGATACCATAAAACATCTCCCATTTCATGAATCAATTTATCACGATCAAGCTTTTTACCTTTAAAAGTATAATCTTTAATTAGATAAATTAATTGTCCTGTTTCTCCTGAAAGACCTAAAGCACAATTAGTCAATACCTGTTCATTACCATACAATGTCCGATTTGCGGCTTCTTGATATTCATTAAATTCCATTAATTTTCCTCCTGTAATCCTGTCATTTTTTCAATCCATTGCCAAACTTCTTGTTTGCCGGTTTTATCGACCGAAGAAAAAAGAATCAAATGATCTTTAGCTGTTAACTTTAATGCTTTACGAATTGTACTTTCACATTTATTATGTTTACCTCTTGGAATCTTATCTACTTTAGTTGCAACAACTAAAATTGGCAAATCATAATAATGCAAAAATTCAATCATTTGTTTATCCAACTGTGTAGGTTCATGCCGTGCATCAACTAAAGAAACAACTCCACATAGTTGTTTTCTTTGTGAAAAATATGTCTCTAACATAGCAGCCCATTTTTCACGCTCTTTTTGCGATACCTTAGCATACCCATATCCAGGAACATCGACAAAATATAGCTTCGATTCAATATTGTAAAAATTTAAAGTTTGCGTCTTTCCAGGTTGACTAGATGTACGCGCTAAATTTTTACGATTAATTAATGTATTAATTAAAGACGATTTACCAACATTTGAACGTCCTGCTAAAGCAATTTCTGGATAACCTTGTTCAGGATATTGTTCTGGTTTTACCGCACTAATCGTTAACTCAACATTATGAACTTGCATTTGTTTACTCCTTTTTCAAATTACAATTAATTTTACCACACCTAGCACTAAACTTCCTCAAAAAATATGTAATCACATCATAAAAAATAGCATCTCTCATCCAAGATAAGAAATGCTATCAGGCTCACAAAAAATCAAAGGGCCATGGTCCCTAAGATAGTTTGGAGATTAATTATTTAACTTTGACAACTTCCTTGTCGCCATAGAAGCCACAGCTTGGGCATACGTGATGAGATTTTCTCAATTCACCACAGTTAGGGCATGCGCTCATGCCAGGCACTTGAAGCTTGTAATGTGTACGACGTAATCTCTTACGTGTCTTAGATGTTCTACGTGCTGGTACTGCCATTAGTAGGCACCTCCTTTTTACTCTTTAGCAAAGTAATTCAACAAGAAAATTTTAAGTTTTTCGCATTAAATTTGCAAGCTTTAAATTTATTCAGAATCACTAAATAAGTCTTTAAGCTTGGCTAAACGCGGGTCAACTTGTTTTTCTTGTTGGTCTTTTAACTGATCTTCATAAACAACGTTCCAATCATTACCACTTGGTAAAATCGCATCTTCGCGCTGTTCATCTGCAGTTAAAACCTGCATAGGAATCTGTAACAAAATGTTATCTTCCACCACACTATTTAGATCTAAGATATCGTCATCTAATACAATAACAACATCTGTGTCTTCAAAGCGTGATAAATCTTGATCATGACGACTGACATAATGTTCAGTCAAATCAAAGTCCAAACAAACATCAGCTGGTTTTAGAGAACGTGTTGAAGGTAACGTTACTTTGACTTTAACACGCATATAGCCTAAAACACCTAGTTCATCAACCGAGAACATTCCTTTAACCTCAGCACTTGAAACTGCAATAATATCAGCTTGGCGCGCTTTTAGATTATCTTGAACGTCAAGAGTGGTTTCAAATTGGATTGGGTTAGCACCTGCCTGGCGCAATTCATTCCATGACCATTTCATGCTATATTCCTCCTAATGCAACAAGATTGATTATACAATCATGAAAATACTTTGTCAATGGTTTTTCCTTGACACCTTTAGTAAAACCGCTCAATTCACGCCGTCAATCCTAATCGGTGCTCGTTTCAAATCTTGTTCTTGTCCATTAACCAATTGATAAAGTTTCCCAGCACGATAATCAACTCGCAAACGTTTATTTTTATCTTTTTGACTAACTTTAGTATATAAACTATACTGTAAATTTTTCTTTACTTGATTTAAATAAGTCTGCCCTTTGGCACTAAAACCTAATAAACGCATATACGGCGCTTCATTATATTCTATGACTTCAGCGGGCTTTAAATTAACTAAAATCGCTTGTGCTAAACGACTCAAACGTGTATAAGTAAACCGCTTAGATTTAACGGCTTTTAACCACTCGTCAAACGTTGCTTCAGGCAACAATTGTGCTTGTTGTTGTAAACGATACTCGATTCCTTCTGCCATGCCATAAATTTCGGCTAACTCTTGTGGCGTCTTAATTAACAAACTGTAACGTAAGTAAGGCCAAAAATCATCCCAACTAACTAATCTTTGGTTGCATAAATCTTGATATGTGGCCTCAGGAACATACTGTGAAATGCTAGCAACATTTTCAATAACATTTGCTCTAATCGCCGAAGCACTGGCAATTGCTTGACCTTTTTTTAAATCGCGTTCGTGGTAATTAGCACCCAATCTTTGAATCGGATTGAGTCTTAGTGGTTCGCCTAAAGAATAATTTGCCTTGGCATAAGCTAGTCCTAAAACGTCATTAGGTTGCGAAAGATCATGCCCAATTTTCGCAGCAATCGCCTTTTGAAATGAAGCAGCATATGATTGATCATACTTATTAAATTCACCATACACCTCATGCACTAAGCGCGCATAATTCATAAAATCATACTCTGCATGTTCTGCACCAAAAAGCAATTCACTAACACCTAAATCTGCTAGTAAACGAACAGCACCTAAAGCAAAACGATCCGCTGGTTGAACACATGCTACCATCGGAACTTCAATCACTAAATCAACACCGTTTTGCAAAGCTTGTTTTGCACGGGTCCATTTATCCATAAAGGCTGGTTCACCACGTTGCAAAAAATTTCCGCTCATTGCTACAACAATAATTGCATCTGGAAACATTTTTTTAGCCATTGTCACTTGATGTAAATGACCATTATGAAATGGATTATACTCAACGATTATCCCGACAGCTTTCATCTTTTCGCCTCACTCGTTACTTTTGACAACAAAAAAACCACCGTGTTGTCTGTTCATCCGGTTGTTTAATACCAAAATCGGCTGTTATTTCAACATTTTTAAAACCTGCCTTAGCCAATAGTTTTTGGTAAGTTTCCATTGAATAGGTTCTTTCATGATGCTCTTCTTGTAACCGATCATACGCTTTACGTTGCTCATTCCACACAAAAAAGGTCAATTCATGAACCACACTATGCGGTAAATCATCGGCAAAACTACTCCAAACAAAAGCCTGATCCTCTTGCGTATAGTTATACATATACCCAGGATATATTTTATCTGTTTGGTATGGGGTAATGACATCAAATAAAAATACACCTGTATCACTTAAATGCTCATAAACTTGCTTTAAAGTAGCCAATAATGTCTTTTCATCTTGCAAATAACAAAATGAATCCGCAAAACACGTAATATTATCAAAAACCGGTAATTCGCTCAAGTCACTCATATCGCCTTGAATCAAGGTCAAATTAAGCTTTGCTTCGCTAGCATGACTGTCGGCGATAGCTAACATTTGTTCAGACAAATCAAAGCCCCACACATCATAACCCTTTTGTGCTAACATCACCGCTAAACGTCCCGAGCCACACGCTAAATCTAAGGTTTTAGATCCTTTGATTAGCTTTTTTTGTGCATAAGCCAACCAGTCATCATACATTTTGGGCTCCATTAATTCATCATATAATTGGGCAAAAGTCGTGTATATCATGATTATTTAAGCCATTCAGATACATCTACTAACGGTGCATCTACCCATAATTTTTCTAAATTATAAAATTGACGTGTTTCAGTCTTAAAGATATGAACAACAACATCGCCTAAATCCAATAAAACCCAATTAGCAGCATCCTTACCTTCAATATCACGTACTATAAGGCCTGCTTCTTGTACTTTTTCTTCAATATTTTCTGCAATCGCCTTTACTTGACGATCTGAAGTTGCCTGCATAATAACAAAATAATCAGCCAAAAAACTGATATTTTGCACATCTAAAGCTACAATCTCTTCTGCTCTTTTACTATCTGCCGCTTGCACGACAATTTGTAATAATTTTTTACTATTCATTCATTTACCTTCTTTCTACTTTGCCACCCAATGATTATACGTCACAATTGCTGCAGGATAAATTGTCTTTTTAGTCTCAATCAAATGTTTAAGTGTATGGTAAGTCTCATATCTTACCGCAGCTTGTAAATCAGATGCTGCAAGCTCTCTGGCCTCTGCTACACCTGGAAAATCACGATTTTCTTCAATATAATCGGCAACATATAGTATTTGTTCTAAAGTTGTCATCTGTGCAGCTCCCACCGTATGTTTTTCAACCGCACTTAAAATTTCTGCATCCGTAATTTTTAATTCTTGGGCAATCATCTTAGCTCCAACTACACCATGCCAAATATTGTTATTCCAAGACAATAAATCTTCATCCATATTGTGTTCTTTGATGCAGTTGATAAAGTCTTGATCGCTACGTTCCTTAGCATAATCATGTACCAAAGCAGCTACACTTGCTTTTTCAAGCTCACAACCATTTGCCTTTGCTAATTTTACGGCTGCTTTTTCCACTCCACAAACATGCTTGAAACGTTTAGGGCTCATTGCTTGTTGAACTATTTCTAGCAGTTGTTGTCTAGTTCCTGAATAATATTTGTTAGGATAACTAAGTTCTTTCATGATATAAGCCTTCTTCTCGAATATATTTTTCTACAGTTGGGGTTACTAAATACTTAATTGAGCACCCTAACGCTACTTTTTTACGAATTTGTGTTGAACTGATGTCAAAAATAGGTGCATCTACCCATAAAATAGGATATGGGCTTGTTTTAGCATAACCATTGCGTGTTACACCAACAAAATTGACTAGCTTTACTAACTCATCAATTCGATACCATTTAGGCAAGTATTCAACCATATCCCCTCCGATAATGAAATAATAATCATTTTCAGGGTGAAGTTCTTTTAACTGAACCAATGTATCGTAACTATAACTTACTCCTCCACGATTAAGTTCGATATCTTCAATTCCAAAACCTGGATTGTCAGCAATACTCAAGCGTACCATTTCTAAGCGAGTTTGTGCACTGATTGTCTCTTTTGCATCTACATGCGGCGGAACATTATCTGGCATAAATAAAACTTTATCTAACCCCAATTGGCTTTTGACCTGTTCTGCAATCATCAAATGACCTAGATGAGGTGGATTAAATGTTCCTCCCATCAAGCCAATTTGTTTTTTAGGTAGCATCTGAGCTTGACTTACTTTTGTTTTTGTATGATTGATTGTCACATTACTCACCTATGACACCTCTATTTAAAGTTTAGCAACTTCACTAGAATATTTGCGATTTTGCGGTTTGCTTGAACGTTTATATAAAACCAATACGCGGCCAATCTTTTGTACAACTTGTATTTGACTGTGTGTTTGAATGTACTCAATTGCTTCATCTTCTTCAACCAATGAATTTTGTAAAATATTAACCTTAAGTAATTCATGCTTGTCGATTGCATCGATAACTTGGTTTAACCAATTTTCATCAAGTCCGTCTTTGCCAATTTGAAAAAGCGGGCGCATATCATGTGCTTGCGCTCTTAAATAACGTTTTTGTTTTCCTTTTAAGTTCATCTTTTCTCTCCTAAATCATCGCTTTACGTAAGACAACGGCCACTCCTTTAGGTGCCCAACCAGCTACTACACAACCTGCTTTAACAGTAATCCAACCCAAACCAGCAAAAACTAAATCACTTTTTTGGGTAACTTTAAATTCATATCTGACTAATTCTGGAAAATGCTTCATTTCATCTGAAGTTGGTGGTTGCAATAAGCTTCCTGCATGTTTTTGATAAAATTCTGTTGCCTTTTGTGTCTTAGTTCGATGAATCATCAAATTATTTTCTAAATAAACAGTAACTCCGTCTTTCTTTTGACTAGTACTAATCAAATCAAAACGTGCTAATCCTCCTAAAAAGAGAGTCTGTTCAGGATTTAATTGATAAACCTTAGGCTTGATTTCTTTTTGTGGAGCAGCAATACGTAATTCTTTAGCCGACAAATAATGGGCCATTTGATTTTTATGAATAATTCCTGGAGTATCAATCAAGAAATGATCATCATCAAAAGGAATTTCAATTCTATCTAGTGTTGTCCCAGGAAACTTAGAAGTCGTAATCAATTCACTAATTCCGGTTTTTTGTTTAATAATTTGATTAATCAAAGTTGACTTACCTACGTTGGTAACTCCGACAACATAAACATCTCGGCCCTCACGATATTTATCAATCAACGTTAGTAATTCATCGATTTCATGATTTTTCTTAGCACTTGTCAAAACAACATCGATTGGACGTAAGCCTTGGGCATTTGCTTGTTGACGCATCCAATCTTTTAATTTAGATCGTTTAACCGATTTAGGAAGTAAATCTTCTTTATTTCCAACCAACAAAACTGGATTATCTGCCACAAAACGATGTAGACCAGGAATGATTGAACCGCTAAAATCAAAAATATCAATAACATTAACAATTAATGCGTCTGAATTTCCAATTTGATTTAATAATGCTAAAAAATCATCATCAGTCAATTGTACATCTGAAACCTCATTATAGTGGCGTAATCTAAAACACCGTTGACAATATAGTTCTTCTGTCTGCAAACCCTTAGCAATAGCTGATTGTGGTGTATATCCTAGCCCTTTAGGATCTTGGGATTGAATTTTAACTCCACAACCAATGCAGTATAAATCTTGTGTCGTTTCAGTCATCTAATGAATGCCCCCATGTTTTTTTCATTTGTCCTGTCTTTAGTAACTGACGTTTCACGATACCTTCGAAAAATCTATTAATTTTAGTATTCCAAGCATCCGATTGTACCAAAGGTTTTACCAAAATACTTCGAATATTAGCACTATTAGCCGCAGCTACATCTGTCATTAATTGATCTCCAATTAAAACTACTTCATCATCTCTTAGTGCATATTTTTCCTTAGCTAAATTTACGCCTCGTCCAAACGGTTTTAAGGCACGTGAAATAAACGGCAAATCAAATTTAGCTACTGCGCGTTTAACTCTTTGATGGTTATTATTTGAAACAACAATCACTGGAATTTCATGTTCTTTCATCAATTCCAGCCATTGTTTTAATTCAGGTGTACCATCAGGATTATTCCATGCAATCAAAGTATTATCTAAATCAGTTAAAATTGCCTTGATTCCATGTGCCTTAATTTGTTCAGGCGTTAAATCATAGACGGACTCGATCATCCAAGTAGGTCTAAAATTTGCAAACATAACAATCTCCTTAATTCATGCATTATATATTCTTCATTATAAAGGATTTCACTAAGATTTAGCAAAACAATCCACAATTCTCTGGCAAAAAAGGCTGAGACAACCAAATACTGTCCCAGCCTTTAGGCGCTTTTAAACGCTAATTATTTTGCTAAAGCTTTCTTTGCTTCATCAACAAGAGCTGTAAATGCAGCTGCATCACTGATTGCAAGATCAGCCAACATCTTGCGGTTAACATCGATGTTAGCAAGTTTCAAACCATGCATTAACTTACTGTAGCTGATATCGTTCATACGAGCAGCAGCGTTGATACGAGCAATCCATAATTTACGGAAGTTTGATTTTGTCTTACGACGATCGCGGAATGCATACAAGTATGACTTCATAACTTGTTGCTTAGCTACCTTAAATTGGATGTGCTTTGCACCGCGGTATCCTTTAGCTAATTTGATCATTTTTTTACGACGTTGACGCGTAACTGTACCGCCTTTAACACGTGACATGAAAATTCCTCCTTAAAAATCACTCAACCTACTGGCTGAATCTACCCACTCTTGGGCCTCTTTATCTGTGTACTGTCTAGTACTTCAAATCGCTTAAGTGCGTTAAGAATTCAAATGAAAATTATTTCATTTGGGAAAGCATTTGCTTGATACGTTTCATATCTGAAGCAGATACCATTGATGCCTTACGTAATTGACGGCGTTGTTTCTTTGTCTTGCCGTGGAAACGGTGAGATGTGAAAGCACGAGAACGCTTCAAACCACCATTTCCTGTACGCTTAAAGCGCTTTGCTGATGCGCGGTGTGTTTTTTGTTTTGGCATAATTGATCTTCCTCCTATGATGATAAAGCCTATTCTTTTTCGGCTTTAGGTGCTAGCATTAAAAACATGCTGCGACCATCCATTTTTGCTTTCGATTCAACTGTTGCAACATCTTGTGTTTCATCAGCGAACTTATTAAGAACGTCGCGGCCGATCTCTTTATGAGTAATTGCACGACCCTTGAAGCGGATGGAAACTTTCACTTTGTCCCCTTTTGCTAGGAACTTGCGCGCGTTCTTCATCTTCGTATTGAAGTCATTCGTGTCGATCGTTGGGCTCAAGCGGACTTCTTTAATATTAACCACTTTTTGCTTTTTACGAGCTTCACGTTGTTTCTTCTGCAACTCAAAACGATACTTCCCATAATCCATAATCTTGGCAACGGGTGGCTTCGCTTTTGGTGCAACTAAAACAAGATCTAAGTTAGCTTGTTCAGCTAAATTCAAGGCTTCTTGCTTGGTCTTGATTCCAAGCTGCTCACCATCGTCTCCAATCAAGCGGAGTTCTTTGGCGCGAATACCTTCGTTAACCATCTTATCAACTGCTATGGCGTTTCACCTCCATTAAAATTCAGGAGAAAATGCAGAAAAAAAGGTGTTTTGCAGTTGCAAAACACCCATAAATCCGTATTAAACGGAAATTAATTTCGTAATTCTGCCCGGGAGCTTGAACTCTCTAGGCGAGAAGCGGGTGCTTCTGCTTTTTTCTCAACTGTTAAATCATAACAAGTTTTAAATCATAAGTCAAGCAAAAATTCAGATTAATCTTCACGACTATATGTTTCAATGTCATGATTTAAAATTTGCATAAACTCATCAAACGTCATTGTTTCAGTCTTTTCTTGACCATACCGACGTACTGCCACAGTGTTATTAGCTACTTCTTGATCACCAACAACTAAAGTATATGGCACTTTATTTACTTGAGCTTGACGAATCTTGTAACCCATCTTTTCGTTACGATCATCGATACTTACACGATATTGATGGACTACTAAACGGTCACGTAAGTTCTTAGCGTAGTCAAAATGTAATTCATTTTTAACTGGAATAATTTCAACTTGTTTTGGTGCTAACCAAGTTGGAAAGGCCCCTTTGTACATTTCTGTCAAATAAGCTGTGAAACGTTCCATCGTTGAAATCACACCACGATGAATCATCACTGGACGATGTTCTTGACCATCTGCACCGATATAGTGCAAATCGAAGCGTTCTGGTAACAAGAAGTCTAATTGAATAGTTGAAAGTGTTTCTTCTCCACCTAAAGCAGTCTTTGTTTGAACGTCTAATTTAGGACCGTAAAAGGCAGCTTCACCTTCTGCTTCAAAGTATTCTAAGCCCATGTCATCCATAGCTTTCTTTAACATACTTTGAGATTTTTCCCACATTTCATCATCGTCAAAATATTTTTCAGTATTTTGCGGATCACGATAACTCAAACGGAAACGATAATCAGTAATATTGAAATCATGATACACGTCAACCATCAATTGCAAAATTTTCTTAAATTCATCTTCAATTTGATCAAGTGTCACAAAAGTATGACCATCATTTAAAGTCATTTCACGTACACGTGATAAACCTGTTAGCGCACCAGACTTTTCATAGCGATGCATCATCCCTAATTCGGCTAAGCGTAATGGTAATTCACGGTATGAACGTTTATGATGCTTGTAAACTTGGATATGTGATGGACAGTTCATTGGACGTAATTCCAACAATTCCCCGTCACCCATATCCATTGGCGGAAACATATCATCACGATAATGATCCCAGTGACCAGATTGTTTATACAAGTTAACATTAGCCAAGATTGGAGTATAAACATGATCATATCCTGAGCTAACTTCCTTGTCGATAATATAACGTTCTAAAATACGACGAATTGTTGCCCCATTTGGCATCCAATATGGTAAACCAGCTCCTACAGATGGATCAACAAAGAATAAATCTAAATCATTACCAATCACACGATGATCACGTTCATGTGCTTCTTTTTGACGTTGTAATTCATCCTCTAAATCTTTTTGTTTAAAGAAAGCTGTCCCGTAAATACGTTGTAACATTGGATTACTTGAAGCACCTTTCCAGTAAGCTCCTGCTACAGAAAGCAATTGGAAGACTTTGATTTGACCAGTAGAAGAAAGTTGTGCTCCTTCTGATAAATCAATAAAATCACCTTGCTTGTACACTTCAACTTGACCGTTATTAGCAGCTGCTATATCTTTAACCAATTCTTCTTGATATTTATCACCAGCAACTAATTCTAAGGCTTGTTGTTCAGTATAAACTAAACGTTCGATTGGCAAATCAGCCTTGATGATTTCGGCCATTTTTTTGGTGATTTTTTCAAAATCAGCTTCGGCAACTTGCCCTGCTTGATTATCTGTATCATAGTAAAAACCATGTTCCGTTACATCACCTTTACCAAAATTCATTTCAGGATACAATTGATGTAAAGCATTCGCTAATACTTGAGCTGCTGTATGCCATAAAACAACCAATGCATCTTGTGAATCTTTAGTAACAATTTGAATTGCTCCATCTTCATTTAATGGTTGATTATAATCAACTAATTTATCATTAAATTTACCAGCTACTGCTTTTTTAGCTAAACTAATACTGATTGATTCAGCAATCTCTTTAACTGTAACACCAGCCGCAAATTCTTTCACTGCTCCATCAGGAAACGTGATTTTAATTTGTGTCATGTTTGACCCTCCTAAATAAAATAAAAAGCCCCTAGCACAAAATGTACTAGGGACGTTCATTAACGTGGTTCCACCCAAATTTAAGCCTAGTCTAAGACTAAACTCCTCAAGTCTGCTGTTAACGGAAGCAATCCGTCCTAACTTTTCATTAGGCTGTAAATGAAAGTGGTAAGTCATTATTTTAAGAAGCTTTCAGTCAAGGCTTCTTTCCCTGCAAGAATGACCGTTTGTCTTTCACATGATTTAGTTTAATTTAAACACTATCTATCATTTTTTGCAAGAGTTATCTGCCATTTTCATGAATTTCGCCAATTTTTTCCAATCATTGCACACTCATCAGCTAAAAATTTAATACGTTCCATCAATCTTTGGGCCTTCAATGGTTCTGAGATATCCCGATTATTAACCTCTAATGCTTGTTGTAACTCGTCTAATGAAAGGTTTGACGTAAAAAACGTTGGCAACTCTTGTTCCATACGTGCTTGCAAAACAATTGCCAAACATTCATCGCGTACCCAATTACTTGTTTCAATTGAACCAATCTCATCAAAAATTAAAATTGGAACATCACATAATTCATTTAACAATTGGGTCGTTTGCCCATTGTTAATTGCATCTTTCATTTTTCTGACAAATTCAGGATAATACACTATTAAAGATGAATATCCTCGTATTGCTAACTCATTAGCTAAAGTAGTCATGAAAAAAGTCTTTCCAGTCCCAAAACTACCGTACAAATATAAACCTTTATGAAATTCATAAGGTTTTTCAATGTAATGATTCAAAAAGTCCATCATTTTTGCAAAAACTATTGATCTACTTGGATTATTATCATTTGTCGTAATATCTTTAAATCTCACTAATTTATTATGCTTAGGAGTTCGATTATTAAAAAAGCGGATTCTTTTTTTAATCTCTAGTTGACGTTGCTTTTCTAAAAACTCCGCAGTTGGCGTATAAACAACTTCTATTCTTTGATTATTTAAAACTAAGCTAGGTGTATATCCTGGTGTCATCGTTGCTTGGCCTTGAGCAAGTTGATTTTTTACTAATACAAACTCATATAACTTACTTTCACCACGTTTAATGATTTCTGGAGTAAGCTGGGCTTGATTATCCTTTAAAAAAGCTTTTACATCACTGTCAGGCCATACCTTTTTTTGCATGATCTCAATGTATTTTTCAGTTAAATTTGTTTCATTTTCTAAGTACCCATTAATTTTATTTAGCAATGTCAACACCTCTTTTCTTATTCATCTAAACGTCTTAGTTTTTCAGCTAGTTCAGCACTGCTAGGCACATTTTCTTGTTCAATTTTAATAGATTCTGGATTTGTAGCCCACTTTGGTAATTTTCCTTTTTGACGAACAGTCTTTTTAAACGACACCGGCGTCTTAGTTTGTGCGATCTTTGCATAAAAATCTTGTACCTTGTTCATTGCTTGTTGGGCTGTCATAATGTTATTAGCCTTCATATCCGCAATAATCTTAGTGAAATATTTTTCATTGAGAACACTATATTCTTGGTTAATAATTGCATAATGAATAACAATATTAACAACTTCAGCAGGAACCATTTTCAAGGCATTTTCAAGCAACTTAACCTCTTGAGAGCTAGCACTCTTATTTCTAATAATTTGTAAAAACATTACTGGTCGATAATACCTACATGCTTTAAGCAATTCTTGATTTTCATTATTTGATATATTTTGACTCTGTTTGACTTCAGCATTCATTACCGTTTCATCGGTAACTTTTAATTGCCAATCATATTGCTCTTGAATTCTTTTTTCAAAGCCAGCCCAATCAATGTCGTTATCTTGAATCGACCATGAAGCTTCTAGTAACGAAACAAGCTGCTGCTCTGTCAGACCATATAAAGCCTTTAATAAAGATAAACGTTCAATTTTCGCTAAAACGACTTCATCTAAAACAAAAGAATTCTTCACCAAATCATAAAAAAATTCTTTATCAAAATCTCCAACTATTTTGGGAAACTCAACTTGCGCTGTTTCTTCGGTCTGTGGCGCTTTTAGATTTTGTTGAAGTTGTTGTGGAGCCAACGAAAAGACATCAAGCAAATTACAACTGACTTCTGTCAAACCTTTTTCAACCGACTTAACAGTAACAAACTTATCTACCAAACACTGATACTGCTGTTCTCCTACAAATTGTAGTAATAATAAACGTAACATATCCTCTTTAAAAAATTGAGTCGGGGTCAATGGCTTTTGAAGTTCATAAACATAATAATTAGTTCCTTGCTTAGCATAAAATGTACGTAATAATCCTAAAGCTTCTAATTTTCTTTTAGCATCATAAAAAGCTTGCAATCCACATCCTAAAAGCATTTCTAAGTCAGATACTTTCATAATTGGTTGTTCTTTTTCTTGTGCTAAATCCCCGATTAAAGCATATAAACTAAATCCCACCGGTTCCATTAACGGTTGATATAAACGCAAAACGAACTGCAAATCTTGATACGTTATCGGGGCAACGCTTTGCAACATCACTGTATCTTTAGGTGAAATTTTCATTTTGATTACTCCTACTTAGCTATTTTTTACCATCTTTTAATAATTCATTTAATTCAGTCGCAAATGCTTTCATATCTTTAAACTCGCGGTAAACACTAGCAAAACGAATATAAGCAATATCATCAATCTGGGCTAATTCATCCATAACATACTTACCAATCAATCGACTGGCTATTTCGTTGCCGCCTAAATTACGAATTTTCTTTTCCACAAGCTCTACAACTTCATTTATTTTATCCATTCCGATTTGACGTTTTTGAGATGCGCGAACAATCCCTTTACGAATCTTTTCTCTGTCAAATTCTTCACGTGTACCATCTTTTTTGATTACTAATAGTGGGGTTACTTCAATGCGTTCAAAAGTTGTAAATCTATGACCACAGTTTTCACATTCACGCCGTCTTCTGATAACTTGACCATTATCCGCCGAGCGACTATCAATTACTCGTGAACTACCGCACTGACATTGAGGACATTTCATTTTTTTCACCTCGGTTATTTAAAACTTACCTATAATATTTATTATAACCTATTTTGTCAAATTCTTTAAGTCTAGCCATTTTTGAACCGCCAAACAAGTCTTTGACGGTTGTTGACTACTGTCGATGACAACATCTGCTAATTTTCTCTTTTGTTCATCTGGCATTTGACTTGCTATGCGTTGTCTAGCTTGTTGCATCGTCAAATTATCTCGTTTCATTACTCTTTGAATCTGTAACTTTTCAGGAATTATTAGTACCATCACTGAATCACAAAGTTGTTGATAGTTATTTTCAAACAATAAAGGTATATCTAAGACAAGCAATCTAACATCTCTTTTTTTAGCTTCTGCAATTTCTTGCAAAAATAATGCATGTATCAAAGGACCCGTTATCTGATTTAACTGTTTTAATTTGGCTGCATCGGCAAAAACTAGTTGGCCTAATTTTTGTCGATTTAGTGTTAAATCCGCAGATAACACTTCATTTCCAAACACTGCTATGATTTCTTGCCAACCTTTTGTTTTGGGCTTAACAACTTCTCTAGCAAGTAAGTCAGCATCAATAATTTGAGCTCCTTTAGTTTTTAAATATGCACTAACAGTTGATTTACCCGTGGCTATACCACCAGTCAATCCTAAAATATAAGTCATCGACTCACCTTCTGACATTTTGGACAAAAATGTGTTCCACGTTGACCAACAACGATTTTTTCAATCTTTGTTTGACAACGTTCACATGGTTGTCCTTTTTTACCATAAACATGTAAATTAAATTGAAACATTCCACTGTGCTCAAATGCATCAGTATACGAACGAATTGTTGTCCCACCGGCTTGAACGGCTAAAGCTAATTCTTCAATGATATTAGCATGTAAAACTTTAGCCTGCGCAAAAGTAATCTTATTACATAAAGTTTGCGGATGAATATTACTCATCCATAAAACTTCATCAACATAAATATTTCCCAGACCCGCAACTAAACTTTGATCAAGTAAAGCAGTCTTAATGACTTTCTTTTTCCCTTGTAACGCTTGATAAAAATCTTTAACCTTAAAATCAGGTAAAACCGGTTCAGGTCCTAATTTACATAAACTTGTCGTGGATTCCTCTTGACCAGTTATAACTAGCTGCATTCTACCAAATTTGCGAACATCGTTGTAGCAAAGTTTTTGACCATTATCTAGCTCAAAAACAACATGCGTATGTTTTTTTGGCTCTTGTTTACTTGGCAAAACAAAATACTTACCTTCCATACGCAAATGTGAAATCATCGTTAGGTTATTCGAAAATCTAAAAAGTAAATATTTTCCTCTTCGATCAATCTTTTCAATCACTTGTCCGACTAATTTTTCGCAAAATTCAGTAGTATCTCCAATAATGATCTTAGGATAAAAGATTTCAACCTTAGTAATTTTAGTTCCTAGGACCAATTTTTCTAAACCTGCACGGACCGTTTGAACCTCTGGTAATTCTGGCATAATTCAATCTACTATAAAAATATAGTTTTTCCTTTCATCAAATCTATTTAGTATCAAACCACGTTAATCCATGGGCACTTTCAACCTTTAATGGAACTGCTAATTCAACTGCAGAATCCATAATCTTAGGTACAAGTTGTTTTAAAATTGCAATTTCTTCTTTAGGCGCTTCAAAAATCAGCTCATCATGAACTTGAAGTAACATCCTGGCTTGTAAGCCTTCTTTTTTCAAAGCTTTTTGCATTTTTATCATTGCAACTTTAATAATATCAGCTGCACTACCTTGAATCGGCGTATTCATTGCAGTTCTTTGTGCAAATGAGCGCAAATTAAAGTTTTTAGCATTAATATCTGGCAGATAGCGACGCCGCTTGAATATCGTTTCAACATAACCTTGCTCTTGCGCTTTGGCAACAATTTCTTGCATGTAACGATGAACCCCTGGAAAAGCTTCAAAGTAAGTTTGAATGAATTCTTTTGCTTTTTTACGCGTTGTTCCTATGCTTTGTGCTAAACCAAAATCACTAATCCCATAAACAATCCCAAAATTAACGGCTTTGGCTTGACGTCTCATATCTGCAGTCACTTGTGTTGGATCACTTAAACCAAAAACACTCATCGCCGTATTAGCATGGATATCTAAATCATTTTTAAAAGCTTGTTGCATATTTTCATCACCTGAGATATGCGCTAATACGCGTAACTCAATTTGAGAATAATCAGATGCAAATATTTCCCAACCTAGCTTACTTGCAACAAAAGCTTGTCTAATCTTACGTCCTTCTTCTAAGCGAATCGGAATATTTTGTAAATTAGGATCAACAGAAGACAAACGTCCCGTGGCAGTTAGAGTTTGTGTATATCTTGTATGCACCTTACTATCTTTTTTAAAGATTACCTTTAACAACCCTTCAATATACGTCGATTGCAATTTAGCAAGTTGCCGATAACTTAAAATATCGTCTACAATTGGAGCCATTGGACGTAGTTGTTCTAAAACATCTACTGAAGTAGAATAACCCGTTTTGGTCTTTTTAATGACTGGCAACTGAAGTTTTTCAAATAAAATTACTCCTAATTGCTTAGGCGAATTCAAATTAAATTCCTCGCCTGCTTGACAATAAATGTCTTCTTCTAGTTGTGTCAAACGTTGTTTAAATTCCTCTTGCATTGTCAAAAGACGTTCTTGATCAACCTTAATACCTGCAATTTCCATTTCTGCTAAGACTAAAGCTAATGGACGTTCAATCGTCAGATATAAGTCTTCTTGACAATTGCTTCGTAATTTTTCTTGCAAGGAAGGTTTGAGTTGTGCAATGGTATTGGTTTTACGTACTAAATGTTGTAAGAATATCTCATCTTCAACTGGAATTTGTCGTTTAACCCCTTTACCATAAACTTCTTCATCACTTGGCATTTGGTGATAATCATGTTGTAATGCTAGTTTACCCAAGTCATTATCGTTATCACTAGTATCTAATAAATACGATACTAATAACAAATCAAAGTCCAAGCCTTGCATTTGAATATCTAGTCGTCTCAAACCAACATAGGTTCTTTTAGCATCAAACAAATCAATTTTGATTGCTGGATCTTCTAACAAACCTTTAATTGCTGGATTTTGCAACAATTCACAATTTCGACTAGCATAGTGCTTCGCGCCTACTTCAAAAGCAAAACCTAAAAAAAGAGCTGTATGATAATTATCATTATCCATTTCTAAATGAAAACTAAGCTTTTGGGTTTTCTTAGCATCTTCAATTAACTCAAAAACATTTTCTTCAGTCAGTAAAGTATATGCGATATCTGCTAATTGTTCTTGTGTTTGTAAATCTAATTGTGTTTGACCCAAAAGTTGCTCTAAAAAGCGTTTAAAATCTAATTCTTGATACAAAGTTACTAATGCGTTTTGATCTGGTCTAGTTAAGAGTAAATCTGCAACTTCAATTGTAATTGGAGCATCTTGACGAATCGTTGCTAAATCTTTACACAAATAAGCTAGCTCTTGTTCAGCCACCAAGTTGTCTTTCATCTTTGATTTTTTTAATTCATCGATGTGTTCATAGATTCCTTCAACACTTCCAAATTGACTCAATAATTTCACTGCTGTTTTTTCGCCAATTTTAGTCACACCCGGATAGTTATCTGAACTATCACCAACTAAAGCTTTCATGTCGATGATTTGTTGTGGCTCTAAGCCGTATTTTTCGCGCACGTGTTGTGGCGTGTATTCTTCGATTTCACTGACTCCTTTTTGCGTTACTGCAACTGTTATCTTATCGGTCACTAGCTGAGTTAGATCACGATCTCCAGTTACAATTACTACTTCATATCCAGCATCTTGTCCTTGCTTAGCTAATGTTCCAATAATATCATCTGCTTCATAATTGACCAGTTCATAATACTTAATTCCATACGCTTCTAATAATTTGCGCAAATATGGTAATTGTTCTAATAACTCGGTCGGTGCCTTAGCTCTTTGTCCTTTATAATCTGCAAATTTTTCGGTTCTAAAAGTTGTTTTACCCGCATCAAATGCAACCATTACATGTGTTGGCTTAAAGTCTGCTAAAATCTTATCTAACATATTTTTAAAAGCATAGATTGCGTTTGTGTGTAATCCATCATGATTTACAAATCGATCTAATGAACTATATAATGCGTAAAAAGCACGAAAAGCCACACTATTCCCATCGATTAAAACTAGTTTTTCCATCATTTTTCTCCTCAAATTTCCGTTATTAACTTAATAATATTCTAACAAATATTTGTCCAAAACAAAAACCGATAGTCTAAGATTATAAATCTTTTAATGCTCCCCCAACTTATTATTTTGCATTCAAAAATCCCCCAAGTACTAACACTTGGGGGATTAAATTCTAATATTAATCTTTGCTATTTCCCATACCAAAAATTTGAAGTAAGTATAAGAAAATATTAACAAAGTCTAAATAAAGTTGTAATGCACCCATCAAAGCAAGATTTGTTGGGTTAATTTGACTACCATATTGCAAATACATTTGACGGAATTTTTGTGAATCCCATGCTGTTAAAGCACTAAAGATAATAACTCCGATAAACGAAAAGACATAGGTAATTGCTGAACTTTGCAGGAATAAATTGATTAAGCTAACAATTACTAACGCAATCAATGCAGCCATTGCTTGGCGCCCAATTCCTGAAAGATCTTTTTTAGTCGTTGTCCCAAAAGCTGCTAACACTACAAAGACTACCGCTGCTGAAACAAAGGCCATCGTAATGTCTTGAGCAGTATAAACTAATAATACAACTCCAAAAAACAATCCTTCAATTGCCGCAAATAAAAATAGTGTCAACATACTTAAAGCAGGATTACGATCCGCTTTAAACGACATTGAAATCGCTAAGCCCATTTGCACTACTAATAATAGTAACATCGCAAATTTATTTTGCACGAAAAACGCAAAAACACTTTGATAAAAAACAGTCACGCTTAACCAGGCAACCAAAGCTGAAACACCTACTGCTGCAGCCATAAAACCATACATCTTACCTAAAAAATTATTTAATCCCACCTGTGTCTGGGGCTCATAAATATTATTATTCATATTTTTCTTCCTTTCTTTTGCTTATCCTAGAGGTTTAGGCGGACGCACCATCAAAACAGCATCTAAAATTCTTTCTGCTTGACGATTAACGCCTTCAACAGACATCGTCACAACTTCTTTCATATTATCTACCTTAATGATTTCAAAATTAAATGTAACCATTTCATCGTGAAAAACAGGTTTAGGTAAATTTAATGAAATGTTAACAATTTCACTACCAGGTCCCGGAAAAAGTTTAGATACTGAACTTGTGATAATCCCCATTAACAAAACGGGTGGAATAATTGGTTTTTTATATTCCGTTTGTCTTGCATAACTTTGTTGAATATAGATTGGATTATCATCATTGGTCAATCCTAAATATAACAATAAATCTCTTTCCGAAATACTTTCTGTGACAGTCAATGAATCGCCTTCTTTAATTTGTTCGATTGTTTTGCCCTGCCGATACGCATCTTCAGACATTTACATTGCACCTCCATGAGATCTTAAAAATATTTTATCATAACTGATTCTTCTTTGCGATAGTCTACGCTTGCTAAAATATTAAAATATTTTAAATTTTATAATAAAGTCTGCTATACTAGGTTTAAAACAACAAAAGGATGCGTCTTATATGTTATATGAAGGATATATGTCATTTAACCAATATCAAACTTATTATCGCATAATTAAACCCGCTCACAGCACTAAAACACCACTAGTCATGTTACATGGCGGACCTGGATCAACTCATAATTATTTTGAGATTTTCGATGAATTTGCTCAAAAGTATAAACAACCAATCATCATGTACGATCAAATTGGCTGTGGTAATTCTAGTATCCCCAATGATCCTAGCATCTATAATCGTCAAACTTGGCTAAAAGAATTAGATGCTTTGATTAAGCATCTACAGTTATCATCATTTCATCTCTTAGGTCAGTCATTTGGCGGAATGCTTGCCATCATGTATTTATGCGATTATCAACCTACAAATGTCAAAAGTGTCATCTTGTCAAGTACACTTTCTGATGCTAATTTATGGGGGCAAGAACAACAGCGCATGATTAAAGAATTACCTTTAAATCTACAACAAGCTATTGCTTTAGCTCAGGAAACTGGCGACTTTACATCATCTGAATATCTTAAAGCTAACGAAGAATTCATGTTACGTCATTGTGCACCACATTTCACCAAAAATGATCCCGAACCACTATGGCGTCCTAAAAAAAGCGGAACACTAGCGTACCAAACCGCCTGGGGACCAAATGAATACTCTCCATTAGGAAATTTGGCCGATTATAACTACACAGCTAAACTTCACCAAATCAAGATTCCTAGTTTGATCATCAGTGGTACGGATGACTTATGCACTCCTTTGGTCGCTAAAACAATGTTTGATAACCTGCCTGATGCTAAATGGGAGTTATTTGCCAACTGTCGGCATATGCCTTTTGTTGAAAATTATCCTAAATACTGCCAAATTTTAGCAGATTGGCTCAACGAATATAATTAATACTCAAATGCTAATCATTTCAAAAATATTGCTAATAAACGCGCAATATTTTTGGAATGATTATTTTTTAGCATCGCTATGCCACATTTAACTAGCTGATAGAATAAATATCACTTAATAAGTGTAGCAAAAAAGAGCCATGAACTAATTCATGACTCTTTTCAAAACTTACTTTTATAGTCTAAAAGAATTTCTTAAACCACGCTAAACAACCAATAGCCGCTGTGACAATCAGTCCTCCGATTCCAACTAAATTATTAGTTGCTTCACCTGTTTGTGGCAAGTTATTTTTATTGACTTGTTTCTTTGAACCAGTCTGATCTTTGTTTTCTGTGGATGGTTTAGTAGTTGCCTTAACAACTTGAACTTTCACATTCACTTCGTCAATTGATCCATCTGCATAAGTCACAATTACTGTAGCTTCACTTGTTCCAAGTTTTTGTGAATCAATTGCTTGTTTCCAAGCAAACTTCGTATTAGCAGGTAACTTATCCTTATTCTTAATCGCTTGTGTTGCATCTAGCGCCTGCCCTTGTGTAACTACAAGATTAATTCCTTGTGGTTCGTATTGTTGTGCTAGCGTTGGACCTGCTTGATTAGCCAAAACTGCTACTTTAACAGTAAGAGTAGTCTTTGAACCATCAGGATAAGCAATCTGGACACTGCCTTCTTTAACGCCTGGTGTAGTCGTCTCGATTTCTTTTAGCCACGAAACCGTTGTTCCTGCTGGGAAACTGCCTTGATTGGTAATAATATCTGCCAAATCAATTTTAGCACCAACGTTGACCGTTATTTCTTGTGCCACTGGCGGATATTTTTGTGCATCATCTTGGGTTGAACTTGCTTTAACATTAACTGTTAATTTTTGTTGAGCTGTCAATCCTGCAGTGTTAGTTGCAGTAAGCGTTACCTCATATTTTCCTGGAGTTTTGATATCAACTTTACTTGTATCAACTTGCAAATCATCATAAACTGCCCCGTCGATACTATCATTGTATTCAAAGTATTGATTCCAATCAACACTGCTCAAGTCGGTATTCGTTGGCAAATCAACTGCGTTTTGTTTTAAGCTCAAAGATGGCGCCGTCCGGTTAATCATCAACTTAAATTCTGCCGCTGACGCAAATTTATCGGCTGCATCACCAATCGTATGCACTGGGACAAGACGAATCTTATTGGTTGTAACAGGATCAAAGTTGACCGTCTTAACACTATTATTACCAGTCCATGTTCCTTTAGCAATTGTCTTCCATTGATCGGTTGCTTTAGTAGTATCTGGAATTTGAATTTCATATTCAGTGATAAGACCGTTTTTACCACTTGCACGTGGTACATAAACAAAGCCATTTAATTCGTAGTCTTTGTCCAAATCCATCTCAACTGTCCGTTGTTGAGTAGTAGTTGTTAGACTATAATCCGTATGCCACATCGTATTAGGATCACCATCAAAGGCTTTGTCGATTGTTTCACCCGTACTACTATTGCCATATTCATTAATAGGTTTAATTTTACTATTGGAAATATATTTAGTATCTTCAACCAATATCAATTTCTTTTGTGCTTCTTGTAATTTTGTCAATCGAGTCTGCAATTCATTTAATGTCGCATTTTCATTTGCCACTACTTTTTGTGCATCTTCGAGTACAGCTACTAAATTCTTGTAACTTCCATTAGTATATTGACTCTTATCCAATGCTTTAACGGCATCAATTTGTGATTGTAAGTTATCGCGTGCAATTTGTTTTTGTTCAGTATCAATGTTTTTTTCTGCAATTTGTGTAACTTTAAAATTATCTAAAACAAAATCAGTATCGCCACCATCATTTTGAATACCAAAGCCCATATGACTAGCATTATCACCGGCTGTTACAAGATAACTGACATGTTTGGTATGGTTTTTACTCAAATCATTAGTAGATAAATCACCACTCGTCTTAGCTAAACCATCATAAATTGTTTGAGCCGTTTCACCATTCATAATTACTGGATGATATTGGCTGGCACCATCTGTTTGATAATCAAATTCAATCTTATAAGTTTTACCGCTTTCAAATTTAACCGATTGTGGATCTGTGACATACATCAAGCCACTAGCTTGTTTATGTGCCTTAAGTGACCAATCACCATCTAAAGCATCGTCAATCTTGTTACCATTCCACCCATATTGAGTATATTTATCATGTCTTTGTGACAAATGCACCCGTGGATCTTCAACACCACCTGCAGGCCCTTTAAAGAATGGATACAAACCTATTGCCCCAGCATCTTCAAAATCTTGTGAAATGATGATTGTATTACCATCAGCATCAACACTACCTTCTTGCAAATTCCCACTACGTTTTACTACTCGTAAGTCATCAAATAATATCTGTTCAGTACTTACATCTGCAGCTAACGTGATTGACACGGTTTTGGCATTGCTTGGTACTTCGAAGTCAATACGCGCTTTTTGCATATATGATTTAGTCTGTTCTTGATAACCCTTAGTATGATTACTATCAGCTTGGATATAGTTTTGAACAATTGAATCTTCAAATGAACGCGTATACTTCTTACCATCGACATCAACTGTTAAGGTTACCGGACGATTATTTGTTTGGGTATTTACATAAAATGAATATTTCCCTGCCGCTAAATCTGTTAACTCTTGGGTCATGCTTAGTTTTTCGCTACCAGCATTTAACAGATAATCACCGGTATCATTTTTTTCAACACTTGGATTTCCACTAGTAATTTGCCAGTTATTTTTCAAAGTATCCTTAGCATTAAATCCAGGGTCTTTTAGATGTGTGCCTTCACCAAAGGTTATTTCTTCTGATTTTTCGGCTGCAACAGTCAAAACATACGGCGTTTGCTTAGCTAGATTTAACGTTACACTACCATCTTTAACATCCACTGTCCCTTGATCAACACGTCCTTGATCAGTTAATTTATAAACATGTAATGAGCTGGCATTCTTAAATTTATCGGTTAACTTCCAAGTCGTTTGGCCATCTTGATCGTTCCAATAATACATTTTATCATAATTCAAACCATCCGTGTCTTTTGTGTCACTCTTGACGCCATTACCAACTTCATCACTTGAATCCCACGGTAATAGCATACTTACATTATGTCCGGTTTCAGAACCACCATAAGTCAACTTATCGTTTAATACTGGGATTCCATCAAACGTAATTACCTTAGTTCCACTGGAATTATCAACTTTAACATCATGATCAAAGCTAATCGAGCCCACATAGTCTTTCTTAGTATTATCCCAATTGGCATTCCAGTTCATGATATTAAAATGTTGCAAGAATTTAGTTGGCAAATCAGTGCGATAAGTTACATCAACAAAGCTATCAAATGATGTCTTACCCACCCAGCCTTCGTAAGCTTCAAATTCTGCACCACCTAACAAGGAGTTATCAGCAATGATCCAAGAGTCTTTTTGATTGTTGCGGATAAAACGTTCAATATTACTGTTGATTCCTTTGATTGATGAGCCACCATAAGCCTTTTCTGCTGACCAGTGATTCCACAAGCTATCATATTCCAAGGCACTTGGAAATTCATTGTGCAATTTCCAACCTAAACTGTTGATTTCACTAGCTAAACGACGTGACTCCCAGCCACCTTCAGTTTGATTCCCCCATACATCAACATAGATAAAATCAAGGTTTGGTGCTTCTTGTTTTAAGCTCTTTAAGCGATTATAACGATTACCACTTAAAGCATCATAACGCTGATTAATATAATATGACGGATCCAACCAATCCCAGCCTTTGCTGTTAATATCAACTAATTGTTCATTAAATGCCTTAGCTTCCGGATAAGCTTCAGTCGCATTAATATGCACACCAAAACTTGCATTTAATTTATGTCCAGCATCGATCAATTCATTGAAATCTTGGACGCCACCTTGGCGTTGTCCAATTGCATCATAATCTGGATGCGCTGAATCATGGCCTTCATTTTGATAACCTTTAAGCAAAACCCTTTGGCCTAAGCCATCAGTAATTGCCGCGACACGTTTGGTTTCATCTAAGGTCATTAAAAATGGATTAGTTGCTTGCGAAGCAAAATTCATTGGAATACGTTGAACAACAACGCGTTTAGTATCTTGCCAACCATAAGGATTATTCATGATTTGACGATAGGCAATCGCACCATCTTGCCAGTCAACTTTTCCATCATTATTTTCATCAAAAGCAAAAGCCACTTTCCATTCAGGCATATCTAACATATCATCACTTAACTTAGATGTATCGTCATCCTTAGCTCGAATTGTAAAGTAGTTAGATTCCATCCCTGTATTATTTTTTCCATTAATACTTTGAGTATTTAAAATAATCTTGTTATCTTCGGATTTATCATTTCCGTCTTGTGCTGCATTTGTCCATAAACCAACCGCTACATCATGATTATTCAAAAAGCCATAGCGATAATTTTCTTTATCAACGCGCTGCTTAGCTAATGTTTTAAAGGTATCACCTGTTTGCCCATTAGTTGAAGAACTTGTTGCAGTATACATTTTCATTCCTGCAAAACTTGCATCAGTCTCATCTGTGTCAAGCGAAGCCATCACAAGTCCTGGAATAGCCAGTGTATGGATTCGATCACCTAACTCAGTTAGATTTTGCACTTTAAAACCAAACGTTTCTTCACTTAAGGTTGCAACAACATCAAATTTAGCGACATCATTTATGGTGATGGTATAAATAATTTGATTGTCACCTGATTTATTATATGAGACCGTTGGTATATATTCTTTATCATCAATCTTAATAGTTGTTAATTGCTGTTGTGTAGCTTTAAATTCTTTACCGTTTTCAAATTTGTAACCATAAACAGTAGGAAACTTATCAGAAAGATAAACCGTCATTTTACTATTAGCCAAGTTTACAAAACTAAGATTTTTAGGCACAACAGTATTGGTTGTAGCCTTAACTTTTTTGCTTTTTTTATGTTTAACACTGACTTTTTTAGTTATTTTACTGTTGGTATCAGCATTAGCTCTAGTAGTAACCACGGTTACTGTCCCAACACTGGTAAATACCAAAGCAGCTACAACCCATTTTCGTCCTGCTTTATACATTTTATAACGCACTTTTTTATCCATGACAAAACTACTCCTTTATAAAAAAATTGACTTAGTTACTGAAAAACAATAAAACTACGCATAATATTTATTCATTTTCACCAGGTATTCTAACTTCACAAAGAAAGCGTTGTCAATATGTTTTTTCAAGGATTCTCAAACTTAATATATCAACTGATTAAAAAAATAATATATCAAGTAATGGATAAAAAAATTGACATATCAATCTCAAATACTATTTTTATTACTTTTATTTAAAGTTATTTGAAATATTTATCTTCTTTTTTTATAATGAACTCTATACTTTTTTCTCAAAACTTAATCTAAAATCTTTACAATTTTTTTGCATAAAATAAGTAATTTGTATTAATTTTTTTAAATCAAGAAAGTAAAAAAAGACACCGCCACAGCAGTGTCTTTTATTTTTTACATTTCTTCTGGAGCATGAACTCCTAAGAGGCGCAAAGATTCTTTTAAGACGATTGCCACACTCTTCACTAACGCCAAACGCGCTTGCTTTTGTTCATCATCAACCAAAATTTTTGAATTAGCATAGTATTTATTGAACGCCTTTGCCAAATGAATTGCGTACTTAGCAATTACTGATGGTTCGTATTCATTAACCGCACGCTTAACAACGTTACTAAAGTCACCCAATAAACGTAATGTTTCCCACGCATTTGAATCGGATAATTCATAGTTTCCAGCTGCTAAATCTTTAGCATCTGCTTTACGTAAAATACTCATCGCGCGTGCATGTGAGTATTGTACGTAAGGACCTGTTTCACCTTCAAAGCGCACAACTTCTTCCAAATCAAAATCAAAGTTATTCAAACGTTCATTTTTCAAATCATGGAAAATAACCGCACCAACACCAACTTGATCAGCTACAATTTCTTTATCTGCTAAAGTTGGATTCTTTTCTTCAATTTGTTTTAACGCTAAGCTAACTGCATCATTTAACACATCTTCTAATAAGATGATGTTACCTGCACGAGTTGATAATTTCTTACCACCTGAAGTAATCAAGCCAAATGGAATGTGATGAATATCATCTGCCCAAGCAAAGCCCATTTCCTTTAAAACAGCCTTTAATTGTTTAAAGTGATTAGTTTGTTCATTACCAACAACATATAGAGATTGTGCAAAATCATAAGTCCGATGACGATAAATTGCAGCTGCCAAATCACGTGTGATATAAAGCGTTGCTCCATCAGTCTTTTTAATCAAAGCTGGATTTAAATTGTATTTTTCAAGATCAACAATTTGTGCACCCTTGCTTTCTTTTAAGAGTCCCTTTTCTTCTAAAAGATTAACAACTTCATCCATCTTATCATTATAGAAAGCTTCACCATTATAAGAATCAAAAGTTACTCCCAACTTATCATAGATACTCATAAAGAATTGTAAGGACTCATCTCTAAACCATTTCCAAAGTTTAGTTGCTTCTGGATCACCATCTTCAAGTTTCTTGAACCATTCACGTGCTAAATCATCTAATTCAGGATTTTCAACATCTTCTTGATGGAAACGTACATAGTAACCTAACAAAGTATTGATCGGGTCTTTTTGAACTTCTTCTTCACTACCCCACATCTTGTAGGCTTGAATCAACTTGCCAAATTGGGTGCCCCAGTCACCTAAGTGATTGATCTTGATTGGTTGATAGTTCGTCTTAGCCAAAAGATTGGCGATGGCGTTACCAATCACAGTTGAGCGCAAATGACCCATCGACATTGGTTTAGCGATATTAGGTGAAGACATATCAATTGGTACATTACGTCCTTTACCTAAATCTTGATTCCCATAAGCAGCACCTTTAGCCAATACTTGGTTCAAAATATCTTGACTATAAATATCCTTTGCTAAAAAGAAGTTTACATATGGTCCCACAGCTTCTACTTTTTCAAAACCATCTGTACTGATTTTTTCAACCAATTCTTGTGCGATTACTTGTGGTGCTTTACGTAAAACTTTTGATAATACAAATGCCGGAAAAGCATAATCTCCTAAATGTAACGCCTTAGGTACTTCAATTTTAGCCATGATTTCTGCTTGATCTAATTGACCATCGACAGCCATTGCAATTGCTTGGGCAACTTGTTGTTTGTAATCCATAATTTTCCTCCTAAAAACATTAATTTTAATCAATAAAAAAGTCCCTTACACTACACACATGTAAGAGACGAGAATTTTTTATCCCGCGGTACCACTCTAATTGATCAGCGATCCACTTTAAGTATTTAAATGTTTCATTCTAAAAAGCGCGCTTCAAATCTTTCCACTACCTAGCTTCCATCATCCTAGGCTCGCTGTAAGCTTATCAGATTCTACTTTTCTTTTATCATCGAATTATTAAAATAAAAGCATCTTCAAAATTGAAGATGCTAATTCAAGCGGGTGACGAGAATCGAACTCGCGACATCAGCTTGGGAAGCTGGGATTTTACCACTAAACTACACCCGCATTAACCAACGGAATATAGTATAGCACCTTTTTTCCAGCTTGTCATCAAGTTATTTAAATTATGCTGAAATTTTTTTCATATGTTTCAAACTAACAATGGCTTTTTCATGAAAATCACTAACGGCAATTGCATCTTCAGTGTCATTTTCCAAAATTGCAACCATTGCTGAATTTTCGTAAATTTTTTCTATCGCACCAACAAAATCATGCTTCAAAGCACCAAATTTTTTACATTTTACTTTATCGCCAATTTGGAATTCTTTTTCCATTAAATTCACTCCTAACCGGATAGCAATCTTTTCGCATAATACCAAATTTTTTTAATAAATGCAAGTTTTTTAACAATAATATATTTAAGGCTCTCACTGCCAGAACCATAAAATTACTTGAGTAATATTAGTATCTTGCCGTAGTAGACGAATAGTATTTTAATCATGTTCACATTTCTTCTTATAAGTTAGTTTTTCCTCTGAAAAATTGTAAAACTTACTCCATTTTACAACTTTACAACTCACCTAACTACGTGTCTTTTTCATCTCTTTTTGAATATCATAAAAGCCTACATGGGTATAGGTGTTCAACGTCACGCCGATATCCAAGTGTTCCATAATCTTCTGCAATGTCCTAGGGTTCATGTCCGACTTTGCTATACATATTAGAATAAATGGTATGACGGCAGACATGGGGCGTTACCTTTGGCATTTCAGATTTATAAATTTTATTATACTTCTCACAGATATGCTGGAAATATTTCTCCGAGCGAAGGACAACTATTGGCATATCATTTTTGTCCAGATACAGAAAACCCACTTTACGTCTATCATAGGTTCTGTCTTAGGCTTTTTGCGGTTCTCAATGATTTTTCGGAAACACTTTTTCATCTCGTATGTTATAGGCACAGGTCTTGTACCGCACTCGATTTTCATCTCCTCTATAACATATTCCGTTTTCGCTGTAACTGATGATTGACGTTGATAACACCGTTTTTCAAATCAATATCCGCAATCGTCAGCCCTACAAATTCAGAAATCCGAAATCCAGTCTTAAAAATGATATGAATTCCCTCGTAGTATTTGGAAAAGTGTTTATCCTCTTTCACGAATTTCAGAAACGCCCGTTCCTGCTTTCTGGTGCGGGATTCTCTTGTCACACTGTCATCGACAACTACCGTGGCAAGCTGGAACTTAAAAGGATTTTTCTATCATCAATCGCCAACTAGAACGCTGGACTTACGACGCCACACCCATAATGTATAGTGCTATACCTTTTGCCGTCGCTTTGTAATTTAATCAGCCAACCTTTTACATCCGATAATTTCACCTTATCAATCCGTTTTTTCCAAAATCCTCTTTCTTGATAATGTTAATGATAAACTTGTAATTGGCTTCTGTATTATGCTTCACACCTGTTTTTTTATGACACATATTTCTTCACCAAATCCAGCACTGTCATTTCATTGCCGCAAGGAACAATATCATCTATCCAATTGTTCAGCATTTAAAATTTCAGAAACTGATTGACAACTATGATAATTTATACAGCGTTGATATGTTTTTGGAAAATCCAGTATACAGACTTTGATGGCGGAAAGATTATCTCCTACACGCCAACAGCCGAGAACGAAGAAATCTTGTCCAATCCCGCAAAGATACATCAAAAAAAGGTGACACAGATATTACAGTATGAACTGACGCTACATAAGGATAGCAACTGAAAAATTATCCGATAATCCTAATCCGCAAAACGGAAAGCAAACTTGATATCAGAGCCACATTTGCTATAATATAAGCGTGGAAAGTTTACTTTCCATAGAAAGGGAGATATTTTGAAGAATCGATTAGAAGAATTACGAAAGCAGAGAGGCATTAAACAAGAAGATTTAGCTACTGCACTAGAAGTATCTCGCCAAACAATAGGTTCTTTAGAAAACGACCGATACAATCCTTCTATCATATTAGCTTTTAAAATTGCAAGATACTTCCACATGAGCGTTGAAGAAATCTTTATCTATGAGGAGGAAAATGCAAAATGAAAAATAAAAATCAAATTTGGTACATTGGATATATTATTTCATTATTGTTAGTCCTTATTATTCTTTTTACAAATTTTTCAAAAATGGTAGATATGGGGCTTGCAGTTTTATTAAGCATGGTTTTTAGTGTTTCTCATGTTCAAATCTTGCATAACAAAATGATGAAAAATGATACTGATTATAAAATCAATGTTATGGATGAACGTAATATCATGATTAAAGAAAAGGCAGGTAATGTAACAAATATGGTTAATACCGCATTATTAGGTATAGCAACCGTCATATTTATTTGCTTAGATTATGTAATTCCAGCGATTGTTACTGGAGTCATTATTGCAATTCAGCCTATTATATTGATTACTATTAGCAATATGCTTGAGAAAAAAATGTAGAAATGAGATATATTGATTATGATTGGACTTAAAAAGCAAACGAGAGCCACTTTTTGGTGATTTCGTTTGCTTTTTATGTTTATGATTAAAGCGTTCTTCAAAAGTTGTAAATTCGTTATAAAATACTTCTTTTTATTATTGAAATCCGTATTAAACAAGAAGTTTTAGAAAAAATGACATCTCCTACCATAATAACTACACAATCTAACTAGTTATTATACGCCAGTTTTGTTCCAGTCCATTCATAGCTGTTAACAAAAAAAGATTATAAATAAAAACAACAATACCTTACCCTATTCTTCGTTAAGAATAGATTTTAAATATTAAACATACAAATTTTAATATCTTGACGGTCTGTAAAATATAATGCTATGGTTTACAATCAACAAAAATATGGATATAGTCCATTTTTACAACATTAATTTTATATACCATGATTCTTCCAAATAATTTTTGTAAATCTTGGTATATGTAACCCATACTAAGATCTTATTATCGTCACTTAACGCATCAGCCGTATGATAACGTCTTCCCTATCGTTATAAATTTTAATTATTTAATAAAATCTATATCATTTTGTATTTATTCATTTTCTAGCGAATTATTTTCTAACTTCTCCCGTCGCTTTAACATTTTAACTGCTTTAACATAAGAAAAGATTAACACTACACACGAACCGATCCACGCTAATGGACTAGCAAAACAAGCCCCCGCATAACCAAACGTTGTGGCCAAAAACAACGCAGCCAAGGTTCTCATCACTAACTCAGAAACACCGGCAATCGTTGGCACGATACTTTGTCCAAGGCCTTGTAAAGTGTAACGAATAATAAATAGGACCGCTAAAACCACATAAAACGTGCAGTTAACGTTGAAATAAACCTGAGATAAATCTAAAACTTTTTGTTCTGAATGCCCTACAAAAAGCATCACCATTTCTTGGCCAAACTTCATGATCAACAAACCTGCAATAATACTAAAAGTACAAGAAACAAGTAGACATTGCTTAACACCTTGTAAAATTCGTCCGTATTTACGTGCCCCATAATTTTGAGCTGTAAATGTTGCCATTGCAATTCCAAAAGACATCATCGGTAATGTTGCCACTTGATCAATCTTACTAGATGCTGTTGTAGCAGCAACAGCTGTCGTACCCAAACTATTTAATGCAGATTGGACCATAATCGAACCAATCGCAATAATCGATGCTTGAAACGCCATTGGCAAACCAACATAAAGATGTTGGCCGATTACTTTCCAAGTTACACTCTTAAAATCAGACCAATGAACTTGTAATAGCGGAATTTTACGGATGATATAGATAATGCATAAGAAAACAGAAAAAGTTTGTGCTACAATCGTTGCAATCCCTGCACCAGCAACGCCCCATTTAAATACAATGATAAATAATAATTCTAAAATAATATTAACTACAGCTGCAATAATCAAAAAATAAAGTGGTGTCCGACTATCACCTAGTCCTCGAATCATATTGGCTAATAAGTTATATGCCATCGAAGCAATAATCCCACCTAAAATAATAGAAATAAAAATAAATGCATCATGCTCAATTTTTTTAGGTGTTTGCATCAACACTAAGATATCTTTAATAAAATACAAACTCAAAAAGGTTAAAATTACAGTAACAACTAAACTAATCATAATGCTTGCTGCAAAACTTTCTCGAACTTTACGATAGTCTCTAGCTCCAAAATGCTGTGCAGTCATGATGGCTAAACCAGCCGTTAATCCTTGTGCAAACCCGATGATTAAAAATTGAATACTTCCGGTTGCACCTACAGCAGCTAAAGCATCGACACCTAATGTTTGTCCAACGATCAATGTGTCTGAAATTGTATATAACTGTTGAAATAAATTACCGATTAAAAGTGGTATTGCAAAGAATAAAATTAATTTAAGTGGATTTCCTTTAGTTAGTTCTTTCAAATCTTCATCCCCTGTTTTAACAATATTTTTCTTTTAAATAATTTTTAATCGTCTTAACAAAAGCCTTAGTCGAAGGTGTTTGTTGTGCTTCAAAATGCGTCACTAAACAAATTGTGCGGTAAAAGTCTTCGGCAAAAGGATAATGATTTACCTTACCCGAAAGCTTTTGTAAAGCTAATTCTGGTAAAATTCCCAAACCCAAACCACTTTCAACCATAGCAATAATCGATGCATCATCGATACTATATTGAATTGAATTTAATGAAACATTATAAGTATCCAATGCTTTTTTAGTATCACGATCATAATCAATTTGTTGCAAAATAAAAGTTTCATTAGCAACATCAGCCAACGTGACAGTCTTTTTATTTTGGGGTACAAAATCTTGAGGTGTTACACAATAAATACGATCTTTGCATAAAGGTGTAACTTCTAAATTTTGTGAAATTGGTAAAGCACTAAAACCAACATCTAACATTCCCAAGCGGACCTGTTCAGCCACATCATTAAAGTCACCTTGATTAACCGTCAATTCAATATCTGGATACTCTTTTTTAAAAGTATTAATAATATCTGGTAACCAGTTAATACAAACACTACTAAAAGCTCCGATTCTAACTCTTCCAGAATTCAATCCGTTAATATTTGCTGCTTCTTCATTAAGCTTTGCTTCTGTATTTAGTATTTCTTGAACAATCGGTAAAATTCTTCGTCCATCCGGTGTTAACGTCACACCTGTTCTATTTCTGATAAAGACCGCAAAACCAAGCTCTTTTTCAAATCCTGTAATCGAATGACTGATCGCTGAAGGGGTTACATTTAATTCCTTAGCAGCAGCAACGAAGGTTTTTTGCTTGGCAACTTCACTAAATACTTGGTACGAAAAATTAGCCATTTTATTATCTCACTTCCCCCATAAAAATTTACGCAATTTCAAACTACTCTTATTTAGGGTAAACGTCAACCCTTTTTTACCCTAAAAATACTATTTTACCCATAAAATTTTGACGAATTTAAAAATTTATAAAAATTCATCACTCAAGGATAACAAAAGACACAAAAAAGCGCAATTCTTTTTTTAGAAATGCGCCCCTAATATTAAAATTTATAATTTGTTGCTTTAAAGCCAATATCTTTACGATAAAAGCATCCATCAAAATCAAATTCATTCAAATACTGATAGGCTTGCTTTTGTGCTTGAATCAAGTTATCGCCTTGACTTATAACCGTCAACAAACGTCCGCCATTGCCCATAAAAGCTTCGTCGTGACTTTTAACGTTGGCATAATCAATATCAATTACATCTGTTTTATTTAAAACAGGTAAAACTTGATTTTTAATTGGTTCTTTAGGATAACCATTTGCTGCTAAGACAACGCCTAATACAGCTTGTGAACTTTCTTTAATCTGTGGCAATTCCAATTCGTTAACACAAGTATCTAGTAAGGTAAAGAAATCATTACTTATACGTGGTAAAATAACTTGCGTTTCAGGATCTCCTAATCTAACATTATATTCAATTACTTTTGGGCCTTGCTTAGTTAAAATCAAACCAATATAGATAATTCCACAATATTGGTATTTTCCTTTGTTTAAACCAGCGATGGTTGGCTTAACCACTTGCGTTAGCATTTTTTGATAGTCACTTTCTAAAAGCTGTGGTACAGGGCTATAAGCTCCCATTCCTCCTGTATTAGGTCCTTGGTCATTATCAAATGCACGTTTATGGTCTTGTGCTAATGGTAAAACGCGCCAATTTTTTTGGTTGGTCAATACAAATAGTGAATATTCATCTCCATCTAAAAATTCTTCTAAAACAATTTGTTTTTGTCCTTTTTTAAACATTAATTTAATCTCTAAACAAGCTTCTTGCTTGGTTTGCGCAATAACCACACCTTTTCCAGCTGCAAGACCATCAGCTTTAATAACAACTGGCTCGCCAAATTGCTCTAAACCCGCAATCGCACTTTTAGAATCTTGATAAGTTGCAAATTTAGCTGTTGGAACTTGATATTTTTCCATAAACCGCATTGCATAATCTTTAGAGCCTTCTAGTTGTGCTGCACGCTTGTTAGGACCTAAAATTTTTAAGCCATCAGCTTGAAACGAATCGACAATTCCTGCAACTAAAGCATTTTCTGGTCCTACAAAGGTCCACTCAATTTCATTTTCAATTACAAATCCTTTTAAAGCATCAAATGCCAATTCACAAATATCGACAGTTTGTATTCCATCATTTTGCATCCCGACATTTCCAGGGGCGCAAAAGACAGCTGCAACATGTGGACTTTGTAATAACGCCTTAGCAATTGCATGTTCGCGTCCGCCAGAACCAACTACTAAAATTTTGACATTATTTTTCATCACTTATCTACCTCAAATTAGTGTCTAAAATGTCTAACACCAGTCATTACCATTGCAATCCCATATTTATCTGCCATATCAATCGAAGCTTGGTCTTTGATTGAACCACCTGGTTGAACAATTGCCTTAATTCCATGCTTAGCTGCGTACTCTACGCAATCATCCATTGGAAAAAATGCGTCACTAGCTAATACTGCTTTATCATCTAAATGATCTTGGGCATGCGCAATTGCTATTTTAGTTGAATCAATCCGATTTGGTTGTCCAGCTCCAATCCCCAATGTTTGTTTGTCATTTGCAACCACAATTGCATTTGATTTAGTATGTTTAACAGCTTTCCAAGCAAATTCTAGCGTTGCTAATTGTTCTTTAGTTGGAGCTACTTTGGTCACAACTTGCCAACTGCTAGGATCTTCTTTCAATACATCTTGTTCTTGTACTAATAATCCTCCCATTACAGAAACAACCTCTAAACCAGTCTGTTCATCTTTAGTGCTAAAATCAAGTTCTAATAAACGAATATTTTTCTTTTGGGACAAAATAGCAAATGCTTCGGGTTCATAACTTGGAGCAATAATAATTTCCAAAAATAATTCATGCATCTTAGTCGCTGTTGCAACATCAACTGGACGATTTAACACAATGATACCGCCAAAAATCGATATAGGATCAGCTTGATAAGCACGTTGCCAAGCTTCTAAAATAGTTTGTCCTTTACCAATCCCACAAGGATTCATGTGTTTTAAAGCTACGACCGTTGAACTGTCAAATTCCCGTGCAATTCTTAACGCAGCATCAGCATCTTTAATATTATTATAGGATAGCTGTTTGCCATGAAGCTGTTTAGCTGAAGAAACAGAGTATTTTTTAGGTAGGGCATCTTGATAGAACCATGCTTTTTGATGTCCATTTTCACCATAGCGCATCTCTTGTTCTAAATCATAAGTTAAGGTCAATTTTTCTGGGGCCGTTTTTCCTACTTGTTCAGTTAGATATTGCGCAATCAACGCATCATAAGCGGCAGTATGTCTAAATGCTTTAGCAGCCAACTCAAAGCGTAATTGATGACTTGTATTTCCTTGATTGTTTATTTCTTCTAAGACACGTGTATAATCATCACTGTCAACTACAACCGTTACGTCTTGATGATTTTTAGCAGCAGAGCGTACCATGCTAGGACCACCTATATCGATATTTTCAATCGCATCAGCTAAAGTCACATTTTGTTTAGCGATTGTCTGCTTAAATGGATATAAGTTAACACAGACCAAATCAATCGGCGTAATTTGTAATTCTTCCATTTTTGCAACATGTTGGACCACATCTCTTCGTCCTAATATTGCTCCATGAATATATGGATTCAAAGTTTTAACACGTCCATCCATAATTTCTGGAAATCCGGTAACATCTTCAACACTAATTGTTGCAATTCCAGATTGCTCTAAAACTTTTTTTGTCCCACCAGTTGAGATAATTTCAAAATCATTTGCGATTAATCCTTTGACAAATTCAACTAAATTTGTTTTATCTGATACACTAATTAAAGCTCGTTTCATGAAAAATTTCTCCTTATCTTTTCTCTAAAATCTGGGCTAACACTCTTGGATACATTCGATGCTCACATGCATGAACTCTTTGCTCTAATGTTTCTAAAGTATCATCAGCTAAAATAGCAACATGCTCTTGGGCAATAATTGGACCTGAATCGACACCTGAATCAATATAATGAATCGTCACACCTGTTTTTTGCTTGCCATCTGCCAATGCACGTTCAATAGAATGAAGTCCCGGATACTCAGGTAAATACGCCGGATGAATATTAACAATCTTACCTTCATATTTACTCAAAATCAGTGGCCCAATCACACGCATATAACCAGCTAAAGCTATAAAATCGATATTTTCTTGTTCTAAAAGCTGAGCAATCTTTTTTTCGTACAGTCCTTTTCCGCCACATTCTTTAACGGTAAAACTAACCGTTTTGATCTTATATTTCTTAGCTCGCTCAATTACATAAGCATCTGGGTGGTCACAAAACAATAGCACCAAATTTCCAGCAATCTTTTTTGCTTGAAAAGCTTGGGCTAACACTTCAAAGTTAGAGCCATTTCCTGATGCAAAAATTGCTACTCGCACATCTATCGCCTCACTTAATTACTATCTTTGTAGCATTTGTTGGCCTTTCTTGCAAAATGCCAATTTGCCAAACTTGTTGACCATTTGACGTCAAAATTTCTGTTACTTGCTTAACATTTTCTTTTGACACAGCTAATACCAAGCCAATTCCCATATTAAATGTTTCTAAACAGTCCTTAGTATTTAACTCACCTAATCCTTTAAGGTAAGTAAAGATTGGCGGAATTGTCCAGTTCATTTCAATTTGCGCTTGTAAATCATCATTAAACATCCGTGGTATATTTTCAATCAATCCTCCACCAGTAATATGGGCAATACCATGAACAAGTTTTTGTCTGACAAGTGGTAACACTGACTTTACATAGATTTTTGTTGGTTCTAAAAGAGCTGCTCCTAAAGTTTGCCCTCCTAATTTTTCAGGCTTACTATCCAAAGCTATGGCATGATCTTTAAAGACGATTTGACGAACTAAAGAAAACCCATTTGAATGTAAACCACTTGAAGCTAAACCTAGTAAAATATCTCCTTTTTGTGGCATATCAGCCGTTAATAAATCCTTTTTTTCAGCTGCTCCAGTTGCAAAACCTGCTACATCATACTCATCAAAGCTATACATATCAGGCATCTCTGCTGTTTCACCACCAACTAATGCACAATTGGCTTGTTTACATCCTTGAGCTATTCCTGCTACAATTTGTGCCATCTTAGCTGGATCATTATGTCCTGTAGCAATATAGTCTAAAAAATAAAGCGGTTCTGCTCCCTGAGCTAAAATATCATTAACACACATCGCTACACAATCAATTCCGATGGTATCATGTTTGTTAAGCATTTGAGCAATCAGTAATTTAGTTCCTACACCATCACTTCCAGATACTAAAACGGGATGTTTTAAGTTTAAGGCACTCAAATCAAACATTCCACCAAAGCTTCCGATTTGTCCCATCACACCTAATCGAGTGGTACTTTGAACATCAGCTTTGATTCTTTTTACTAATTCATAACCGGCAGTTACATCTACTCCAGCTTCTTGATATCGACTCATTTAGCATTGTTCCTTTCGTAAAGTTTGTTGTTGCAAAGATTTTAAATAATCGGCTTCATAATCGTATAATGGCGTTGGATATTGACCATCAAAATAAGCTACTGTCAACCCACCATTTGGATATTTGTTAGCATTTGGAATAGAAATGGCTTTAATTAGACTTTCAATACTTAAAAACTCTAAAGAATCCGCTCCAATAACCCGACACATTTCTTCTACACTATGATTAGCCGCCAAGAGTTCTGATCTAGTCGAAACATCAATTCCATAAAAACAAGGATACTTAAATGGTGGACTTGCAATCCGCATATGAACTTCAACAGCTCCCGCATCACGTAAAAGCTTAACAATTTGTTTAGAAGTTGTGCCACGTACAATTGAGTCATCGACAATAACAATGCTTTTGCCTTCAACCACACCACGCACAGCCGACAGTTTCATCTTAACTCCGCGTTCGCGTAATTCTTGTGTCGGTTGAATAAAAGTTCTAGCAATATATTGACTCTTAATTAACCCCATTTCATAAGGCAAGCCAGCCGCTTCAGCATAGCCCGAGGCAGCCGAAAGTGAAGAATTAGGCACACCAATAACCATATCGGCTTTTTGTGTGGGATGTTCTTTAGCCAACAAACGCCCCATTTGTTTGCGTGCATTATGAACTGTCACTCCATGAATAATTGAATCAGGCCGAGCAAAATAGACATATTCCATCGAGCAAACAGCTAATTGTGTATCTTTAGTGAAGCAGTCGATTTTCAAACCATCTTTATCGATAATAATTAATTCGCCTGGCATTACATCTCTAACAAATTGGGCACCGATTACATCCAAAGCGCACGTTTCGCTAGCAACAATATACGCTTCATTTAACTTACCGATTACAAGTGGCCTAAAACCATTAGGATCAAGTGCCGCAATCAAACGATCTTTTTGCAATAATAAGAAAGCAAAACCGCCCTTCACCTCAGTCAAACTTTGCTTTAATGCCGTAATAAAGTCACAATCCTGTTTTTGACGAATCAAATGAATTAAAATTTCGGTATCTGAATTCGATTGAAAAACCGCACCGTTTTTTTCAAGTCTTCTTTTTAAGGATTTAGCATTCGTCAAATTTCCATTATGTGCCAAAGCAATATCACCATCATAAAAATGAAACAAAAATGGTTGAACATTTGCAATCGAATTGCTTCCACTCGTACCATAACGGACATGCCCAATTGCTGCTTTTCCTACTAATCGAGTCAGATCGGTTGGATTGGAAAAGACATCAGCTAACAAACCTCTGTCACGATGTTGATACAATCTCATTCCATCACTTGAAACAATCCCTGCACCTTCTTGTCCCCGATGTTGCAAAGTATGCAAGCCAAAATAAGTCAATTGACTGGCTTGGCTAGCACCAAAAACTCCAAAAACACCACATTCTTCATTTAATCCTTTGATTTCATTAAACAAGGTATTGCCTCCTTCCAGAGTTTTTGTGCTTTAGCAACTTCGATTTTCCATGTATCATCTAACGTCATAATTTCTAAATCAGCTTGAGCGCTAACTTCTCCAATCAACATAGCATCATCTTGCATGATTGCTTCAAATTCGGCTTGCTTTTCTTTAGATACACTAACTACAAAACGACCAGCAGTTTCACTAAAAAGTTGTGCTGCTCTAAAAGGTACGCTAACTTTAAGACCAAATTGTGTTTCAAAGATTTTTTCAGCCAAGCAAATTGCTAATCCACCTTCACTTATATCGTGACAGCTTTTTACTAAACCTTGTTGCATCGCACCTAATAACCGTTTCATATAGGCATTTATTTTAACTAAATCAAGTGAGGTTAAAGTGCCAGAGATTTCACCTAAAAGTAGCTTTTGCAATTCAGAGCCACTGTAATCTTCACCCGTTTGTCCTATCAAATAAACTTGATCATGTATGTCTTGAACCTTGCTTTTTACTAAGTATTGCAAATCATCAAGTAAACCAACCATTCCAACCATTGGAGTCGGATAAATAGCTTTTCCGTTATTTTCGTTATATAAAGATACATTCCCTGAAATAACTGGCGTATCAAAAATCCGACAAGCTTGTGCCATTCCTTGTACAGATTCATATAATTGCCAATAAATTTCTGGATCATTTGGATCACCATAATTTAAACAATCTGTCATCGCAAGTGGTAATGCTCCACTAGCAATAACATTAGCACACGCTTCAACTACCGCCATTTGCCCACCAATTTTAGGATCTAAATAAACAAAGCGCCCATTTCCATCAGTTGTCATCGCTAAAGCTTTTTTAGTGCCGCGAATTCGAATGACCCCTGCATCACTTCCTGGCCCAACAACTGTACAAGTTCTAACCTGAGAATCATAAGTTTGAGTAAACATTTCTTTTGATGCAATTGTTGGTTGTTGCAACATTTTAATAAATACCGCTTTACTATCGGTAATTTCTGGATACCAGTTTGCTGTTTTTTTAGCATCTAAATAATATTTAGGAACGCGTTGTTGACTAGGCTCTTCCAAAACATCATCAGTTAAACTCGAGACTGGAATATTAGCTACAACTTCACCATGATGATATAAAACATAATCATGTCCCTTGGTTACTCGACCAATTACAACAGCTTCTAGTTCATATCTTTCAAATAATTCTTTGACATCTTGTTCATGACCTTGACGTACGCAAAGTAACATGCGTTCTTGAGATTCACTTAACATAATTTCATAAGCAGACATATTAGGTTCGCGTTGTGGCACATCATCAAGTGTCAACTCTAACCCGCTATTTGCTTTAGCTGCCATTTCACAACTCGAAGAAACAATCCCGGCTGCTCCCATATCTTGAATTCCAACTAGCCAATCAGCATGCTTGCTAGTTAATTCTAAGCAAGCTTCCATCAAAAGTTTTTCCATGAACGGATCGCCTACCTGGACAGCTGAACGTTGCGTTTCTTTATCATCAGCAAAATCTGCCGAGGCAAATGTTGCCCCATGGATACCATCTCGTCCAGTCTTTGCGCCCACATACATAACTGCATTCCCAATGCCAGTAGCTCGTCCTTTTTGCATGTCTTTTTGTTCCATCAATCCTACACTCATAGCATTGACCAAACAATTTCCGGTATAGCATTCATCAAAGGTGATTTCGCCACCAACAGTCGGTATCCCCATGCAATTACCATAACCACCAATTCCAGCTACAACTTCATTGATCAGATACTTAGTACGCGGGTTATTTATTTCACCAAAATGTAACGAATCCAACGAGGCGATTGGTCGTGCTCCCATACTAAAAATATCTCGCAAAATACCACCAACACCCGTTGCAGCACCTTGATAAGGTTCAACTGCAGAAGGATGATTATGACTTTCCGCTTTAAAAACAACCGCCTGTCCATCTCCAATATCTACAATGCCAGCACCTTCACCAGGTCCTTGCAAGACTCGTTCATTTTCATTTGGAAAAAGACGTAAGACCGGTTTTGATTTTTTATAAGAACAATGTTCACTCCACATAACAGAAAACAAACCTGTTTCTGTATAATTAGGCAACCGATGCAACAATTTTTCACAAATATAATCGTATTCTTTTTGAGTTAATCCCCACTCCAAGTAAGGCTTTTGTTCTTTAATTTGTTGCGGTGTTAGTTCAGCCATTAACATTTCTCTCCCATCTTAATAGTTTGATTTTCCAACAACGATTTAAATAAGCGTAAACCATCCTCATTACCCAAAAGCGCTTCAACTGCTCGTTCCGGATGAGGCATCATACCTAAAACATTACCAGCCTTATTAGTTATTCCTGCAATATTGTTTAAGCTACCATTAGGATTTTCTTGACTATAGCGAAAGACAACTTGCTGATTATCTTCAATTTCTTTGAGCGTCTCTTCATCTGCATAAAAACTACCATCTGCATGAGCAATCGGTAATTTAATTTTTTCATTAGCTTTATATTGAGTCGTAAATGGTGTTTGATTATTGACGACTTCTAGTTCAATTGTCTTACAAATAAATTTCAAACTATCATTTTGTTTGAGTGCACCTGGTAACAAACCAGCTTCTGTTAAAATCTGAAATCCATTGCATGTCCCAAATACTGGCTTACCAGCATTAGCAAATTCAATAATTGCAGGCATGATATTGGTGAAACGCGCAATTGCACCACATCGCAAATAATCTCCATAAGAAAAACCTCCTGGTAGCATAACCGCATCAAAACCAGCTAAGCTTTTTTGTTTATGTGAGACATACTCGACATCAGCACCACAAACAGTATGTAATGCTTCATACAAATCAATATCACAATTTGAACCAGGAAAAACTACCACCGCAATTTTCATCTTTAGTCCTCCATTAATTCATAATGATACGTTTCAAGATTGAAGTTCACTAAAAGTTGTTCAGAAATTTCCTTAACAGCTTGCGCAACTTCTTTTTTATTTTCATCAATTTGAACATCAAAAAATTTTCCCACTTTGATCGAAACAACTTCATCATGCCCTAAAGATAAAACTGCATCTTTAATTGCTTCGCCTTGCGGATCAAAAACCGATTGCTTATATGTGACATAAATTCTAACATTAACCATAATTATTGTTCCTCCTTGTTTAAAACCGTTTGTAAGCGATGCAACACTTCTTCATATACTGGAGTTAGCTCACCTAAATCGCGTCGATACACATCTTTGTCCATATGTCGGTTAGTCTGTAAATCCCATAAACGACAATTATCTGGTGAAAATTCATCGGCTAAAATAACCGTACCATCACTCAAACGCCCAAATTCTAACTTATAGTCGACAAGTTGTAAGTTTATTTGTAAAAACAGCTCACTTAATAATTCATTGACTCTACGCGAAATTTGCCACATAGTCAGCAAATCTTTTGAACTGACTAAATTTAATGCTGCAATTTGTGATTCATTAATAAATGGGTCATCTAATTCATCACTTTTGTAATAAGTTTCTTCTACAGGCTGAACAAACCTTATTCCCTCTTTTACACCGTAACGACTAGCAAAATGTCCTGCCGAAAGATTCCTAGTTACCATCTCAAGCGGAATAATCTCTACTTTCTTAACTAGTTCTTCTGTTGTTGACAGTCTTTTAATAAAATGTGTTGGAATTTTTTGTTGATTCAAGTAAGTAAAAATTAAACTTGAAATTTCATTGTTAATTTGTCCCTTACCCTTTATTTGATCTTTTTTTTTGCCATTTAAAGCAGTTGCTTGATCAAGATAAACTACTCGTAAAATTTCAGGATCTTCTGTACTCCACATTTGTTTAGCTTTACCAGCATATATCATTTCAACCATTTATAATCACTTCTCCTAAAACCGAACATTGTTAGTATATAGTAATAAAAATATACAGTTTATTTATTACAAAAATAGATTATCAATTTAAAAAGACATAGTCAACAGCAAAAGACGAACTATAAAGAAAAAATTCTCAAAAAATTAGGCGTTTTTTTAAATAGCCTAACTAAAAAACCTTCAGACTCAAAAAGTCTGAAGGTTTTTTATTAATCACCTAACCCAACACGTTGGAAAATAGTATCAACTTGACGTAAATGCCAGTTATAATCAAAAGCATCATCTAGATCTGCTTGCGATAAGCGACTAGTAATCTCAGGATCTGCTTCTAACAACGGTCTAAACGGACGTTGCTCATCCCAAGCTTGCGCTGTTTTGGGTTGAATCAAATCATAAGCAGCTTCTCTACTCATGCCCGTATCAATCAATTTTAACAAGACACGCCCACTATAAATCAAACCAAATGTCCGTTCCATGTTTTTCTTCATATTTTCAGGAAAGACTGTTAAGTTTTCAATGATTCGACCTAAACGATTCAACATATAGTCTAATAAAATTGTCGTATCTGGCAAAATAATGCGTTCTGCTGAAGAATGTGAAATATCACGTTCATGCCACAACGATACATCTTCATAAGCAGTCATTACATGGCCACGAATCACCCGTGCTAAACCACAAATATTTTCTGACCCAATTGGATTACGTTTATGCGGCATTGCAGAAGAACCTTTTTGACCCTTAGCAAAAAATTCTTCAACTTCACGTGTTTCAGATTTTTGCAAACCACGAATTTCAGTTGCAAAATTTTCCAAACTCGTAGCAATCAACCCCATTGTTGCTACATATTCAGCATGCAAATCGCGCGGTAAGACCTGCGTAGAAATTTCTTGCGCTCTAATCCCTAATTTGTCACAAACATATTCTTCAACAAACGGATCGATATTAGCAAAAGTTCCTACTGCACCACTTATTTTACCAGCTTCAACGCCTTTAGCAGCATGTTCAAAACGTTCGATATTACGCTTCATTTCCGAATACCAACGCGCTAACTTCAAGCCAAACGTTGTTGGTTCGGCATGCACCCCATGCGTACGTCCCATCATGACAGTATATTTGTATTCTTTAGCCTTCTTAGCCAAGATTTCTTTAAAGTTTTGCAAATCTTGTCTAATAATATCATTAGCTTGTTTTAGTTGATACCCATATGCTGTATCGACAACATCTGTACTAGTCAAACCATAATGAACCCATTTCTTTTCTTCGCCTAGTGATTCTGAAAGACAACGAGTAAATGCAATCACATCATGATGTGTACTTGCTTCGATTTCAGCGATGCGTTGTACATCAAACTTAGCATTTTGGCGTAACTTTACAACATCTTCTTCTGGAATATGTCCCAGTTTAGCCCAAGCTTCATCTGCAGCCAACTCCACTTCTAGCCAACATTCAAATTTCTTTTCATCTGTCCAAATTGCTGCCATTTCTGGACGGGTATATCTTGGAATCATTATAATTTCTCCTTTAAGTTAGTCTGACCAAACCTTAGTTTCCTCAATTTCTACTAAAGTTTTATCTAAGTCATCAGTTAATATTGTAACATGTCCCATTTTTCTATCAAGTAGTGCTTGATCTTTTCCATAATCATGAAAATGCCACGAGGGTTTTGTTTGAATTAGCTTTTTAATAGCACAAACATGTTGGCCTAAAACATTAACCATCACAACTGGTTTTAATAGGGTTATTTGAGGTAAAGGCCAACCACAAATCGCTCGATTGTGAATCGCAAATTGCGAAAAATCACATGCTTCAATCGAATAATGCCCTGAATTATGTGGCCTTGGCGCTAACTCATTAATGTAAACACGTCCATCTTTACCAACAAACATCTCAACTCCCAAAATCCCACATAAATCTAAAGACTTTGCAATTTTAACCGCGGCTTGCTTAGCAACTTGTTGTAAGTTTTCAGCGATTCGAGCTGGAACAATGCTTAAATGTAAAATATGATTACGATGAATATTTTCACTCACTGGAAAAACTGTGATTTCTCCTGCTAAATTTCTAGCGACCATCACCGAACATTCTAAAGAAAAATCAAGCCATCCTTCTAAAATACATTTTCCTTGTCTTAAAAGCTTACCTGCTTCATTTAAATCCGCTGAATCATTAATATTAACCTGTGATTTCCCATCATATCCACCTTCACATGTTTTCAAAATACATGGATACCCGATTTTTTTGACAGCTTGTTTTAACTCTTGTTCATCGTTAACTTCACAAAAATCCACTACATCTAAACCTTGCTCTTTTAAGAAGGTCTTTTCAGTCAAACGATTTTTTGTAATCTTTAATAATTCAGTTCCTTGCGGCAACCAAATTGTCTTTTCTAATTTTTCAAGTGCTGCTAAATCAACATTTTCAAACTCGTAAGTTACCACATCAGCTTGTTTTGCCAGTTGTTGTAGGGCAGCAAAGTCATCGTAAGCTGCTACAATTTGTGCATCGGCAACTTGACCAGCTGAACATGTTGGATTAGGATCTAAAACCAACACTTTCATTCCATTTTCTTTGGCATCTAAAGCTAACATTTGTCCTAATTGACCACCGCCAATAATCCCAATTGTTTGTCCTTGCTTAATGTATTTCAAGATTTTCACCACTTTTTTTCGCTTGATCATGTAATTGCTGCCGATAAGCCGTCAATTTTTGTTGTAAACTTACATCATTAACCGCTAAAATTTGTAACGCTAAAAGCGCAGCATTTTTAGCTCCCGCTTCGCCAATTGCCGTTGTTGCAACCGGAATCCCTGCTGGCATTTGTACAATTGACAACAAGGAATCCATACCATTTAATGCCTTACTTTTAACCGGAACACCAATTACTGGCAAAATCGTATTAGCAGCTAACATACCAGGAAGATGTGCTGCACCACCAGCTCCTGCAATAATTACTTCAACACCATTTTTAATTGCTTGTTGGGCAAAGTCTGTCATTTCTTGCGGCATGCGATGCGCTGAAATAACCTGCTTATCATATTTGACTTCAAAAGCCTCCAAAATTTTAGCCGCTTCTTGCATCGTTTGCCAATCTGAGATACTTCCCATGACAAGACTAATTTTGTTACTCATAAAAAATCCCTCCCAATCATCTTAAGAATAGCAAAGTCTTTTTTTAAAGTCAAAGAAAAATCGAACATTATCACTATATTTTTCTTATATAAATCGATTTTTAGTGTTTTAACAAAATTTTTTAAGTTTAAAAGATAATATATCGATAAAAAAACGAACTATTTTTTAAGATTGAATTATCTTTGAACACTCGGTAAAATATTGAATGGTATTTAATTTTATATAACTTTAAGGAGGCTTTTTTATGATTATCATCGCCGGAATTATCGGCTCTGGAAAATCTAGTCTAACCGAAATTTTAGCGCAAGAATTCCAAGCCAAACCTTTCTACGAACCTGTTAGTGACAATCCGGTATTACCGTTATTTTATCAAGGAAATGAATTAGCTGCTAAAAAACGTGCTGCTGGCGATAAAAATGCCACTAATCCCTATACTTATTTGTTACAGACATTCTTTTTAAATCGGCGCTTCAAAATGATTAAAGAAGCTTCAAAATATACTAATAGTATTTTAGATCGCTCTATCCATGAAGATGCCATGTTTATGAAAATGAATACTGATTTAGGCAATGCAACTGCGATTGAATATCAAGTTTATCAAGAATTACTAACACATATGCTAAGCGAACTAGATGATAGCATTGTAGCTAAACAACAAAATCTAACTATTATCATCAAGGTTTCTTACCATACAATGCTTCAACGTATCAAAAAGCGTGGCCGTAGTTTTGAACAGGTAGAAAATGACCCTTCTTTAAAAGAATATTACCACAATCTTTTAACATACTATGATGATTGGATTGCTACTTATCATGACACTCCAACACTTGTAATTGATGGTGATCGTTATGACTTTGTCGGAAATGAAAGCGACCGTCAATATGTTATCAAGCAAATTAAAGACAAACTAACAACTCTCAAAGAGCAAAATTAAAAAACTTGTATAAACTTCATATACTTAATTAGCAAGTTATTACAACATAAGTTACAATTTTCAAAACTAAAATAAATAAATTTCTTCAGTAATTTTAACGCTACTCTCAGATTATCGTGTTACAATACAACACGATATAAAATTAGAACAAACACGAGGACTTTAACCGTGGAAATCAGAAGAATCGAACCACAAGATGATAGTGCTATCCAAGAGATTATCAAACAGTGTTATCCCATTCAACAAGAAGAAAAATTACAGACTTTAAAACGCTTGCGTAAAAGTTTTTGTTACATGCCTACATTAGAAGTTGTAGGTCAAATTAATAACAACATTTGTGCTCATGGTATGCTAAACGAAGCGATTATCGGACAAAAACTTGGTTTAGTCTTTAGCTTTTTAGAAGTCGCACCTGAATATCAACGAAATGGTCTAGGTACTCAATTAGTACGTGTGCTCTTAAATCGCGCACAAGCTTCTGGGTATCGCTTCATTGCCGTTCAAGGTGACCCCAAATTTTTTAGCAACTTTGGCTTTATTATCACTGATCCAGATGTTATTCGTTTGCCTTTCAACGAAAAAACACCTCTTATGATTAAGGAATTAGTCAACAATAGTTTACTCGATGTTACAGGGATATTGAATTATGATTAAAAAAATACTATCAACCACCATTATTTTTTGAAAGGTTGATAGTATTTTTTAATTCTAAGTCGTTTCAAAAGACATTCCATTTAAATAATGGTATACCTAGCCAAAGAATTTATAAAATAAAATTAATTATTATGTTTTATTCCACTCTTTCTTCAATTACCCCTAAGATATAAATTCTATTAACTTTTCTAGGCTAAGGATTATCCACTCACTACCAATCATCTATTAAAACATTAATAATTAATATTAATAATCCCTAGTTTTAGGCTTATCTCTTCTGTATTATTTTACTCATCCTTTAAACTTTTATCAAAAATTCCTAGGAGGAAAAAATTATGAAAAAAAATAAGTTATTTAGCTTAGCTTTGGCGCTAGTTTACTTTTATTAAATAGCTCATTTAATAGTGTACATACAGCTGGTTCTGGCAATAGCACAACTAACTTAACTAACCAAACAACTGGTTACCAAGCACAATTTTCTGAAAATGCAACGGCAACTTCAACAGTAGAACTTGCTATTAATCCAGGTACTTTAACATTGGATGCTGTTCCTGATTTACGCTTTTCATCAACAAATATCAATCAAATAGCAACTGGGGAAACAACATTAGATCTTTTCGATGGTAACATCACCAAACACTCAACTGCTTTTGACGGAAATTCTTCTCATCAACTTCAAGTCAGTGACTTACGAGGAACTAGCGGAGATTGGAAATTAACCGCACAGCTTAGTGAATTTAGATCTGCTAGCGGTGAAACTTTACCTGGTGTCATTATGTTGTTAAATGTTACAACTGGACAAGGTGCCACCCACTCAACCACACCAGCTATAATCACGCCCAATACTATGCTATTTGCAAATTCTAGTGCAAGTATTGTTGCACGTGGAAATGATACAACCGGCAAAGGTATTAATAACTACACGTTAAACACGAGCGGAACTAAGACACAACTTATCATTCCTAAAACTTCAAACGCCAAAGCAAAAACTTATCAAGCAGATATTACTTGGGTACTTTCTACAACTTATAGTGCACCTAGTGCATTTTAATAACATTGAGGTATCACATGAATAAACATCTTATTAAAATATTGTTTTTGAGTAGCTTATGTTTATGTATCTTCTTGATACATCCTAAAAAAGTCATAGCAGCCACACAAACGGGCTTTACTATCCAACCTGTATTACCAACAAATCAAATTTCAGATAACAACTATTTTGATTTAAAAGTTGCACCTAATCAACAACAAGATATCAAGCTTTCAGTAACTAATTTACAAAACAACAAAATCAAGATTAAGATTTCTCCCAATCCTGCCTATACCAATTCAAATGGTGTCATTGAATACGATAAGCATAAACCTACGCAACTAACCTCTGAGGTAAATATCGCTACAGTTTTCTCTGAACCACAAAAAATCACACTTAAACCTCATGAGCAACGTGAAGTTACTTTCAAGTTAAAAACTTCTTCCCAACCATTCAGTGGTATGCTTTTAGGTGGCTTTTATGCTCAGCGCTTAGATTCCTCTAACTCTACAAGTACTTCTAAACAATTAACGACAGTAACTAATCATTTCGCTTTAGTTGTCGGAATTTTACTAAGAGAAAATCTCGAAACAAAGACTACTCCTAATTTAAAATTCAACAAGATTGATACTACAAAAATGGAATCTCAAAATGAACTATTACTACACTTAACTAATCCTACTTCCCAAGCATTTGGTAAAACAACCATTAAGGCTAAAATCTATCCTCAATCTTCTAGCAAATCTGTTGTTAAAATCACACGCCTAGACCAAGAATTCGCTCCAACAAGTGACTATAATTTCACAATTCCATTAGGTTCAAACAAACTACCCGATGGCAAATATCGCTTAGAATTAACTGCTACTTCCGGAAAAAAACATTGGCACTTTCAACAAAAATTCACTATAAAAACTCCATTAACTTCTAAATTAACACCTAATTTCAGTTCCTCATTTACACCAATTGCTAATAACAACGGGCCATTAATCTTACTAGCTTTATTAGTTATAATCTTAGTTTTAGGATTAACTATCTGGCTTATCAAACGCAACAAAAAATACTAGTCATTACTGATATACACCCTCTTTTACTGGCCAATCCAGTAAGGAGGGTTATTTTTATGCACTACTTACAAGAATACAAAATAAAATTACGCCAACAAACCAAATACACGAGGTAGAAAATTCCAGATGTGTTCTGAAAAAATAAGAAGCAAACAATTTTAATATTTTAAAATACAAAAATTAAATGCGTGGCAAAGTCACATTAACTTTCTAAATATTTGTAATTTATTTTAAAAACAATAAAAAAGCAAGCAAAAATAAAATGGATGCCCCTGTAAAACACAAGAAAGCATCCATGAGATAATTTTAAATTAAATTTTTATGTTAAAAATCAATTCATAGCAGCACTATCCTTTTTATTAAATCAATTCTTTTTGTTCTTCATAAGCCTTAGATATTTTACTAAAAGCTCCTGGATCTACATTATCGACTGCATGCGAAATTGTATCTAGCGCAGCAACATAATCATAATCTTCATTGAAAAGTTTTAACGCTTTTTGATAAGCATCCGCTATCTCAGGATAACGATTTCTATAGCGATTGGCATATTGTAACATTTCTTCTGTTAATAAAGAACTGTCAATCAATTCATTTGTTTTTGTTTCTAAAACATCTAAATCAGATTGTGTATCCAACAATCCTTTAGTGATTTCATCCATATTGATTTGACTGCACCTTAACGCTTGAGATAAATCCTTAATTTCTTGGGCAACACGATAAAAATATCCTAGATATTCTTTGGTTAAACCTGGAAGATTCAACTTTTCGACACGACGCTTAAGTTGATGAATCTGTAAATCAAAACTCTCTACCGCTTTTCGTGCTTCTTTTTCTTCGTGCCATAAATTAGCCACACCATCATTAATTTGTTTTTGTTTTTGTTCAATCTCGGTTAATGCTTCTATATTATTCAAACAAAGCGTTAACTCTTGACTATAAATTGCCTTTTTTTGTTCTTTTTGCTCTAAGTATACATGTTGTTGCTCTTCAATTCTATCTAATTGTTCATTTAATATCCGTGCATCTTCTAACTCGTTATGCGTCAAGGTATAATTTTGTTTCAAGCGTTCAAGCGCAACCAGTAGTTCGTATTGTTGTTGCTTAGCATGCTTAAAGAAAGCAAAATAATATTTTTCTTTAGCTTCTAACTGAGCTTTAGCGCTATATTCTTTTTCAAAAACATCATAAACGGCATCTATTTCATCCATCAATTGATCATTTATTTTTTTAGAATCCTCAATATTAACCGAAGTAATATTTTCAATAAATTCAGTCATCTGCTGGTTAATTTGAGTCAATTTAGCACCCATATCATCACTAAAGCCATGACCTTGATCTTGCATCTGAGCTAAAGCAGCTTGCAACTCTTTAATTTGTTCAGGAAAAACATTATGGTAATTTTTATAAAGTGGCGGAATTTGCTCAATGGCATTTTGTAACTCACTAGTTTGCATCTTTAATGATTGCAATGACGGTGCAGCAGCTACATAATCACCACTTTCCATTAATTTAACATAAGCATCAAAGTCTTTTTCTAACTCACCCAAGGTATCTTCTAAAACATCTAAAGCAGGGCCAAATGAAAAACTTTTTGCTAATAACACCTTACGTAAAGAATGATAACGTTCATCCAAGCTATCAACCGCTCGTTGTTGTTCTTTGGTATCACGTTCGATTTTTTCCAAATCATTTCTTATTTCATTAAATCTTTGACTCACATTTTCTATTTTTTTATCAATTGTAGCCATATCTTGTTTGACTGAAAAAACATGCATTTGTGAATTTGTTTCTTGTAAAAGATTCAATGTTTCTGACAACTCAGGCAATTGTCTATTCAATAAATAGCGATAACCTTTATCAAGTTTTTCAAATTCTGTTAAGCTCTCACCTGTCAAATTCAGCTGACTGATTGAAGCTAATTTCTTTTCAAGTGAACAGGCCTGTAATTTCTCTAGTTCACTTTGATATTCTGTGATTTTTTGAGCATAATTTTTACGCATGTATAATACCGCTAAATAGCAACATACTACAATTACGATAATCGCAATAAAAATATATTCCATGAGTCCACCTTCTATTCTTAGCTACACTGATAATTTTTAATTAAATAAGTTGAAATATTTCATAATTCATTCTAAAATCTATTATTAATTATAACATATGAATCAAACGCATTTTGCTTTTTTATTTAATTATTTTAAAGGAGATAAAATTATGTCTGAATCCATTTTAACTCAACAACTTGATGCCCTTTTACAAGGAGAAAACAACATTATTGCTAACTTAGCAAATGCTAGCGCCTTATTAAATGAACATCTCTCAAATATCAATTGGGTTGGGTTTTATCTTTACGACCAAGAAACAAACACATTAAATCTTGGACCATTTCAAGGAAAAGTTGCCTGCATGCATATTCCTTTGGGACAAGGTGTGTGTGGTAGCGCAATAGCAGAGCAAAAAATTTTACGTGTTGCTAATGTACATGAATTTGCTGGTCATATTGCCTGCGATGCCGCTAGCAATTCTGAGATTGTCTTACCTTTAATCAAAAATGGAGAAATTTTAGGTGTTTTAGATATTGATTCTCCTGAATTAAATCGGTTTAGCGCCCATGACGAACAAGAATTAGCAGCTTTTGTAACAACTTTGTTAAAACATATCTGATAATTCCTTGACAATTTTTACTTTCTAGTGTTATATTGAAACTTGTGTAAAATAATGCAGCAGTGAGCGGTAAGCTCGTCAACAGTTTATTGCCGTTTCGGTTGATTAGTAACTTTTCGGCTGCAAAAGCGAAAATCCAAAATAAACTGCACGAATACTAAACTCACAAGGATTATTTTACTCCATTAATAAATATTTTGGAGGAATTTTTCATGTCACGTTATACAGGTCCATCCTGGAAAGTTTCCCGTCGTTTAGGGATTTCTCTTTCCGGTACAGGTAAAGAATTAGCTCGTCGTCCATACGCACCAGGCCAACATGGTCAAAACCGTCGTAAATTATCAGAATACGGTTTGCAATTACGTGAAAAGCAAAAATTACGTATGACTTACGGTTTATCCGAACGTCAATTTGCTAACCTTTTCGTCAAAGCTGGTAAGATTCGCGAAGGTAAGCACGGTGATAACTTCATGATCCTTTTGGAACGTCGTTTAGACAACGTTGTTTACCGTTTAGGTTTGGCTACAACTCGTCGCCAAGCTCGCCAATTGGTAAACCATGGTCATATCACTGTTGACGGCAAGCGCGTTGACATCCCTTCATACGATGTTAAACCAGGCCAAGTTATCTCTTTACGTGAACGTTCAAAAGATTTACAAATCGTAAAAGATGCTTTAGAAGCTGTTGTTGGGCGTGTGCCATTTGTTTCCTTTGATGAAAACACAATGGAAGGTTCTCTTGTTCGTTTACCAGAACGTGAAGAACTCGACGCAAACATCGATGAAGCTTTAGTTGTTGAATACTACAACAAACTTTAATCTTGCGTTTTACGCAAAAACCTGCACTTATTGGTGCAGGTTTTTTTATTGCACTTGATTGATTTTATTTTTTGAGATATGTTAAAATTTAGACAAATTAACTCAAGGACGGTACATTAAATGACCAATAATGATTTACAAAATCATCTCAATCATGCAGTCTATGGTACTCCGCAATTAAAACCAGACGAACAACGCAAATACTTGGGAACTTTTCGTGAACGTGTCGATTTAGTCTTAACTTTTGGACAATTAAGTACACCAGAATATCTTACAGCACTGGCTCAAGAAACTAAATTGCACCCTGAATATGTTTTATTAGTTAACGCTGCTATTCCAAACAAGATACTAGCCAAAATCTTAAAACTTGCTCAAGATAATCATATTCAAGTCACCACTACTAGTAATGTAAGCTTTGGTACTCAAAATGATGATTCCGCAATCATTTTAGCTGCAAAAAAACAAGCACTCAATCTGGAAATAATCGATATTGCCAAGCGCTATCCGTTAAACAATTCTTCTGTTACAGACACAACTCAAAAAAGTTTTTGGCACCGTTTTTTTAACTAAAAAGCGCTTAACACGCAAAAATGTGTTAAGCGCTTTGTTTATTCCTACTGCCAAATTTCTGTTGTGAAATGATCTGCATATAGATTAATAATTCGAGTTCCCCGTGCAAATTGAAATACGTGTTGTAACCTGAAATATTACCATAATTTAATTCAATACCTGCTAGCTTACTTTGAAAATTATTGTCATGATCATGTCCAGCAAAAACACCTTTAACATTTTTTGGCGTGAAAAAACATAAAATAATCCCGAATTGGGTTCTCCACAACAAATATTTTCTAAATTTTTCCCTGCTATTAATTCTTGTTTAACAGCTTGTCGATACTCAGGTAACGGTATATGCAAAAAACTTAAATCGTAATCTTTAACACTACGATCTTGTGGTTGTTTTAGATACCACATAATCTGTTCAGGTTCAATTACCGCATATTTGCTGGCAATTTCCCACTTACCATAATCACCACTATCAAAGACATATAACTTATTGCGAACCTGATCTTCACAATAAATGTCTAATACATAATTTTGCCGATCAAAAATTGTATAGCTATCGTGTTTATCAGCTAAATATTTAAGATGGTCTTCAAACTCACGTAGTTGTTGTCTACTAAAATCCCCTTCAGCATCATGATTACCATAAGTAATCACAACCGGTATTTTTGTTTGATTTAACACATCATATAACTGAATTAATGTTTGTTCAGGATCTGGATTCTCCAACCCCCATAATAAATCGCCCGTCATCATTAACAAATCAAATTACTTATCTTTTAAAAAGTTTGTCATATCACGAATAGTCCGCTTACTTTCCTGATTTAAAGGTAATGGACTTAAATGAATATCGGTTAATTGACAAATTTTAAAAGGTTGATCTTTTTTTACCGTTAATTTCATTTTCAAACTCCTCTAATTTTTAAATTTAGCTAACCATTAAAATATAATTTTTATGTATACAACCTAAATATCATCCCCTAACATCAAAAACATCTAAGTATTATGAACTACTATGTTAGCGAATTTAATAGCTTAAATAATAAAATTTTTCTCAAATAAAAAACAGCCAATCCTAAGACTGACTGCTATATTTCTTATACTTTCCAAGCTTGCAACAATTTAGTAGCAATATCTTGACTATCAAGCAACATTACATTTTCATGTATGGAATAATCAATTTCGGTATGTGCACTCAAAAAGACCAATAATTCTGGATGAGCTAAATCATATGGTTGATAAAGATTAGGTAAAATCACATCTATACCACCATCATTTAAATGCAAACTCTCAGCTAATTCAACAATTTTTGTTAAATAACTTTGATCAATTTCATCAAGCACTTCTAAATATTGTGCTTTCGTATTTGAACTAGCATCATAGCGTAATAAAACTTGAATACCTCGAGGAATCACTTCATCAAGTCTAATTCCTTGATTCTTTAATGTTTCCGTTTCAATCTCATCTAAAACATACTGTTTTTTAGCTAGCAATTGTTCTAAAGTCGATCTTCCATCACCAACTACATTAGCTGGAATTTTTTCAACTATGCTAACTACCTTTTTATCGGCAATCAAAGCTCGATAAGTCGAGCCAGACACAACTTGCTCAACTAAAACAGGTGAACCTTGTTTATGAATACGACTAACTGCTGCAATAAATTGCTCTTTAGTAGGCCCTAAACGAAAAACATGTGCTTGTTGTTGAGCATTAGCTAAAGCACTTTTAACGACAACTGCTCGTTTCTTAATCTTAGAATACAGTTCGTGTGCTTGTTGCATATTATTTATTTCCCATGATTGTAACGTATAAAAACCTGCTTTTTGGGCTAGCCTATTAGCTTGTTGTTTATACTGTAGTAATTGCTGATATGGTGCGCTATTTTTTTCAGTTTGGATACCTTTTACAATCACACGCTTACCAATTTGTAAGACCCCAGCTTGTGCCAATAAAATTTGGTACGTAATCCCATTTAAAATTGCCGCTTGCAATAATTTTTGCGAGTTTGTATCTAATTTTTGAGTTGTAGCACTTATATCTTTTTGCCATTTTAAAGCTTGTTGCTTTCCAAACTCCAAAATAGAACTTGGCTGACGTAATAGTTTAGCTGCTGGTGTTTCTTGTGGATCGTTAATTCGTTTCTTTAATTTAGTATAGACTGCCTGCCAATCAAAATAAGCAAATTGAGTCGCAAATCGGTTAAGTTCCTCTAATAAATGTAAGCTTGTTTGTGTTGCTTGATTCTTAGCATAAGGACTTTGTGCTACAATTTCTTGGGCTTGCATACGTTTTTGCGATAAAATTTGTTTTAAATCACCATTATCACACCCAGGTATCATCAAGAAATAACCTATCATCACTTCCATTAACTTTAGATAATCTTTACCGATTCCTAAGCGTTGCTGATCGTCATAATTAGCCGTTTGTATTTCTAAATATAAAATACCTTCTTGCTTAGTTTCTGTTAATTGAGTACATCCTAATTTAACCCAATCTTGACAACTAAGATTATGTGTTGTTTTTAGATAACCTTTTATTGTATGATAATCAATTTGATCTAGTTGGGCTAGTTGTTGTTCATCTAGTATTGCACAAGAATTTCTTTTAGGTGCTACTTTGCCTTCTTTTTGGCCACGAGCAAAATCATATGGATTAGCACCAAACAAATACTCAACAAACCATTGATGTGCAATTAACTGCTGGGCAACTTTTAAATATAATTGATTTCTAAAATCCAAGTAGGTCAATCCTGCTTTTTTAAACTTAGCCTCAAATAGTTCTTCAGCTAACTTTTCTGGCCATGCTACACGAATTTGGGTAGAATTTTTAGCTTGTGTTACTCCACTTCCTAAAGGCCACAATAACTGCTTTGTTGTTAACTTAGTGAGCAAAGCATCTTGTTGAATTTGCATGTCATTAATTACATCTGTTAGGCTTTGCCCTTTCTTAGTTATTAAAGTTACCTGATCAAGATTAGGTTGATTAAAATATTGATTGGCTGTTAAACCTAAACTTATAGTATTAGCTTGTAAATCTGGCGTTACACAATTCCAAGTACGACTAACTTGCCAGCTTAAACAATGTAATGCTTGAGTTAGCTCTTGTTCAAAAATTTGTTGACCAATTTCATCAAATTTCACATTTCTTCATCCTTTAACTTGTAAGTCTTTATCTTATATTTTAACAGATTTTGTTTAAGAAAGTGATTTGCCAAACAGATTAATCTCACAAAAATGATATAATACTATTAAAAATGAACTTTTATTTAAAGAAAGGAAAAACTATGCAACCTTTAGCTTATCGGATGCGTCCTACAAAAATCGAAGAAATTGTCGGACAACAACACTTAGTTGGTCCTAATCAAATTATCAATCGAATGGTTAAAGCCAAGCTATTATCATCGATGATACTATATGGTCCGCCAGGCATCGGTAAGACTAGTATTGCCAGTGCGATTGCTGGTTCTACCAAATATGCTTTTCGAAGCTTAAACGCTGCAACTGATAGCAAAAAAGAATTAGAAATCGTCGTTGAAGAAGCTAAAATAAGCGGAACAGTCATCTTATTACTAGATGAAATTCATCGTTTAACCAAACCAAAACAAGATTTTTTGTTACCTCACCTTGAAAATGGGCGCATTATCTTAATTGGCGCTACTACAGAAAACCCATATATCGCTATTAATCCCGCGATACGTAGTCGTACGCAGATTTTTGAGTTAAAGCCTTTAACCATTTCAGATATCAAACAAGCGCTAAAAAGAGCACTTGACGATAAGGAAAATGGCTTAGGTAAAATGAACATTAAACTTTCAGATGAGGCATGCAATCACTTGGCACAAATTACTAATGGAGATTTACGCAGTGCTTTAAACGCACTTGAATTAGCTGCGTTATCGACACAAGCTGATGAAGCTGGGCAAATTATTTTAGATTTAAAGGTAATCGAAGAATGTGTCCAAAAAAAAGCACTAACGCATGATAAAGATGGCGATGCTCATTACGATGTTATCTCTGCTCTCCAAAAATCAATCCGTGGCTCAGATACTGATGCTTCTTTACACTATATGGCACGGTTAATAGAAGCTGGTGATTTAATAAGTCTAAATCGGCGCTTATTAACGATTGCATATGAAGATATCGGTTTAGCCAATCCACAAGCAGCTGCCCGAACCGTAGCAGCTGTTCAAGCAGCCGAAAAACTTGGACTTCCAGAAGCTCGTATTCCTTTAGCCGTAACTGTTATTGATCTTTGCTTATCTTACAAATCAAATTCTGCCATCTGTGCAATTGATGCCGCCCTAAAAGATATCACAAAAGGAAATTTTGGCGAAGTTCCTGCACATCTACGCGATGCTCACTATCAAGGAGCTGAAAAACTCGGACGCGGTATTGACTACAAATATCCGCATAATTTCACCTCTGATTGGGTAAAACAACAATACTTACCTGACAAGCTTAAAGATGTTTCTTACTATCAAGGAAAAGAAAATGGACGCTATGAACAATTTCTCAAACAGCAATATGAACGTCTAAAAAAAGCTCAACGAAATTAAATTAAGTCTGTTAAATTTGCTTTAGATCTTAGGTTATGCTATTATTGGGATGAACTTCTGAGATATACGTGTTGACTCATCAATGTAAGGTTGACCGAACACCTATAATCTTAGTGTCTTTGATAGCTAGTAGCTGGCATGCTCATCTCACTTGAGTCCCAAAAGCTAGCTGACGAGGCCATTTTCCTGCTTACACGCGGGTTCAACTACAGAGTCTACAACGGTATCAGCGGATTTTCCAAAGTGTAAGCTTTGCTAGGGTGGTAGGAATCTACCGCCCTTTTTACTTTGCGTAAAGGAGTTTTAACTGTGTTAGTCTCTATTTTATTATTCATCTTAAGTCTTATTGTTTTATTTTTAGGAATTTTTTTATGGCTCCATCGAAAAAAGCCATTTTTAATTTTCCACCCCGAAAAAGTCAGTGGTTTAACTAAGTTTTTAAGCCTTTGGAGCTGGGTTTTGATTTTATTAGGCTTAGCAACCTTAAGTTGTCTTTTTAGCAGTAATATACTTTTAATTGCATTTGTTTTAATCGCAGATGCATTGGCTGTAAGCTTCATTTCATTTTTAATGTTAGCTTATTTACACTAAAACACTCTCAAGCGTTTTCACTTTATTTTTTGCTATAAATCTAGTAAAATTAATGTGAGGAGATAATAGAAAGGATGATTTTTATGTTACAAAATTACAAAAATATTCTCGTCCCTGTTGATGGTTCTTATGAAGCTGAATTAGCTTTCAAAAAAGCTATCGACGTTGCCAAAAGAAATGGTACTGATACAAAGTTACACTTGGTTCATGTAATCGATACACGTGCTTTCCAAAATATCTCTAGCTTTGATACTGCAATGGTTGAACAAGTTTCAGAAACAGCCAAAAAAACGATGGATGGCTATGTGAACGAGGCACAAAAGGCTGGATTTAGCAATATTGACTATACCGTTGAATATGGTTCACCAAAAGTTGTTATTGCTAAAGATTTACCAAAAGAAAAAAATATCGATTTAATTATGATTGGTGCTACTGGACTAAATGCTGTTGAACGTATTTTAGTCGGCTCCGTTACCGAATATGTCACCCGCGCAGCAACTTGCGATGTTTTAGTTGTACGGACAGACTTAGATAATAAAGCCGTTTTAAATAAGAAAAAATAGTTTTTATTACGAAGTGAGCTTACTCACTTCGTATTGTTTTTATTTACAAGAACATCCTTCCAAATGATCGTTAACAACACCTACTGCCTGCAAAAAAGAATAAACAATTGTTGGTCCTAAAAAACTAAATCCTAATTTCTTAAAATCTTTAGCAATCTGACTCGATAATTTAGTTTGATTAGGAATTTCTTCTGGATATTTCCAATGATTATTTAAAGGCTGATAATCGACATAATTCCAAACAAGCTCATCTAAACTATGCCCTTGTCTTTTTAGTTTAACTACTAATTTAGCATTATTAATAATTGCTTCAATCTTACGTCTATTGCGAATAATATTGGGATTATTTAGTAGTTCTTGGATTTGCATTTCATCCATTTGTGCTACTTTTTGTACATCAAAGTTTGCAAAAGCTGTGCGTAAAGCTGGCCTTTTAGCCAAAACAATTTGCCAGCTTAAACCTGCTTGTAAAATTTCTAACGCTAAAAATTCAAACAGCTGACAATCGTCATGTTTTTCTTTCCCCCATTCATCATCATGATATGCTTTCATTTCAGGCGTAGTATCATATATCCATGCACATTGCACTTAAATCACCTCATTTCTTTTATTTAAAATACGCAAATCATATCTCTTTTAACAAAATTTTTAACTTCATGTTATTATTTCTACTTATCCGCTGTAGCAAACTAGTTTTATCAGTAATAATAGCCGTTGCTCCCAGAGTTTGACTCATTTGAGCACTTCCTTTTTGATTAACAGTCCAAACATAAAAAGCTTTTTTTAACCTTTGTGTTTGACTACTTAGCAATAATGTTTGATTTAATGACAAAAAATCTGCCTTAGCAACTTTAGGCGCAAACAAAGTAAATGGTTCTACATAACCTATTTTTAGCTGTGGTGCCATTTGTTTAATCTTTCGTAACAGTCGATAATTCATCGTGTGTATCTTCCAATGGTTTTGGCTTATCATTGCTCCATAACGTTTAATGAAATCAGCAATAACCTTATTTGACCATAATTGTTCACTCTTTAATTCGATCAATACCGGTTGGTTTAACGCTTTGGCAACTTGTAAATAATGTGTCAACGTCGTCAAATGCGTTGCTTTGTCGCCTTGCTTTATGCTTAATTTTTGTAAATTAGTTGCTGTTTGTTGTTTAATGCTAATGTTTTTTCCGGCTACAGTTAATAATTTATCATCGTGACTGACGATAAAATTATTATCTTTAGTGACTCGTACATCGATTTCAACAAAGTCTGGGTGAACATGTAGTGCAGTTTGTTTAAGCGCTACTAATGAATTAGGTACTGCAGTAACATTTGCCACTCCTTTATGCGCAATAATTTGCAGTTTAGAAGTATTTGGCAATACATTACACATTAATATTAGACCGTTCAAACAAATTAAAATACTAATTATTATTATTTCTTTTACGCCACTCTTTTTAAATTCCAACGCTTTAGGAGCAACAATTTTTAAGCGTGCATACCAAAAAAGTGCGCATAAAACGCTTTGCAACAACAAATTACCGGCTAATGCTATAAAATTTGGCAACCGGGTAAACATATGCCAAACAAAAAAGCGACTAAAAAAAATAACAATCACTAACAATGTTAGCTTAAAAGGAAAGTTTTGTCTTGTTAACTTCCACGAGCGTTGTATTGCTTGTTTAAAAGTAAGATTTGTTTGTACGCCTAAGCTCCAAGTCCATATCAAGCGTAATAAAATATATATTCCTAAAAGATATATACTTCCACCTATGGCAAAAATAAAAATACGATATCTAAAAATAAAATCTAAAACAAATGGATTAAGCTCAATTTGTCCTAGAAAAGCACGCCATACATTCAACCAAATTACCGGCACCCAGCAACACCAACTAAACATCCAGCATAATTTAGGCCAAATCTTTCTGGTTATCTCTCCTTGTAAAATATACTCATTGATTAACGCACCTATGAATAGACATAAGACAAATAATAAAGGTATAGTTGCACTTAATCTAAACAAAAGCGCTAAGATCAATAATAACCCCACACAAAATCCTCCCTTTTATACAAAAAAGACCAGATATAACATCTGGCCTTACTCAATTAGTTTTATTTTTTCTTACCATCGATGATCTTAGTACCGACTTTTTCAGTTCCTAATTCCACAAAATCATAATGTAATTTAGCATTATCGTTAAATTCATCAATGGCTAATTGAATCAAGCGATCGATTAAATCTGCATATGAAATGCCACTTACTTCCCAAAGTTGTGGGTATAAAGAAATATTAGTAAATCCTGGTAAAGTATTAGCTTCACCAAAGTATGGCACATTATTTTCATCAACCAGGAAGTCCATCCGTGCTAAACCACGGTTATCTAAGACACGGAAAGCATCGATTGACATTTGTTGGATTTCTTTAGTTAAATCTTCTGGCAAATCAATTGGAATTTGGAAGACTACACCAGAAGCATCAACGAACTTGTTGTTGTAATCATAGAAGTCGTCACCTTCTGGAATGTTGATTGCACCTAATTTAGAAGCTTTTGTTTCACGGTTTCCAAGAATTGAGCATTCGATTTCACGTGGATTCTTGATAGCTTCTTCAACCATCACTTTAAAGTCATAGTGGAAGCCATCTTGAATTGCTCGATCAAATTCTTCTTTGTTAGTAACTTTATATACACCAACTGAAGAACCTTGACGTGCTGGTTTAACAAATAATGTTTCACCTAATTGAGCACTACATTTTTCATAGGTATATTCAGTTTGGTTTTCAGGTGTTACAACAACATATTTTGTATTGCGAATTCCATGCAAGGTCAATAATTGCTTGGTTAAGTCCTTATCAAACGAAACAGCTGATGAAGTGATTCCACTTCCAATCCATGGCTTGTTAAGCAAACGGAACAATGCTTGAATTGTACCATCTTCACCCATATTTCCATGGATAACTGGATAGAATAAATCAACATCTTTAACTTCAGATAAGTTTTGAATATTAGCTAATGGATTAGAAAAATCGACATCTTTAGTTGCTTGAGCCACAACTTCATCTTCATTTTCACCATCAAAAATGCGCATTGAATCTTTGTTGCCTAATAAAAAGCCTGTTTTGGTGAACATAAATACTGAAACTTCGTATTTATTTTTATCTAAGGCATCATAAATATTATGTGCTGAACGTTTTGAAACATCATGTTCTGAGGAATTTCCTCCGAAAAATAAAGCAATGTGTAACTTCTTATTTTCCATTTAATAATCCGTCCTCTTCATTATTTTTTTATTTAACCAAATATATTATACGACAAAAAAATTAGCTTTGCTAGTATTGTCACTATCCAATAAAATCCGACTTTTTAATATTTAATTAGAGAATTTATCTTTTACACAAATTAACATCTGTTATCAAGAAATTACACAAAATTTACATGCTATCTTTTGCTAAATCTAAATAAGATTGTTATCATGAAAAAAGAAAGCATTAAGGAGGTTATTACTATGTCTAAAAACTTATTTGGCATTATTTATATGTCCTCGTTAAAAGTTAAATTAACCATCTTTGATTTAAAAAACATGAATATTCTTGAAGAAGTTGATTCGGCTGAATTTATTCCACATAATTCACAAACAAACATTTATACCCAAGAATTGTCCAAAATTACCCTAGCTTTAAACGGATTTAAACAATTACTAAAAGATTATCACGTCCAAAGTTTCCGTTTTTTTGGTAACAAACAATTATTAGATGATGTTTCGGCTCGCTATATTGCCGATCAAATCTTTGTGCGGACTAACCTTAAAATTTCATGGTTAAATACTGGACAAGTCAACTTTTTTAAAGCGCAAGCAGTTATTGGACAACTGCAAGCCCTAAACGATACTACATATGAAACGGCTTATTTACTAAGCCTAGGTTCCAACTTCATTACGATTTTTGAATTTCATGATAACAAATTCAAAACAGTCTGGAACATTGAATTTGGGCAACATGAACTAAATGATATCCAACAAGCACTACGCTTAACTGCCAATGACTCGACTGAAGTTATCAACGATTATATTAAAAGTAAACTCGAATCATTAAAAAATATTTTTCCTAAAACTAGTGGTAAAGTCCGTTTAGTTTTACAACATTCCGTGGCCTTGCGTAATAAATTTATCAAATCAACCGAAACAACGGCTGAAATTAGTATCGGTGAATTTCAAAAAATTTATCACGATATTATCAACAATACTGATCAATATCTAACAAATTCATTTGCAATTGATGATAATCGTTTGAGTCGTGTAATCCCACATTTTTTAATTGTCAATCGCATTATTAAGCTACTTAAAGTAGATACCTTAATGTTAACTACCTTATCTGTTACTGAAGGACTTGCCTTACAACAAGCCATTGATAACGGATTTGTTACTGCTGATTTTTCTGAGATGATTCTAACTTCTGCCCAAAACATTGCGAATCGCTATTTAACTGATAATAGACATCGTATGAATGTTAAAAAATTTGCGCTACATCTTTTTGACCAACTTAAACGCTTGCATCATTTAACTACACGGCACCGTTTATTGCTGCAAATTGCGTGTGAAGTCGATGATATTGGGAATTTTATCAATCCTAAAGGTCATTACCGTCATTCTGCTTATATTTTAGAAGCTAATAAAATTATTGGCCTATCAGATAACGAAAATCAAATTATTGCTGAGATTTCACGCTATCATAGTTCAGAAAGCCCTGAAATCGACCAACATCACTATCAGCATCTAGATGATGATATTCAAATGATAGTTGCCAAACTAGCCGCTATCTTACGGATTGCCGATGCCTTAGATGATTCACATAATCAAAAGATTAAAAAGATTTCAATCTCGCTAAAAGAAGAACAACTTATTATTAGTGCCTTTTGTAATCAAGACCTTACTTTAGAAAAATGGTCGTTTACCCAAAAAGCCCCTCTTTTCAAGGAAGTCTTTGGAATTGAGCCCGTTTTTAAACAAAGGAGAGTGCGTAACTAATGTCAAAAAAATTTGCTAAACATACTTATTTTCAAAATCGTGAACTCAGTTGGCTAGCCTTTAACGGACGTGTTTTAGAAGAAGCGCGGGATTTAGATAATCCGTTACTTGAACGTGTTAACTTTTTAGGCATCACCCAAAGTAACGTTGATGAATTTTTTATGGTTCGGGTGGCAGCCTTAAGCCGACTCATTGCAGTTGACCTTGAATCAAAAGATGCAGCTGGTTTAACGCCTACTGAACAATTAGCCCAAATTAATGTTGTTGAACACGAGATGGTTGAAAGACGCTACTCAACTTACAATCGTTCCTTAATTCCACAGCTTGAAAAACATGAAATTTATCTTTTGAAACCCAACCAGCTAAACGAAGAACAATATGAATTTATTGAATGCTACTTCAATGATGAACTTTATCCTGTTTTAACACCGATGGCAGACGATTCATCCCGTCCGTTTCCTTTTATTAGTAATAACTCATTAAACCTAGCGATTCGTTTATTTGATCCAACTAAAAAAGAAGAACTTTTTGCCACAATTCGAGTTCCTGAGGTCTTTTCACGCCTCGTAAAACTTCCTTTAGCTGAAAATAGTTTTATCTTGCTTGAAGATATTATTAAAGAATTTATTGTTCGCTTATTTACTGGCTTTGAAGTTTGCGAAACTGCAACTTACCGTGTCATTCGGGATATGTATTTAGATGTGGCTGAAAAAGATACTTCAGATTTGCTTTTGGCGGTTAAAGAACAACTTAAAGAACGTGAACATGGCGATGTGGTGCGCTTAGAATTTGAAAATTCAATTAGTAAAGCTTTACGTAAGCGACTAATCAAAGCTCTTGAAGTTAAAGATCAAGCGATTTATACAATTAATGGACCATTAGATTTAACCTTTTTAAAGAAATTACCACGTTTAATCGAGGGACATGAAGATTTAAAATACCCTAAGTTCAAAGGTTATCGCCCACATAAATTAACTGGTTCTTATAACATTTTTGATGTTATCAAAAAACAAGATCTTTTATTACAACACCCCTATGATTCATTTGGCATTGTTGTTGATTTTATCAAACAAGCTGCTTTAGACCCAGATGTTTTAGCTATTAAGATGACCCTTTATCGTGTTTCAGGAAACTCACCTATTATTAAATATCTTGGTTTAGCTGCTCAAAAAGGTAAACAAGTAACCGTTTTGGTTGAAGTTAAAGCGCGCTTTGATGAACAAAATAATGTTCGTTGGGCTAAAGAACTTGAAAATATGGGCTGTCACGTAATCTATGGACTTGTAGGTTTAAAGACCCATTCAAAAGTAGCCCTTGTGATTCGCCACGAAGAAGATGGAATTCGGCGTTACTTACATCTTGGCACGGGTAACTATAATGATGTCACGGCTAATTTTTATACCGATATGGGATTATTAACTTGCCAAAAAGATATGGGAGTTGACGCTACTAATGTCTTTAACATGCTATCTGGTTACGCCCGCCCGCCTTATTTTTATCAATTGCACATTTCACCTAATCATATCCGTAAATTTATTTATCGTAAAATTGATGAAGAAATTGCGATTGCTAAACAGGGTCGCTTTGCTTTAATCAAAATGAAAATGAATTCTTTATCCGATCCTAAAGTCATTGAAAAACTTTATGAAGCCTCGGCTGCAGGAGTTAAAATTCAATTAATTATTCGTGGAATTTGTTGTTTGAAAACAGAGCTTCCTGAAGTTAGTGAAAATATCGAAGTCCATTCAATCGTTGGGCGCTTCCTTGAGCATAGTCGTATCTATTATTTTTATAATGATGGTATCCAAGATGTCTATTTATCAAGTGCCGACATGATGACGCGCAATCTAAATCGACGCGTCGAGTTGATGTTTCCTATCTTACAGTCCGATTTAAAGGAAGAAACTATCCAAATTTTTGAAAAAATGTGGTCTGATAATGTTAAGGCGCGTATTTTACACGGAAATAAATTTGAACGAATCGATCGCCGTGGTTTAAGTCTGCATAACTGTCAAGAAGAGTTTATTGAGCAAGCTTTGAAAAAACAAAAAAAACAACAAGCTCAGCTCAAAAAAGCTAATCAAAAATCAGAAGTTTTCATTCCTTTAACTCAAAATGCAGACTCTCCTTTCGAAGCAACTCAAATGGAGGAAAAAGACAATGATTAATTTTGCAGTCATCGATTTAGGTTCAAATTCAATTCGGATGCGTATCACTCAGCTAGATGAAAACAAGCAGCTCACAGTTACTCATCAAGTTAAAGAATACGTTCGTCTCTCAGAAAATATGGAGCCTAATAAAATTTTACAACCAGAGCCGATTAACCGGACTTTAGCCGCTTTAAGAAGTTTTAAAGTAATTTATGAAGCATTACCAAATGTCAAACTTAAGGCGCTCGCAACAGCAGCAGTGCGCCAAGCTCAAAATCAACAGCAATTTTTAAATTTGGTTAAACAAGAAATTGGCATCGACTTTGAGGTTATTTCTGGGACACGTGAAGCGTATTTAGATTTTTTAGGTGTCACCAACACCTTGCCTGTGCGTGACTGTTTGATTATGGATGGCGGTGGTGCTAGTACAGAATTGATTTTAGTTAAAGAGGGCCAATTGAAAAATTCAATTAGTCTACCTTTTGGTTCGGTGACAATTTCACAAGAATTTAATTTAGCCGATAAAATTAACGCTCAAAATCTTTTCTTAGCCATGACGGCCATTGAAAAGCAACTGACTGATATTGATTGGTTGGTTCAAGCTCATAAAATGCCGCTAATTGCCCTTGGCGGAAGTAATCGCACACTTGCTAAAATTACCCGCCGCAAGAATCGTCAAGCAAATGAACCATTACCTAATCTTCATGGGTTCAAATTAGATAGTCAAATCGCTTTTGACATCATGGCCGCTTTAATTTCTAAAAATAAAAGTGAACGTGAAAAAATTGCAGGTTTAGCTAAAAGTCGTGCAGATGTTGTCGTTGGTGGCTTAATTCCCTTGATTTTAATCTTGCGTGTTTTTCATATCGATGAGATCCTCTTTTCCAATCATGGATTGCGTGAAGGCTGTTTATTTGAATATCTCGAACAAATAAACTAAGAATTGATAAGGCCTTTAACAAAGATCAGCGATTAAATTAAAAAGAAAGTTTATGAAAAAATATACTTCATAGACTTTCTTTTTTTAGCTATTTTTTATAATTTTTATTAATCCTAATTTCATTATAAAAATCATCCATCCGCATAGCAGATATTTTTTGATTGCACACGCTACACAAGCTCAGCTGGCTTTAAACACATAAAAAAGCTCTCCTCACTAAAAAACTTCAGTAAAGAGAGTTTCAAAATCAAAATTAATAACTCTTTAATCTTTGATGACTACTTCATCAGTCCGATTTGACAAAGAGCCTATTTTTCTAGCTAATTATTTTTTAAACTTAACTCACTTAAAAGTTGTTCATACGCATGTTCATATTTTTGAATGTCACCTGCTCCCATGAAAACAACAACATCATCATGAAAATCAAGTAATGGCGACATATTATCCAATTCTAAAACTTCGCCACCCTTAGTAATCTTCGCTCCTAAATCCTTCGCTGAGACCGCACCATCTTTTTCACGAATCGAACTAAAGATTTCGGTTAAATAAACGCAATCTGCCAGACTTAAACTCGTTGCAAAATCATCCATCAAAGCGACTGTACGACTAAAGGTATGTGGTTGAAAGACTGCAATGATTTTTTTATCTGGATATTGTTGCCGCGCAGCATCAATCGTTGCACGAATTTCGTGAGGATGATGCGCATAATCATCGATGATCACCATATCAGCAACTTTCTTTTCAGTAAAGCGACGTTTAACCCCTTTAAAAGTCAAAAGATGTTTTTTAACTTCATCTTGTTCAACTTGTTCTAAATAAGAAACAGCAATCACGGCTAAGCTGTTTAAAACATTGTGTTTACCAAACAAATGCGTTTCATATCGTCCTAAAAATTCATCATGATGATAAACATCAAAACTCGATCCCTTGGTGGTTCGTTTAATATTAACCGCTCTGAAATCATCGTCTTCTTTTGTCCCATAATAATAAATTGGCACATCAGCTTTTAGTTGACGTAAATTTTCATCTTCACCCCAAACAAATAAAGCTTTTTTGGTTTGTTTAGCCAATGTTTCAAAGGCATCACACACATCATCAATGCCTGTAAAGTAATCTGGATGGTCAAAATCAATATTTGTCATGATTGTATAATCAGGATGATAGGCTACAAAATGACGACGATATTCATCGGCTTCAAAAACAAAAAAGCGTGCATCAGGAACGCCTTTCCCCGAGCCATCCCCTACTAGATAACTTGTTGATGAAACCAAACTTAATACATGAGCTAATAAGCCACTCGTACTAGTCTTGCCATGCGCACCAGCAACTGCAATGCTAGTGGTTTCTGCAACAATTTGTTCCACCATTTCAGGATAGCGCAAAACTTCTAAACCCATTTTTTTAGCTTGCGCTATTTCTTCTTGGTCATCACCAAAAGCATTGCCAGCAATCACAATCATTTCATCTGTAATATTTTCTTTAGCAAATGAATAAATTTTAATCCCAGCTTGTTCTAAGCCACGTTGCGTAAAAGTATATTTATCAATATCAGATCCGGCAACTCGACAGCCTTTATCTTTTAAAATTAATGCCAAAGAACTCATCCCAGTTCCTTTAATACCTACAAAAAAATAAGTTTTGTCCATGTTCATATTTATCCTCTTCTCATACGTATTATTATTGATTACGTAAATTTTCTAATTGTTCTGCTGTTAGATAGACTTCACGTGGCTTGGAACCACGTGCACTCGAAATAAAGCCTCGTTGCTCTAAATCATCGATTATTCCAGCTGCACGATTATAACCGATTGAAAAAACTCGTTGCAATTTAGAAGTTGAAATATTTTCTTCGTTAACTAAATAATCTAACACACGTGGTAACAACTCATCTTCATTTTCACTTGCCAATTCTTGTTGTTTAAGACCATCTGGATCAAATGCATAACAAGGCTTAGTTTGTTGACGTACAAAATCCGTAATCACATCAACTTCATCATCAATATACGTTCCTTGTAAACGTAGCGGCTGACTAGAGCCATTTCCTAAATATAGCATATCTCCACGGCCTAATAAGCGTTCGGCTCCAGCAACATCTAAAATTGTACGTGAATCAACTTGACTAGCAACCATAAAAGCAATTCTAGTTGGAATATTATTTTTGATTGTCCCTGTAATCACATCGACACTTGGACGCTGGGTGGCAATAATCAGATGAATACCAGCCGCCCTAGCTTTTGCTGTAATTCGTGCAATATAATCTTGCACTTCTGAGGCTGCTACCATCATCAAATCGGCCAACTCATCGATGACAACCACAATATATGGCATTTGTAGTCCATATTCTTGGTGTTCTTTTGCCTTGGCATTAAAAGATTCAATATTCCGCGCACCACCTGCTGCTAGACGTTGATACCGTTGTTCCATCTCATCTACAACCCATTTTAAGGCCGCAGAAGCCGCCTTAGGATCAGAGATAACAGGGGCTAATAAATGACCAATATCATGGTATGGTGCTAATTCGACTGCTTTAGGATCGATTAAAAGCAACTTAACTTCAGCAGGTGTTGCCTTATAAAGTAAGGAGACTAATAGACTATTTAAGAAAACCGATTTCCCTGAACCTGTTGCTCCGGCAATCAAGCCATGTGGCATCTTCTTTAAATCTGTAATCTGCGGTTGACCAAACAAATCGACACCCAATGCAATCGTTAAAGGAGAACTAGCCTCTTTGAATTTAGACGAGGACAATACTTCTGACAACATTACAGGTCGACTAATCTGATTAGGAATTTCGATACCTATGCTACTTTTCCCTGGAATTGGAGCTTCGATTCGAATATCTTTAGCTGCTAATGCCAATTTTAAATCATCAGTTAAATTAGTAATTTTATTAACTTTAACACCACGTTCTAAAGTAATTTCAAACTGTGTAACGGTTGGTCCAATCGTCCAATCTTTAACACTAGCCTCAACGTTAAAAGCCGCTAGCGTTTCATTTAAAATCTCACTTTGATTTAAAATCCATTCATCTAAAGCAGGATCCGCATCATAAACAGGCGCCGGTAACAAACTGAGAGTTGGAAGTTGATATCCTTGTATGTCAGGCATAATTTTTACTTGTTGCACAATTGAAGTTTGGGGTTTCTTTGCTACAGGTGCAACATTAACCTGTTTAATTTCTTTTGTAACACTAACTTGCGGAGAATCTTGTTGAATTTTAGTTGGTAATTCGATTTTTTTAGACAAACTTGTTTGTTTTTTAGGATAAAAAGTCTCAGTTTGTAAAATAACTTTCTCACTTTGCTTATTAGTTAGTGGTAAATTTTCCACTATCTGTGCGTCATCTATAACTTGCGCAACAAGAGAAGTTTCAAAATTCACTTCCAAGTCTTCTTTAGCAACCATATCTTCATCAGTCAACTCTACTTCATCGCTAATATCTTTTTCAAAATCGGAATTATCCGCATATCCTTCTACAAAGACTACTCGTTCTGTTAAGTCAACCAATGGCAGTTTTTCTTCACTTAACTCACCAAAAAGCAAGTAACTATCGGGATGCTTAGTTAACTCTTCCTTTAGTTTTAAATACTTTTTTCGCAAGTCAACTTTCTTAAGTTGAGGAGAAGTTGAAGGAGGAATATATGTCGGCTGAAAAATTTTAGCCATCTTCTTTTCATCTAATTTTTTATGCTCGGTTATATTGGTTAGTGAGCCAGAGGTAGAATTATTTATTTTATTGTTTGTATTCCGGTAAAATGCCGGACCATCATAATGTTTCATTTTTTTCATCCTAACAACAAAAATTGGGCTAGTGTTGACAAATGCCCACTCTAGCCCATTTTATCATATTTCTAGTCACCTGTAACAAATAATCGGCTAGCTTTTTGAAAATCAAAGGCCACACCAATTTCATAGTCAGTTGGTAAGACTAAAATCCCACGTTTTTGCGGCGCGTTTGGTAACGCAAGTTCGCGCGCTGAACAAATCATCCCTGCACTTGCAATCCCACGCAATTCTCCTGGCCAAATCAATGTACCATTTGGCATCATTGCACCAGGTTTAGCAACAACTACTCGTTGATTGAGTTCAATATTTGGCGCTCCACAAACAATCTGTACCACTTGGCCATTATCAATTTGAACTTGTGCAATATGCAAATGATCAGAATCTGGATGTTCAATTAATTCTTGAACAAAACCTACGACAAATTTTGGAGTGTCATCGACCATTAATTCTGCTTTAAATCCTACTTGTTGCAAAGTTTGATTCAGTTTAGCAACAGCTTTTTCTTGCAAAAAAACCTGCCCCACACCATTTAAGTCAGATACGATTTGGCTAATATCAAAAAAGTTATAGCCCAAAGTTTGTTGGGTTTGAGTATCAAAAATGCGTGTCACATTTCCCTTTGTTTCAAAATCTTGACTAGCACTATCCGCAGCCAAAATTACAACCAAAACATCACCTGTTTGGGCTGGATTATAACTGGCAATCAACATCTCAAATCTCCTTTAAGCTACTTAACACTGTTTAAAAATTCTTCAACTTGTTGTTTTGTTTTACGTTCTTTATTAACTAGACGAGCAATTTCTTTGCCATCACGATAAACAACAAAACTAGGAATCCCCATAATCATCAATTCTTGGCATAGATCAATATTTTCATCACGATCAACTTTAATAAAAGTATAATCGCTATATTCTTTTTCTAAATTAGGCATTTCAGGTTTGATGAAAACACAATCTGGACACCAGTCAGCTGTAAAAAATAACACATATTGACCAGCTGATAATTCTTTTTCTAATTGTTCTTTATTCATTTTTGCAAGTAATTCCATTATAAATTTCTCCTTAAATTATTGTTCTTATCAGTATTCTAACACATTTTTCATATAGAAACTGTTTTAATCAAAAAAATCGCCTTAAATTTTTTTAAAAATGAGCTTCAATTTTATAAATTGGTTGCCCTAAACTGCTAAATTTTTCTTCATATTCTGTCATCACATTATCAACCAAAGCTTGTTGATCGGCATGAAGATCTAACCAAACTCTTTCAAAATGCATTCCAAAATTATTTAAAGAACTCAATGAATACTCAAATAATCCCCGATTATCTGTTTTAAATTCCAAATGTCCATTTTCAGCTAAAATTATTTTATATTGTTCTAAAAACGAAGCATATGTTAGTCTTCTTTTTTCTTGCCGTTTTTTAGGCCATGGATCTGAAAAATTCAAATAAATTCCAGCAACTTCATTTTCTTCAAAAAATTCTGTCAATCCACTACCATTAGCACAAACTAATTGTAAATTAGGTAGTTGTTCTTCCAATTGTTTCTTTAATGCAATCCCTGTAGCAACAGTTTGCATCTCTAACCCTATGAAGTTGAATTCTGGATATTTTTTAGCCATTTCAACAATAAAACGTCCTTTTCCCATTCCAACTTCAATGAATAAAGGTGCTTGCTTTGCAAAGCGACTTTGCCAGTTTCCTTTTAAATCTTGTGGACGTGTCACCACATATTCTGGATGTGCATCAATCAATGGTTTTGCCCAAGGTTTATTACGTAATCTCATAGTTCCTCCATTAAAAACAAGGGACAAAGGCTAACATAGACCTTTGTCCCTTGTCTTAGCATTCTTTATAAAAATTTTTGTTGTTTAATAATCTCAGATAATTTTAGTATGTCTTGGTTCATTTCATTGAAACGACCACGCTGGTTACTTTTTTTAATTGCTAGTAGCAAGTTAGCCATCGCATACCATTCGACACGAAATCGCATCTGCTGTGTAAGTTGATCATTTGTAAAATACTCTCTTAGCCACTGCTCCCAATCTACGCGCGGGACATATTGACACATTAACATGCTGATATCCATGGCGGGATCCGCTATTATTGCAGATTCCCAATCGACCAAGTACAGTTTATTAGTTTCAGATAACAACCAATTTTTATGATTTAAATCACCGTGACAAACTTCATATTCACTACGTAAAACACTAGGTTGACTTGCACGCAAACGATTAGCAACATCTTTTAATAAAGGATGTTGTCGTAATGAACTAGGTAAGCCACGAAAATAACGATTTAAAACCTCACTTGGTGTAACGATTTGTCCTCCAACTTGATAAAGCATCTTTTTTAAAAGCTGTGAATGGTGCACACGATAAAGTAATGCAGCGACTTGAGGACTAGTCATTTCCTGTCTAGTTAAACATCTACCATTCAGCCATTCTTGAGCTGTTAATGTTTCACCGGTATTCATTCGTTTGGACCAAATCAAACGCGGGGTAATCTTTTCCAAGGATAAAGCTGCTAGAAAAGGCGATGTATTGCGCTTTAAGAACACTTTTTCATCTTTGTTGATTCCCATGTATGCCGCACCAGTCTCACCGCCGATTGGAAGAATTTGCCAGCCATTTTCAAAATCGAAATCCATTTAGCAACTTCCTCCTAAACTCGATAACTAGTATAAGTCTACAAAATTCTTGCAACCTGTGTCAAGCAACTTTTTTTAGTCGCAAATTCAAGTACTTGAATGCAAGAAAATAACTTTCTAAAATCAAGATGACTATCATCAATGTAAACATACTTATATTTTTAATAGCAACTAAACTGCTTAAACTAAAAATTAAAGTCGTTATACTCAAAAGCTTAAAGACTAAAATTTTAAAAGCTTGCTGTTTACTTTCAAGTGTTAAAGGATACAGATACGTAAATACTATTTCATCATAACTGAAATACATTGGCATTATTTGAAAACCGATTAAATAGACAAATAATATCGCAATAAAAAGGCCAAATCTGACGTCATTAACAAAAAACAAAATCACAGTACCTAAAATAGTCAATCGTCCATACAATCCACTATATTGACCATTTCTAAAGAAATCGCGCCAAAATAAATAACTATACGGTTCGACTTTGAAAGCTTTAGGTAATAGTTTATCTAGATATTTACGTCTTTTAGCTTTAGATTGAACATAAGGAACATCGGTAAATAAATTAAAGAAGCGGTACACTTGGTAAAGACGCTTATTTTCGCGTTCAATCATCTTATCCCATAACAAATTAGATTTTAGCTTACTTTTCTTATAGGTTACAAATAAAAATACAAGCAACCATAAAATTCCTAAATACGTGGACACCCATAAACAACTGGCCAAAGCTAATATTTGCCCGTCTACCTTTGCCATTATGTTTTTAGATGTTAACGGGATATATAAAAACAATTTTTGCCAATAAAGATCTAGGCTTTTTAATCCAATCTGTAAAATAAACACTAAAATCACTTCAAATAATGTAAAATGCAAAGCAACCATTAAAAAAGGTACTAAGACAAATAACACCAGTAATTGACTACACCAACTTAATAACATACTTCGCAGCCAAGCTTTGTGTAAATATTCTTTCATTTCTTCTTCTTTGGGTAATAAAAAAACAATATCAGCTGGTTTTACTAAAGTTGCTAGTGTACCTAGTTGTAAAGTACAAAGTAATACTACTAAAACTATTGGTTTAGCCCACCACAAATATAGTTCAGGTGATAAGCTTTTTAAAAAATTAGAGTAACTTAAGCTTAATGCGCCTAATAAAAATAAAACAGCAATCATAAAATGATCGTTAAAGACATAACGTAAATATTTACTCAACATCTTATGATATCGATAAGTACGTTTATTCCATAACTCCATCGTGTTGTCCCTCCTGTGTCATGGTCAAGTAAATATCTGCCAAAGCATTTTGTCCTTGGCCATAGTTTTCCTGAAGTTGCGCCAATGTTCCCGTTGCTTTAATTTGTCCTTGATCTATCAACACAAAGCAATCACAAACTTCTTGTGCTGTACTCAAAACGTGGGTTGACATTAAAACTGCTGCTCCACGCCGCTTTTCTGTAGCAATTAAATCTAATAAATCACGTGTTGCCAACGGATCTAAACCTAAAAACGGCTCGTCAATTATAAACAAGCTAGCCTCTGTTAGAAAAGCACAAACAATCATTACTTTTTGCTTCATTCCTTTAGAAAAATTAGCTGGAAACCACTCTAATTTATTGGCTAATCTAAATGTTTTAAGTAAAGCATTAGCTTTATTCCAAGCTTTTTTAGAATCTAAATCATACGCCATCATGGTCAATTCTAAATGTTCTTTGAGAGTCAATTCTTCATACAAAATAGGCGTTTCCGGAATATAAGCAATCTTTTTTTTATATTCTTGTGGATTAGTTTGTAAACTTACACCATCTAAAGTGATTTGCCCTTTATATGGTCTTAACAAACCAATAATATGATTAATGGTTGTTGATTTACCTGCCCCATTAAGTCCAATTAAGCCTACTAGTTGCCCTTGTTTAACTTCAAATGAGATATCTTTTAAAACGGGGATTTTACCGTACCCCCCTACTAAGTTTTCAACTTTTAATGTCATTAAGTAAATCCTTCCTTAATTAATTTCTTTTAAAATTATACCACGCTTTTGCAAGCGACTTAAGTCTTGGTTTTTCTCAAAAAATCTCAATTGGACGAATCATTATTTTGTCTCTTCTCTTGTTTAGTGTATACTTAAAGTGATAAAAGAAAGTGAGGCTCCAAAATATGGACAATTGTATTTTTTGTAAAATTATTGCAGGAGAAATTCCTAGTACTGTGATTTATGAAGATGAAGTTGTTAAAGCGTTTTTAGATATTTCACAAGTAACCCCAGGTCATACTTTGGTAATTCCTAAAAAACATGTTAAAGATATTTTTGAGTATGATACTCAATTAGCTGCAGATGTATTTGCCCGTATTCCTAAAATTGCAAAAGCATTAAAGAAATTTGCTCCAGATGTTGCAGGCTTAAACATTATTAATAATAATGGTGCTGTAGCTTATCAATCGGTTTTCCATTCTCATATTCATTTGGTTCCACGTTATGGCAAAGAAGATGGTTTTGCAATGACATTTGCCGATAATAGTGCTGATTATACACCCGAAAAATTAGCAAATATTGCCCAAAGTATTAAGAATAACTTGGAGGATTAAATATGAAAAAATCACTTAAAGTTATCGCATTGGCAGGGGCATTAGTGGGTGTTGCATATATCAAGCGCGATGTTTTATTCGACAAATGTCTAACCTATTCCAAAAAAATCGATTCTTTTGTAGACAACGTTAAAACACTTGAAAGCAGTAGTCGCCAAGTTAAAGAAAATTTTTTAAATCTTAGCTCTGAACTCAATAATTCTAGCGAAGTTTTAAGTTCTTTAATTGAAGACATCAGCAAATATAGTATACAAACTGGCGAAATTTTAAATAAAATTAATCAAAAAATCATAAAATAGTTCTAATTGTTACATGTTTTCGAATTTTTGTTGAATTTATCTTGTTTTTTTAAAATTTTTGCGCTTTCTATGCCCTATTATGGTATAGTTATAAAAGTTAGTGGCATGTTCATTTAACATGCTCGTCGACAACTTATTTAAATTTTTATGAAATGGATGTGTTTTGCTATGAAAAAATGGCTAATCGGTTTAGCCGGTCTTTGCATGGCTGTCAGCTTGTCAGCTTGCTCAAAAACGGTAGCAACTACTTCAGGTGGTAAGATTACCGAAAGCGAATACTATAAAAAAATGAAGGAAAGTTCTACTGGTAAACAAGTTTTACAACAAATGATTTTAAACGATGTTTTAGAACATGATTATGGTAGCAAAGTTTCTGATAAAGCCGTTGATGCTGAATATAACACTTATAAGGAACAATATGGTGATAGCTTTGGAACTATCCTTTCGCAAAATGGCTATACCAAATCTTCTTTTAAAGAAGATAACATTCGCCCTAACTTGTTATTAGAACAAGCCATCATTGCGAATACTAAGTTCACAAAGAAAAAGCTTGAAAAACAATGGAAAGAATATCAACCAAAAATTACAGTTGCTCATATCTTAGTTGATAATGAAGATACTGCTAAGACGATTATTTCTGATCTTCAAAAAGACGGCAGTTACAAAAACTTCAAAAAATTAGTCAAGAAGTATTCAACCGATACCGGAACCAAGAGCGATGGTGGTAAATTACCTGCATTTGATAACACAGATACTTCTTTAGTAACTGAATTCAAGGATGCTGCTTTTAAATTAAAACAAGGTCAATTTACAACTGAACCTGTTAAAACAGATTATGGTTATCATGTTATTTACTGTATCAAAAATCCTGGCAAAAAAGGTACTATGAAAGATCATGAAAAAGAATTAAAACAACAAATTGCAAAAGAAATCATGAATTCTGATACAACTAAAGTTCAAAGCGTTGTTTCTAAAGTCTTAAAGAATGGTAAAGTTTCTATCAAGGATTCTGATTTGAAAGATATCTTAGCAGATTATCTTGATACTTCATCATCTTCATCAAACAAATAAAGCCAGCTATAATAAAAGCATCGGCACTAAAAAATAAAGAGCTCTCTTACTAAAAAATGGCACTATGTCCTGTCAAGTATACAGTTTAAATATATAAAAATTGGTTATGCGA
>ERZ791897.28-NODE-28-length-157660-cov-16.715618_pt1 | contig 157660 bp, 135 predicted proteins | sample MGYA00510152_ERZ791897 | MGnify/ENA primary metagenome ERZ791897 (study PRJEB30046, sample SAMN00792050) | human gut metagenome | study: EMG produced TPA metagenomics assembly of the A metagenome-wide association study of gut microbiota in type 2...
TCAAAGATCTACTCATCAGCTATCAACAACTGACAACTTTTATATCATATCAAGTCATCATATATTTGTCAATAACTTTTTCATTTAATATTTTTTATCACTTTCTAAATCAGCGACAAGTAATATAATAGCAAACTTATTTTTAAGAGTCAATTATTTTTTTACAAAAAAAATACTGTTAAGTATCTCTTACGACACTTAACAGTATTTATATTATTTCTCTTTTAGTTCTGGAGCATCAGTTGAGAACATATCCTCTGTCAATTTACCATTATTCTTTGTTAATAAACTTGTTTTCTTTTTCTTCTGTGCTTCTTTCAATTCCTTCAAAGCTACACTCTTCTTATAAGTATATTGTGACTTGTCTACTTTCTTAAAGCCTTCCAAATTGTAGAATCTCAGTAAATCACCTGTTATTATCTTATCAGACATATTCAACTCACTGTCTACTTCATCTTGTTGCTTTTCAACTTCCTTAGACTCCTTAGAAGTTAACTTAGAATTTACAACTTCACCATTATTATTATAAACTTTGCTTCCAATTTTACTATAAACAGGAGATACAAAGTCACCATTTCTAAACGCAACTGTCTGACTTCTATTATTTGATAACAAATCTTGTCCAAGTTGAACAGTTCCTGTATCTTTTATTCCTAGTAAGTCCATTAACGTAGGCATTACATCAATTTCTCCACCATATGTATGATTAATGCCACCTTTCAATCCATTTAAGTGGATCATGAATGGAACTTTTTGGAACATAGCCAAATCATAACTAGTTACTTTCTTTTTACCCAATAATTGCGCAATTGCTTTTTTATGGTTATTTGAGATACCATAATGATCACCATATACAACAATCATTGAATTATCATATAATCCAGCCTTCTTCAAATAATTAATAAATTCTTCAAATGACTGATCGAGGTAGCGTGCAGTTTGGACATAACCATCAACAGTTGCATCTCCTGTTGTTGTTTTCGCAATTGATTGATTCTTTTTATCCAATTCATATGGATAATGGTTTGTTAGAGTAATAATTTTTGCATAAAAAGGTTGTGGCAATTGTTCAATATATTTTACGGATTGTTTTAAGAAAATCTTGTCTTTTAATCCATAACCTATATTATAATCTTTCTTACTCTTATAGTAGTCTTTACTAAAGAAATATTGATATCCCCAAGACTTATAGGTATTATCTCTATTCCAGAAACTTCCTACATCTCCGTGGAATGCAGCTGTGGTATATCCTCTTTGATCTAACATTGCTGGCAATGCTTGGAACGTATTTCCAGCTCCATAACTTGTCATAGCAGAACCTGATGGCAATCCATACAATGAATTCTCTAACATAGTTTCTGCATCAGAAGTCTTACCCTGTCCTACTTGATTAAAGAAATTATCAAATGCTAATGTATTAGAATCATGATAAAACTTATTTATATTTGGTGTTACTTCTTCACCATTAACTTTATAATCAATCATAAATTGTTGGAAACTTTCCAAATGGAAAATAAACACGTTCTTTCCTTTAGCCTTTCCATAATACTCAATATTAGGAGATGTTCTATTTTTATTAATTTTCTTCAGAATTTCATCTAGGTCTTTCTTGCTAGCATTAGCTCTAGTTGCAGATTCTTGATGAGCTTGATATGTACTGTAACCCGCAAAGAAATCTAAACCTAAGTACTTAACAATGTAATTATTATCAAATGTTCTTGTTAATAGTTGCGAACGGTCTTTCTCGGCTAAACCTAAATTAATAGCAAATAAAACTAGTGAAGACACCGTAATTATTATAGGTCTCCAAATTTTCACAGGGCTCAAATCAGGTTTGATTACTTTGAAAATCACCAATAGGGCTAAAATAATTACATCTAAAAATACTAAAAAGTCTGTTCCATGTATAATCTGACTAATACTTAAACTTAAGTTATTTGAAACAGAACCCGATGATTTTATGATACTCATAGATAGAAAATCTGAAAATTCTCGATAGTATAAAATATTGGCAAACAACCATAACGATTGTAGCAGATTAATGACTATCATAATCCAATAAGATTTTCTACCTCTGAAATAAAGTGCTATTCCAAATAATAATAATCCTGCCGGTATCGGATTCAAAGCTAACAAGAATTCTTGCATTCCATCCGATACTCCCAAAGTGAATTTAGTATTGTATACGATATAAGTCTTCATCCAAAAAAGGAAAAGCGTTAATGTAAAGAAACCTATTCGTGTACTCAATCCATCTCGAATTTTTCTTAATGCTAATCGCATCTCTTTTTGCCTCCATAACAGATTAATACAAAACGATTATAATAGAAAAGATGGCCTATTTAAATAATAGTAAGCCATCCTTCATAATTACTTAACAAATTAAAGTTAAGACTAATCATCCAACAAATCAAAAATTTCAATAGCTGCTAGATCAATATCATCAAATTCAAACTTTTGATGTGTCTGCATCTCTTCAAGAGTGTAAGTATTTGTAGTTGGATCATATGCTACTTGACCACGTTCAGAGCCATTTTTTTCAAAACGTCTAACTTGAACTTCATCGCTATCACTTTTAGCCATAGCATCAAGACGTGTGATAATCGCTACAAGTTGTGAATTTTCCATAAATTACAGCCTCTTTTCTTTAAACAATAATCGTTATTGCAATACTTATAATATACAAACATGATAATATCATGTTTACCATATTTTTACATTAGATTTTATTAAAAATTTCCCTTTTCTATACAATCTATTTTTTCGTTACAATTCGTTTAGGTTGAATTAACATTGCTATCAAGCCACTCAGCATCCCAAAATAATAAGTAACTATTCTCCATAAAAGCATTGCTAAAACTAACTTGCTTCCAGTACCGATAAAACTACTAAAGATTACCGAAAAGCTATATTCAGCTCCTCCAGCTCCTCCAGGTATTGGAAATAAAGATACAACCATCACTATCAAAACATGCATAGAAACTACCATAATGACGTTAACATGTGTCACTCCTAACGATAATAGGATGAAGTATGGAATAATATAATATACAGCTAACTGTACAAAAGTTATTGCACTTATTTTTAATAATAATTTCCAATTAGATTTCAATTTTAAACTCTCTTCATAGAAATTATCAATTTTCTCATCAACTACTTTATTCCAATTTTGATATTTTTTATCATTAAATATCCATTTTATTGGTAATAACGTTACTTTTATAAACTTCTTGGTAAAATCGTACCAATACATCACCATTAGCAAACTAACGATAACAGCTAGATGGATAATAAAACCAAATACTACCAGCCACGTTAGCGCATGTATTTTTTCTTGAATAAAATTAAAACCTATTAATAAACACAATACAAAGTTAACAACTATCATAGCTTGGTAAACAATAAATTTCATCAATGTACTTGATGTTGCACGACCAGCATCTAAACCTGATTGCATTAATGCAAATAATTGTGCCGGTTGTCCCCCTGTTGAAAAAGGTGTTATCCCATTAAATAGTTGCTCTAACATTGGCACGCGTAACGCATCAAAAAAAGGATAACTTTTAATCTGCCTTTGAACTAGTATTTTTATGACTAACGCTTCAAATACTAAGGAAAGAAACATACACAAAAATGCTATTCCTAACCACCACAAATTTAAGGTGGTAACATCATGTACAAAGCTACGAAAAGATATTTCTCGTAAAGAGAATAAAAAAATCGCTATTCCTATACCAAACATTATGAATAACACTATTCTATTTTTTCTTGTCATAATCTTACCTACTAAATTTTTGATAATAAGCTAGCCATATTTTTGCTAGTCTTCTTTCAGAATAATATTCTGCAGCTTTTTTAGACTTTTCTTCCAATTTTTCTAATTTTTTTCTATCTTGCGATAAATTAATAATTTTTCTATTCATATCATTTACATCCTTAGCCGGTTCATAGTAACCATCAATGATTGAATAATATAAATCTAAATCACGTAACATAACTGGCAGACCTGCACTAAATGCTTCTAATACACTCATTGGAAACAATTCATTGTATGAAGGAAGCAAAAATAAATCAGCAGCATTATAATACTCATTCATTTTATTCCTATCAACTATTCCCGGAAATTTCAAATTTGCAGGAGGATTCTTTATAACTTTTTTTAGTTCGTCATATCCATCAGTAATAGCTCCAAAAGAAAACCCACCTACCCAAACAAACTGTATGCCAGGATTTAGTTTAGCTAGTTTCACAAAGTCAGGTACTCCCTTACGTTCTTGTACTTGTCCTACACCAACTATTGTAAATTTATTATCTAAATTCAATTTCTTTCTCAAATTCTCTTTTGAATCTGAAATTTTATAAAAAGTATCACTAGATACAAAATTAGGTATATATGTTATTTTTTCTCTCTTTATTCCATAAGCCGTCAATTTCTCAATAAATGATGGATTAACAACTACTAGCTGATCCATTCTTTTATAAAAAGAAATTATATATTTTAAAAAAACTTTTTTCGCTAACCAAGGTAATTTCAAACTTCTATCTATCGTTTCCGGTAAAAAATGTACATATCCAATTTTACAGCCTCTTCCCGGAAAAAAAGTAGATAAATAAAATTGTGGATCAATAGTGTGATAATGGCTAATATTTACACGGTTAAATTTATTAATCTCTATATTAAGTTCTTGCGAATAATATTTTTTTAATAAATTTATTAACTCTGTATATGCACTTCCAACACCTTGTCCTTTAACCTTAGTTGCCGAAGAAAACATCCCTATCTTTATCAAAATTATCTTCCTTTCGCTTTGTTCAGCTCATCAGAATTAAATCTTAATTTCTTTTTCATATCAAAATCTAGCATGCATTTTTCATAAAAAGAAACAACTTTTCTCCCAAAATTATCTGCAGAAATACTATTCAACAATTCTTCTCTCGGTTTAGAATCATTATATTTTTCACCATTCAATAAGTAATCAACAACCTTGTTAACCAATTCATCTTCACCTGTAAAAGTCATACCTATACTTGCATCTGTCAAAATTGAATCTGTATATGGACTATGAGTAGTAATTACTTTTGTGCCTGAAGCGATTGCTTCTATATAGGTCAATCCTTGTGACTCTGATACTGAAGTTGAAACGAAAACATCAGCTGCCTTATAGTAGCTACCTACTTCATCATTGTTAATTTCTCCAGTAAAAATAACGCTATCAGTTAAATTCATATCAGATACCTGTTGTACCAAACTCTCCCTAGCAGGTCCATCACCACAAATCATCAATTTAGTTTCTGGAACTCTAGCTAAAATATCCGGCATAGCATTTAGTAACTTATCTATATTTTTTTCAAAGGCCAATCTACTCAAAGTTAGTAGTAAAGGTTGCTCTGAATTTATTTTATATTTTTCCCTAATATTTTCATTTGTACTTTTAGAAAATTTAGAGATATCTACTCCAGTTGGAATTATTTCAATAGGTTCATCAATTCCATATCGTTCTAATGTCTCTTTAACTCTTAAACTAGGTGCTACTATTCCTGACATGTGGTAACAAAAAGATTTAGACATTTGTTTAACATGATAAGGCTTTAATAATCTTCCTTTAGCCACATAATGTAGATAGTCCTCATACATTGTATGATAAGTATGTATGCATGGAATTTTCAAATTTTTAGCGACGAATTTCCCAATTAATCCCATCGAAAATTCTGTTTGAGTATGAATAATATCTAAATTTAATTCTTTAGCTACTTGATAAGCATGAAAAAGTCCCCTTACAGCAATACGTCTATCTGTAAATGAAATGAATGGAATACTTGAAAAGCGAAAAATATTACGCTCATAAATACTTTTGTCAACATTAGGATCAGTTGTCGTAAAAATGTACGCTGTGTGACCTTGTTTCTCTAATTGTTCTCGTAACGTTTTGATAGAGGTCGCAACACCACTTACTTGCGGATAATAAGTATCCGTAAATATTCCGATATTCACATATATCCCCCTCTGTCATTTTATAGTCATTGTTAATTATATGTTTTTAACAAAACCATTGCAATTAAAACCCATAATTTGATCAACAAATATCCCAAATTTTACAAATAATTTACAAATCAAAAAAGCTCGAGAAGGTATTCCCCTCTCAAGCCTTTCAGATAAATTATACTAGATTATTTTGTGTATTGATTTACAAGTTCTACAACTTCATCAGCTGTTTCACAATCATTAACTGCTTTATCAGCTAATTCTTCCATCTTCTTAGAATCTAGTGTCTTCAACAAACTACGTGTCTTCAAAATTGAAGTAGCACTCATTGAGAATTCATCTAAACCTAATCCTAATAAGATAGGAACTGCAACTTGATCTCCAGCCATTTCACCACACATACCAGTCCATTTACCTTCTTTGTGTGATGCTTCAATTGTGTTCTTAATTAATCTTAAGATTGAAGGATTGTATGGTTGATATAGGTAAGAAATCTTTTCGTTACCACGATCAGCAGCCATAGAATAACCAATTAAGTCGTTTGTTCCAATACTGAAGAAGTCAACATACTTAGCTAACTTATCTGCAACCATTGCAGCAGCTGGAACTTCCATCATCATACCTACTTCGATGTCATCAGATACTGGAACACCATCTGCAACAAGTTTTGCTTTTTCTTCTTCAAAGATAGCTTTTGCATCCTTAAATTCTTGGACAGTAGCAATCATTGGGAACATAATAGCTAAGCTACCATAATGGGATGCACGCAACAAAGCTCTTAATTGTGTGCGGAAAATATCTTGGCGATCTAAAGAAATACGAATAGCTCTATATCCTAAGAAAGGATTTTGTTCTTCTGGTAATGGAAGATATGGCAATTCCTTATCTCCACCAATATCCATTGTACGAACAACAACTTGCTTACCATTCATACCTTCAACAGCAGCTTTGTATGCCTTAAATTGATCTTCTTCAGATGGCAATTCGGAAGCATCCATGTAAAGAAATTCAGAACGGAATAAGCCGACTGCTTCTGCACCATTATCATTTGCACCTTCAACATCTTTAGGTGTACCAATGTTTGCAGCTAATTTAACTTCTTTACCATCTGCTGTAACTGACTTAGCATCCTTCAATAATTTCCATTCTGCTTTTTGATCAGCAAAAGCTTTTGCTCTAGCCTTGTAATCTTCTAATTCTTCGTCAGTTGGTTCTACTAATGCTTGTCCATCTAAGCCGTCAATAATAACCATTTGACCTTCAGAAATTTCACTTGTAGCATTACCAGAACCTACAACTGCAGGAATTTCTAATGTACGAGACATAATAGCAGAGTGAGAAGTACGTCCACCAATATCTGTGATGAATCCCTTAACAAAATTACGATCCAATTGAGCTGTATCGGAAGGAGTTAAGTCATGAGCAACAATAACTACTTCTTCATTAATTAATGCAGGATTAGGAATAGATACTCCCAACAAGTGACCCATAACACGCTTAGTAACGTCGCGAATATCACCAGCACGTTCTTGCATATAAGCATTATCTTCCATTGCTTCGAACATTTGAATGAACATATCAGTTACACTCTTCAAAGCAGCTTCAGCATTTACTTTGTCATTCTTAATTTTATCGTTAATTTGTCCAAATAATTCTGGGTCGGATAAAATTGTCAAATGAGCTTCAAAAACTTGTGCTTCTTCAGCACCTAGATTTTCAGTAGCTTTTTGCTTAATGACTTCGAGTTCTTGTTTGGAAGTTTCAACAGCTGCACTTAAACGTTCGATTTCAGCATCTGGATTATCAATAGTTTTTTCTTCAAATGATAAATCAGGTTGAACGAGCATATAAGCTTTAGCAGCTGCAATACCATCACTAGCTGCGATACCGTTTAAAACCTTAGTCATTATTCAGCTAAACCTTCCTTTTTCATTGTTTCTTCAATAGCAGCAATTGCTTCTGCTTCATCTGCACCGTCTGCAGAGATTACAACATCAGCATTTTGACCTACACCTAAGGACATAACACCCATGATGGACTTCAAGTTTACAGATTTGCCATTGTATTCCAATGTTACATCTGAGTTAAATTTGCTTGCTGCTTGTACCAACAATGTAGCTGGACGTGCGTGAATACCTGTTTCTGCGATTACGTGAAATTCTTTCTTTTCCATTATTAATCAATCTCCTTTGAATAAGTAAATATATGTGATTAAGAGCCTTGTTAAGAACACGTTTACATTAACAATATGCAAACGATAACAATCTCGATACTATGATAATAACATGAAAACCTTAGTAAGACAAGACTTACTTCATTTTAAATTTATACATATTTTTTAGGTATTTTTACTGTTAAATAACTGTCTTTACTGATTTATACTTAAAATATACTTGCTAAAATCATTATCATGCACAAAACATAATTAATACTAAATTAATTTGGATTCCTTACTATAAATATAGGTAGCTCCCCCACCTCGTTTAGCTGTTCCAATAATATTCTTTCTATGACTATAATTCATAAAAGCTTTTTGAAAATCCATGAATTCTTCTGTATTTATTTCTAACTTATCTAGTGTTCCTTCTCTAAGTTCGTCTAACAATGCAGTATAATCTTTTTCCATAAAAATCACCTCGCGCACAAAATTATAACATATATTTTATCCAAGTCTTTATACTTGAACTTTATACCTAACATTGTATAATGAAGTCATTAAGGTCAAAGTTGGTCAAAATAACTTTGATATGTTGATAGAAAGGTCGTGAAAATCTATGTTATGCCAAAATTGTCATAAAAATCCTGCGACAATTCACTTAACAACTAATTTAAACGGTCGCCAAACCTCTATTGATCTTTGTCAAAATTGTTACCAAGAAATCAAAAATGAAGCTAACGGCTTTAATAATATTGGACAAGATCCATTTGGTTTTGGTAGTTTAGATGATATTTTCAAAGCTATATCCAATCCTAATTTTTCTAACCAACAAAACATGTCTCAAGAGCCACCTACACAAAATGATCGCATAGGTGGAAATAATGGTAATCGCAACGGTGGTTCATCTATTCTGGGACAATATGGATTAGATTTAACAGAAGAAGCAAAAAATGGTCAAATCGATCCAGTTATTGGACGTGATAAAGAAATAGCCAGAGTAATTGAAATTCTAAATAGACGTACTAAAAATAATCCTGTTTTAATTGGTGAAGCTGGTGTTGGTAAAACTGCTGTTGTTGAAGGACTCGCCCAAAAAATTGTTAATGGCGATGTTCCTCAAAAACTAATCGGGAAAAAAGTTATTCGTCTAGATGTTGTTTCTTTAGTACAAGGAACTGGTATCCGTGGACAATTTGAGCAAAGAATGCAACAACTAATGAAAGAATTGAAACAACAAAAAGATGTAATCTTATTTATTGATGAAATTCATGAAATTGTTGGTGCTGGTAATGCTGAAGGTGGAATGGATGCTGGTAATGTGCTCAAGCCATCTCTTGCTCGTGGAGAATTCCAATTAGTCGGTGCTACTACCCTAAATGAATTCAGAACAATTGAAAAGGATGCAGCACTTGCTCGTCGTCTTCAACCAGTCCAAGTTGATGAACCTAGTGTAGAAGAAACTATTAAAATTCTAAATGGTATTCGTAATAAATATGAAGCTTATCATCATGTAAAATATACTGATGAAGCTTTAAAGGCTGCTGTAACTTTATCTAATAGATATATTCAAGATAGATTCTTACCTGATAAAGCAATTGATTTATTAGATGAATCTGGGTCTCGTAAGAATTTAACGATTCATGCAACTGATCCAAAAATTATTGAAGAACGCATTAAGAATGCCGAAAATCAAAAACAAGCTGCACTAAAAGAAGAAAATTATGAAAAAGCTGCTTACTATCGTGATCAAGTATCACGTTTTGAAAAGATGAAAGACAATGTTTCAGATGAAGATACTCCGGTTGTTACCGAAAAAGATATGGAACATATTATAGAAGAAAAAACTAACATTCCTGTTGGTGAATTAAAAGCTAAGGAAAAGGAACAACTTCGTGATTTAGGCTCTTCACTTGAAAAACATGTTATTGGTCAAGATGAAGCTGTAGATAAGGTTGCTCGTTCAATTCGAAGAAATCGTATAGGTTTCAACAAATCAGGACGTCCAATTGGTTCATTCTTATTCGTTGGTCCTACTGGTGTAGGTAAAACTGAAACAGCTAAGCAATTAGCCCGCGAGTTATTTGGTACTGAAGACTCAATGATTCGATTTGACATGAGTGAATACATGGAGAAATTCTCAGTTTCTAAATTAATCGGTTCTCCTCCTGGATATGTTGGCTATGAAGAAGCTGGTCAATTAACTGAACAAGTTCGCCGTCATCCTTATAGCTTAATTTTACTTGATGAAGTTGAAAAAGCTCATCCTGACGTAATGCATATGTTCTTACAAATCCTTGATGATGGTCGTCTAACCGATTCCCAAGGAAGAACAGTTTCATTTAAAGATACTATCATTATTATGACAAGTAATGCTGGTAGTGGTGATTCTGTAGTATCAGTTGGTTTTGGAGCTGAAGCAAATGGTTCATCTCATTCAGTTATTGATAAATTAACCAAGTACTTTAAGCCTGAATTCTTAAATCGTTTTGACGATATCATTGAATTTAATCCATTGTCTAAAGATAATTTAGTCAAAATCGTCCGATTAATGCTAGATGATGTTAATAAAATGATGGCTGATCAAAATATGCACATTGATGTTAGTGATAAAGTCGCAGATAAACTTGCAGAATTAGGTTATGATCCTAAGATGGGTGCTAGACCACTTCGTCGTGTAATTCAAGAACAAATTGAGGATAAAATTGCTGATTTTTATCTTGATAATCCAAATGTTAAAAATTTTGTTGCTGATCTAGATGAAAATGGTGATATCGTAATTAAATCTAAGTCTGAAAAAAATGAAGACTAATTTTTTGAGAGAGTTAATTTTTTAACTCTCTTTTTTTATGCTTTTTTATTCAACATTTTTGATAAAATTAATATATTTAGCTATAATATAATTAGAGATATAGGAAAGGTTCGGTGATTATTATGATGCATTTAGTTGATGTAACTGCTAGTCATGCTAAAGATATTCAACGTGAATTAGCAGCCACCCCTGTCCACTTCATTAAAGTTTATACTTTAGGAAATTCACGTGTTGTATATAAAAAGAAACATGGATTTTCTGAAATTGTAATTTCTAATAAATTACGTGGAATAACCGACAAAGAAATAGATTTTGTTGTTGAAAAACTTTTGAAGAATGACACTAAAAATATGGAGATTACTAAACAAAAGAGTTTAGTTGAAATTATTGTTAATAATTAATTCATATATAACTACTACTTATTAGCCCCAGATTGATATTTTACATCAAATTTGTCGGGCTTTTATTATTTCACAAATTCATTTAAAATCTTGTTTATTTTAATGATATAATAGAAGATAATAGCTCTTCATGAAATGAGGTGAAATAATGGCATTCTTAGACTCAGTAAAAAACTTGATGAAGTTTAATAAAAATAATGAAATAAAACAAAAAAATAATGTATCCACAGTTGAAAAAAGTGATCTCTCAGATAAAAATAAGGAACCTATCACTAAAGTTGGACATAACGCTACTTTAATCATCATATATCAAGACGATCGTGGTCAAAGTCTGACTACTCCACAAATTATTTCCGGATATATTGGCGAAGAACTTCATTTAAGATTCAAAGAATTTCCCAACTATGACTTAATTAATATTTCAGGATTTACTAGTGCCTTTGTTGATCCATATGGTTCTATAACTCTTACCTATCGTAAACATCAAGGGGCTGATGTTTGGCTATTTTCACAAGATATTGATAAGCAAAAGTTACTGATGCGTCCTGTCTTTATCCGAGGAGATTTTGGGGAACGCTTTGAATTAAATGCCCCTACCATCCCTGACTATTCACTACAAAAAGCTGTTGGGCCTACTCGTGGTGTCTTCTCAGATAAACAACAATTAGTCACATACTATTATCGTAAATCACGTTGGAAAATTGTTGATCATAATGTACATTATCTTCGTATCAATTCTTATTGTTTAAGTTATACAGAACCTGAAGGACACGATATTTCTGTCACACTTGCTCCAGATACTATTTGGCAAACATTTGAGTCTATTCAGCTTATCAATAATAATTGGTGGTATAACATCGGCGGAAATGCCTGGGTTAAATTTGATGAACAACGTATGGAATTACTAGAAAACAATCCATATACTTTATCAGATACATTAAAGATCGCTCCTATCCAGGATGATCCTGAACTAAGTATTCCTGAACCAGTTAAATTATCTGTTACTGCTGAAATTAACTTTGTACCTAACCAAAAACTTGCTCTTTATGATCGACCATTCGGTAAAAAAATTAATGAGATAGAAAATGGAAAAACTGTGCTCATAACTGCTCGTAACCGTGTCGGTCGTATGCTTTGGTTTGAAGTCGATGGCCTAGGTTGGACAATTTGGGAATATTTACAATTTTAAAAAGAGATGTAGTTGAAATTCAACTTACATCTCTTTTCTTATTTATTCAGCTTTAAAATGATACATTGTAGCAGCATAGTCATTACGGATAATAGGATCATAGAATCCTAATTCCATTAATTCATCGCCACCATAAACCTTATTAGTTTCAACATCACGGTAGTTCCTATTGGTATCCAAGCCATATAATTTAGTTTTCGTTAATACAGGTTGAGCTTCTGCTAAAACTTTACATACCATTACTACTGCTTCATCTTTTTGAGGGCTTACAAACATCCAAGCTGTTTTATTTCCATCTTTAGAAGATTGTAAACGATAGAAATCTCCGTATTGGACTAATTTTCTAATACCTTTGTATTGATTTACTTGTTTTTTAACAATTTCTTTTTCTTCGTCTGTTAATGTTGTTAAGTCTAACTCGTAACCAAAGACTGCACTCATAGCAACTGCACCTCTAGTATCGATTGGTGTCACTCTACCAGTTTGATGATTTGGAACTGCAGACACATGAGCTGTCATCATTGATGGTGGATATACTAAACTTGTACCATATTGAATAGTTAATCTGGCAATCGCGTCCGTATTATCACTAGTCCAGCTTTGTGGCATGTAGTAAACAAAACCTGCATCAAATCGTCCACCGCCACCAGAGCAACCTTCAAATAAAACATCTGGGAACTTGCTAGTTATTCTTTCTAAAATATCATAAACCCCTAGAACATAGCGATGATAAACTTCACCTTGTCTATCTGCAGGTAGATTTTGTGAATAGATATCAGATAAATTACGATTCATATCCCACTTAACATAGTCAATGTCATTATCAGCAATAATAGTTGAAACCTGATCAACTATGTCATCTCTGACATCTTTTCTTGTCATATCTAAAATATATTGATTACGTGATGGACTTGGTTGTCTTCCTGGAACTTGCATCAAATATTCAGGATGATTTCTATATAATTCTGAATCCATTGAAATCATTTCTGGTTCAAACCAAATACCAAATTTCAAATCTTTGCTGTGTACGTAATCTGCAAAATGTTTTAAGCCTTGAGGGAATTTTTTCTCGTATACATTCCAATCACCTAATGATGAATTATCGTCATCGCGATGACCAAACCATCCATCATCTAATACAAACATCTCTATCCCCAGTTCCTTGGCTTCGTCTACGATTGGCTTTAATTTATCTTCATCAAAGTCAAAATATGTAGCTTCCCAATTATTAACTAGAATTGGGCGTTCCTTATATTTATATTTGGAGCGTGTAATTCTATCTCTGATAATACTATGAAATGCTTTACTCATAGCATTCAATCCATTATCAGTATATGTCATTAATACTTCTGGAGTTTGGAAACTTTCCCCTGCTGGTAATTGCCAATTGAAATTATAACTATTAATTCCTACTAATAATCGAACTTGATCAAGTTGATCTTTTTCAATTTCAAAAGCATGGTTTCCTGAGTAAACTAACGCAAAACCATATGCAGCACCATTGAATTCATCAGTATTACTATCAACCAAGGCAACAAATGGATTCATTTGATGACTAGAAGTACCACGAATACTACCAAATGTTTGGATTCCATATCCTAATTTTTGTCTTTCCAAATGACGTTCATTTACATGTGCTCCTGGTAAACTAATTACATCAAAGTCTCGTTGAGAAAAATCTATTTGCATAGATGCAACTTTCTCCAAGTTTACATTTTCTTGTCCTAGATTCTTAACCTTAACTGAACGTGTAATAATTGGATAATCACGATATATTGTATATAGTAAGTCAAATAAAACTCCACTTTTCTCGTCTTCAAGCGTAACGATCAAAGTATTAGCTTCCGATTCTGACTCTACATAAGCTGCTGGAAGTCCTGTCAATTCAGGTTTTCCTTCTTCAACTTTGTAAGTCTTATATTTTAGCATTAATCCATTTGAGCCATCTTTTTGACGCACTACTGTTGCTGGAACTCGATAATCCATCTCACCGGCACTACTATATTCTTGTGGCAAAGTATCCTTAGAAAAGGTTCTATCTAAACTACCTGGTAAATTACCAGAAAATCCTCTATCTACTCGTGGATAACGTAATTGTCCATGATAACTTTTTACCCTTTTACCAAAATACAAATGACTAATCGTATCGCCATCTTCAATTGAAAAAATATATGACAGTTGCTCATTATGCAAATGAAAAACTCGATTTTCTTTATCTACTGTAATTAAATCTACCATTTTACCAAACCTTCCTTAGCTATAGCTTACTTTAATCCACAATTCCTACTTCCTCTACAAAACGCTTAAATGCCATTCTGCCAGTTTCATCATGCTTATAAACACCAGCATCTTCTAACACTCTAGCAAATACTCGACCTAATTCTTGTTGAATAATTGTACCAACATTATCTTGACCTATATCTGAATATTTTTGTTTAATATCATCAGCCCACACTTGATGATATTCTTCCATTTTATTTTCTTGACCTAATAAGTATTTCTCAACCTCTTGAAGTTCATCTTTCAAACGAGGAGGTAAAATTGCTAATCCCATTACTTCAATTAGCCCAATATTTTCTTTCTTAATATGTTGAACATCTGGATGAGGATGGTAGATACCATCTGGATATTGTTCTGAAGTTTGATTATCACGCAATACCAAATCTAATTCTAACTGTCCATCTCGTTTGCGAGCAATTGGCGTAATCGTATGATGTTTTTCACCATTGGATTCAGCTAAAACAGAAACTTCTTCATCAGAATATCCACGCCAAGTTTTTAGAATTTTATCAGCTAGATCTACTAAATCTTCTTTTGAATTTCCACGTAAACGAATAACTGACATTGGCCACTTAACAATTCCTGCTTGTATATCTTCATAACCTGCAAATTTTAATTCTGTTTCGATTGGTGCTTTTTCCATTGCAAAAGTATGCCGTCCACCTTGATAATGTTCATGCGTTAATATAGAACCACCTACAATTGGTAGATCAGCATTGCTTCCTACAAAATATCCTGGAAATTGCTCAATAATACCTAACAAATTATTGAATGTTTGCTTGGTAATTTCCATTGGTTCATGAATTGTATCTAAGAAAATACAATGTTCATTAAAATAAGCATATGGCGAATATTGGAATCCCCATTGTTCATCATCTAAATTGAAACGAATAATTCTATGATTTGCTCTTGCAGGATAATTAATTCTTCCTTGATAACCTTCATTTTCCATGCAAAGTTGACATAGAGGGTATCCACTTGCCTTCATCTTTTTAGCTAAAGCAATCTGCTTTGGATCCTTTTCAGGTTTCGATAAATTAATTGTTATCTCTAATTGTCCATATGATGTTTCAACTGGAAAATAAATGTTTTTGGCAATAGCTTTCGTTTTAATATAATCATTTCGTTTACTTAAATCATAAAAATTTTGAATAGCTTCTTCTGGCGACTTTTGTTGATAGGTTTGCCAAAAATCTTGATTAACTTTACTTGGTAAAGGAGTAATGAAATTCATCAACTCTGCACCTAAACAATCTTGTTCATTCAAAGTTTCACCAACTTTACCATGTTGGACAGCATATTCAACTAGCTCGTTTTTTAAATCAATAATTTCATTTTTAGTAGTTGTTAGTTTTTCAACACCTTCTCCTACCAAATTCAAAATCCGATTATATAAGTAATTTCTATCAAGTTCTGTATAATTTCCTTGTTCAATTACTTGCTTTATAAATGTATCTAATAGTAATTTATCATCCATCTTTCTCAGAACCTCTCTTTACTTATCTTGATAACCTTCTGGATGTAAAGTGTGCCACTTCCACGCTGTCTCAATAATCTTACTAATATCATCAAATTGAGGTTTCCAACCTAAAACTTCTCGTGCTTTTGTAGAAGAAGCCACTAATACATCTGGATCTCCACCACGTCTAGGTGCTATTTCAGCTGGGATTTCTTTATTTGTAACCTTTCTTGCTGCTTCTAAAATCTCTCGATTAGAAAAACCTGTAGACGAACCTAAGTTAAATGCCGTACTTGGATTACCGGCTTTTAGATAATCTACCGCTAGAATATGCGCATCTGCCAAATCTAAAGGATGAACATAATCTCTTATATTAGTACCATCTGGAGTATTATAATCATCACCAAAGATTTGTAGCTTGTCTCTTTTACCCATTGCTACTTGTAACACGATTGGTAAAAGATGAGTTTCAGGCATATGATCTTCACCGATTGATCCATCAGGTTTAGCACCAGCCACATTAAAGTAACGTAATGGTACAAATTTTATTCCATATGCTTTATCAGCCCAACGCATAATCTTTTCCATCATTAACTTACTTTCTCCATATGGATTGATTGGATTTTGTGGAGTTGTTTCCTTAATGGGAACTTCTTCTGGAATACCGTAAGTAGCTGCTGTAGATGAAAAAACAATCTTATCAATCGAAAATTCATTCATTACTTCTAATAACTTAACCATTCCGGCAGTATTGTTATCAAAATACTTTAATGGTTTTTTCATGGACTCTGCTACTAAAGAATAGGCAGCAAAGTGAATGACCGCATCTATATCAGAGTTTTCCTTAAAAACTTGACGCATAAAATCTTTATCTGCAATATCTCCTTGATAAAACTTAGCATCCTTGTTAACCGCTTGACGATGTCCAGTCACCAGACTATCAACAACGATTGTTTTTTCACCCTTCTCTATCAATCTATCCACTGTATGTGAACCAATATATCCAGCTCCACCTAAAACTAAAGTAGCCATCAAAATCCCTCCATTAATTATTCTTTATTAAAGTACTTTTGTTCCATCTGCAATTTCTGCAATATAGAATGCAGGAGCATAACCTATCTTTTCTGTATAAACCTTACCCACATTTTCTTTAAATGCTTCAACTTTGTCTTTATCAACAATTGCGATACCACAACCACCAAAACCAGCACCAGTCATACGAGCTCCAAGTACACCTTTTTGTTTCCAAGCAGTATGTGCTAATGTATCAAGCTCGATTCCTGTAACTTCATAATCATGTTCAAGTGAAACATGTGATGCATTTACTAAGCGACCGAATTTTTCTAGGTCACCTTCTTCTAATGCAGCTTGTGCTTGCATTGTACGTTGATTTTCCCATACAGCATGGCGTGCTCTCTTCAAACGATTTTCGTCTTCAATTAAGTAAGCATATTCATCAAAAGTTTGAGCATCTAGTTCACCTAAAGTATTAATATCTAATTTAGCTTGCAATTCACCTACTGCAGTTTCACATTCACTACGACGTTCATTATACTTAGAATCAGCTAATTCACGACGTTTGTTTGTATTCATAATAACAATTACGTTATTTCCCATATCTACTGGTGCATATGAATATTCAAGAGTATTAGTATCTAATAAGATTGCTTGGTTTTGTTTACCCATTCCTACTGCAAATTGATCCATAATACCAGAATTTACACCAATAAATTTATTTTCTGTTTCCATTCCTAACTTAACTAAGTCAACACGATCAATATCTAAGTTAAATAATTCTTGGGCAATTACACCAATTAACATTTCTAATGAAGCGGACGAAGATAAGCCAGAACCGTTAGGAATATTTCCTTCAATAAAGATGTCCATTCCTTTATCAACATCATGACCTGTTTCCTTTAAGAAATAAATCATCCCTTTAGCATAATTTACCCAATTATCTTTTTTGTCGTACTTTAAATCATCAAGCGATGTTTCGATAATTCCTAAACCTTCAAAGTTAGCGGAATAAAAACGTAATTTATTATCTTCACGTTTACGAGCAGCACCATAAGTTCCTAAGCTAATTGCACATGGGAAAACATGACCACCATTATAGTCTGTATGTTCACCAATTAAATTAATACGTCCTGGTGAGAAGAATGTAGCTTCAGCTTGTTCACCAAAAATTTCTGTAAATTTATCATTAATTACCTTTTTATCCATAATATAATCCTCCTCGTTATCTCGTATAAAGAAAACGTTTTATTAACAATTTTATTGTAGTACTTTTTAGTAAACTTTTCAATAAAATTTACTAAAAATATGAGAAAAATTTATTATTATATCAATCTATGATACAATATATATTGAAGTTACTTAGAAAGATGGGGTTATATGGCTACTATTAAAGATATCGCCAAACTTGCAGGCGTTTCACCAGCAACCGTCTCTCGTGTTTTAAATTATGATGAATCGTTATCTGTTGGTGATGAGACTAAAAGAAGAATTTTTAAAACTGCTGAAAAGTTAAATTATTCTAAACATAAAAAAAAGAATAAAGAAGAACATTTAAATAAGATAGCAATTGTGCAATGGTATACTGAAGCTCAAGAATTAACAGACTTGTACTACTATTCAATTCGTCTAGGAATCGAAAAAAGAGCTCAAGAATTGGGATATGAAGTTGTTCGTATTTTCCACGATGATCCTTTAGATGCAATCCAAAATGTCGATGGAATCATTGCAATTGGAAAATATAGTACTAATGAAATACAACAACTTGATAATCTAAATGCTAATTTAATCTTTGTTGATAGTGATTCCTTAAGCAATGGCTTTAGTTGTGTCGTAACTGATTTCCAAAATTCCGTTATCACTGTTTTAGATCACTTCTTAGAAAAAGGTCAAAAAAACATCGGATTATTAGCAGGTGAGGAACATACTTCGGATAATTCTCAAACTTTGATTGATTTACGTTTTACTATATTTAAAGATTATCTTAGTCGTTTAAATCTTTACAACCATCAAAACGTATATGTTGGAAGTTTCAATCCTGAATCTGGGTACAAAATGATGAAAAAAGCTATCGTAGAACTAGGCGATAACCTCCCAGAAGCATTTTTTGCTGCCAATGATGCTATTGCTATCGGCGCAGTCAGAGCACTTCAAGAAGAAAAAATTTCTATTCCTGACCGAGTAAGTATCATTTCTTTTAACGATACCTCTATTACTAAGTATGTTTACCCATCATTAAGTAGTATTAAAGTATTCACTGAAGAAATGGGCGTTGAAGCCGTTAACTTACTATTGGATTACATTGCTCATCCATTTAACGTTGCAAAAAAAGTTACCTTAGGAACAAAATTGGTTCTTAGAGATAGCACTATCAATTAATTATTTATCTTCACAAAAAAAGTATGAGTTCAATCGAACTCATACTTTTTAATTAATCTCTATTTCTTTATTTCAATAGCTGTATTTGTATTAACAACTTCTGAACCAACTGGTACTTTCACGTCAAATTCTTTAAATAAATCTGAATGTGTAAAAGTCATTAATACTGTATCATCTAAGCCAGCTTTCTTAATTGCTGGATCCCAGAATTCAAGAATTTGTTGCCCTTTCTTGACATGTTGTCCTTCTCTGACATATGTTACAAAACCTGTACCCTTCATAGAAACAGTACCAATACCCACATGAATTAGAACTGGAATTCCGTTATCAGAAACCAAACCAATAGCGTGACGAGTTGCAAAGACTGTTTTAACTTCAGCATCAAATGGGGCATATACTTTACCATCTGTAGGTTTAATTGCAATACCTTGTCCCATCTTACCTGTTGAAAATACTTCATCAGGTACATCTTTCATAGCAATAACTTTACCTGCTACTGGAACCATTGCAGTTAATTCGTCAGACTTAATTAACTTATCGCTTTCTGCATTAGATTGATCAAATTGATCGCCCCAAGTCTTTTCAAGTTCTGCAACGATTTCTGCATGTCGTTCTTCAGTTAAAGTAATCTTCTTCCAGAAAACAAACATCCCAATTAAAATGAAGATTGCTGGAACACCAAACATCATAAATTTGAAGACCATTTGTTGATGCATAGTGATAGAAGCGGCAGTTGCACCAGTAGTCATTCCTGCTAAAACAGCAATTTGTCCTACAACACCGTTAGAAACAGCTCCACCGAACTTATCAACTAAAGGACGAACTGATAAAGCAAGTGATTCATCACGATGTCCTAATTTCCATTGACCATATTCAACAGAGTCAGTAATAATCATTAAAACAACTAAGAAAACAATTGGTTGAGGAATGTAGAATAATTCAGCGGCAATCAATACAAGTAATAAGCTCTTGCCAGCGACAGTGAATAAACCAATTCCAATTAACATAGTTACTAAACACCAAATAAATAATGGCTTACGATTTAATTTATCTGCTAATTTAGGAAAGGCACTTACAGCAAAAATACCTACAAACATGTTTATAAATTGTAGTAAACTGAAACCTTTTGGATCCCCCATAATATATTGGAAGTAGTAAAGTTCTAGAGCATTTACTAAGTTAATTCCTACACCATATAGTAAGTAAGCCAAAGCTACCCACATTAATTGGTCATTCTTAACTAACATTTTGAAAACTGCACTTACACCAGCTGTATCTTCTTTGTTTTCACGTAATTTATTGTCAACTTCACGTGTTCCAATACCAACTGCTAACGCTGTTACAAAAGCAACTGCAGCTACAATAAAGCCAAACCAGAACCAACCTCTGTCATCACCTGTTCCTCCATTACTTTGAAGGGAGAAGAATAATACAAGAGGCATAACAACAACACCAACTAATGAACCACCGATTGAAGAACCGATACGAGCAAAGGTAGCTGTCTTTTCACGTTCTCTTGAATCAAATGATAGCGCTGGCAACATAGACCAAAAACCAACGTCTTTAAATGAATAGAATATATCCATTGCAATATAAAGAAATGCAAAAATTACTAAATATAACCATGGATGTGTTTTAGTTAAACCACCCATATTTGAGAATAATGCCAATAAAGCAATTGATGAAACAGTACCACCAATTACTACCCAAGGACGAAAGTGTCCCCAGCGAGTCTTGGTACGGTCGATAGCGTTACCAATAAATGGATCAATTAATAATTCAACAATACGTAAAACCATGATAATCAATGTAACAGCACTAACTAAATGGTTATTTAACGTTTTATCTCCTGTATCAAACAAATGAGATGTAATGAAATTAATTAAATATGTAGACATCGCTGCATAAAACACATCGTTACCAAAGGCACCAAAGGTATATGCAATACGAGAAGTAATCTTCTCACTTTTACTTTGTGAATTTCTTATTTCCATATAACGAAATCCCCTTTACTATTTTTTACAACTTTATGGTAAACGATTTCAACGATTAAGTCAATAATATTTAGTAAATTTTTCAGGATATTTTTTATTAATTTTTACTAAAGTTATTTTGGTGACATCATAATATTTACCACCTGTTTTTTTGTATCAAAAAAGTCTCATACTTCATAAGAAATACGAGACTCTATTTTGTTAAATTGTTGGTTCAATTGTAAATGATACTGTCAAATCTTTGTTTGATGGAATCCAAAATTGTTTTTGTACAGGTGCACCCCAAGAATCATCTCCACCTACACCCATTTGAGCAGCTAATAATCTTACCCAAGTATAATGAGGATTACTCAATTCTTCTTGATGCATCGCTTGTTCTATTTCATATTCGCTATATGGAAGTACTGAACTTTCGAAAGTATCACCGTTTGCCACAAATCTTAACCCTTCTCCATATACATCAGTTACTTCCAACCATCTAGTACCACGATGATTCCCCGTTTCTTGTGGTACTAAATATGGAGCTAAATTAGTATCAGCATCACCTTCGTATATGCCTAGTTTTACTCCATTATCTCGATCGATATAGTTTTCATCTGGACCTAAGCCATAGAATTTATACTGATTGTATTTACGTTTTAATTTTAACTCATAACCATATGCAGGTAATGATGGTAGTCCGTCAACTCCAAAATATTTAGCAGTTACTTTTACTTTTCCATCTGGTGTAACTGTATAACTTATTACGTTATATACTTCTTTAGCTAATGGCAATTTCCATTTAAATGAAACAGTTATCTCACTTAATTCTTCCTTCACATTAACATCAACTAATTTTTGATATAAACCTGCTTGCAACCATACCCCACGATCGAAACCATGCTTAACACCACGATCATTATCAGTCATCGCTCTCCAAAATGTTGTTTTAGGTGTACGTGTAATATACTCTTTACCATTATAAGCCAAAGATACTATTCCACCTTCAGCTCTAGAAAGTAGTACACTAAACCCATCACCATTTATACCAATATTGACATCACCATGCACAACATTTAATTTTCCAGATACTATTTCATTATCCTTAGTCGATACTTTAGTTACTAACTGTCCGAATGATAATTCATGTCTTTCATTTGCCCAAGCAACACTCTCTTTTAGACAAACATTTACTTCAAAAATATATTCTCCTGGGATTTTTTCAATGTTTGGCCAATCAATAACTTCTTCTTGTTTTGTCTGTGGTAAAACGTTAAATGAATAATCTTTCTGCCATATTTTTTGACCATCACGCTTTACAATAGCTTCAAAAATATACGCACCTGTGTCAATGAAGAGATTGTCATTCTTTATAATTACTCCTTCTTCAGTAACTTTCGCTTTGACATTAGCGTATAATTGCTTAACTTCAGCAGCTTTAGGTGACGGTGTACGATCTGCAAAAACAATACCGTCTCCAGAAAATTCATAATCAGTTGCCCTCTCATCAAAATCTCCACCATAACCTAAAACTTTTTCGCCAAAGTCATCAGTTTTTAACATTGCTTGGTCAACATAGTCCCATATGAAACCACCTTGATATTGTGGATATTTATCTTCTAAATCTGTATATAACTTCATACCACCTGTGGAATTTCCCATTGAATGCATATATTCACAAGATATATATGGTTTTGAAGGATTTCCTTGCAAATACTTTTCAATTTCTTGAGGTTTAGCGTACATTCTACTTTCCATGTCAGTTGCTTCCTCAAAATCACGATTCCAAGTTACACCTTCATAATGTACTAAACGTGAATCATCTACTTTATGGAAGAAATCATGCATTTTTACGATATCATCACCAGCATAGGATTCATTACCACATGACCATATAATTACAGATGCATGATTCTTATCACGCTGAAACATTGAATTTGCCCTATCTAAGACATTATCTAACCATTCTTCTTTGCTTCCAGGCACATTCCAAGATGGTTCACATTCACCCAATTTTTGCCATGAACCGTGACTTTCTAAGTTAGTTTCATCAATAACATAAATACCATATTCGTCACACAGTTCATACCATCGTGTTTGATTAGGATAATGCGAAGTTCTTACAGCGTTGATATTATTTTGTTTGAAAAACTTAATATCATGTAGCATTACATCTTCAGAAATTGCTCTGCCATGGAGATAGTCAAATTCATGACGGTTAACCCCTTTAAAAATAATTCGCTTCCCATTGATTAGCATGATTCCATCTTTCATTTCAAATCTACGGAAACCTATTTTTTGAGTTGCTACTTCAATTACTTCTCCATTCTTTACCAATGTAATCTTCAAATCGTAGAGATAAGGCGTTTCAGCACTCCATTTTTTTATATTTTCCAGTTTTATATCTATAAATGTTTTCCCGCGTGCTTTTTCTTTTTGAGACCAGACTACTTGATCTTCATCATATAACTCTACATTAATTTCTGTATTTTCTAGATTTCCTTCTAACTTAGTATCTAATAGCAAAATTCCATCCTTATAGCTATCATCTAAAGTAGTTTTTGCAAATATATCACGCACGTGAACTTCTGGAATTGCATAAAGAAATACATCACGGAAAATTCCAGAAAATCTGAACATATCTTGATCTTCTATCCAACTTGCTGATGAACGTTTATATACTTCAACTGCTAACCTATTTTCTGAATCTTCCCTAATGAAGTCTGTCAGTTCAAAATCATGAGGTGTAAATGAATCTTCACTATAACCAATAAATTTTCCATTTAGCCAAAGATACATCGCTGTTTCAACACCCTGAAACGAGATAAAGATACGCTTGTTTTTTAAAGATTTATCTACTGTAAATGTCTTAACATAGCTTCCAACTGGATTATATTTTCTTGAAATATATGGTGGTCGTAATTCATCTAATCCATCCCATGGATATTGTGTATTGATATACTGCAAATGATCATATCCCTGGATTTGAATGTGACCTGGAACTTTTATCGTATCAAATCCACTATCGTTAAAATCTTCTTTATAGAATTTTTTTACTCTTAAATCTGGATTTTGTGCATAAGAAAATTTCCATAATCCATTTAAACTTTGTTTTAAACTTGTTTCCTTATTTTGATATTCTTCGTGACTAGCATAAAATTTATGACTTGAATAAGCCTCCAAACGATTTATTGCAAAAACATCGGGTTTCTCTAGCCAACTTAATTTCGCTTTTGTATTTTCCATTAATATCAACCTTTCTAAGAAAATGCTTACATTATTGATTATAACTTATAAATTTTATATAACCAATTACTTTTTACTAAAATATTAGTAAATTTAATAAAAATTTTACTTAGAAAGTATCTTTATAAAATAAAAAGCCATTAGAAATTTTTTCTAATGACTTAATTATTATTATAATTTAGCTGTTAATTTGACATCTGGATATTTATCCATAAACCATCTTTCAGCGAATTCATTTTCGAATAAGAATAATGGCATACCAGCTCTATCCTTAACTAAAAGATTTCGTGAACTAGACATCTTTTCATCTAATTGTTCTGGATCAATCCAACGTGCAATCTTATGTCCCATCGGAGTCATAACAACTTCAGAGTTATATTCATTTGCCATTCTAAATTGGAACACTTCAAATTGAAGTTGCCCTACAGCACCTAAAATATAATCTCCAGTACTATAACTTTGGTAGAGCTGAACAGCTCCTTCTTGTACTAATTGTTGAATTCCTTTATGGAAAGATTTTTGTTTCATAACATTTTTAGCAGTTACACGCATAAATAATTCCGGTGTAAATTGTGGTAGTTTCTCAAATTTAACGGCTTTTTTACCTGTATAAATTGAATCACCAATTTGGAAGTTACCAGTATCATATAAACCAATAATATCTCCAGCAACAGCTGTTTCCAATGTTTCACGTGTATCAGCCATAAATTGAGTTGAATTAGATAATCTTAGTTTCTTGCCTGTTCTTTCTAGGAACACATCCATTCCTCTATCAAATTCACCGGAACAGATTCTAACAAAAGCAATACGGTCACGATGATTTGGATTCATATTAGCTTGAATCTTGAAGATAAATCCAGAGAAATCTTTTCTATCTGGTTCTATTTCCGAACCATCTTCTGTTTTATGTGCTGCAGGCTTTGGAGCGTACTTCAAATATGCATCTAAGAATGTCTTAACACCAAAGTTTGTCAGTGCAGATCCGAAAAATACTGGTGTCAATTCACCTTTAGCAATTTTTTCTTCATCAAATTCACTACCTGCACCTTCAATAAGTTCTATTTCTTCTAAAACTTGTTTGTAGATACTTTCATCTTTTAATGGGTTGTCTCCTTTTATTTCACCATTATCGTCCAATTCTAAAAAGGCTTGGCCTTCATCTTCAGAACGGTACAATTCAATACGATGATTATAAATATCATATAATCCCTTCAAGCCTTTTCCCATACCAATTGGCCAGTTCATAGCATAAGATTCAATTCCCAAAACGTCTTCCAATTCTGCTGTTAAATCTAATGGTTCTCTACCATCGCGATCCAACTTATTAATAAAAGTAAAAATTGGAATACCTCTCATACGACAAACTTGGAATAATTTCTTTGTTTGTGGTTCAATACCCTTAGCTGAGTCAATAACCATGACAGCTGAGTCAACCGCCATCAAAGTACGATATGTATCTTCGGAAAAATCTTCGTGCCCAGGTGTATCAAGAATGTTTACTCTTTTCCCAGCATAGTCAAATTGCATTACCGAACTTGTTACAGAAATTCCACGTTTCTTTTCAATTTCCATCCAGTCAGACTTAGCGAAATTTCCACTTTTTTTAGCTTTAACAGTCCCTGCTTTTCTTACAACTCCACCAAAAAGTAATAATTGTTCAGTTATTGTAGTCTTACCAGCATCCGGGTGAGAAATAATCGCAAATGTACGACGATTATTAACTGATTCTTCTAATTGTTTTTTATCCATTTTAAACCTCTCTAATTAATTCTTTTCAAATACCATTTTCTATACTACATAAGAAAGGAGCAGGTTTCAACACCTACCCCTTATATTTCTAATTACTATTTGGAACTCTAATAGTTTGCCCAGCCGTTAATGAGTTACTTGTCCCCATATCATTCAAATCTTGAATAGCTTGTGCTGTCGTTCCATATTGACTAGCTAATGTTGCTAAAGTATCACCATCATTAACTGTCACTTCCTGTGAGTTTGATAACATAGAAGCTTTACTTTCACTGGCAGCACTCTCACTAGCTTTTCTAGCACTTTCACTTGCAGCGGCAGCACTTGAGGCTGCTGCTTCACTTGCACGTTTACTTTCTGCTAAACTTTGCTCTTTCTTTGAACTCTCAATCTTACTCTGCTTACTTGCTTCCTCAGCTTTAGAGATGGATACTGATTTGCTATAGCGTTTCTTAGCTTCAACTTTTTTACTAGATTCCACTTGTCTGTTCTTTGTTTCATGATGTGAATGCAGCACCTTACCTGCACCTAATAATAAGATTAGAACTAGTACAACACCTACAACTCTAACTAATCCCTTATTACCTTTTTTCTTTTTATGTCCTTTAACATTCTTATTCAGATTGTTATTTTTTACTTCTTTCTCTGCTTCAGATATTACTGGGTCTTGGCGATGATTGTGATAAAATGCTTTTTTCATTCTAGGTTCATCGCGTCTAGTATATCCATGCTCAAATTGTTCAACTTTGAACTCATTATACACTTTAGTAATATCAAAATTTTCTTGTTCTATTTGCTTTTCTTTTAAGTATTTATTTTTTTCAGGTAATGTTAGACCATTATACCAATCATTTTGATACTGGAATTTACTCATTACAATTTGAGTAGGACCTAATTCTTTTACTTCACCAAAGTCTAACCACATCGAACGTTCACATAGAGTTTCTAATACTAAACCAGTCGTAGCTGTAATAATAAAAGATACTCCATGATCTTTTAAATCTTGAATTTTTCGAATAACTTTTTCAAAGAATGCTCTTTCTAACGATGCAAATACTTCATCCAACAAAACTACTTCAGGTTTGTTAAATAAAGCTATCGATAATGCTAGTCTAGACAACATTCCTGTTGAGTATTCTGATACTGGTCGATATACCCATTGCCCGATTTCAGTAAAATCAATAATCGCCTTAACTACATGATCAGCTTCAATTTCATCATCGTATGCTTGGTCTACTTGTTTTTTTATATTTTCAAGTCCTGTTAACTGAAAATTAATAGAATTTGTCATTGATGCTAAATATATATGGGACTTTGTTGATATAAATCCTGTAGTAGGTTCTTCTAGCCCTGCTAATATTTTTAGTAACAAGGCTTTTCCAGAACCATTCCTCCCAATCAAACCTATAGCTTCGCCTTCAGTTACGCTAAAAGTGATCCCTCGTAAAGACCAAAAATTATTTTCTGATTTTTTATTCTTATCGCTTAAAAGCGGACTTTTTTTAGTTAAATACTTTATACTTATCTTTTCCATGTCCACTACTCACCTTTTATTTTAATAATAACTATTATCATTATACCTGTAATTTTTGATTATTAAAATACTCTAGTTTTTTATCGTTAACTTATATAAAAAAGGTAGCCTCAATCAGACTACCTCAAAAAATAATTATTTAATTTCTTCTTTTCCTTCGCGTTGCATCAATAAACTAATTTCATCTTTAATATCTTTACCATTATAAAGAACATTATAGATAGCTTCAGTAATTGGCATTTCAATATTTTTTTGTTGAGCTAATTCATAGGCTGCTTTACAAGTATTGATACCTTCAATAACCATGCCCATATCTTGAATAACTTCATCAAGGGCCTTACCCTTACCTAGTTGATTACCTGCACGCCAGTTTCTTGAATGAACACTAGTACATGTAACGATTAGATCACCTACACCTGATAAACCGATAAATGTTAGTGGATCAGCACCAAAAGCAACACCTAATCTACTAATTTCAGCCAAACCACGTGTCATTAAAGCGGCTTTAGCGTCATCACCATAACCTAAACCATGCAAAGCACCTGCACCAATCGCAATAACATTCTTAAATGCTGCTCCTGTTTCAACACCTATTACATCTTTATTTGTATAAATTCTTAAATAATCATTCATAAATAAAGATTGTACCTTCTTAGCTGAATCTAAGTTTTCACAAGCTGCCGTAATTAAAGTAATATCTTTACGTGCTACTTCTTCAGCATGACTTGGTCCAGATAAGACTACTACATCTTTACGATATTCACTTGGAATTTCTTCTTCTATTACTTCAGAAATTCGTTTGTGAGAACCTAATTCAAGCCCTTTACTTGCATGAATAATTAATGGCTTTTGTCCTAGTTCTTTTAAAACTTCAACTAATTGTTGAGCAACTAGTCTTATTACTTTAGTAGGTACTACGAATAAAACTGCTGAGGCTCCATCAACGGCCTCTTTAAGATTTGTTGTAGCCTTAATTGTTTCTGAATACTTGTGTCCTGGTATGTAATGTTCATTAGTATGGTTTTCATTTAATTCTTTGGCTTGTGATTCTTTATTAGTCCACAACCATACTTCGTTTTTATTTTCATCTAAAACACCAGCCAAGATACTTCCCCAAGATCCAGCACCAAGAACTGCAATTTTTTCTGTCATCTCGCTCATCCTTACTTTTTAGAGTTCTACTCTTATATGTTATCACTAATCATTAATAGTTTCAGATAAATCTTAATATTTTAATTATTTTTCAATTTTTGCTTCATCTGAAGATTCATTCTCTAAAATAATAACTTCCCTTACATGTTTAACAATTACCTTGATGATTGCATAAAATGGTATACATAAGATAATACCTAGTAACCCAGCAATTTTTCCAGCTACCAACAACAGTAAGATAATTGTTAAAGGATGGATATCAACTGATTTTCCGATAACATTTGGATAAATCAGATTACCATCAATTTGCTGTACGATAATGCAGACTATTATTGCCATTACTGCAGTGTTAAAAGAATCAGTTAAGGATAGGATCAAAGCTGGAACTAATCCAATATAAGGACCGATATATGGAATAATATTAGTTGCTCCAGCAAATATTCCTGTTAATAAGGCATAAGGTACACCGGCAAGTCCATAACCAATAGCTGTACAAATACCAACAAAAATACATTCAATTGCTTGCCCACTAATGTATTTTGATAAAGTATTGCTCATATCTTGTAACATTGCTTCAACTTGAGCAGTACGTTTACGTGGTACAAACTTTAAAATACTAGGCATTAATTTATAGCCATCTTTTAACATATAAAATAACATAAATGGAACAGTTAAAACTGTAACTGTGATATTAGTTATTGCGGAGATAATACTTCCTAAACTGTTAGTTAATGACTTCATAAATTTAGCTATCATCTCACTACCGGATCCTTCGAAACGGTTTAAGTAAGATTGCAAATCAATATCTTTCAACCAACTACTTCGACTATCATATTTCAAAAAATGCTGGAAATTCTTCTCCAACTGAGAAACATAGGTTGGAGATTTTGTGATTAAATTTTCTACCTGCACAATAATTTTTGGTAAAAGGAAAGCAATTGACATCGCAATAATCGCAAAAACTGCTATAAAAACAATGGCGACTGCTCCAGTTCGATTAATTTTAAATTTCCCAATCTTAACCTTCATTAACAACTTCACTAATGGTAGTAGCATGTAATACAAAAATCCTGATATGATTACCGGGATAAATAAGGTTGAAAAGAATGCTGCTACTGGTTGAAAAACAAAATTTATCTTCATACAAACCCAAATTAATGTTGCAACAATCAAAATTTCTAACGACCAAAACATCAAATTCTTTTTATTCGGCATAGAAACCTCCTTAAAAACTATTGCTAAATAAGAGAGAGGCTGTGATATAACATCGCAACCTCTTTTTACTCCTTAGAATATATTACATTACAGCGGTAATTCACTGTTGACGCGACAATTCTAAATAACGGTTATACCAAATTTCAACATATTCTTTTGAAAATGGACCTTTACCATTATTTATCCAATCAACTAAAACCCTAACGTTATGTTTCAAAATCTTATCAATGTCTGCTGAATAATGCCACTTATTTCCATGATCCTCATATTCATCGACATCTAGCAAACGTTTTTCACCATTAGGAAAGACTTTGACATCTAAATCATAGTCAATATACTTCAAAGCCTCTTTATCTAATACAGCAGGTGAGGCTAAATTACAATAATATGATACTCCGTTCTCACGAATCATTGTCACAATATTAAACCAATAATGTTTATGAAAATAAACTAAAGCTGGTTCTCTTGTAATCCATCTTCTTCCGTCAGATTCTGTTACTAAAGTATGGTCATTGCAACCAATTAACGCATTCTCACTGGTTTTAAGTACCATTGTATCTCGCCACGTTCGATGTAAACTACCGTCATGCTTATAACTTTTAATAGTTATGAAATCGCCCTCTCGCGGACCAGATATATTCATCATAAGAAAATCCTCCGCTTCTTCATAAACACGAATGTAAATTACACCGATATTCATTGATATTATACCAGATATTTCTCTAAATACACAAAAAGAGCTAATTAATTTACAAAAAATGTATATTATTTAATTACTTTTTACTCAATTTAACAACAGCTTCTACTCTTGCTGTTTGTGGAAACATATCTACTGATTGAATGTACTCAACATTATATATTTTGACCAACTTCACTAAATCTCTAGCTAAAGTTGACGGATTACATGAAACATATACAAATTTATTGGGACGATACTTTAAAATAGTCTCTATCATCTTATCATCCAGTCCAGTTCTTGGAGGATCGACTACCAAAGCATCTGGCACAAAATTATTTTTAGTCCATTTGGCAAAAAGATCTTCTGCCTTCCCTACTTCGTAATGAATATTCTTTCTACCTGATAATTCTACATTTTTCTTAGCATCTTCTATTGCTTCAGGAATAATATCCATTCCTCTTACTTCTTTGGCGTCTGGTGAAACAAATAAACCAATTGTTCCTACCCCACAGTATGCATCTACCAGTGTTTCATCTTCTTTTAAATCCAATGCCTTTTTCACTTCTGTATATAATACTTCAGTTTGACTAGGATTTAATTGGAAAAATGATCGTGCAGATAGTTCAAATTTTATGTCTCCTAATTGTTCTAGTAATCTATCCGTTCCAGCTAACTTAAAGGTTTCTTCACCCCAAACCAAGGAAGAACGGCTTGGATTAATATTTTGCATGACTGATACGATTTGTGGATATGCTGCCATAATTTCATTCACAACTTGATTCAAATTAGCACAATTATTCTTAGCTGTTACAAATACTACTTGAATCTGCTCTGTCTTTAGCGTTTGTCTGATTACAACCGTTTTTAAGATTCCAGAATTTCTTCTTTCATCATAAATTGAAATATTCCATTTTTCTAATAGCTTAACTATCTTTCTCATTATTTCCATTGTTAATGGCATTTGAGTTTTAAAAGTTGGTAAATCTACTAAGATATGGCTATTAGGTTTGTATAATCCGGCAATTACCTTATTTCCCTTAACTTTTCTTACTTGAAATTGGGCTTTATTTCGATACTCATAAGGTACTTCCATCCCTAAGGTTGGACGTAATTCCATATTTTCATAATTGGTTGGTTTGAATTTTTCTAAAGATTGACGAATAACATCTGTCTTAAATTCTAACTGCTTGCTGTATGCTAAATGTTCAAGCTCTATCCCACCAACATCATAATTATCAACAGGTTCTACCCTATCAGGACTTGCTTTTCTAATTTTCTTTATTTTCGCATTTAAATACTTAGGATGAACTTTAGTTACTTCAGCCAAAATTACTTCACCAGGAAGTGCTTGAGGCACAAATGTTATCTTACGCTTAAAATATCCAATTCCTTCACCATTTATTCCTAGTCTTTTAATTGTTAAAGGAAACTTCTGTCCAACTTTTATTTTTATATCATTCTTTACCTTTTGCATGAATAATCTTAACCTCTCGAATTTTTCTCTGATTTATTATAACATGATAACAGTAAATATTAGTTGATTTAGGAAGGTTGATTGTGTGGTTAAGAAAATAACGATGATTCAAACTCAAAAGAAAGCTGGCCGTTTCAATATTTATATTAATGATAAGTATGCATTTCCAGTTAGTGAAAGTGTCCTAATTAAGTATCGTTTACATAAAGGACAAGAACTTGACGAAAATTTAATAGAAGAAATTAAATTAGCTGATGACATTTCTAAGGGCTATAATGCTGCTTTAAATTATCTATCCTATCAACTCCGTACTAGAAAAGAAGTCGAAGATAAATTACGCTCTCTTGATATTCATGAAGATTATATTCCTGAAATTATCAACAAGCTTATTGATCTGGATTTAATTAATGATAAAAATTACGCTAAAAGTTATGTTAGAACTATGATGAATACTTCTGACAAGGGACCTAAAGTTATTAAACTTAATCTCTTAAAAAAAGGAGTTGATGATAATATAGCTGAAGATGCTTTAATTCTTTACACTGACAAGTTACAAGTAGAAAAAGGTGTCACTTTAGCTGAAAAACTAGCTAATCGCTATAGTCATGATTCATATCGTAATAAACAAAATAAAATTAAACAAGCCTTACTAACAAAGGGATTTTCCTATGACATTATTGATACAATCATTCAAGAGTTAGATTTAATTTTTGATGATGATACAGAACGTGAAATTTTATTGGAAAAAGCTAATAAACTTTGGTCACGTTATGACAATTTAAATATTAAGAAGAGAAAATTTAAGATTCAACAAGCTCTTTTTAAGCAAGGATTTTCTTTTAGCGATATTACATCAGCTTTAGATGAAATAGAAGATACTAACATATAATTATGTAAAAAAATATACATCATTATATTTTGATATATGCTATATTCTTCTCTAAAGGAGGATGTGGCGTGAATTTAAATTTAGATAATATTCTTTTAGAGAACTTTAAAGAACAACCTAGCGATGATAATTTTAACAAACTATTTCAAAAATATACTCCCCTTGTTTTTAAATTAATAAATAGTTATCATTTTACTTTTTACGAACGAGACGATTTAATTCAAGAAGCTAAAATTGTTTGTTATTCTTCAGCCTTACGGTATAGGTTGCCATCTAATATTACTTTTGGATATTATTTTCAGATTAATCTTCGCAATAAATATAATTCCCTCTACCGACTAGAACATGCCTATAAGCGTAAATCCGAAAAGGAATCAACCTCCTACGAACAATTGTCTTCTAACTTAAAAGAAGTTGTCATTGGTTCTGATTATAAAAATCACGCTCCTGATAAGAATATTCTGGTGAAAGAAGCTATTCAAGCATTTCTTCACTCTTTAGATGAAAAAAATTGTCGCTTATTTAGAGATATAATTTCTGGTAAAGTTCAAAAGAAGGATATTTTACAAGACTCCAAATTACGTTATCGCTATTATAAGCTTAAAAATCAATATAAAAATAATGTATTTGATATTTTTTTCAAGTAAAAAGCATCTGCTTTATTAATCATAACTAGATTAATAAGTAGATGCTTTTTTACTATCCTAATTTTCCTACAATTTCTAATTTTTCTAATGTTGACTTACCATGTGGTGCTTTGACGATTCTATCTGAAACATCATTTCCAGCATTATTTCCATGATGAGTCCCACCTTGCCAAGCAGCAACGTTAGTAACATCATAAACAACACCATCAACTGCAATATATGCTTTGCGACCTTCCTTACCATCATAATTCTTTAACTCGTCTAGAGTAAATATTTTTTCTGTCATATTAAACGCTTCCTTCCTTTATATTTCTATGTTTATATTATCATAGATATGATTTTTAGTATTGGAAAAAGACTAAATTTTCTTTTTGTTATACTATATTTTTTCTAGTCCAATTAAATTTTTTACTATATAATAGCTTTATGTGTATTTGGAGGAAAATATGATTGAAAAAAAATATTTCTTTATTATCAATCCTATCGCTGGCAATGGTCGTGGACTAGCAGCATGGAAAAAAATAAGGAAGACATTACAAGAACAAGACATTTCTTATACTCATAAATATACTTTTCCAAACCAAGAATCTAATCAAGAAATGATTTTAAACACTGTTGATAAAAATCATATAATTGTTGTACTTGGTGGAGATGGAACAATTAATGAAATTCTAAATATTTTAATTGATTGTCATCTACAAAATCCTTTAAGCTACATTGCCTGTGGTTCTGGAAATGATTTTGCTAGAGCAATTTCACTTCCTTCTAACCCTCTTAAAGCTTGGGAATATATTCATCATCAAGCTACTATTAAAAAAATTTGTGTTGGAAAAGTTAAAATAAACGATACAGAACGCTACTTTTTAAATAATGTTGGTATTGGCTTTGATGCTAGAATTGTTTATTCAGCTAATCATTCTAAATTAAAAATGTTGTTGAATAAAATCCATTTAGGAGCTTTAGTATATGCATCCTTTTTCTTAAAAGCACTTATTATTCAAAAATTTTTTCCTACATTGTTTAAAAATGATGGAACCTCTATCCAGAAATATAAAAAAACTTTTTTATGTACGATAACTAATCACCCTTTCTTTGGCGGTGGAGTTAAATTAGTTCCTGAAGCTAGTGTTTTTAACCAAAGTATCGATGCAATTATTTTAGAGAAAAGTACTAAACTAGGCTTTTTAATTAATTTTCTTCGTACAATCTTACCATTAAAAAATCCTAGTAATAGTAAAAATTGGCATCATCAATATGGCAAAGAGTTTAAAATAACTATCAACTCCCATCAGCCTATTCATATTGACGGTGAAGCAAGCATTATCGACTTGGATACTGTTTCTTTTGATACAATTACTTTTCCATTTCTAGCTTAAAATCCCTTATATCATGGCATTTTTCCATAATATAAGGGATTTTATTATTTAGCTAAATAAACTTGATCTTTAATAAAATCAAATGGCTTATGATGTCGATTCAAGTCAACTGGTCTTTCAAGATGAGCCTCTTTCCAAAAAGCTTTCGAGTTTGTAGCACCCATTTTTTCTCCAATCACTATCAAATTTCCTTTCCATTTTTTCTGACGTAAATAATACAACATTTTGATATCTGTATCAGTACTATCTGGACACCATTCTATAATGATATTAGACACATTATTTAAATACTTTTTTACTGCTTCTAAGGCATCCAACTGCTCTACATCTGTCCAAGGATTAGGACGTTCGTTGTCTTGATGACGCCAATCTAAATTGTCAGTACAAATAATATTTTTCAAAAACTTCCCTAACACTGCATTTCCAGCCATAATCATTAACGTTTGTTCATCCGCCAAAAAAGCTTTTAAATCTTGTAACCACTCTTGCGAATATATATGCCAGATTCCATATTCTTCAATTATATATTCTCTAAAATCTAGTAAATAACTCTCTAGTTCCATAATATTTGGGAATTCTGTTAAATGTTCTAAAATCTCTGTTTCCGTAAATTCTAAATTAGGCAACGATTTAGTTGGAATATTACCTTTCTTATAACAGTTATCCGCTTCAAGTAAAGCAGTTATTTTCTTTTTAGCTATTGGTAATTTATCGAATTCCACTAAATAGTTTTCCAAATTTTGAATATATTCTTCTTCCATCACATCTAACCTCTTAGATTAATAATTTTCTAGTCTTTTTAAATAAATCATATCAAATGATATTAATTAAAAGGACACTTCACTCAACCTAATAGAGTCAACCAGTCAACAAACTTTTAGAATTAATTCTAAAAACTCTCGTGGACAACTTTACAACTCGTTTGGCAGTCATGCTTTGGTTCAAAAATCATTTGTAAGCCTCTTAAATTAGAAATTTAAGTTTAGCTTAACTGGAACTAATCCGATTCCATCTATACCGTCAGCAAAAGCGTTCGGTACTACTTTTCTTAATATCTGTTAATACAATTTAATATAAAAAGATCATTTATTTTAAACTATATGCCGTTTACTTTTCTTTAACCAATATAACCCAACTTTTGCTATAATAAAATAGAAATACGCTAGAAATGGGGTTTACTCATGATAAGAGATATAAATCACGATGTTAAAATTCTTTCTAAAAAAAGTACGCCTGCTTCAAAAAATGATATAGCTATCGTTCAAGATTTAGTTGATACTTTAACCTATCATCGTGATCATTGTGTTGGCATGGCCGCTAACATGATTGGTAAAAATAAATGTATTATTGCGTGTCAATTCGGTCCTTTAATTGTTGCTATGATTAATCCAGTAATAACTAAAAAATCTCAAAAATATTCTACTTCTGAGGGTTGTCTTTCTTTAACTGGTGAGCGTGAAACCACCCGTTTTAATAAGATTGAAGTTAGCTACTTAAACCAATCTTTTCAAAAAGTTCATGCTACTTTTGAAGGCTTTAATGCACAGATTATCCAACACGAAATAGATCACTGTAACGGTATCTTAATTTAGGGGGAGACTTACTTTGGTAAACAAACAACATATTAAAATTTTTTCTCATAATGATTTAGATGGTTTTGGTGCTCCAGTTTTACTTAAAACACTTCAACCATACTTATTTAAAAATGCTACCTTTGACCTAACTACTTGTTCAGCTGGAAATTTAGATAGAGAGTTATCTTACTGGTTTCGTCAACCTTCATTACACCAATATACCGATGTTTTCATCGCTGACATGACACCTGATAGTGACTACTCATTCCAACAACTTGAACAACATTTTCCAAATCATTGGTTAATTTTTGATCACCATGAGAGTGAAGAAAAACTTCGCCAAAAATATCGTCAAAACTGTATTACACCTACTAATACAGATATTAATCCTAGTGCAACAAGTTTAGTCTGGGATTGGGTAAGTCAAAATGTTAATTTCAGTAATATTCCTAGTAAACGTCAAAATGATTTACGTTACTTAGTAGAACTTATTCGTGCTTATGATACATGGGATTGGAAAAACGATCCTAATATGGATAGTGATACACGTTTAGCTGCTGATGAATTAAACCAATTATTCTGGTTCTATCCATTAAGTCGTTCAGAAATGTTTGTCACTGAAGTCTTTGGGACTAGTTGGGAACAATACCGTCAAAACAATAGTCTTTTGATTAATACCTTGAATGGTAGAAGACAACGTTATTTAGATAAACACCTCAAAAGTGTGCTTACCTTTGAACTTGATGGCCACAGTTTTGGAATTGTTTATGCTAGTGATTATAAGTCTGAAATTGCTCATGCTTTATTAAAGAATCATCCAGTCGATGCCGCACTAGTAATAGACAATCGCAGTATTTCCTTACGTAGTAACGGTAAGTTAGATGTTGCTTCCTTCTCTGAAAAATATTTTAATGGTGGTGGCCACTCAGATTCAGCTGGTGGCACCTTAGAATTCAATCCTGTTGAAACGGGAGAACAAGCTGTAATTGATGCTTTAAAACACCAATTTGAAATCAATAAAAAACTAGAGAAGCAAGAAAAAGAAGAAAGTAGCAGTACTTTCGCTGATAATCTTGATCCTGAAATGGCTGCTAAATTGGCTAGTCTATTTAATAATAATTAAGTAAAGAATGTGATTATTTGATAACATTAGGTCTAACAACTTGGAATGAACATCCTGCTTTGATTCACAATGAAGATCGTCCGGTTACACTTTCCGAATATTCTGCTTACTTTCCAACAGTAGAATTAGATACATTTTTCTATGGCATTCCTAGAATTTCCACTGTTGAAAATTGGCAGGCTCAAGTTCCTGAATCTTTTCAATTTGTTGTCAAAGCTAACAAAGTTCTAACTTTACATGAACAAAGTGATATTCAGCACATTAATTTAACTTTCCGTAATTTTTTGGAAAGCTTACAACCTTTAATAGACAAAAATCAATTAAAAACTGTATTGTTTCAATTTCCACCATACTTTACTTTGAATAAAAAAAGTACTAATTATTTACGGTATTTAAGGCAGAAATTATTAAACATTCCTATTTCTTTGGAATTTAGACATAAAAGTTGGTATAACGATACTGAAAAATTAGTTAATTTTTGTCGAGAATTAAGTTTTACTTTAGTTATTGCTGATGAACCATCTCGTCTAGACTCTTCGGTTCCTTTTCTCCCAGTTATAACTAATCCTAATCTAACATTTTTCAGATTACATGGGCGTAACATTGAAGGTTGGGAAAATCCCGGAAAAAATTGGCGTGCCAAACGTACATTGTATCGCTATTCTGATGATGAGTTGTTGGAACTTAAACAAGTAATTCAAAAATTACAGAGCGATACTAAAGAAATTTGTGTAATCTTTAATAATAATTCTGGTAAAGATGCTGCTCCTAATGCCTTAAAATTACAAGAATTTCTAAATATTACTTTTGATAATTTGGGACCAAAACCACCTGAACAACTTAATTTCTTTTAAAACAAATAAGAGGATGATTAACCATAAAAGATTAATCATCCTCATTTTTTATGTATAGAGGCCAACCCCACACTGATTTTCAGTGCGTTATTGACTCTCTGCATTAATTTTTCATCTATATGTGTTACTTTATCTTTTAATCTTTGCTTATCAATCGTTCGTAACTGTTCTAGTAATACTACTGAATCTTTTTCCAAACCAACCTCTTTAGCAACTAATCCTATATGTGTAGGCATTTTAGGCTTTGAGATTTTTGAAGTTATTGCAGCAATTATTACTGTAGGACTAAATTTATTACCAATATTATTTTGAATAATTAATACTGGCCTAACTCCCCCTTGTTCCGAACCAACTACAGGTGATAAATCAGCAAAAAAGATATCCCCACGTTTCACCTCAAAATCACTCATATCATCGACTCCACTCTATTCTTTTAATTCGTCTGCATGATCTGAAGAACACTCACAATTCCAAAATTCACCACAAATTTCTTGATTTAAAGCTCCCATTTCCATATAACCAGCTATCAGTTGTTCCAAGCTAGTCTGGTTTTCTTGGATGTAATTCATCAAACTATCATCATTTACAACTTCATTGCTGTCAACAGAATAAAAACTACAATATTCTACAAAATTCTTATCTTTAATAATAGCTTTTACACTTTTCTTAATCATAAAAATTACCTCGCCTTACATTATAATTAAGATATTCTTTTACCTACTACTTGTAAATTCTTGGAACTCTCTCCGTTATATTACACATAATTTCATAATGAATTGTATCGGCATAGTTAGCCACATCTTGAGCTGTAATAACTTTACCATTATTTTCTCCAATTAAAGTTACTTTTGTACCAAGATCATACTTTTTAGGTAGTCTAACCATAAATTGATCCATACAAACTCTACCGACAATTTCACAATATTGACCATCAATCAAAACTTTAAAACCTTGCATTCTTCTTAACCAACCATCAGCATAACCAATTGGCACAGTTCCAATACATTCTGATTGAGAACTAGTATAGGTAGCACCGTAACCAATGGATGAACCAGCTTCTACTTCTTTAACTGCTACTAATTCACTTTCCAAGCTTAATGCTGGTTTCAGATTCCAAGTTTCATCAATCTCGTCGCCTGATGGATTTAATCCATACATTGAAATTCCCATTCTTACTAGATTTCCTTCAAAATTTGGATGCCATAGAGCTGTAGCTGAGTTAGCTTGATGAATATATTTTGGTTTCTTTTTCAATACTCCCACTAACTCATCAAACTTTTGAGATTGCTTTTCAAAATATGCTGGGTCCTTACTATCAGCAGTTGAAAAATGTGTAAATACTCCTTCACACTTTAATTGATCAGAATGTTTTTCAATAAAATCAACAGCTTCTTTCAAATCTTCAGTATTTCTAAAGCCAATTCTTCCCATACCTGTGTCTAATGCTAGGTGGATCTTTAGGCTTTGTTTTTCTTCTTGAAGTAGCTTTTGAGCTTCAGTCAAAAATTCTAAAGTCCCTACAGCCACAGACAAATCATGTTTAGCCATACAAACTGCTTCACTCGCTGGATTTACACCTAAGATCAAAATCGGATCTTTTATTCCACTTTCTCGTAAAGCTATTCCCTCATCAATAATAGCCACACAAAAGCCGTTAGCTCCTGCTTCTTTAGCAGCTTTGGCTACAGGAATCATTCCGTGCCCATAAGCATTGGCTTTAACTACTGCAAATAAAGATTGACCATCCTTTAATTTTGAAATTTGGGTTGCTACATTATGCTTAATTGCTTCTAGGCTAATTATAGCACGCGTATTGCGATGTCTTCCAATTACCATTCCTACACTTCTTCTCTCTTACTTTTGCTTAATTAAGAATTTTTTCATCTTAGTCTGCCATGTTAATTTTTCTAATATTACTTCTGTAACTACATATTCACCAGAGTGAGAAATCGAAATCTTGGCTTGCAATTTATTATCTCCAGGGAATTTTACAATTTCTGGTCTTCCAGTTTGACTATCATTTAAAATCTCAATATCTTGAAAACCAACCTTTTTTCCAATTCCAGTTCCATATGCCTTACTAAATGCTTCTTTAGCAGAAAAACGACCGGCTAAAAATTCATACTTTCGATTTCCTTTATATTTTTCAAATATAGCTAACTCATTTACAGTTAGTATACGTTTAGCAAAACTCTCACGCTTCTCTTGCGCTTTTTGAATTTTCCTTATTTCTTGTATATCTATTCCATTTCCATAAATCATAGTTATCGTTAGCTCACCCCTCAGAATATCACACCTATTTTACCAAATCATCTAAGAAGTTGCACCAATTTATTGCAAACAAAAACTGATATATACTTTTTACCAGTATACATCAGTTCTTAAACTTAATTAAGCTTTCTTTGTTCTAATAGTAAATCTATTTTTTTTGCCACTTCTGCGCTTATTATCACGATTATTTCTATCGTGCTTATTAAATCTCTTACTACGCTTAAAGTTATCATTACCACGACGATAATTACCATTGCGACGACCTTTCTTACGACGAGGTAATGGTTTTTCTGGTGTAATCTTTACAGGAACATCAGAAGCATCCTTCTTAGTCATATTATTCAAAAAGGCTGCTACTACTTCAACAGCATCATATTGTTCCAATAGTGCTTGTGCTTGTGCTTCATAGCGTTCTGTATCTGTATCAGCTATTAAATCTTTAATATCATCTAAAGCACTTGAAACTTGTCCAATAAATGCTTCATCTTGAGTTGGTGGTTTCAATGGATCCATGCGTTTCTTAGTTAATTTCTCGATAACACGTAGGTAATCCATTTCGTTAGGTGTAACAAATGTTACGGAAGTTCCATGGTGTCCTGCACGACCAGTTCTACCAATACGGTGAACATAACTTTCCGGATCTTGTGGAATATCATAGTTGTAAACATGAGTAACTCCTGAGATATCTAAACCACGGGCTGCGACATCAGTTGCTACTAAGATATCCAAATCTCCATTTTTAAACTTACGTAATACGTTCATACGACGTTGTTGAGTCAAATCACCATGAATGCCAGCTGCATTGTAACCACGTGCTTCTAAACCTCGAGAAAGTTCATCAACACGACGCTTAGTTCTACCAAAAACGATTGTTAATTCAGGAGCTTGAACATCAATTAATCTAGTCATAATATCGAATTTTTCAAATTCTTTTGTCTTCACAAAATATTGATCAACTAAATCTGTTGTTAACTCTTTAGCTTTGATTTTTACAATTTGTGGATTAACCATAAATTTTTCGCCAATCTTCAAGATTTCTTTAGGCATAGTTGCTGAGAATAATAAAGTTTGACGTTCAGCTGGTACTGCTTGGATAATCTTTTCAATATCATCCAAGAATCCCATGTCTAGCATTTCATCAGCTTCATCTAAAATCAAATGTTTAACATGAGCCAAGTTAATTGTTCCTCTTTGAATATGATCAAGTAATCGTCCTGGTGTTCCTACTAAAATATGTGGTGTGTGTTGTTCAAGTTGCTTAATTTGACGTCTAATATCAGCTCCGCCATACACAACTTGGACCTTAGCTCTTTTTTCTTTTCCTAAATGAAAAAGTTCTTCTTGTGTTTGAATTGCTAATTCACGAGTTGGTGAGATTATTACTGCTTGAATTTGTCTCAAATCCAAATCTAATTGTTGTAATACTGGCAAACCAAAGGCTGCAGTTTTACCGGTACCTGTCTGTGCTTGTCCAATTACATCATTACCAGCTAAAACAAGTGGTATTGTTTCTGCTTGAATAGGAGTAGCTTCTTCAAAACCACTTCTCTTTACAGCCTTTAACAAACTTTTATCTAATCCTAATTCGCCAAATTTCAAAATTCTTCCTCCTAAAAACAATAGAAACCGAAATGGTCTTGCGCGTTATAACCATTCATTCGGCTTCTATTAACGTTCAGCCATTATCATGGCTTCTTTCTCATCATAAATTTACTCTAGATTGGCATTCAATGCTTAAATTAATTCACTTACAACGTCTTCCAAATGAATTCCGTGACTAGCTTTTAATAAAACAATATCATCAGACATTAATTCATTTTTTAAATCAGAAGTTAAAGTTAGTAAATCATCTTTTTGATAGTGATGAATTTGAGTTTCATCAAATTTCTCTCTTAATTTTTCAGCTAAATGTCCCATTAATTCTCCACATAGATAAACACTGTCTATTCTATCAGGATTAATAGCTTGGGCTAAATTACTGTGCATTTCAGCAGCTTTCTCACCTAATTCAAGCATATCACCTAGAACAATAATTCTCTTTCCTTCAGTTGGAACTTGTTCAAAAGCGTATAAAACTTCTTTAACTGCTGTTGGATTTGAATTATATACATCGCTCAAAATTTTTGCACCATTTTTAGCTTCTAGCCATTCTGTTCGATTGGCTGTTAAGTCAAATGATGCTAAAGCTTTTTGCATCTTATCTACTGGTATATGATAAATATTACCCACACTTAAAGCTGCTAAAGCATTGAAAACATTATATGCACCAATCATATTGATCGTGAAATCTACTTCAGGCCAAGTTGCTACTTTAAAACTTGTCTTAGTAGCATCACTAACAATATCCATTGCACGCATATCATTATTATCAAGGCTACCAAAGGTTAGTACTTCTTGACTAACTTCTTTAGCTTTTGTAGTCAATAATGGTTCGTCACCATTAATTACCAATTCTCCATCTTCTTTTAAACCATGTGTAATTTCCATCTTAGCGTCAGCAATATGATCTCTTGTTCCAAAGAATTCTATATGCGCTTCACCAATCATAGTAATTACTGCAACATCAGGTTCAGCTAATTTACTCAAAAAATCCAATTGACCATAACGATCCATACCCATTTCTACTACTAGAACTTCTGTATTAGGTTCCATACTTAAGATTGTCATAGGTACTCCAATTTCATTATTGAAATTAGCAAAAGTCTTATGAACATTGAACTGTGTAGCCAACACTGCTGCTGTCATATCTTTTGTTGTAGTTTTTCCGTTACTTCCTGTAATAGCTACTACTTTAGGATTAATTTTCATTAAATAATGCTTACCTAATTGTTGTAGAGCAACTAAAGTATCAGAAACAGGTAATACTGCAATACTATCTGGGATATTTTCAGAATGATCTTCTTGCCATAGTGTAGCAACTGCCCCACCATTGATTGCAGCTTCTACATACTTATGACCATCATTTTCAGCCACCAAAGGAATAAACAAAGCACCAGACTCGATTTTACGGCTATCGAAGCAAACACTTGTAATTGAAATATCTTCCCATTCTTCTTTAGCTTCGATATTGAGTGCTCGTGCTACTTCGGCTAATTGCATTTTCATGCTCAAACCTCTCCCTTTCAATATTATCAATTTGCAGGTATATTTAACCTCTTAATCATTATAATTATAGTAATCTACCAATTTAGAGTTCTAAATCATTGTAACATATTAACCAGAGTAATGCTTTAGATTTATCATCAATCTTTCAAAGTATTTTCAAAAATTTTCAAAACTTGTGGATTTTTCATAATATCAAAATATATTTCTTCAAATACGCCCTTGAACTCTGATCTATCTAGGACTTGCTTAAATATTTTTGCTACCATCTGTGGATCGTTTCCAAATGCACCACAACCAAAAGCACCTAATATTAAAACTTTAGTTTCATGATTTTTGAAAACACGCAAAGTTGCTAAAACTTTATTATATATATCTTCAGCAATCTTTTCTGCCGGTAAAACTTTATTATTTTCTCGCATTGAAGTTACGTCAGGTGCTGCCACAGATACAACATCAGCAAACTTTCCTTTCAAGATTTGATCTTCTTTTTCATCGCGAATAAATTTAATATCACTAGCATAAATTAAATATGGACTAAATAAAAAATCATTGGGGTTTTGAATATTATGATAATAATATGTCCTGCGGTACTTCTTTAACTCTGGGTATAGAAAACTATTTCGACAAATTGTTTGTTCTTGCGCATTTACACCATATTGAAAATTTCCGCCAATTGTAACCGGACTTGCAAAACTCATTACTCCTAGTTTCTTATCTTCAGGAACCTTAAAAATTCTATAAAGTAAATTTTCATCCTTTACCACTATCTTAGTTTCATATTGATTTAATGTTTCCGTTTCTATAGGTAATTCTGTAATTAATTCCGAAGATTGTGGTAGTTGTCGCATTTCTACTTGATATATATTCATCGTTTTATGCGCTAATAATTGTAATCTCTCTTTATTCATCATTTCACCCCTCTATTTTTTAATCTAATTTTAATTTTATCATATAAAAAATAAAACTCAAATTTCTTATCTTAGTAGCAAAAAAACAGCATTAACAAGATTATTCATCAAGTTAATGCTACCTTTTAATATTCATTTAAATTAATTATTCGCCTGTTTGCAAAATCCATAAGAAGATTAAAAATACGAAGAATAATACATACATCAAAGGTGGAACTTCTTTACCACGTTTTGCAGTAATCATTGTGATTGGGTAGAAGATAACACCTAATGCAATACCGTCAGCGATACTATATGTCAATGGCATAGTTGCAAGGATAACGAATGATGGAATAGCAATTTCCAACTTATCCCAGCTAATACGTGCCATGTTACCTGCCATTAAAACACCTACCATAATCAAAGCTGGTGCTGTAACGTATGATGTAACTACTGTTAACAATGGTGAGAAGAACATACCTAAGATGAACAATACACCAGTTGTAACAGCCGTTAAACCTGTACGTCCCCCTACCGCAATACCAGCAGATGATTCAACATAAGCACCAATTGGAGATGTACCTAAAACAGAACCCACTAACATAGCACTGGAGTCAGATAGTAAAGCCTTACCTACACGAGGCATCTTGTTATCTTTCATAAAACCGGCTTGTTGTGCTAAACCAACTAATGTACCAGCTGTATCAAAGAATGTTACCAATAAGAAAGTAATTACAACTACGACTAATTGCATTGTATTAATATCTGTAACATGCTTGATTGCTTGACCAAATGTTGGTGCTAAACTTGGAGCAGATGAGATGAATTGATGTGGTGCTGGAATTAAACCTGTTACCATACCAATGATTGCAGCTACAAGCATAGCGATAAAGATTGCACCTGGAACGTTTAATAACATTAATACTGCCATTAAAACAAAACCAATAATTGATAACCATGTTTGACCTTGGAATGTTCCTAAACCAACTAATGTAGATTTGTTAGCAACGATAATTCCTGCACTCTTCATACCGATAAAAGCAATGAATAAACCAATACCAGCAGAGATAGCATATTTCAAGTCTTGCGGAATAGAGTCAATGATCATTTCACGTAACTTAAATACTGTAATTAATAAGAAAATAATGGCTGCAACGAATACGCCAGCTAATGCTGTTTGCCATGGAATACCCATACCAATAACAACTGAATAAGCGAAGAATGCATTAACACCCAATCCTGGAGCTGTTGCAATAGGATACTTAGCATAGAGCCCCATCATTAAACATCCAAAGGCACTAGCTAATGCCGTAGCTGTAAATACGGCCCCCTTATCCATATGAGCAGCACCTAAAACTGTTGGGTTAACAAATAAAATATAGGCCATTGAAATAAATGTAGTAAAGCCGGCTAAAATTTCACGTTTGATAGTAGAACCGTGCTTATCAATGCCAAAGTATGAAATAACTTTATCTTTCAAAATAATTCTCCTCTTTCGGTTTTAATAAGAAATAAGTACATTCGACTTAACTTACAATGTAAATATACACTAAAAACCGAATATTGTAAATAGTATTTAGCAAAACATTCTAAAAAAATAATGGAAACTCTTTTTTCATTGAGTTTCCATTATTTTTTATAATTAATTCGATGCCATGATCGGTGTCTCAGGTGAGAGATTCCAATTAATATCCTCTGTAAAACTAGTTCTAGGGGTTAAAGGATTGTGATACCCCCTAAAATTTACTTTAGCATTTAATGGTAAATCCACTAGACCATGCTTAGATATACTTGCAACTTCTATCGGTGTAGCTGATAAGTTCTTACCTAAAATATTCAATTGTCCATTTATTTTAGTAATACTATTATCATCATTTTCCTTAATGCTAGATGTAACTTTCCATGTACTTTTACTTGTATCTGGAATGGACAAAGAAAGCTTATCACTATCCTTTGTCAGTGATTCAAAACTTCCACCATTATATATATTCTTTACTGAGATAGTACCAAAATCTATTTTATCAGGTACTTTTAAAGTTGGAACTTGAATTTGAACTAAGATAGGATTGGTTAATGTACTTAGTTTCCCATTTACATATACTTTCATCATTAAATATATCTTCTTGCCTGCGAGCGCCTGCTTCTCTAAATATTGTGTAAAGTCATCTTTAGCAGATAATGTCATCCAATCTGTTCCTAAAGTTCCATCAGCTTTCCGATCTTTATTATTCGTAAATTCTGTAGAAACTTTCTTTAAGTCATTAATATTGTCACTCGTTGAATAGAACCAACTATAAGTCAATGTGTGGCCTGTTCCTAAATCACCGGTAACTTTATCAACAAATGATGACTCTAAATAATCTTTTGTATTAATTGAAGCATTATCCAAAGCTTCAGCTGATAATGATATTGCCTTTAATCCCCCATAAGACAATGGAATTTTCAAATTATCTGAAGGAATTTCATAAGTCAACACTGTATCTAAACCATATTTATTTGTATCAGAAGAAGCTAATCCATCAACTATACCGTCTAACTTAGTGACATCAGTTGTTATTTCATAAGTTGTCCTAATTTCATTATTAACAACATTTTGCCCGAAAAAGTGACTTTCGCCAGCATTATTTAAGATTGAATTGTCAAACTTTCCAACATTACTATCTTGAAGTTTAGGTGCATTCATGGTTAATGTAGTATTTCTTCCGACATAAAATATTCCGTCTTTTAAAGATTGATTAAAGTTAGTAACATTATTCCAGCCTAAAACAGGTGTACTCATAACAAATGGATATGTGCCATCATCTGCCACACCATTAGTTTTCCAAAAACCATATGATCCGTCATCATCATAAATACAAATCTGAATTTTATCAGCTGTAATATTACCTACTGTAACATCCAACATCCATAATGATGTCCTACTATAATCTTTGATTTTAGTCCTTGTCACATTAGAAATCGTTTGTCCTGAAATATTATTTCCATTTTGCATCACTAAATAATATTTAGTATTATCACTTTTATTCCAATCTCGATAAGCTATTAAAGGTATCTTAATATGGATATTACCAGAATCCTTATATTCTTCCATATAGTAGCCTTCATCTTTATTAATTATAAAACCATATATATTTCTCGTTAAAATTCCATCTAACCTTCTACCTTGTGTCCAAGTTGCAAATGAAGTTGTCGGCCAAGTTACCGCTGCTTTAACAGTATTGGTATTCATTATAGTAAATAGCAATATTAATGCCATACCTGAAATAAATAATAGTAATTTTCTCTTAGTATTCATTTGTATCACACTAACTTTTTAATTTTTTTCTCTGCCACATAATAACTGCAACTAGGCTTGCAATAATCAAAATTAAAATTATTACTACTATCCACAGCAGCATTGATATACCTAACCATCCTGTTTGCTTAGTCAATGGTGTTCCTTGTTTTGATGTAATTACAAAATCTTTTACCAGATGCCATTTTCTTTTACCTGATTGTAGGTGCATATCTATTGTATACTTACCTGCTCCAAGTTGGTTACTACTATCGGAGGCTAAAAAGTTAAAACTAGAATTAGGAGCTACTTGATAATTATTTACACTCTTGTGAACCAATGTTTTAGTATGATTCTTCTTAGTTATCTTTGAATCTATTGATAACTTACCAAACATTACTGGTTTCACATTATGTAATTTAGCAGTAATTTCAGGTCCATTCTTCACCGTTACTTTATCTAGTTCCATTTTAGCAATTCGTTTGACTTTAGCTTGTTCAGTTAAAATAATTGGTAATGTCATAGAAAAATGATTTCTTGTATTCATACCACTTTTTTCATCAACATAAACATTCGTCAATCGTTCTACATAAATTCCCCCAGCAATCGTCCCTGGAAATTTTTGCTTTGGCATTTTTAAATTTACTGTAACTTCAGAACTTGAACCAGCTTTTACTGTGACTTTTTGTTTCAACTCTGTTTTAGAAATGAAGTCTGTAAGTTGATACTTTGCTGTCGTATCTTTTTTATTTTTGAAATTAGTATAATTGATTGTACCATTGTCATTTGTAGTTGCATTTCCAACTTTAATCAGATACTCTATATCTTGATTTTTGTTCAAATTAGAAATCTTTACTTTTACAGGTACCGTTGTTGATTTTTTTTACATTTAAATCAAAATATCCTACATCATCCTCTTTTTGTTCATGGGGATATATAGGACTTATTGTAAATTCAGCTGCATTATTAGATATATTATCAGCATTTACATGCGGTAACTGTAAAAAACAAATACATAGTACAATGCTTAGACATAGCTTTACTATCGAATTTGTTTTCAACTTTATCATACCTAACTTAATTAATATTATTCACTTTCTGTTGATGAATCTGTTGTTGCAGCAGCTAAATTCCATGTTAGGTTAGCTGTGTAACTACCTGGGACAATTGCATCATGTCCGTTGAATGTCACAGATGCACTACCAATTGTTGAAGTTGCTGTACCTTTTTTAGCACCTGTTGAAGTTGCTACTTGATTGGAAGTACTATTTGGTAAAGCTAAACTTGTTGTTGAATTAGTCCATGTCCAACCTTCCGCAGCTCCATCAAAAAATTTAAATGCAGCTGGCATAAAGGAAATAGTACCATTAATTTTACTATTGCCATTTGTAAAAGCAGTTGTATTTGTAACTGCTAAGTTCCAACCTACACTGCTTAAACGTGTATCATTAACTACAACAGTATTGTTACCGGATAGGTCTGAATGAGTAGTACCACCACTAAAAATGGTATTTGTTTTAACAGTTCCAAATGGGAAACTAGGTACAGCATCTAAAGATAATTTAGCTGTTATATCTGAACTCTCATCTTGAATATTAAGGGTTGCAGTACTTTGTTGATTGTTAGTATCTGCAGTAGTATCTGCCTTCACTGCTGGTACACTCAAAACTAAAACTCCGCCGAGAGCTAATGTTAATAAATTTAATTTTGAAAATAACTTCATTATACTAACTACCTCCTAAAAAATTATATTTTTTACAACCATATTATAACACTTTCAAATAAAATAACATCAGATATTTTGAGAAAAATGTTTTTTATTATCTATACATATCGATTTTAAAATATCATGCTATCATTGATATGGTGGACTTTATTTGAAATTTATTTATTTTGATGGAGATTATTTTTATTTATTAACAAATTCATTTATTTTAATCGATTATAAGTTTATTATTTATAATAACATTACTTAGCCTTATACTTATAGAAAGGAGGATTTTTTATGTCAACCTCTATTGGAGTTAGAAAATTAGTTGAATTTATCCTGAAAAAAGGAAATTTAACATCTAATACTAATTCACAAAATACTGCTTTAGATGGGATCAGCATTCATCAACGATTACAGAAAAAATTCTCTAATGATACAAAATCGGAAATTGCTTTGAAAAAAGAATTAGACATTGATGGTGAAACTTGGATTATTCATGGAAGAGCTGATGGAATTAAATATATCGATGACCGACCACAACAAGTTATCGAAATAAAAACTTCTAGTCCTGAATTTTCAGAATTAGCTCCTAATACTCTCGAACTTTATTGGGCTCAAGCTAAAATTTACGCTCATATAATTATGGAACAAGAGCAACTGCCAGAATTATCTCTTAAATTGATTTATGTACAAACTACTGATAATACAATTTCTGAAGAAACTCAGGTTATTAGTCAAACTGATGCTCAAAATTTCTTTGACAACATTATTGCGGAATTTACAAATTGGATAAAACTTCAGCATCAACTCCAAAAAGAACGCGATCATTCTATTAACAAATTAGATTTTCCATTTTCATCTTATAGGAAAAAACAACATGAATTTGCTGCTGCAGTTTATAAAACAATAGCTTTAAATAAAAAATTATTAGTTGAAGCCCCTACTGGAACCGGGAAAACTATTTCAACTATTTTTCCTGCAGTCAAGGCTTTAGGTACTAAAAAATGTCAAAAAATATTCTACTTAACTGCTAAACAAAGTACTCGCAAAGTAGCTGAAGAAACTTTACAGTTATTGGTAAAACATGGACTTTCTATTACTGCAATTACCCTAACTTCTAAAGAGCAAATTACATTTCCTGAAGAATTAGATTTGGCAGACGATGAAAATCCTTATTACTTGGGTTATTATGATCGCCTACGACCAGCTTTGATAGATATTTTAACCAATGAAAAAGTGATTACCCGGAAAATTGTGGAAAATTATGCTAAGAAACATATACTTGATCCTTTTGAATTTTCTCTAGATATTAGTAATTCTTGTGATGTAGTAATATGCGATTATAACTACCTTTTTGATCCTTTAGTTAAGTTACAACGATTCTTTACAGAAAGAAACTATGATTATACTTTTTTGTTAGATGAAGCTCATAATCTAGTTAGTCGTTCTCGAGATATGTATACTAAAGAAATTTCTTCACAACAAATCAAGGATTTATTAGACAAACTCCAAACGCTGCCACATCCATCCCAAAAGATTGTGGATAAGCTAAATACTCTTTTAAATGATTTTGATTTGATTAAGGAACCCTTAGTTAATTATCAACAAGCTGACGTAATAATTGAGGAAAAACTTGCCTCACTGACAAAAAAATTAATGTATTTTTGTGATTTTACTACTGATTGGCTGGCAGAAAACTCACATTTTTCTCTTAAAGATGACTTACTGGAATTTTTCTTCGCCGCTTATACCTTTGTTAAGATTAGTGATTATTACAATAATAGCTTTAGAACACATTTATTTATTACTGAAAATTCTGAGTTACTAATTAGGGTGTTTTGCTTAGATTCTAGTGAATTGATTGCTAATAGTCTTAACTTGGGAGGTAGTGCTGTTCTTTTTTCAGCGACTTTGTCACCATTAAATTACTACCAAGAAATGTTTGGATTAATTGATAACAGTTTGTTATACCAGCTATCCTCACCTTTCGATGAAAGTAATCTTAACTTGTTAATAACATCTTATATTCCTGTTACTTATCAACAAAGGCAGCAAAGTCTTGGAAAAATTATTGATACTATTCACACTATGATTGCTACTAAGCAAGGGAATTATCTGATTTTCTTACCATCTTATACTTTTTTAAAGCAGGTAGTTGTGGCATTTAATCAAGCTTATCCACATATTGACACTGTAATTCAAGAAAACGATATGATTAGAGAACAACAGGAAGATTTTTTGAATTATTTCGTTGAAAATCCAACTAAAATTTTAGTCGGTTTTGCTGTATTAGGTGGTAGTTTTTCAGAAGGAATTGATTTAAAAGGTAATCGTCTAAGCGGTGTAGCAATAGTTAGTGTGGGACTTCCAAAATTAAGTAAAGAAACTAATGAACTCCAAAGTTACTTCAATAATAAACAAAAAGATGGATTTCAATATGCTTATCAACTTCCTGGACTTAATAATATTTTCCAGGCTGCTGGTCGTGTTATCCGAAGTTCTACTGATGTAGGTGTGGTCCTTTTAATAGACAATCGTTTTGCTACTTCTAGATATGCGAAATTTTTCCCACCACATTGGAAATATGCACAGATTATTCACAATCAATATGAACTTGAACAAAACTTATCTACATTTTGGAATAAAAATAAAGACAGCTAAAACTCAAAATTTTAGCTGTCTTTATTAGAATCTAAATGATTTATGAAAATAAAATCCCTGTAACCATCGTGATGAACGTTTAATATTAAAATATGCATAAATACATAGCAATCCTGCACCGATAGTATCAGCAATTAGATCTCCCATAGTATCCATCAATGCTACTCGACCTACAAAAGCTTTTCCTGCACTGCTAGCATAACGCTGTAAGTTCATTCCAAATAAACCATCGCAAGTAAACTCATAAAATTCCCAACACACTCCACAAAAAATTGCAAACGATAATGCATAAAGTACTAAGAATCCAGCTGGCATATGTTCTCTTAAGTGCTTAGGAACAATCATGCCATATAGTGAAAATCCAAAACTAGCCAATAAAGCTCCACTTATTAAATGAAGTCCCTTATCCCAATAAGGTACGCTATAAAAATGTAACAATGTACCTAGATAAACTGAACCATATATAAATAATAAATAAAACGCATTTAGAAATTTAGGCAAGTTAAATCTAAAAAGGCTTGAGGCAATCACAGGAGCCAAAGCTAGTAAAATCCCTGCAATTGTTTCTGCTATGTATAACATACTTTTATGTTCAATAAAACTTGAAACTAATGATACCAGCATTGAAATTTCAATAAATATTAGCATAATTATGTCAAATGACCAATTAAATTTTTTCATATTATAATTCACCTCACAAAAAAACTGTTACCCACCTCAATTATGAGGCAAGTAACAGATTTTGACAAGTTATCCACAATCTTAGTTTGTGAAACCGTATTTCTTGTTGAAACGATCCACACGTCCGTCTGCTTGTGTAAACTTTTGACGACCTGTGTAGAATGGGTGTGAATCACTAGAGATTTCAACACGGATCAATGGATATGTGTTGCCATCTTCCCATTCGATTGTTTCTTCAGATGTCTTTGTAGAACCTGATAAGAATTTGTAACCTGTTGCAGAGTCCATGAAAACAACTTCATGGTAATCTGGATGAATTCCTTGTTTCATTTCATTTCGCTCCTTTGCCCTGAGTCATTTGCTGAGTCAGAGTTATTTCTGTGTATTACAACAAGAAACATAATAACATGTTTCAAAACATTCTGCAATAAATTTTTTATTTCATCATTTTTTCAATTTTACCACAAAATTCAGCATTATCTTGCGAATTACGTAAAAGTTGTAGCACCTGTTCAGTGTCAGAAACTAAATCATTACTCAAGTTTTTACGCAATTTCCATAATGCATCCAATTTCTCTTGTGATAATAATAATTCTTCTTTTCTTGTTCCTGAACGCTTTATATCGACAGCAGGAAAGACTCTTCTTTCTGCCAATTCACGTGATAAGTGAAGTTCTTGGTTACCAGTTCCCTTAAATTCTTCATAGATAACATCATCCATACGAGAACCAGTATCTACTAATGCAGTCGCCAAGATCGTCAAGCTTCCGCCCTCTTCAATATTCCGTGCTGCACCAAAGAATTTCTTTGGTTTATATAAGGCTGCCGGATCAATACCACCAGATAATGTTCGTCCACTTGGTGGAACAACTAAATTATAAGCTCTAGCTAAACGAGTTAAAGAATCTAACAAAATAATTACATCTTGTTTATCTTCAACTAATCTCATCGCTCTTTCTAGTAACAATTCAGCTACTCGTACGTGATTTTCAGGACGTTGGTCAAAAGTTGAGTAAACAACTTCACCGTTAACTGTTCTTTCTAAATCTGTAACTTCTTCTGGACGTTCATCAATTAGTAATAATAACAATTTCGCATCTGGGTAATTTGCAGAAATTCCTTTGGCAATTGCTTTTAACAAACTAGTCTTTCCAGCTTTAGGTGGCGCAACAATTAAACCACGTTGACCAAATCCAATTGGTGCAAATAAATCTATCACACGTGTAGATAATTGTCCCTTAATTGTTTCCAATTCTATCTGTTTATCTGGATAAATTGGCGTTAAAGCTGGAAAATGATCGCGTTTCTTGGCTTCTTCAGGATCCTTATTATTTACAGAATCAACGTGTAAAATTCCATAAAATTTTTCGCCTTGTCGAGGTGGGCGAGCTGTCCCTGCAACTTCATCACCATTTCTTAAACCAAATCGTCTAATCTGTGATGCTGAAATATAGATATCCTCTTGTGATGGTCCATAATTAATAGGTCTCAAGAATCCATAACCATCTTGATTAGGAACTATTTCTAAAATTCCTTTCATATAGAAACCATTTTTATTTGCTTGTGCTCGAATTACCGCTAAAGATAATTCTTTTTTATTCATTTTGCTATAGTAAGGAATTTTATAAATTCTTGCGTAATTATAAATTTCCTTTAGCGTCATGTTTTCCAATTCAGCAATTGTTAATTCTTTGATATCTTTATTTTCAGATGTCGCCATTACATTTCCCCTATTCTCGGTTATCTGTAATAATTTCTACTTTTACAGACAGACCTTTTAATTTATCTACTATTCTGTCATAACCACGTAAAATATTATCAGCCTTTGTGATCACAGTTGTTCCTTCTGCCATTAATGCTAAACCTAGTAATGATACTCCAGCTCTAATTTCGCTAGCTTCAACTGTTGTTCCTAGTAAGTCTTTAGATCTCTTAACAGTAATAATTCCATCTTTACTAGAAATCTTTGCACCCATTTTACGCATTTCAGGAATATGTTTAACTCGTTCAGGATATAATGTATCAATAATTCTAGAACTACCTTGTGCTTTTAATAATAGTGGAGTTAGTGGTTGTTGCAAATCTGTTGCAAAACCTGGGAAAGGAGCTGTTTTAACTGTGACAGGGACTAATAAATCGCCACCAGGAACATAGATGCTATCTTCATGAATTTCTAAACGTACACCCATTTCTTGTAACTTGGCGATGAATGGATCTAAATGTTCTGTAATAACATTTTTTACTAAAACACCGTTACCGTTTGCTGCTGCAAATGCTAAGTATGTACCTGCTTCAATTCTATCAGGAATAATTGTATGAGTATTTGTAGCTCTTAATTCATCTACACCCTCAATTCTAATAACATCTGTACCAGCTCCACGAATTCGAGCTCCCATATTATTTAAAAATGTAGCTAAGTCAACAATTTCAGGTTCTTTAGCTGCATTTTCAATAATTGTAGTTCCTTTAGCTTTAACTGCTGCTAATAAGACGTTAACTGTAGCCCCTACTGAAACTAAGTCAAAGAAGATTCTTGCACCCTTCAAACCTTCAGGACCAGTCTTGATATATACTTTATCTTTTTCTTCTACAACTTTTGCACCTAAAGCTTCGAAGCCTTTAATATGTTGATCAATAGGACGTGGACCAATATTATCGCCACCAGGAAAATCAACAATTGCTTCACCAAATCTACCTAACAAAGCTCCCATGAAATAATAAGAAGCTCGCAAACTTCTAATAGCTTTACCAGGAAGTGGAGCTTTCTTGATTTCAGTAGGATCTATCATCAATTCCCCATGTCCAAAATGGGAAGAAACATTCATAGACTTTAAAATAATCATCAAATTATGTACATCTAAAATATCCGGTACACTATCAAATCTTACAACTGTGTCCGCCAAAATAGCTGCTGGAATCAGTGCCACTGTACTGTTTTTAGCACCTCCAACAGTTACTTCTCCAGATAAGGTCTGCTTACCTTTAACAATCATTTTTTTCATTTATTTATCTATCCTCTATCTAAATTAATATCATTAAATGGTGCATCCTTAATCACTATAAAGCTTCATGATGCACAGAGCGTACTCTTCTCTTTATCTTACAAGATTAACGCTCTGTTTTCAACGATAATACGGCGTTTTCATTAATATTTAACAATAACTAATATTACTGGAATAATTATTACATATATAACAATATATTAAAAAAACTACTTCCAAATCATCAACAGATTCGAAAGTAGTCTCTATCTATTTTTAATCCAGCTTTTGTCCATTAATGACTGCCATAATTTCACGATACTCATCGTTAGTAGGTTCAGCTTCCATTGTCTTCAAGGCATGGATTCTTTCAACTGAGCGATGACTTTCCAAAGAAAAATCAGCATCTGTTAAATGATTTTTTTCTTGATATTCAATGATTGATTTTGCAAATGGACTTAACTCTCTAGCTACCATTTTCCCTACCTCCAATTCTATACAATTTAATCATAGCACAATTTACAGAATTGGATAATAAAAAACAATATATCCATAATCAAATACAGATACATTGCCTTTAAATCAATATTACTTACCAGCACTAGCATTAATAAATGCTTGGAATAGACCTTCTGGACGTTGTGGACGTGATAAGAATTCTGGATGGTATTGTGCAGCAACAAAGAATTTGTTTTCTGGAATTTCAACAACTTCAACTAAACGGTTGTCTGGAGAAGTACCAGAGAATACTAAACCTTTAGCTGCCAATTCATCGCGATACTTGTTGTTAAATTCATAACGGTGACGGTGACGTTCTTGAATTACATCTTGGTTACCGTATGCAGCAGAAGCAACAGAACCAGCCTTCAACTTGCATGGGTATAGACCTAAACGTTGTGTTCCACCCATATTTTCAACATCTTCTTGATCAGCCATCAAGTCGATAATCTTATTAGCAGCCTTTGGATTTACTTCACCAGTTGTTGCATCTTCAATACCAGCAACATCACGAGCAAATTCAATACATGCCATTTGCATACCTAAGCAAATACCTAAGTAAGGTACATCATTTTCACGAGCATAGCGAATTGCTTGAATCATACCTTCAAGACCTCTATCGCCAAAGCCACCAGGAACAATGACACCATCATAACCTTTCAATTCATCAGCAACATTTTCAGCAGTTAACTTTTCAGAATCGAAGTAATCAATCTTAACGTTAGCACCAATTGTGTATCCAGCATGTTTCAACGCTTCGTTAACAGAAATGTAAGCATCTGGTAATTGAACATACTTACCAACCAAAGCAATCTTAACTTCACCTGAAAGATTCTTAACTTTATCACGTAAAGCAGCCCATTCAGTCATATCTGCAGCTGGTGTATCTAAGTGTAATTTCTTACATACAATTTCATCCATGTTTTGAGCTTGTAGATTCAATGGAATTGAGTAGAGTGTATCTACGTCCATAGATTCAATTACTGCTTCTGGTTCAACGTCACAGAAGTTAGCAATCTTATTACGCATGCTTTGAGAAATTGGCTTTTCAGTACGTACAACTAAAATATTTGGTTGAATTCCTAAACCACGTAATTCCTTAACACTATGTTGTGTTGGCTTAGTCTTCATTTCTCCAGCAGCATGTAAGTAAGGTACAAGTGTTGTGTGGATGTAAACTACATTTTCACTACCTACTTCAGACTTCATTTGACGTAAAGCTTCCAAGAATGGTAATGATTCAATATCACCAACAGTACCACCAACTTCTGTAATTACTACATCAGCATCTGTGATTGTACCTGCACGCATGATTTTTTCTTTAATCATGTTAGTGATATGTGGAATAACTTGAACAGTTGCTCCTAAGTAATCGCCACGACGTTCTTTCTTCAACACTTCAGAATAAATCTTACCTGTTGTTACGTTAGAATACTTGTTTAAGTTAATATCAATAAAACGTTCATAGTGACCAAGGTCTAAATCCGTTTCTGTACCGTCATCTGTCACGAAAACTTCTCCATGTTGATATGGACTCATTGTCCCTGGATCTACGTTGATATAAGGGTCAAACTTTTGAATTGTAACTTTCAAGCCACGATTCTTCAACAAACGTCCGAGTGATGCAGCTACGATTCCTTTACCTAATGAGGAAACAACACCACCAGTAACAAAAATATACTTGGTCATTATAACTCTCCTTGTGTTAAATTAATTATTTAAGGACTATCACAAAAACAAGAAACTCCCTATTCGCTTATCTTTGAATAGGGAGCCTTATTATCCGTTCTTTACTTCATAACTCATATGAAGTGCCCGTATTGTATTCTACATACTCTTTAGGCACACGTCAAGAATTAAATCTTAATCTTGATTTTCTTCATCAAGATCTGCGTCAGAAAATTCTGTTAATTGACCTTCAATTCCGTCAGCTAATTCATCTTCTGGATCATCGCCATCATCAATATCATCTAAATCTTTAGTATATTGTTTTAATTCATGACTACCTTCATCGTCGTCATCATCTTCATCATCATAATCATTGTCAAGATCTTCATCTTCTGGATCATCGTCATCATAGTCGATAACATCATCATCATCAGAAACATCGGCCAAGAAGGCGTTAACTTTCTTACGTTTCTTACGTGGACGTTCCTCGTCTTCTTCGTCTTCGCCATGAACGAGTGCTTCGTCAATGGAATCATATGGATACCATGAACGTAACCCCCAAACATTGTCCCCTAATGAAATGAAGCTACCATCAATATTCAAATCTGTATAGAATTGTGCTAGACGGTCACGGATCTCTTCATCAGACTTACCAAGATAGACTTGGATTTCGTTAGTTAAATCAACAAATGCCATTGTTTCACCACGTTGATGTAAAATCTCATGGGCTACTTCAATCATAGACAATTCATCTTTATTTGCATCTTTGAATTTTTCAAGCTCCAAACTGGTACACGTCCTTTCAAACAGTTTACTCTTCATACTACAATATTAAGCAGTAAATTGCAATCTAATTTTGTATTCCCCAACAATTTTTTCTTGGGAATATAGTAAATAATCTACTTCTACTTTAGCAGAAATTGGCATATCTTTCTTGGAAATATTGATTTTATTGGTCAAAGTTTCAATTGGGATTACCCCATATGGTGTTTTATATGTGGTTGATACTCTCTTTTGACTAGCGAAATATAATAGCATCTTCATCTCGCCTTGTTGACGATTTAATTGAACTTCACCATCATCAGTGATCTTAAAGGTTACTGTTGCATCCTCATGTTGATCATGCTTTTCTTGATAGCGCAAATAAGTATTTGATCCCATTTTTACATATTGTCCATTAAAAGTCTCAGTATACTTGGATACTTCACCATCTTGTTTACGAATTGTTTCCACTTTTACAACAATAGGTGTTCCATTCTTTAATTCCATATGATCCTTCCTTCAAAGTTAATTTATATATTTTGTGATTACATTCAAAAAAGACAACTAACACCTCCAAAATAGAAGTTAAATTGCCCTTTATTTTCTATCTTAAACTAATAAATAGTCCAATAATTTAAACAAAATTTCTTTATTTTCCTTAGGTACTCCATGTTTTATTATATCTTCTGGAGTTTGATGTAATGCATTATTTTGTAGTGCATAATTACCGTCATTCAAAGCTACTTCTCGCACAGAATCTTCATCTTGTTCAAAATGAAATTGCAGACCGACTACATTATCTCCCAATATAAAGCCTTGATTTTTAACTAAATCGCTACTAAATAACAATTTAGCTTCTTGTGGTACCTCAAACATTTCCTCATGCCAATGAAATGCAGTAAAGCTGTCAGGTAGTTCTAATTTAATATCACATTGGCGATAAACTTTTGCCCAACCAACTTCCTTGTATGGTGATTTAGTTACTTTATACCCTAAAGTTTTAGCAATTTGTTGTGCCCCATAACAGAATCCAATAATTGGCTTCTTTCTAGCTAACAGTTCTGCAATTATTTTTCTTTCTTGCACAATCCAATCTAAATCATCATTAGGACTCATAGGTCCACCTAAAATTATTAAAAAGTCAATCTCGTTTGCTTGTGGTAAAATCCCAAATTGATAAGGATGATAAACATATAACTCATGCTTATGCAAATGAGCATAATCTCTAATCATGCCTAAACCTTCATTGGGTGTATGCTGCAAAACAGTAATCTTCATGTTTTTCCTTTCTATCAACGGCAAGGTTGGGAGTAGGTTTCGCCTGCAAATACCTATATTTACAAATATATTATAGCTTAGATATTATTTTTTTCAATTTAAATGGCATTAATCTGATTTAAATTAGTATTTTATGCTAGTATTAATATTGAAATCCATTACATTATATTTGGAACCTAGGAGGCGAATTTTTGATTTCCGATTACAAACATCAAATGTTACCTATGGAGAAAGTTCTTCGTGACCCAATCCATAATTACATTTACATTCAACACCAAGTTATTTTAGATTTAATTAATACTAGAGAATTTCAACGTTTACGTCGTATTCGACAATTAGGAGTCGCAAATTATGTATTTCATGGTGCTGAACATTCTCGTTTTACCCATTCTGTCGGTGTCTATGAGATTACTCGCAAAATTTGCGATTTATTTCAACGTAACTACCCTTCAAAAGAAAAAGGAGACGGTCTTTGGAATGATGATGAAAGATTAGTCGCCTTATGTGCAGCACTTTTACATGATGTTGGTCATGGTGCTTATTCACATACTTTTGAACATATTTTTCATACCAATCATGAAAAAATGACGACTGAAATTATTACTTCATCTCACTCTGAAGTTAATGCTGTTTTACGCAAAGTGGCTCCCGATTTTCCAGAAAAAGTTGCGAGCGTTATTGAAAAAAGCTACCCTAATCCTCAAGTTGTTCAAATGATTTCTAGTCAAATTGATGCTGATCGAATGGACTACCTTTTAAGAGATTCTTATTTCACTGGTACAAATTACGGAACTTTTGATCTAACTAGAATTTTAAGAGTTATGAAACCATACCCTGATGGAATTAGCTTTGATATGAGTGGTATGCACGCTGTTGAAGATTATATCGTTAGTCGTTTTCAAATGTATCAACAAGTGTATTTCCACCCTGTATCACGCTCAATTGAAGTTATTCTGAGTCACTTATTAAAACGTGCCAAATATCTTTATAAAAATGGTAAAACAAATTGTCTCGGTCCAACTAATCTACTCTTTCCGTTTTTCGAAGATAATTTTAGTTTATCAGACTACTTGAAACTTGATGATGGTGTTTTAAATTCTTACTTCTCTCTTTGGCAAGATAGCGATGATAAAATTTTGAGTGATCTGGCAGACCGATTCTTAAATCGCAAACCTTTCAAATCTGTAAGAGTAAGCGAAGATACTCGTTACTTACTCCCTACTCTTCGAAAATTAGTAGCTGACGCCGGATTTGATAGTGAATATTATACGGCTACCAATGATAGTTTTGACTTGCCTTACGACACTTATTCACCATCACAAAATAAGCATCGCACTCAAATAGAGCTTATGCAAAAAGATGGCTTATTAGTCGAATTATCTCAAGTAAGTAATTTAGTAGCCGCTATTTCTGGTAAAGTTTCTGGCGATGAACGTTTCTTCTTTCCGAAAGAAATGAAATCATCTGAACAACAATTGGAATTATTCGGTCCAATATATTCTGAATTTCAGAGTTATCTAAAAAATGACACATTAATCAAAAAGTAAAGGATGGAATTAACCATGAGTAAAATTAAAATGATCGCAACAGATATCGACGGAACACTAGTTGATGACGCTAAAAATCTTTCACCTAAGACAATCGAAGTCTTAAAAAAAGCAAGAGCTAATGGCATTTATGTTGTCTTATGTACTGGACGTCCGCTAAGTGGCGTCGCTAATCTCCTATCTCAATTAGGTTTAGATAATGATGATAATTTTGTGATTACACACAATGGAGCTCAAGCTGTCAGTGCTAAATCTGGCAAGGCTATTTTTAAACATTTATTAGACTTTTCTGATTTCAAGCGCCTTGAGGCTATTAGTAAGGAACTAAGAGTTAATATGCAAACCATTACTACTGATTCTCAAATGTTTGTTACTTCTCCTGATATTAATTATTATTCTGTTTTAGATACTTTCTATACACATATGCAGCTGAAGTATCGTCCTGTAACAGAAATACCTGAAGATATTGAAATTGCTAAAATTATGTGGGCAGATTATCCAGAAAATATCGATTCAGCTCTCCCAAACTTGCCAAAAGATTTACGTGATAAATTTGATTGTATTCGCAGTGAAAAATGGTTCTTTGAATTTATGAATCCATTAGCAACTAAGGGAAATGCTGTTATTGAATTAGGGAAACATTTAGGTATAAGTGCTGATGAAATCTTAACAGCTGGTGATCAAAATAATGATCTTTCCATGATTGAAAAAGGCGGATTTAGTATTGCGATGGGAAATGCAATCGATACAATTAAAGAAAAAGCTGATTATATCACTGATACAAATAATAATGATGGTTTAGCAAAGGCTATTGAACAATTTGTTTTTGATAATTAGCTATTGACTTGTAGCTAACTTCAACTTGTATAGTAAGGGTAATAATTATTAGGATGTGATTACATGTTACTACTAGCTTTAATTCCTGTTTTTATGGGAAGTGGACTAGCTACCCAAACTGCAATTAATTCCAGACTAGGTAGTGTATCTGGCTCTTCCTTTCTTGCTTCAATGGTTTCATTTGTAGTTGGAGCTATCTTTTTAAATATCCTGCTCATACTTACAGGTACTTCTCCTTTAGTAAATATGACCACAATTACTAGCAACCCTTGGTGGATTTGGCTAGGTGGTATTTTGGGAGTAGTTGGACTAACTACTAATATCTTACTTTTTCCAAAATTAGGTAGTGTGCAAACTGCTGTATTGCCTATCTTTGGACAGATTGTTATGGGACAAATTATTGATCAATTTGGTTTATTTAAATCTCCAATCTCTAAATTCACTTTTATTAAAATGGTAGGTTTATTATTAGTAGCAGGTGGCATGCTACTAGCAACTGGTGCTTTTATGCCTAAAGATAAAATGGCTAAAAAGCAACATCATTTACTCCCTTATCAATTATTAGGAATCTTCGCAGGTGTTCTAATGGCTACTCAAACAGCTATTAATGGTCACTTAGGTGTTATTTTGAAATCATCACTACACGCTGCGATGATTTCATTTACTGTTGGTGCTCTATTGCTAATAATTATTGTGTTGATCCTTCCTGTACAGATTTCAAATTTAAAGTTAGCTTACCAAGATTTTAGTAAGCAATGGTGGCTTTGGATTGGAGGATTTTTAGGTGCCATATATGTTTTAGGATGCGCTTGGTTAGTTCCACAAATTGGTACTGGTCAAGTAATTGTATTAGTATTATTTGGACAGCTTTTCTTCAGTGCAATAATTGATAACTGGGGACTTCTCCATTCCAAAGTTAATCCTATTAATCTAATGCGTATTTTGGGACTTATTACTATGTTTATTGGCGTAGTTGTACTTCACTTTATATAAGGAATATTGAAAGACTGATAATCTATTTTAGTTTTGTAGATTATCAGTCTTTTGTTATTGGCTATGATTTAAAATTTATAATTTATATCATCGTATTTAGTATCACTTTGTTGGTTAGCTAAATCTTCACTTGGATAATAAACATAATCTGTAAGATCGTTTGCCCCAAAACCGTAAAGAACAAGTGGTACTTTTTGTCCGTCAATTTCTTCTTCATGTGTAAAGAAATGTTCACCACCGCCTTGAAGTTGATACCAGCCTCTCATGCTGACACCATTAGTGCCTATATTACCAGCACTTCTCCATTCTTCCTTACTTTGACGTTCAGATTCACTGACATCAGAAGGCGTATCTTTAGTTCTCTTATATAAAACAGCATGGTTTGTTTCTCCATCTGTACTAATAAGTGTAATTTCATGTTCAGAAATCACTAATTTTTTCATTCCATCTTCGCCTTTAGAATACCATGTTCCTCTCATCGCTTCTGGTGTAGTTACGTATCCTCCACGATCTTCTCCTAGATCTTCAGAACTTTGAGTACTGCTACTTGATGATACTTCAGATGACAAACTAGATGATGAACTTTCTTTTTCACTTGATGATTCTTTCTTCTTTTCAGAATGTTTCTTCTTACTTGAAGAACTTTTTACTAATTCTGCTTTAGAACTAGCACTTGACTTATGTTCACTAGAATTTGAACTACAACCAGTTAAAATTAACAAAGTACTTAAAGCTGCTAAAATAACCCATACAGTCTTTTTCATTATCTTCCCCATCCTTTTTATTGGTAATATAAATCTTCGTATTTAGTATCACCTTGCTGGTTGGCTAAGTCTTCACTTGGATAATAAACAGAAAATGTCCAATATCCAGCTCCACCACCTTCAACAACAACTGGAACCTTATTGCCATTTATTTCTTCTGTATGCGCAGCATAATCTGCCCCTGCACCAGCAGTTTGGAACCATCCTAAAACATTAATATATTGCAATCCATGTATATTTACGTAGCGTGCATCGCCCCATTCCATTTTATCCTTAACTTCTTCTTCACTTACATTGTCAGGAGTTGGAATTGTTTTCTTATATAGGATCGTCCGGCCGCTTTGCCCATTTGAATCAGTATATGCAATCTCATGTTCAGAAATCACTAATTTTTTCATTCCATATTCACTTTTAGAATACCATGTTCCTCTCATTGCCTCTGGCGTAGTCACATATCCCCCACGTCCTTCGCCTAAATCTTCTGTTGCTTTAGTCGAACTCGAACTTTTTGCACTACTACTTGATGATACTTTTGGCTTTTCAACATGAGTAGCTTTACCATCAAAGATGTTCACGAAATTTTCTTTAAGTGATTTATTCTTAGTTTCACTCCAGTTATTCCCACTACCCTCATTTACTAAAACAATAGGTTCACCATCAGCTAAAGTAAATGCATAAGTTATACTAGAACTTGAAGATTTATTGTAGTTATAGATGGCTACAACATTGTAATCATTTTTACCTGTTCCTTTTTTATCCCATGCCATTGAAACATTTTGTCCATTTACTGTAGCACCATTAAAATCTTGAGGATAATTCATTCCTGAAGCCGTTTGAATATTATTGGTTCCATCATACTTTGTGTAGGTTTGGTTCATGACCTCTCCCCATTGTTTCATAAAATCTTCTAGGTGGCTGTCCTTATCGTTATTCCATAAAGAACCTGATTTCTTCTTAGCTACACCTTTTTGACTTTTCTTACTTGATGATTGTTTAACAACTTTAACCTTAGAAGTTACATTTGACTTCTTACTAGAATTAGATCCACAACCAGTCAATATGAGTAATGAACTTAGTATGACTGAACTAATGATAGTGAGTTTTTTCATAAGCAATCTATCCTTTTCTATAGTATCCAATTACATTATATCAAATCTAACTATCACTCAGTCTCTAATTTTTTTATATCAACAATCTGCCACAATAGTTTATTTTTCTTTTGCTTAATCTTTTGGGTTACCTTCACTTTATCATCATTTTGTAAATGATATTCTTCAACCATCCATGCTGGAATACGTTTATTTTCATAATCTGTCACAATGAAATCTCTATTATCCCATGGATCCAAACCTTTTTTATAAACACCCTCATAATTTTGGATAAACTTCGCTTTAAATGTATAATCTGTGGCTTCTTCTACATCGCCCACCAATTCAAAGCGTGGCTTCATTCCTGCTTTTTTTACTTTCTTAGGTACCAATCTAGCAAAATAACATTCATATAAGCTTATTTTTTTCAGCAATTCTTCGTCAATAATAATTCCTTCAACTTTTTCGCCATTTTTGTCTAAAACGACAATATCAATGAATTTCTTTCCATCCGAACCAGCAACATAAAAATTACGCTTTTCTATTTTCTCATTGAATTTCTGCTCAATCATCTTAGTAAATTTACGATAAAATTTCTGGTTACTTTCAGGCAATTGAGTTTCTACATACCAAGGAAGATTTCCAAACTTAGCCTTATATTCTTTGTCCTTAATCTTAGATAATTCAAACTTAATTGGACCATAGTATTCTGAATTTTTAGCTGCGATTAAATATTCTATGATTTCTTTTCTAACTCCATCGCTATCACCTTTAGTCTTTAAGAATTCAAATAAAGCTGCTATTCTAAGCTCACTATCATCTTTTACAAAATCTGCATAAGCTTTCCAGAGCCAACTATTACCTCTATCAGTTACCAAGAATTTATCGAATGCTTTACCAACTTCTTCATCAAAGTCATGATCCAATAAAATCTTGCAATAATAGTATCCAATCCATTTATTTTTCTTATAGTTTTCAAAAACTACACTGCCTAATTTATCGATAATAACTTGTATTTGTTGTTTAGTTAGAGAAGCGGATTTTTCTTTAGCTAATTTCAAGAATATCCTTAAAAACTCTCCAACAGCTTTATTACTAGTATAAACTTTCCTCACTTCAGAAAGTTTCTCTAGCCATAAATCCAAACTCGCTAAAATATCTGTATTTGTTCTTGATACTGCTGCATAATAACTACTCAATAATTTTGAAAAGTCGCTTGGATAAGGGCGAGATGGATCATCAGGATTCTCTACTTCTTTAAAATTTTCAGCTACAAATGACTCATCATTCGATAGTACCCAAGTCATTAATCTGAGGTATTCTTTAGGATTGCTTATATTAAACTTAGTAATTACTAAAGCCTTGTTAAATTCTGTGACTTTATTTTCAAAGATTGTTACTGGCAATTCAGCTATTAATGTATCTGTTAAATTCTCTAATTCCTTAGAAGTAGTTTTATACACGAGATAGATTATATTCTCACTAATACTTTCACGTACCAAGTCATCGTTATATGATAACTGTTCCTTTTTCTTCAAAAAGCTACCATATTCTTGAATTAAATGTTTTTTATCTTGCCTATATTCCACATATCCATAAATTCGAATAAAATCATTAATCAAGTTCTTGCCATAATGTCCTCTATATTCTCGTAATCTTTTCGTCTTCTCCAAAGCAAAGATTTCAAGCACTACCTTTAAGTATCTTTCTATACTATCTGCTCTATTACATAGTGATTTTGCGTAGCCTTGCATAATCTGGATAATTTTACTTGCATACTCTTTGTCTTCCATCACATTTTTAGTAGGCGACAAATAGGCATCGGGTATTTTGCTGAAATCTAATACTTTTTCTACTAGATAAATATATCCATTTTCTCTCTTAGTAATCTCAGCTTTATTATTACCTAATTGATAATATCTAACCTGTGATAAAACCTGAATCAACTCAAATGGTGTTTCAGAAAAATGTTCTCTATCTATTTCTCTAACAACCAACTTACAACATCTATCAATTGCTGCATAATCTTTTGATTTATATTTTTCCCAAATGACCGCTGTTAACATTATTCCTAGGACTTTACCCATATAAATATAGTTATCTTTATACTTTGAATAGAAATTCAAAACTTCATTCATAATCGTTTGGATATCAGCATGTAAAAAATGCTCACTTCTTACATAACAGCTTACTAAATCGCCTAAAAAGCTACTTATCCCTACCATTTGATTTTTTCCGGAATAATAGTTATCGGTACTTGCTAATTTGCTATCCAAATCAGCTAGATTAAATTCTTGATTTACAAAAAATGTAAATGAGGTTGTTACTAACTCATGTAATTCATCCCATTTTTCTTGCTTACTAAGTTCCCAAGCTTTTCTCATTATTTGTGCTTGTGTGAGTTTTATATACAATGAGAAATATCCAATTTCATAATCATCAGAGAATATAGTCTTTTGAATCTCGTAGTTTTCTTGAACAATTCTCATGTATTTCGTAAATTCGCTGTCAGCTTTTAGAAAATCATACAATACCCATACCGCAGATGCAGTTACATCTAAGTTGTTTTGCTGTGCTAATTTACATACATGATAAGCTTCTGCTAGTCTACCATCTTTTCTTAAAAAACTAATCGCATTATTTAATCCATCAACATCGCGAACTGCTATCATTTTTTCAACATCATTCATTGTCCGCACTTCCTCTAAAATTTGGATTTATCTTCCTAAATTCTGTTCCAATCGACTCTAATTTCTCTGCTATTTCTACCTTGCTACGAAGTGTTGCTTTAGTCCAAAATTTTCGACTATTATAATATGCTTGCATGACATAGTTGTTATTTTCAACATCACTTAGATAAATCAAAACAAAATATTGTTTTTCAAAATTTCTATCATCGATATTAGTAACAACTAAACCATTATTTTCAGAAATTTCTTCCACCTTATCTACTAAGCGAGCAATCTTTTCATCATTACATTGATACTCTTCAATCTTAGTTGCCATTTCTCTTTCTTTTTCAAGATTCTTCTTTTTGCCAATAAATTCATTTGAGATATCAAAGTTACCAAATAAACTGGTTGCGTTAAATACTAATACATTTTTTATCGCTCTTGATAAAGCTGTATAAGTCCAGCGTAAACTAGATTCATCTAATCCATTTCTGTCAGTAAAATCTACATATACATCGTTCCATTCATTTCCTTGAACTTTGTGACCAGTCATCGCATAAGCATACTTCACTTGAATACTATTATAAAATTTATCCTGATAAATCTTGTCTAATAGTTGATATCTTTCACATTCATTTTTAGGATCACAAATCGGATGTTTTCTCAAAAGTTCTCTTATCCTATCCTTATCTGATACAGATAATCCACTTTCTCCAACATTTGCTAATTTCTTTACGGCTACTTCCCAGTATTCATTATTACTTTTAATATGACGGCGATGTTCTTCTGGAGTTTCTGTAATCCCTATACGTTCTTCAGCATCGTAAAACAGTGCTGTCCTCTCATCTGATGAAAGTTGAGAGTCATCTGAATTTAGAACATTTTCTAATAAGTAGCTCACATACTCTTTTCCTGTTCGTTCTAAACGATATTTAACCTTTACATAAGACAAAGTTACATCTTGGTTATTAACTCTTACATTACTTGACTTTCGATCATAGGTTGCGATTATTTCAGCAATATCTCCAGTGAAAAAGTCCTCATTGAACTCATTACTTGCAGCATCCATTACAAGTAAATCATATTGATTTTTAGAAAATACTACTAAATCACCACTACTAATTAGCGCATCTTCCATATTTTGAAGTTTTCTACGAATCAATTTATTATATTCTTGAGCTGCTCTAGTCGAATAAGTTACTACTACCTTATTTCTCTTATTGTCACGATTAAATTGCCCGGCAATCTTTTGTTTCTTTTCTTCCTTGCTCCAATCAGCCGCATCAATATTTCTAACATTACCAGTATTTTTAAATTCATAAGGTATTATTTTTTGATGATTTTCTACACTAGTAATCAATTCGGCATATTTATCTATACCTCTAGCTAGTTCCCCATGCATACGATATTGGGTTTTCAATTCGTATTTCATAGTATTTAAGCCTAACTCTTCAAAATAAGTTTGCTTTAAAGCTTTAGCACTAGTATCTCTAATTGGTAATAATCGATATTCATCGCCAATAAATATTATTTTAACATTACCTTTTTCAAAAATCTGAGTAGAAGTCAACAAGTCCGTTAATAATTTTCCAGAACCAAAATGCAAATTTCCCCTATTGTTTTCTTCATCAGAAATGTAAGAAGCATCGTCTATAATAAAAACATTCTTATCTTCTTGTTTATTCAATTTGAAATCAAATATCAAATTATCCCCATCATCAATCTTTTTTGTTGCTCTTCGATAGATTTTACGATAGATCGTTTGACAATCTTGTTCTGGAATTTGAGGAAAGTTTTGTTTGATTAGACCTACAGATTGACCCGTAGGAGATAAGATCTGTGCTTGAGAATATTCAGATTCATTATTCTTATTTACTAATTCATAAATTTTTCCAGCTAAAGTCGACTTTCCACTACCAGCTCGCCCAGATACTATTAATACCTGCGTATTACTCTTTAAAAAATTCTCTACTACTTGCAACGCTTCTTTTTCAAATTTCTCGTTATCCATAGTTTCACTCATTTCTCTTTACGATTTCCTCAGCACTTTTTATTTGCTGATTTATCCATTCTTTAAATGATATCTCATCTTTTGAATCTTTATCATCTTGCTTTTCTTCTCTATTAACAACTTTTTCAGCTAAACTTATTTGCTTTTCTATCCACTCGTCAAATGTTAATTCAGGCTCATCTGAAATTCTAGGCTTCTTTAAGTTGTGAACTGTTCTTTCTTCACTCGTAACTTTTAACTCTATATCTCGTACATTTTTTCCTTTTTGTACCCAAGATACTTTACCATTACTTGCAATAGTTAAAATATCAATGCTCCCACCTACTGTTTGATTATTATCAAAAAAGTTACGCCTAATCATAGTAGCTAAAACTAATTGTTTAGCAAAATTAGCCACTTTATCTAAGGTTAAACCATTAATGTATGCTCGATAAAATTTGTTATAGTAATCATCAACTGTTCTTTGAAATACTTTTGTTATTTCAATAGTATCCGTACCTTGATATTTCATATACAACTTATCATAAAAGGCATCACTAACTTTTCTATCCACACCTAACAATAAAGCATCGGCACCATCACTTTGGGCAAATTTGTATAAATTACTATAATTAGGAAAACTTGATATTTCCTTTATTGAGAAAATTTTACTATCTAAAACACCATATAATTCACTATTCCATAATGAACAATAATTTTCTTCCTTGCCTTTTCCTGCTAATACAATTCCTGTCGTATAAAAATTGGATACAGTTTGACTAACTAGCATATAATACGCATACTCTAGTTCTTCAGTCGTATACTTATTATCTTCACTAATCAAAAACTGACTCATTCGATCTTGATTCATGAATTTCTGAAACTCTTGAAAAGTATAGGGTATTTTTTCTTCTTGAATTTCTTTTTTTACTTCAATCAGATTTCCTAACAAGTCTTGGGTTTTGTAAGTGCTATGTAAATTGTTCAATATATCTTCTAGTTTCTGCTTAATATATTGCTCATATTCTCTGTTTGCTGATTTAATCAGATATTCTTTAAATAGCTGAACATATTCTGTAAATTTATCTAATGGCTCTTCACCTAAGTATTGGTTAAACCCTTCAACAACTGATTGTATTTTTTGACCATTGATTGTAGCATTTCCATAAAACATAATAGCTACACTATGCTTCGATGATAGCTTAAAGATTTTTTGACCAGTTATATAATATTTTCGGGAGCTATGGTCTTGCATTGTTAGACTACTATCAGCAGCCAGAACTACTCCATAACCATTTGTTATTCCTAATTCCGCAGTCATAGTCTAACCCCCTATTTGCCAATTAACGCTATCTCTTAGAACTTCATTAAACAATCTATTTCTAGGAAATTGTGGATGCTTAGCACAATAACTCAATTGCTTTTCTATCAATTTTTGAGCATAATTTCTTGCCCAACGTGCATTAGATTTTTTATCATCTGGAATTTGATCATAAAGATTAATCGCCACTGCTTTTACATATTTTTCATTAAACTCTATTTTGTTCTTCTTTAAAATGTTAACCACTATTTGAGCTACAACCTGGGGCTTATATGATTCAAAAATTATTTTATGTTGGAATCTGGAAGCCAATCCTGGATCAAATTTCAAAAATTCTTCCATTTCTTTAGTATATCCTGCAATAATTGCGATAAACTTTTCTCCGTCATTTTCTAGTCGAGGTACAAAAGCCTGAATAACTTGTTTTCCTTTGTCATAAGGATCCTCTTTATTATAAAGTTGATGAGCTTCATCAATGAAAAGTACTCCACCTAAAGCAGAATCTACCTTTTCATTGATTTTTCCACTTAAATCACCAACCCATTTACCTTCTAATTCATTACGTTTAGTTTCAATTACCGTTGTATTCTCTAAAATACCTAGTGCATAGAATAAACGTGCAACTATTCTAGCAACCGTCGTTTTACCAGTTCCAGGTGGTCCTTCAAAAATCATATGATGTCTTCTGGATAATTCCATATTTCCAATATTTGCCTGTGAAACTTCCACTGCCTCACAAATCTCATGAATTTGTTGCTTCACATTATCCAATCCTTGTAGACTATCTAATTCATCCAAGATTTGCTTAACTAGCTTAGGATTATATACACTTGTGGCATCTAAGATGGATTTTTTATCAATTACATTCGACATTCTACTGTTTTTAGCAAAACTATTTAATATCTTTTTATTAAAACGTTCAACAACACGCTTGGTCAAATGCTTGCTTTTTTGCACATATGACTTTAATACATTTCCATATAAAATATCATCTTCTAAACTTAGACCTTGATTATATAGGAGACTCTTGCCATAATTGATAGCTTCTTCAATTGTCAAATCTCTAATTACGAAATAATTAGTAAGATTGTTTCTCACTTCTTCTAAAGAATTTATATAGCTAATATTTTCTTCTGTATCTTCTAACAAGATTATTTTTTGACTGTCAGACCTTTCAAGTATCTCCATTATATAGTTTTTATAATCGATCTTATATCCACGTCTATCTTCAGGTAAATCTCCACCAAAGGCAGACTTAGCATCTTGAATTATTATAAATGCATTATTTTCTACACTTTCCAGATATTCATACTGATCAGGCATAATATAAGTTTTATCCCCAAAACTAGGGTTGAGTACCTTAATGAGTTTATATAAGATGTCTAAAAAGACTTCTGATTGTTCTTTTCCATTAGAAACTAAACAAATATTTATATCTATACTTTGAGAAACACTACTATTGCTAAACTTATGAATTACCTTATTTAAATAATCAATAACTTCGTCTCTCAAATTATTATCGGAATATTCATTATTAAAAGCCTCTATATATTTTGTCGTATATGGATATATACTGCAGAACATTCTTTGTTTTTCCGTCATTTTTTCCATTAATTGTTCACCCCTAACTTTTTTTCTATTACTATCGGTTCATCTAATAAAGAAAATTTTACTAGCTTTACTTTATTTGCTTGTAAATCTTCCCCTACCTGTGCTATTTCTAACTGGCGATGTATCCCATATACATTGAATAAAAAATCACTGATATCATCTAAACTCTTATTTCTTAAAATTTCTTGTGAGATATTATATTCATTTTGAGCAATTTCAGATAATGAACTTGTAGCTTGTAATAGATTAGGATTATTACTATTATTCAAATTCCAGTAAAAATCATCCATAAAAGTTTGAGAAATGCCACCAATCATAATTTCAGTCGCTTCAGATTTTTCAAGATTGATAATACCCTTACCTATCTGTTGAACACTAGCTAATAATTTATTATTTTCTGTTACTCCATATAATCTATAACTTGTTGCACTAATACTGGTTTCGTCATTGCCCACACCTACAAGACAAATTCCCATATAATCTTGCAAATTCTTTCTAGGATATAAATAGGCATCCTTAACAATTTCAACTAATTTATTAAAACTTTCTTGATCAATGGAGATTTGATTTTGATTTAAAAAGTTAACTAGTTCATTAATCAAAATTGGAGTGATTTCTTCATTTACTTGTCTATCAATTGATAATGTATTATATATTCGGTTAATATTTTCGACCAAACTTTGGATTCCGCCATTTAAGGTTAGGTTATTTAAAACTGTCCAAATTATTCTTTGAATATAAAGATCTTTTCTATAGTTATCTTTTAAACTTCTTAGATATTCTTCAAATCTAAGTGTACATTCTTTAAACGTGGCTATTGGTTGGTTAACTCTCATCTGAAATTCTTTTATCAGACTATCCCAAACTAATCCATCTAATTCATACTTTCCAAAAGAAACTAAGTATATTTTGGCTTCTTTGCTTAATTGAATTATTTTATGTTCAGCTTTATTTCGTTTGGTATCAATATTATCAGCTATAATAACTACCCCTTCATCTTTAGTAACAATTGTTGAATACGCCATAATTATCACATCCTGTCCATATAAAAAAGCATAAAACTAGATAAGAAAACCCCATCTAATTTTATGCTTTACTTACTATTCGATTTTCTTATCGTATAACTTAGAGTAGACTCTTCATTTTTATATAATTTCAGCATCTGATTAATGCTAATTAACTGTACTAACTTAGTTCAAATTCTACTCTTGATAAGAAAATTTTGTCAATATTTTCAGAGAATTTTATGTCCGTCTGACTTTCTTTCCCATCATATAAGTTGTTATCCAAATTACTAAGATTATTGAAATTGATGAGAATAAAACTTCCATTGATTCTGCTACAAATATTTTGGAATTTAAGTAATATCCAAATGTCGCATCTAATTTATATAGCAAGATGAACAATGCTAAATCTCCACCAAACATTCCAAAAAATAAAGTGTTAAATGTCATACCCATAATTTGTAATCCTATATTTCGTCCACTTGTGTATAAAGCCGGCAACGTTATGTCTGGTTGTTGTTCAATTATTTCATCTAAACCACTTGCAATAGCAATCGCAGCTTCTGCAATTGCTCCTAAAGTACTCAAGATCATAGTTGAAATTACGATACTTTCAAAATTTACTCCGATTAATAAATTAAAAGCTTCTATTTCTTCAGATTGTTCCGGACTAAAGCCTTGAATTCCAACTAGTTTAATGAAAGGAACCATAACTACAACAACTATCGCTAATGAAATCAAAGTAGCTTCAAAAGCAATATTAGTTGTTTTTTCATCGCTATTTCCCATATAAATCGTAGCAGCTAAAATCGCAATTCCTGCAAAAATAGTTGTCCACAAAGCTGGTACCCCAATTGAAATAAAAATTACAGTTAGAAATAAAAGTATGAAGTTTAATGCTACGCTGGAAAAAGAGGCTAATCCTCTTTTTCCACCAACTATCCACATTAGTATGAATAAAATTATTGTTAGTAGTGTGATTGTACTCATTTGTTATCACCACCCAATACTAATGAACTCAGTAAACTAGCCGAAGGAATAACTAACGTAATCCCTATTCCACTAATTAAACTTTGAATAATGCCTAATGACATTGTCCATTCAAATGTATATGCTATTGAATTTCCAGTCCTGAAGAATAAGACTGCCATTGTTACTGTTTCAGCAAAAAAGATTAATAGCAAGACATTTACCAATGGTCCCATTATTGATTTTCCAACATTTTGTCCTGAAATAAATAATTGTTTTCTAGAAATTTCAGGTTGAGTACGTTTCATTTCAAATAATGTTGATACAATATCCGTTGCTGCATCCATAACAGCTCCTAGTAATCCAATTACAGTCGCTGCTAGAAATAATTGTTTTGGTGATTGTGTAGCAAAGTCTAAAGCTTCATAATGTACTCCCTTGTCATTGGTTACTTGCATCGCCACTACTCCAATTATCATCGCTAAAGTTGTTCCGATAAATATTGAACTAAATGTTACTAGACATTGCCAATTAAAACCAATTACTAACACCAAAGACAAAGCAAGGAAAATTACTGCAACTGTAGCAAATATCCAAAAGAAATTATTGATATTCCACTTAACATCTAGTTGTACACATAATAGAAAAATTATGAAATTTAAAATAACACTTATTAGCGATGTAAATCCTCGAATTTGTGTAACTAAGAATAGTAGTACTACTACCGCCCAACATAACATTATTAAATAAACATCTCGTTTATAATTATTTATCATTGCCATCAATTTACCGTCTGACTTTTCAAACTTTATGAAAACTTTTTGTCCGCGGTAAAATCTCTGATCATATCCGCCTGATTTAGAAAAAGTATTCTTGGCTGTTAACACTTCTCCTTTTCTATGACCGTTAAGAACTTTCACTTTTAAAGTTTGTTCCGTCGTCATATCCTTATTTTTATATGTATCTTCTGTTTTAGTTGCCTTTGAATTTGTTACACTCACAATTTGAGCGACTGGATCTTTATATAAAAAAGCATCATTATCAACTAAAAAATAGATAAGAATACCACTTAAAATTATTAATAGCCATTCTATTAAATATTTTTTCTTTACTCTCATCAACTCTACACCTCTCAATCTTTACTAACGTACCACTTTTTATTTCTCAGAAAAAGAATCTGAATTAAACTTTACTAAGTCTTTGAATTTGCTACAATTAGTATATCATTGATATTGAGGTGTATTACATGAACACTGAAAAAGCTGTTTTAAATTATTTTATCCAAAATCTAGGAAATTATACATCTGGAGAAGAATTATCAAATAAACTAAATATCTCTCGCACAGCGGTCTGGAAAGCTGTCAAACAATTAAAAGAACAAGGCTATGAAATTTCCAGCAAAACAAGAAAAGGATATTGTCTAGTTGATAATGGAGTATTGAATACTGCGTTTATTAACAAATATTTACATACTGATAATCTTGATCTGCATGTTTATGAAACTATCGGTTCAACTAACTCTGAAGCTAAAAATATCAGTAGTCAACGTCATTTTACTGAGCCACTGGTAATTATTAGTGACCAACAAACGGCAGGTTACGGACGCTATGGCAGAAAATTCGAATCACCTAAGAATACCGGTATTTATATGAGCATCTTGCTTGAAAATCAACATCAAAATGATTTAAATCCTGGTTTGTTGACTACTGCTGTCGCTATTGCGGTTAGTCGTACTATCAAAAAGTTATTCCACAAAGATACAGAAATTAAATGGGTTAATGATGTATTACTTGACGGTAAGAAAATTTGTGGCATTTTAACTGAGGGTGTTGCTAACCTTGAAACTCAAAGTATCTCACAAGTTATTATCGGAATTGGTATAAACTATACCACTCCCCTAGAAGTATTCCCTGCTGAACTTAGGGAAAGAGTTGGTTCACTTAAAAATTTAGTAGAAGAATATCATGTATCCAGAAATATGTTTATTGCATGTTGTCTGGATGAATTTTTCGCTATTTATCGTAACTATACTTCTGCTGATTTTATAGATGAATATCGTAAATTATCTGTTGTTATCGGTAAAGAAGTTCGCATTAAACAAGGAAATAAAATAATAACTGGTGTAGTTTCTACCATTGATGATTTGGGAAGAATTGTCCTTACTGATGGACAAATTTTCAGTTCCGGTGAAGTCACCAAAATTAGATATTAAGAAAAAGACCTGGAATTTTCATTCCAGGCTTTTTTGTCAATTTAGTATTTTATAATTCAAATGGTTTGTCAATTTCAGCTGTAAATTTCATATTTTCAGGAACGTCTTTCCAAAAATCATTTACATCTTGCTTAATTGGTGGGAACGTATTGAAGTGATATGAAAATTGACTGAAATTGATATGACTTGAACCAATTTGAACCAAAAGATGCTGGTTGAATACACATTATCTATTTCCTTTAGCTCTGTTATGCGTGACGCATAACATTTCACAATTTGACTCTTCCGTTGCTCCACCTTTACTCCAAGGGGATACATGGTCTGCTTCCATTTCCTTATAAGTCCATATCTTACTTTTATTTTTATTACTTTCGACAGCACATAACGGACAGTTTGAAACTTCTTTCTTCTTAGCTTCATCAGTCTGTTTCTTATATACCTTTCTTTTAATAGGCTCATTAAATACACGAATGTTTAAATGTGTAGTATCTGAAGACCCTTCAAGTATCGATGGTGTAATGTCACCACTTGGATGGAAAAGGATATGTTCTTTAATAATAAGTTCGGTAATACCTGATTAAAATTAAAAGGAATCCATTTTGTAAAAAGATTACTCAAAATGAATTCCACTTTTGTAGATTAAATTTATTTCTTAAAAAAGATTGGACATTTTTCTTTAGTTATTCCATTAAAGCGCCCTATAATGGAATAACTAAAATGCTTATATTAGATCTGGTATAGTTCTATAAGAACAATAAAAATTTAAACCTGAAGAGCTTTTTGTAATGATTTTTTCATTGCTTCTACAAAGTTCTGACGTGTCTCTTCAGTTAATTCTAATAAGGAAAGATAGGGATTTAAATCTTCTAATTCAACTAATAACAGCTCCCCTTGTTCGCTTCGACAGGCATCAACTCGTTGAATCCCCCAGTTAAGATTATTCCAGTCAATAAAGCGTTTAGCAAAAGCTAGATCTTCTTCCGTAGGTACATACTCTTTTAATTCCCATCTTTTATCTTTATCTGGTGCATAAAGAGCATACTGAAATTCTTTGTCGATAAAATAAAATGAGACTTCATATTCAAAATTGATAAATGGTTGTACCAATGTATTTTTTGATTCTGAATTAACTTTTTCACTCAGTTCATCTTTTGTAACAAATTCCATCCCGATAGAGTCTGCTCCATCTTTCGGCTTTACGATATACGTGTCTACACTAGGAAGCTTATTTAGGGAATCAAGGGTATCGATCGTTGGAATAACAGGAAAATGAGCATTTGTTAGTTCAAGTAAATATTCTTTTCCGTTCATATCAGCCTTTCCATCAAATGAATTATATGTGTTTAAATGTTTAGAAACAATTCGGTTGCGGAATGCTTCATATTTGTCTTTAAAATTTGTGACTGGACCTGCATTTCGGAAAACAATTAAATCAGCATGATCTTCAAATGCTTCGATATCTTCAGGATGACAGATGACTAAATTAAAGTCCTCTCTAAGTTTAGAAGTAAGAAATAAATCCTCTTCATAATAGTTTCTTCCTTTTGCTTCATAGTATAAGTCTGTTACGAATAATAGTGTTTTCATTACACCTTCACCTGCTTTTCTTAAATTTTTATTGTAAAAACATCCTAAAAAACAAAAAATCCCGTCTCAGTAAGAGACGAGATTGAAACTCGCGGTACCACTCTTGTTTAATAAAATATTTGAATAACACTTTACTACCCTTTACAAACGTACAAACATACGTTGTCCCTTGTAACGGAGGGAAACGATAAAGCTTACTAGACATTCGGCTTTACTTCTCAGAGATGATTTTCGGTTATTATCTGAACACTGGTTTTCAGTAAAACACCAGCTCTCTTTGGAACAGAATCAATAACGTACTCTTTCTCTTCATAGAATTTAAATTAAATTAATTAGGTATCATTATATATTTATTCAGAAAAAAAAGCAAATGCTTATTTAAGGAAGTTTATTGAATTCTTTTATATAATTATTTTCTTCAACACTTTAATATCCACTTCCCTTTAAAAGGGTTGCTCCATAAACTGGCCCGTTTGTGGAAGATAAAACAAACAGGACCTTGCGGCAACGTCATTAAGTTAAGAGCTTGATAAATTTTTAGACCACTGGTCATCATTTTTTATGATGGTCAGTGGCCCTTTTTTCTAATCTTGATCTAAAATAAAGTTAGATGATAAAAAAGAAAAGAGTGAGAAACCTCTTCTCACTCTCAATAACCAAATAAAACCTTGAAAGAAGGTCTTACGATGGACATTATAAATCTATTTAATAAAACTATCAATGATATTATCAAAAATATTCATGCCTTTACTAAGTCAGATAAAGATTTTACCAGACATAGATTAATGGATGCTGAATCTGTGATTAAAACGATTTTCAGAATGCAAGGACAGTCATTAGACACTGAATTATTAAATTTATTCCCTAATCCTGAAAAAAGAATAACAGCTTCTGGCTTTATACAGCAAAAATCTAAGTTAACTTCCAGATGCTTTGAAGAAATTTTTCATACTTTCAATAAGAAACTTGAGAAAAATTCTAAATTAAAGCTATTAAATAATAAATATCGAGTCTATGCTGTAGATGGATCTGATTTCAATCCTATGTGGAATCCTAAATCAGAAAATATCATTAAAACTACAAATAAGAGTGGTGAAATGAACTTATATTGTCAAATCCATGCTAATCTTTTATCAGATATTATCAATAAAACGTTCATAAATTGTAGTTTACAGCCGAAGGCTAAAATGAATGAAAGATCCACTGCTGTTGATTTTTTTAAAGGTATTGATGACGATAACTTTATTTTTATTGCTGATAGAGGTTATATGAGTTTTAACTTGATTGAACATTGCAATAGACATAAGGGATGTAAATATGTAATTCGCAGTAAAGTTCATCATGGTGCTATTCGTGAAGTCGATACTTTACCAGATCAAGAATATGATAATGAAATTCAGTTTCGTGTAACTACTTCTAATCATTACTTTACTAAGAATCATAAAATAGAACCCGATTTACATCTTGTGACTCATATCAGAAAACATTACAAAGAAAAATTATCAAAAAACACAAAGGATACTAGCTGAGATTTTGATGAAACTTTTTGTCCTATGAAAATAAGAATATGTAAATTTCGAATAAATGAACCTGGTACTGGAAAGGAAGAATGGGAAGTATTACTTACTAATTTAGATAAAGTTGAGTTTCCCCTTGAAAAGATAAAATACTTATATCATTTGAGATGGAGAATAGGCGCAGAAAAATAGCAGTTCTCCCAGTAGGAAGGGAGAACGCTACTACCTCGTAGAGCCCACACTTTACCTTGTAAAGTATAGTGGGTTATACTTTACTTGGAAGTAATCACCGAATTCCAGTTAGAAACTATTTTGTAACTACGTTTTGAGGAGAATAAAATGTTTTCTTACGTCCGGCATTACCCACTAGCGATAGCTAAATTAATGTGTCTGTGCTCCCCTAAAATCTGCTGATTTATTACTGACTAATACAGGAGGTTTTTTATGGGACAGACAATCATATCTGCTATTGGTGTTTATATTTCCACCAGTATAGATTATTTAATTGTTTTGATTATTTTATTTGCACAGCTATCACAGAATAAACAGAAATGGCATATTTATGCGGGGCAATATCTAGGCACGGGCTTACTTGTAGGGGTGAGTTTAGTTGTTGCTTATGTCGTCAATTTCGTGCCTGAAGCATGGATGGTTGGATTGCTTGGTTTAATCCCTATCTATTTAGGGATTCGCTTTGTAATTGTTGGAGAAGGTGAGGAAGAAGAGGAAGAAATTATTGAAAGATTAGAACAAAGTAAGGCAAATCAACTGTTTTGGACAGTTACATTGCTGACAATTGCGTCTGGCGGAGATAATTTAGGTATTTATATACCTTATTTTGCTTCGTTAGATTGGGCACAGACCCTCGTGGCGTTGCTTGTGTTTGCAATCGGCGTAATTATCTTTTGCGAGCTTAGTCGGGGGCTATCCTCTATTCCGTTAATATCCGAGACAATTGAAAAATACAAGCAAATCATTGTGCCCTTAGTACTCATTCTACTTGGACTATACATCATGTATGAAAGTGGCACGATAGAGACTTTTCTAAACTTTATTTTATAGATAAAAAAGCCCCTTAAATGAAGTACCTTACAATTGTTAGACAAAGTCTAGCGATTGTGAGGTGCTTTTTTCGTATGACTAAATATACTCAAAAATTCAAATTAGATCTTATTCAAGAATACCTAGATACTGGCTGTTCACAACGATGTCTAGAAAATAAGTATTCTTTACCAATGGTATTAGTATTGCCTTTTTTAGAATAATGGTACTAAAAAAGAAGAAATTGTTACTAAATATCATTTAATGAAATGAATAATTAGCAAAAATTTCTTCTTCATGTAATACTATATTAAATTCAAGCTCTTAACTTAATGACGTTGACTTCCAACAGAAAGGCATGACCTTGTATTTTCTTAATATAATTTTTCAACTTGTTCTTGAACTGAATCTAATGCCAAGAATTCATCGTAAGTAGTGTCAAAACGATCAACAATTCCTTTAGGGCCTACTTCAATGATATGATTTGCGATTGTTTGAATGTACTCATGGTCATGAGATGTAAAGATAATTGAACCTTTAAAATCAATCATTGAATCATTAAGCGAAGTAATTGACTCTAAGTCTAAATGGTTAGTTGGATCATCCATCAATAATACATTAGCACGTTCTAACATCATTTTAGCTAGAATACAACGAACCTTTTCGCCACCAGATAATACTTTAATTTGCTTATCAATGTCATCACCTGAGAACAACATCTTACCTAAGAAACCACGTAAAAAAGTATTATCATTTTGTTCTTTAGTAGCAAATTGACGTAACCAATCTAAAATGCTTAATTCATCATTATTAAAACTAGCATTTAAGTCTTTTGACATGTAACTTTGACTTGTTGTTTGTCCCCAAGTTACAGTACCTTCATCGGGTTCAATTTCACCAGCTAAGATTTGCATTAAAGTTGTGGTTGCTAAGTCATTACGTGATAATAAAGCTACTTTTTCGCCAGGACGAATAATAAAACTTACGTTATCAAGAATCTTCTCACCATCAATAGTATGGCTAACATTTTCAACCTTAACTAAGTCATTTCCTAATTCACGTTCCATTTCAAATTTGATAAATGGATACTTTCTTGATGATGGCTTAATGTCATCCAAAGTAATTTTTTCAAGTTGTTTCTTACGTGATGTAGCTTGTTTAGATTTAGAAGCATTAGCAGAGAAACGTGCAATAAATTCTTGCAATTCCTTGATTTTTTCTTCTTTCTTAGCATTTGCATTTGCTTGAAGTTTAGCAGCTAACTGACTAGATTCTAACCAGAAGTCATAGTTACCAACATATAACTTAATCTTGCCATAGTCCACATCACACATATGTGTACATACTTGGTTCAAGAAATGACGGTCGTGGGATACCACAATTACGATATTTTGATAATCTGCTAAAAAGTCTTCTAACCATGAAATTGTATGTACATCTAAACCGTTTGTTGGTTCGTCTAATAATAAAATATCAGGTTCACCAAATAAAGCCTGTGCTAATAAAACTTTAACCTTATCACTTTCAGGTAATTCGCTCATCTTAGCATCATGCAAGGATTCTGGTATGCTTAAAGATTGTAGAAGTTGTGATGCTTCTGCTTCTGCATTCCAACCATCCATCTCTGCAAATTCAGCTTCAAGTTCTGCAGCCTTAATCCCATCTTCTTCAGAAAAGTCAGGCTTAGCATAAATCGCATCTTTCTCTTTCATAATTTGATAGAGCTTTTTATGGCCTTGAATGACAGTTTCCATTACTGTGAATTCTTCAAAACCAAAGTGGTCTTGGTTCAAGCTTGAAATACGTTCATTACTACCAATTGAAATATTTCCAGTTGTTGGTTCTAACTTTCCTTCAAGTAACTTTAAGAAAGTAGACTTTCCAGCACCATTAGCACCAATAATACCGTAGCAGTTTCCTGGAGTGAATTTCAAATTAACATCATCATAGAGTAAACGTCCAGAAAAGTTTAAACTTAAATCACTTACAGTAATCAAATAAATTTCCTCGTTTCATTAAAAGTAATAAGTTCAATTTAGCATAATTCTATTGTTAAAGACAAGCTAAATTATTAGTTTTTTAAATTTGCCATAACTTTTGTCGCTATTTTCAATACTTTTAGATGTGAATTAATTCCAAAATCTCGTTCATCATAATTATCAACATCTTTCAGTGAATCAGCTGTGAATAAAATCTGGGCAAAATCCACATTTCTAAACTGTGAACATGCGGCTAAAGCAGCACATTCCATCTCGACTGTAGCGACTCCTTGTTTACGATAACGATTGACTAACTCTATAGTTTCTCGATAAAATCCATCAGTTGTCCATGTTGTAACTTCATGAATTCGATAATTAAAATCTTGTAGTATTTGTTCTACTCGCTGTACAAACTTTGAATTTAATTCAATACTTTCACTAGCTGGTAAATAATGCAACGATGTTCCTTCATCTCTAATTGCTTTTGTTGGAATAACAAACTCATTTTCTTCAAAATCTTCTAGTGAACCACAAGAACCAACAGCTAATACCTGTTTTACTCCATAACCAATTAGCCAATCTAATAGTTGCGTAGCTGCTGGTGCCCCAAGTGGAGCTTGGCATAATCCTATTTTTTGTCCTTCATAATCAATTTCATAGACATTAGGATTAAAAGAAATTGTCTCCATGCTCCCTACAATTCGATAAGAATATCTTGCTAAAAATTTATCAATATTTTCTTTAGTTACAAAAGCATAAATTAATTTTTTTGGCAGCTTATAATCCAAACTCTCATGGTCTGGATTGATTACTGCGTCCTGTGGATAATCATGTATAAATAATGGCAATTTTTGATAGTCCATTCTATCATCTCATTTCAAAATTAATTTACACAATCTTAGCATATCAGTATCACTCTCACAAGTTTGGAATATAGAAATTTTTGACAATAATGGTACAATTATAGTATGAAATCATTTACACAATTTATAAGGAAGTGATCTTATGAGTGAAAATGTATTTTTCAATCCAGGACAATCAATTTCTAGCTCTTATGATTTCGATAAAGCTTATACTGCAGCTAAAATCTATCATATGAAAGCTGATAATTCTGTTCTGATCGTTCAAGAAAAAGATGGTCAACCTTATGTCATCTTTGATGAAGCTAAAGCTCTACAACAAGAAGCAGCTGAAGGCAAGAAGTATTCTGTAATCAAACGTGTTTCCCATGATAAGGAGTGATTATTTTGGCAAAAATTCCTAACTATACTTTAAATGATGGTAATCAAATTCCTGTACTTGGATTTGGTACTTATAAATTGAATGGTGCTACAGGAGTTAACGCTATTAATAGTGCTTTAAATAATGGTTATTCATTATTAGACTCTGCTTTTAATTATGAAAATGAAGGTGCAGTCGGCGAAGCAATCAGACGTTCATCTCTTAAGCGTGAAGATATCTTCGTAACATCTAAACTTCCAGGAAGATATCAAGTATACGAAGAAGCCATCCCTACTATTCAAGAATCACTTTATCGTGCAGGCTTAGATTATTATGATCTATATCTCATCCATTGGCCTAATCCTAAAGAAGATCATTATGTTGAAGCATGGCAAGCTTTAATTGATGCACAAAAATTCGGTCTTGTTCGTTCAATTGGGGTCTGCAACTTCTTACCTGAACATCTTGATCGTTTAGCTAATGAAACAGGTGTGATGCCAGCTGTAAACCAAATTGAATTACATCCATATTGGTCTCAAGCTGTTCAAAGAGAATATGATAAAGAACATGGTATTTTCACACAAGCTTGGAGCCCACTAGGTAGAGCTAATTCAGTATTACAAGATCCTGTAATCGTTGAAATTGCCAAGAAGCATCATAAATCTGTTGCTCAAGTAATTTTGCGTTGGGAATTCCAATTAGGTGTAGGTATTATTCCTAAAGCTAACTCTACAAAACACCAATTATCCAATTTGGATATTTTTGATTTTGAATTATCAGCTGATGAAGTCGCAGCTATTACTAATTTGGATAAACCTAATGGCAGAACTAAGAATCAAGATCCTGCTGTTTACCAAGAATTTTAAAATTAAGATCCAAATAAAAAGGCATCTAAAAAATAATAGATGCTTTTTTATTATACGAATTTGTCTAATTTACGTTTTAGACACAGGACCAATTTTTTAATTTCTGTAAATTCTACAATTTTTGCGTCAATTTTCGAATTGGTCCTATGTCCAGATTTAACATTTTGACTTTTTTAGAATTTTTTAGCACATACTATCCATTTAACTTCTCCGTTTTTCCAAGATGTTAATTTTTCAACCTCTTGATATCCTAATTTATGTGCCATTTTCAAACTATTAACATTATTAGCTTTAATTAACATTTTCAGAGTATTTATCTTTGTTTTTGATTTAGAGTACTTTTCAATCTCACTTATAACAGCACCTGCAATTCCTTTTCCCTGATACTCTTCACTTAGCCAAAGTCCAACCTCACCCATTTTGCCATCTGGTGATATATCGCTAATATCTGCCATTCCAATAACTTTTTCATTCAGTAAAATTACAAAAGTTATTGTTGCTTCTTTACGTTCAGTGTGGATAATTCTTTGAATATATGTATGCATCTCATCTTCATTGTGAATATCTCTTATCCACTCAATCCACTTTTCCAAATTATTACGATTATCCACAATCAATTGATATAATTCTCCACTATCAGCTTCAGTTATTAACCTAATTCTTACATTATCCACCTAAATTCCCCCTTTTTTGCGCAAAAAATAAGCCAGCTACATAAAGTAACTGACTTATCAACATGTTTATTATTAATCTTCCTTGTGGAAACGATTCTTGAACAATGGACTAACTGGCTTATGTTCATGAATACGTTTAATAGCGTCACCAATAAGTGGACCTACAGAAACTTGAACAACTTTGTCAATCTTCTTGTCTTCAGGAAGGTTGATAGAGTCTGTAATAACCATTTCCTTAATTGGAGATTTTTCAATACGTTCAATGGCTGGACCTGAGAATACAGGGTGTGTAGCACAAACATATACTTCTACTGCACCAGCATCTTTCAATGCTTGAGCTGCTAAAGTAATTGTTCCAGCTGTATCAATCATATCATCAATTAAGATACAACGTTTACCATCAACAGAACCAATAATGTTCATAACTTCAGCTACATTAGCCTTAGGACGACGCTTATCAATAATAGCGATTGGTGCTTTCAAGAATTCTGCTAATTTTCTAGCACGTGTAACACCACCATGGTCAGGAGAAACAACAACTGCGTCTTTTTCCAAACCATTAGTTAAGAAGTAATCAGCCAATAATGGTGCACCCATTAAGTGGTCAACAGGGATGTCAAAGAATCCTTGAATTTGAGCAGCATGTAAATCAAGAGCTACTACACGAGTTGCACCAGCTTTTTCTAACATATCTGCAACTAATTTAGCTGTAATTGGTTCACGTGAACGAACCTTACGATCTTGACGTGCATATCCATAGTAAGGAATTACAACGTTGATAGTTGCTGCACTAGCACGACGAAGAGCATCAATCATAATTAATAGTTCCATTAAATTATCATTAACAGGAGCAGATGTTGATTGAACGATAAATACTTCATCGCCACGAATACTTTCTTCAATGTTGATACGAATTTCACCATCACTGAAACGATCAACAGAGATTTTTCCCAAAGGTACCCCAACAGCTTCAGCAATTTTTTCTGCTAAAGGCTTATTTGAATTTAAAGCAAAAATTTTAAGCTTTGGATCAGAATATTGTCCAGACATAACGGCCTCCAATTATTTATACCTATTATTTTACCTACTACAATAGTACGTCAAAATATAGTCTAAAATCAAGCAAATTTAGTTTTTTTCTTACTCTTCTTTAGCTTTTTCTTCAGCAATACGTGCAGCTTCAGCTACTGGATAACGGTCAAAATAACCTTTTTTGTTAACTTGACGTCCACGAGCAATTCCCATATCATGTGCATCAATATCATCTGTAATTGTTGAACCTGCTGCTACATAAGCATGATCAGCAATATTTACAGGTGCGATAATATTTGAAGCACTACCAATGAAGGAGTAATCTCCAACTGTTGTATGGTGCTTGTTAATTCCATCGTAGTTAACAAATACTGTGCCACAACCAACATTAATATCTCTACCTAATGTTGCATCGCCAACATATGTTAAATGACCAACTTTAGTATTCTTTCCAATTGTAGCTTTCTTAACTTCTACAAAGTTTCCGATATGAGCATTTTCGCCAATTTCAGCTTTAGGACGTAAATGACTGTATGGACCAATGTTAGAATTCTTATGCATTACAGCATCTTCAATATAAGAACTTGTAACCTTGACACCATCTTCAATTACACTGTCTATAATTTCAGAATGAGCACCAATATAGCAATCAGCACCAATTTCTGTCTTACCTTTTAATTGTACTCCAGGCTCGATAACTGTATCTGACCCTACTTTTACATCGATATCAATATAAGTTGTATCAGGATCAATTAAAGTTACACCTTGACGCATCAAGTTTTCATTAATACGACGACGCATTACTTTGGTTGCATTAGATAAAGCAATACGATCATTAACACCCATTGATTCTTCAAAGTTCTTCATTTGGTAAGCAGCAACAACTTTACCTTGTTTTTGGAAGATTTCCATTACATCTGGAAGGTAATATTCACCTTGTGCATTATCATTTTTAATTTGGTGTAATGCTGCAAATAATTCTTTATTATCAAAGCAGTACACACCTGTATTGATTTCTTTTACTGTAGCTTCTTCAACTGTTGCATCTTTTTGTTCAACAATCTTTTCCACAATTCCAATTTCATTACGGATGATACGACCATAACCAAATGGATTTTCAGCATGAGCTGTTAAAACTGTGGCTACTGCACCCTTAGATTTGTGATATTCAAATAATTCTTCAAATGTCTTCGCTGTGAAAAGTGGTGTATCTCCACAAGCAATTAAAGTCATACCATCTTTGTCACCAAGTAATTTTTCAGCTTGTAAAACAGCATGTCCTGTTCCTAATTGTTCTGCTTGTAAAGCGTATTTTGTACGATCACCTAAAGTCTTTTCAACCATTTCAGCACCGTGACCTACAACTGTCACAATTTCATCCATGTTATTCTTTTCAATTTCAGTTAATACATGATCTACCATTGGCTTTCCACATACTGGATGTAGTACTTTATATAGCTTTGATTTCATGCGTGTTCCTTGACCAGCAGCCAAGATGATAGCATATTTAGAAGTCATAATATTTCTCCTTGTCAAATTAATATTTACTATTGTATCATACTCTATTTTTACCACTGATAACAAGGTTTGAAATTGAAGTCAAAATAAACCTTAATCAAGATTAGATTACACCCTTAGTATTCTCTTTAATTTCTAACAATTACGCTAAATTCTTGCTTTTTCTCCCTAAGAAAAGGAGTACAAAGATAACGATGATATTAACTACAATTCCACTAATTAGAAAGACTGTTGGATAATCAATTTTAGCGAATAAAGTACTGTAAATCAGCACTCCAACTGGTGTGAGAAGTTGTGCTAATGTATACAAGAATGTCATAACTTTTCCTAAATTTTCTTTAGGAATTACTTCTTGAACATAAGTAAATAGTGGAGGATCAGATAATGCAGTTGAAACTCCTAAAATTAGTTCAAATACGATGAAGATTATCAAAGTCTCATGTTTAAAGAATGATAATGAGATCCCTAAGATCAATAACGCTGCCGCAAAAGAAGAATATAGTCTTATGATAAATCTAGTAATATTCTTTATATTAATTGCAGCTATTACTGCTCCTCCTAGAACTACTCCAATAGAATACAAACTTTGAATATCTCCACTGACTACTGAGCTATATTTCAAAACATGAATAACAACATATGGAACACCAATCGTTAAAGAAGTTACTGCTAAATTCAAAAGCATAGCTATCATTGTTAATCTAGTTAATTCCATATTACCTTGTAAAATTTCAATTAACTTTCTACCCGTTTCATGTGCTTTTTCTTCATTTCTATGAGCTTTAAATTTAGTTATTACTGTCAAAAAGATAGTTAGAATTTCAGTTATAATTTCAATTAAAATTATGTATTCAAATGCGATTTTTCCATAAATATATCCTGCCAATGGTAGTGCTGCAATTCCAGCAATCGCAACCCCTGTCGTTTGAATCGCATTTAGCTTCTGCAAATAATCTTTAGAAACTATGTCTGGAGTTGATGAAAGATATGAAATTGAGAAAAATCTAGCACAAATATTACTAATGCTTACAAATACTACTGACACAACCAGTAGATTAGTTTTCACTGCTAGTGGGTAAATAATTAGGAAAATTGTCAAGCAGATTACCAACGCTATCTCTGCTACAATCGCGACATTTTTGCGTGGATATTTATCCACAACTTTACTAATAACTGGCGATAGAATTAGGCCAATGATTGATCCAATAAATATATTCACTCCATAACCCAAAGCTGAACCTGTTATTTCCAATAGTTTTAATGACAAAGCATAGGTAAATATCGCTGCACCTAACGCATTAATGATCGTTGTCGTTCCAGCTTTTAGTAACTGAAATAAATTAGATCTTTTATCCCCCATACAATCCACTCTCCATATATTATAATTAATTTATAATTATTTTATCATTTTTTTGGAAAGTTTCATTAAAAAAATGAATTATTTACTATGTACTCATGTACCGTAAATAATTCATTTCTATCTTTTATATTCTAATCTTCTTTTTTGCCAAAGACTTTTTCTAAATAATTTCCTGGGCTTACGTGAATAGTTTTATCAATTGTATTAACACTATCAACTTTTAATAATGATGTGTAATCTTCAACCATTCGACGACCATCAAATGCACCTTCTGCAAAAACAGTAATTCCCACAAGTTCAGACTCAAATTCTTCAATCATGGACTTCATACCGTTAACAGTACCGCCACCCTTCATGAAATCATCCACTACTAATACATGAGAACCACGTTTCAAACTGCGCTTGGATAATTCCATTTTTTCAATGCGTTCACTAGACCCAGATACATAATTTACTGATACTGTAGAACCTTCAGTAATCTTAGAATCACGACGCACAATTACGAATGGAACATTTAAATATGAAGCTACACTTTGTGCAATTGGAACACCTTTAGTAGCTACTGTCATTACTGCATCAATTTGCTTATCTATATATTGACGTGCAATCACACGACCAACGTATCTCAAAACATCTGGTCTACCAAGTAAGTCAGATAAATACACATATCCCCCAGGTAATAATCTATCTTGATGTGAAAGTTGTTCAGTCATATCTTCGATAAATGCACGTGCTTCATCTTCATCAATAGATGGGATAAAAATAGCTCCCCCTGTAGCACCTGGTATTGTTTCTAAAATTCCTATACCTCTTAACTTAACAGTACGTTTTATAATAGCCAAGTCTTCACTGATTGATGATTTGGCAGATTCATAACGTTCGGCAAAAAAAGTTAATGACACTAGTGTATGTGGTCGTTCCATAAAATAACGCGTCATATCAATTAATCTGTCGCTTCGTCTTGTTTTCAAACTAATACCTCCTAAAATATCCATCTCAATTCTATTTTATAATACTTAGATATTATACGTCATTTTACGGTATTTTCCTAGTTTTTTTATTATTTTTTATAATAAAGTTCGTTTTTTAATAAAAATAGAAATTTAGAGGTACTAATCTAAGAAAAAAATTAAGGTAATTTTATTTTATATCTTCAGCAATTAATTTAGGAATAAATTTTCCAATTTCAAAATATTTTTTAAACCATTGGCGATGCTTTCCTAATCTATCATCAGTTATTTGTTTAATCTAACTGTTAGTAAAAACATTATTCAAAATCTCCTTACTTATCTTCCATAATCTTATATTCTGTGAAATAGCTTTTATGTTGTTTAATTTCTCCTGATTCGTATAAGCTAATCTTATGTTCCAAACGTGCAATTGAACGGTTAAGATTATGTTGCTTTTCTTTTAGATTAGCTAGTTGCTCTTTCAACAAATCTTCACGTGCTTGTAACGTTGAATCACCTTTCTGAATCATTTCAGCATAGTCAATTAATTTTTCAACAGGTACACCCGAATGACGCAAGCAAACAATCATTTCAATCCATTCTTGCACACTATCATTATAGTAACGATTTCCATTACTTTGTCGTGGAACTTTAGGTAACAGTCCTATACGTTCATAAGATTAATAATTTTCTAGTCTTTTTAAATAAATCATATCAAATGATACTAATTAAAAGGACACTTCACTCAACCTAATAGAGTCAACCAGTCAACAAACTTTTAGAATTAATTCTAAAAACTCTCGTGGACAACTTTACAACTCGTTTGGCAGTCATGCTTTGGTTCAAAAATCATTTGTAAGCCTCTTAAATTAGAAATTTAAGTTTAGCTTAACTGGAACTAATCCGATTCCATCTATACCGTCAGCAAAAGCGTTCGGTACTACTTTTCTTAATATCTGTAAAGCTCCATTAACATCAGCATTAATCAAAAAGCCTTTATTCGACCTGAATAATCCACGTTTTATGCGTCTTTTAGTAGGACTTAGTCCTTTACGTTTACGAGCTTTATCTCCATTTTGATTAATTGGTTCTTCGTTATCTAAAAATGATGTTTGACTAGTGTAAGCCTCGTTAGCTTGAATCACGACAATTCCAGCCAGATTAGCTTTATATTCAATCATCTCAATTATTTTTTGATGTGGAATCCCAATAAAATTCTGATTTATTCGTTTACCCATGTTACTGGAGCGTTTTTGACCCTTATTTTTACCAATAATAATCGTATTTAACTCATGGCTTAACGCTATTTCAACAATGCGTTTACTTGCCTCATGAGCAAATCCTAAAACTTTTTGGCTACGATAAAAGTCCAGGTTGTTTAAACGTTTAGTATTACGACTTTGTTTATTCAAGTCGTATAACTTAGTTAATTTGGCTCTTTGTTTATTATAGTATTGATTAATTGCTTTTAAAGGTCGCCCATTAATAATTACAGGTTTAAACCCTTTAACATTAGATGCCAAAGTAAAAGCATTATCAAGTCCTGGATCTATTGTAAGATAACGTTTATTATCTTTTTTATAGTCAATAACTTTATTAGTTTTGTAAACAATTTCAACTACAAACTGGTTATTTTTAGGGATGATCCTAACTTGTTGAATTTTAGTTGTCTCTTGATGTTGTAACTTAATTTTTAGATTATTCATCACAGGTATTTCAACTACACCATTTGAACGTAATTTAGCTGTTTGGTTATCTACGATAACGATGCTTTTACCGCCTTTATTCCTATATTTTGGCAATTTAGGTCTACCAGTAAATTTCCCAGGATTTTTCTGATAAGCCTTAACAGCCTTTTTCCAAGAAGTCATATTTTGAACGACTAGCTTTAAAATTTGTTGAGCTAAATGTACGCTTTTCATAGAACGATAAAGCATACAATCTTTTTGTTGATATGACTGTTTAAATGACCTATCTAATGCTCCATAACTCAACCATTTACCTTTAAATAAAGATTGCCTAAAGCGATATAAAGCTTGGTTATAGATATTATTAGCCAAGTGAGCGTACTTATCTAAGGTTAAATAACGACTGTCATTAGCTCTAATAACATGTTTTTCTACCAAGTATTCATACTGGATTTCTGTCTTTTTGGCTCTTATATCTCTAAAAGTTTGTAGAGTAGTTTTCTTAGATTTTTGTTTCCTAACCAGCATTTTCACCTCCTTTTTCTTCTAAAGCTTCCTTGATTTTCTTCCTTCTACTTGGATACATCCTCATTGAGAATGCGTGTAATAAGCTAATGATTTCTTCAAAAATTTCTTGTTGGTCTGTCTTTTTATCATTTAACTCTGACATTACAATAATTTCAGTATGATATTTAGCAAATAAATGTTTAAATAAATCAAAACCAACTCGACTTAATCTATCCTTATAAGTGATAATAACTTTTGATACTTTGCCGTCAATTACAAGGTCTAATAATTCAAAAAACTCCTTTCTTCTTTCAAAAGAAATTCCACTAGCTATATCTTTGTATAGTCCTTTAACTTGATAACCATTTTTCATAGCAAAACTTTGCAGGTTTTCGATTTGGTTTTCAAGGTCTTGTTTTTGTTTAGGTGTAGACACTCTAGCGTATAAATAAACACCACGAACTTCACCTTTATTTAATATTTTAAAAACAGAATTAGCGTCCCAATCATATTGACCTGAAGGTAATTTAGTAGCTTTTAAAATACCTTCTTTTCGCCATCTTAATAAAGTGGAACGACTAATCTGTAATAATTTCATTACTTCATTCGCTTTCACGCATTAAATTATATCATATAATACAATTTAATACAAAAAGATCATTTATTTTAAACTATATCTTAGTGTATCTGGTGTTATATTATACTTTTCTGACACTTGGGTAATTGTTAAGTTCATATTCATCCCCCTCCATTTCAATTATCAGAATATCACTTGGAGTTAGCTCAAAGTCAAGCCACTTATTTCCAATAAATATAAATATTCGCTTAAAAATATTTTTCACTACTTAATAAAATAATTAGTTGCATTTATTCTTTATAGAATCGCATTCTCTTTACTTGTAATTTGTATAAAATTAACTTATGATAGGTTTAATATCAATAATTATGAGAAATGAGGTTTTAAAATGAGTCAAAAATTAAAAGTAGCAGTTATTGGTGCTACTGGTATGGTTGGACAAAGATTTATTGCGATTTTGGATAACCATCCCTGGTTTGAAGTTACAGAATTAGCAGCTAGTCCTCGTAGTGCTGGTAAAAATTACGAAGAAGCTCTTAACGGTCGCTGGCGTATGGAAACACCTATTCCTGAACGTGTTAAGGATATGGTTGTTTTAGATGCTAATGATGTAGAAAAAGTTACTTCTAATGTAGACTTTGTATTTTCAGCTGTCAGCATGTCTAAAGATGAAATTAAAGCACTTGAAGAAAGATATGCTAAAACTGAAACTCCTGTTGTTTCTAATAATAGTGCTCATCGTTGGACTCCAGATGTTCCTATGATTATCCCTGAAATTAATCCTGAACATACTGAAGTTATCAAATACCAACGTGAACGTTTAGGTACAAAACGTGGCTTTATCGCAGTTAAACCAAATTGCTCTATCCAAAGCTACACACCAGCATTATCTGCTTGGAAGAAATTTGAACCTTATGAAGTAGTTGCTACTACATATCAAGCTATCTCCGGTGCCGGAAAGACTTTCAAAGAATGGCCAGAAATGGAAGGTAACATCATTCCATTTATCAGTGGAGAAGAAGAAAAATCAGAAAAAGAACCTCTTCGTATTTGGGGTCATGTAGATGCTGAAAGTAAGTCTATTGTCCCAGCTGATGATACAGTTATTACTACTCAATGTGTTCGTGTACCAGTACTTTACGGACATACTGCAGCTGCTTTTGTTAAATTCAGAAAACCTGCTACTAAGGAAGAATTAATTAAAGCACTTGAAGATTATCGTGGTGTTCCACAAGAATTAGAACTTCCTAGTGCTCCTAAACAATTCATTCGTTATATGACTGAAGATGACCGTCCTCAAGTTGCATTAGATGTAAACTACGAAAATGGTATGGGTGTTTCTATCGGTCGTTTACGTGAAGATAAAGTATATGACTGGAAATTCATTGGTCTATCACACAACACTGCTCGTGGTGCTGCTGGTGGCGCTGTTGAATGTGCTGAATTATTAAAGGCTCAAGGTTATATCACTAAAAAATAAGCAAAATAAAGAAGCTTTGATTTTACGAATTTTTTCTCGTAAATCAAAGCTTCTTTTTATTTGGTAAATTGTAAAATTAAATAGAAATTTAATTTTACAATTTACCATTTATAATAATAACTTTGTTTCTTATAGTTATCATTAATTATTAAATATATAAATCCAAATTATTTCATTTTTTGTTACTATTATTATCGTCAATCTAAATAGATAAAAAACTCGTATCTGTATGATCTAATATAATTTTTTCAGATACGAGTTTTAGATAAAATACTATTCAGTTTCAATTAATAAATCATTAGCTTTAACAAATTTACTTTCACCAACAAAAATATATTTCATCGCCAAACCTAAAATAATTGGCAGTACCACAAACAATGTTGTTAGTAAAATCACACTACCTACTCCAGAATCCATTTGTTCATATGCTGTCATTGGTCCAATCAATCCAGCGAAACCAAATCCTGCACTCATAGATGTTCCTTGAATTTTGAAGATAGCTCCTAAAGCTCCCATAATTCCTGAACTAATTATCACTGGAATGAATAATCTCGGTCTTTCTAACATATTCCCCATTTGAATTTTAGGAGTTCCAATAAAATGAGCGAGGATTGTTCCTAAACTATTAACTGAACTTCCCATAATTGCCAATGTAAAAGCCCCAGCTGTAATTCCTAGATTAGCTGAACCAGATGAAATTCCACTTATTCCAATTGCAGTTGCTATTCCCACTGAACTGATTGGAGATACAATTAAAACTGCAAATGATATTCCCATCAATGTTCCCATCAAAACAGGTTGAAGAATAGTAAAAGTTTTTATCATCGCTCCTACAAATCCTGTTACTAACTTGACATAAGGGAGAGTCATTAATCCTAATCCACCACCCAGTACTAAGACAAGAACTGGCATCAACAGAACTGTATAATTCTTCAATTTATTTCCAATAACACTAGCAATGATTACTGCAAATGTAATTGTTACTGCGACATTAATTACATCGCCTGTTCCAGCAAGAACATAAGTTGTACCAGCTTTCTTCACTACACCTGATCCAATTGTTGCCGCTGCTGCAATTGAACTCATTTGGATCATATTCATTTTAAAGAGATATCCCACACAGAACCCAGCCATTGCAGGTAGCAAACTTGCAGCAAAGCTAGTAATACTAATTACTTGACTTGCAACATGTGGCATTACTCCCATTAGAGCTTTCATCAACTGACCAACTAATGCAGAAGGGATTAAAGCTACTACAACGCCCATACTAATACCATTTAAAATATTCATTGTCCCTGTTTTTAAGCTAATCTTTTTATTCATATCCTTTACCTCATTTTATTAAATTTCATGGTCACTTCTTTTCTCTGAAATAATAGCTAATACATCATCTAAACTAATATCAACCATATTTTGAACAGCAACATTAGTATAGAAACCAACATGTGGTGTCAAAATAACATTATTCATCGCTCTTAATTCCTTTAATTGTTCACTTGGTAATTTCTTACCACGTAAGTCAAAATTAAAGAAATTCTCTTCACCTGTAAGTGTATCTAAAGCTGCTCCTGCTAACTTCTTATTTTTTAAAGCAGCGATTAGAGCATCTGTATCTACAACAGGACCACGACATTCATTAATTAGAAATGCAGTTGGTTTCATTAATGCTAATTCTTCACTTCCAATTAATCCTTTGGTTGTTTCATTCAAGTCAACATGTAAACTTATGACATCTGATTCTTGTAGCACTTCATTTAAAGATTTATAAGTCAAAACCTCATTTAATTCTGGATTTGGCTTAATATCATAAGCAATTACTTTAGCACCTAAAGCATTAAACAATTTAGCTGCAGTACCACCAATTCTACCAGCACCGATTATCCCAATTGTCAAAGTATGGATTTCTTTTCCTTTAAGTCCAATCCATCTAAAATCTTGTTCCTCAGCTCTTTCATCAAACAATTCTAAATTACGAATTAATCGCATGGTATGTGCTAAGGCTAATTCTGCAACTGATCTTGGTGAATATGCAGGTACATTCGTTACTTTCAAACCATTCTTATGAGCTAAATCAACATTAATTACATCATATCCAGCAGTTCTTGTAGAAATTTGCTTTAATCCTAGATTCTTCAATTCAGCGTATACTTCATCTTCAACTAAACTTCTTTGTTGAATAACAACACCATCATACCCTTTAACTTTAGCTACTGTATCAGCATGTAGCTCACCTTCATCAATTCCAACTTCCACATCAGGATGTCGTTCACTCCAATTTTCAATAGCTTCCTTTTCATCTTCACGTACTGACATCATCAAAATTTTTTTCATCTATCTTACCTCGTTTTATTTACTTTCTTCTTCAACATACTTGGCAATTCGAGCCACGCCTTTTTTTATTTCTTCCATACTTGTTGCATAGCTTAAACGGATATAGTGTTCTCCACCTTTACCGAAGAAAGAACCAGCAGTTACTGCTACTTTTGCTTTTTCGGCTAAATCATAAATAAACTTCTTATCATCTTGTTCTAAACAGGCTGGAATTTTTGCGAAAATATAGAATGCTCCTTGAGGCTTAGCACATTCAAATCCTAATTTAGTTAAATTTGAATATAGATAATCACGTCTTGCTTGATATTCTTTCTTCATTTCCTGACTATCATTCAAGCCATTTTCAAAAGCTTCCTGGGCTGCATCTTGAGCAATCGCAGTTGTTGTAGTAATTGTAAATTGATGAATCTTAGATAATTCTTTTGTTATCTCTGCAGGTGCAGTCATAATACCAATTCGATACCCTGTCATTGCATGTGACTTTGATACACCATTCAATACAATTGCTTGTTCACGTAGACTTTTAGCTAATGATGCATGTTCTTGGTCATAACATAATTCGCTATATATTTCATCACACAAAGCAAAAATTGGTTTATCACGTATAACATCCGCTAGTTCATCCAATTCTTTTTGACTATATGTAACACCAGTTGGATTAGAAGGATAATTTAAGACTACTACTCTGACATCATCGCCATGTTCATCTAACACTTCTTTTAACATGTCAGCTGATAATTTAAATCCATTCTTAGATGTATCAACAAGAATTGGTTCTGCACCTACTAATAAAGCATCTGCAATATATAATGGGAAAATTGGAGTTGGTACTACAACCTTGTCCCCAGGATTCAATACTGAAGTTAAAGCTGTATAAATAGCTTCAGTTGCACCATTTGTTACAATCACTTCATTCTCCGGATTATATTCCAATCCATATCTTTCTTTTAAGAAATTAGCTGCAGCTTTTCTTAAACCAAGTGTTCCATTTGAAGGAGCATAGTGAGAATGGTTGGCTTTAACCCCCGCAATAGCAGCTTCTTTAATGTGCTCTGGAGTATTAAAATCTGGTTCTCCTACTGTAAATTTTGTAATATCCGGAATTTTGCTACTATATTGAGCAAATGCTAAAATTTCAGATGGCTTAACTAATTCTAATTCTTTCTTCATATATTTTGTTAAATCTACCATATTAAATCTTCCTTTCAAAAAAAGCCCCCGAAGATGTTTAATCCTCGAGGGCTACTATTCTCTAAATTTAGTTATCTTAGGTTAATTAAGATAATTAGCTATCCCTCAGATTAATCTGCGAGATCTAATTATCTGTGCTACAAAATAGCTTTCGCTTAGAACTCACAGGTACAAACATTTAATTCCTGCTCAGTGCTTGTACCCGCATTTCTGTGAATACAATCACTGCTTCCAAAAGCGAAAGTAAAAATAAGAATTATTCAATTTTAGTTGATTTTTAATCTCTAATCTCATAATAAAATCTCCTTAGCAAATTGAATACCTATAATATACTCATGTAAGATTAAAAAGTCAACATTAAAATTAATTATTTTCACATTTAATTTTATAAATCACATCATTCACTATACACTTATATGTATATTTAATACATAAAATTGATTAAAAATGAATATTTTTGATTATTTTTACACTTTTTATTGATTTTTATTAAAAATAAATGTATAGTGTAGTCAATGAATAGATTATGAATATTTTAATTTTATGAAAAGAGGAATTTACATGGAAAAAGAAAAAGTTGTTTTAGCATATTCTGGTGGTTTAGATACATCAGTTGAAATTGCTTGGTTAAAGAATAAAGGTTATGACGTTATTGCATGTTGTATTGATGTCGGTGAAGGAAAAGATTTAGAAGCTATCAAGGAAAAAGGCTTGAAAGTCGGTGCAGTTGAATCAATCGTTATTGATGCTAAGCATGAATTTGCAGAAGAATACGTTCTTCCAGCATTACAAGGTCATGCCTACTATGAAAACAAATATCCTTTAGTATCTGCTTTATCTCGTCCTTTAATTGTAAAGAAACTTGTTGAAGTTGCTAAAGAACATGGTGCAACAGCTATTGCACATGGATGTACTGGTAAAGGAAATGACCAAGTTCGTTTTGAAGTTGGAATCCATGCATTAGTACCTGAAATGAAAATTGAAGATCCTATTAGAGATTTACATTGGTCTAGAGAAGAAGAAATTGAATACGCTAAAGAAAATGGCATTCCTGTTCCTATCTCTAAGAAGAGTCCATACTCTATCGACGAAAACCTTTGGGGTAGAGCAAATGAATGTGGTATCTTAGAAGATCCATGGCAATCCGCACCTGCTGATGCTTATGACAGAACAGTCGCTCTAGAAGATACTCCTGACACACCTGATGTTATTGAAATTACTTTTGACAAAGGTGTTCCAACTAAGCTAGATGGTGAAGAATTACCACTTGAAGAACTTATCATGAAACTTGATAAATTAGCTGGTAAACATGGCATTGGTAGAATTGACCATGTTGAAAATAGACTTGTTGGTATTAAATCAAGAGAAGTTTATGAATGTCCAGCAGCAACTGTACTTTTAGCTGCACATAAGGATATGGAAGATTTAACTCACGAAAGAGATTTAGCTCATTTCAAACCAATTATCGAACAAAAATTAAGCGAATTAATTTACAACGGTCTTTGGTTCTCACCTTTAATGGACGCTATTCAAGCATTCTTAGCAGAAACTCAAAAAGTTGTTAATGGTGTAGTTAGAGTTAAATTATTCAAAGGCAATGTTATTTGCGAAGGTAGAAAATCCCCTAACTCTCTATATTCTGAAGAATTGGCTACTTATACTTCTGCTGATCAATTCGACCAAGAAGCTGCAGCTGGTTTTATCAAATTATGGGGATTACCAACACAAGTTTATGCTGAAGTTATGCAACAAAATGAGAAAAACAATAAGTAATTAGTAAAGGAGATAATTGATTTATGGCGATTAAAAAAATGTGGGGTGGACGTTTCCAAGAAGGTTCCAGTAAGTTAGTTGATGAATTCGGTGCTTCAATCTCATTTGATAAGCACATGGCTTATGAAGATTTAGAAGGCTCATTAGCACACGTAAAAATGTTGAAACATACTAATATTTTATCTGCTGATGATGCTGATAAAATCATCGCTGGTTTGCATATTTTACAAGACAAATTAGCTAATGGAGAATTAACTTTTTCTACTGAACTAGAAGATATTCATATGAATATGGAGTCTCTTCTAACTCAAGAAATTGGCGATGTTGCTGGAAAGCTTCATACTGCTAGAAGCCGTAATGATCAGGTAGCTACTGACCTACATTTATATTTGAAAAATCGTTTAGAAATCGTAATCGACGAAATTAAAAATCTCCAAAAAGTTATTGTAAAGAAAGCCGAAGAAAATGTTGAAACTGTTATGCCTGGTTATACACATTTGCAACATGCTCAACCTATTTCTTATGGTCATTACCTCATGGCATATTATCAAATGTTCCAAAGAGATATTGAACGTTTCGAATTCAATAAAAAGCATACTAACATTTCGCCATTAGGAGCCGCAGCATTAGCTGGTACAACTTTCCCTATTGATAGAGAATTTACCGCCAAAGAATTAGACTTCGATAATATTTATGCTAATTCTTTAGATGCTGTTTCCGACCGTGATTTTGTCCTAGAATTTCTAAGTAACGCCTCAATTCTCATGATGCACTTATCACGTTTTTGTGAAGAAATTATTCTTTGGTGCTCATACGAATTCGGCTATATTGAATTATCAGATAAATATTCTACTGGTTCTTCAATCATGCCTCAAAAGAAAAATCCTGATATGGCCGAACTTATTCGTGGAAAATCTGGACGCGTTTATGGTCATCTAACTGCTCTACTCGCAACTATGAAGAGTCTACCTTTAGCCTACAATAAAGACTTGCAAGAAGATAAAGAAGGTGTCTTCGATGCAGTTAAAACTGTTATTCCTAGTCTAAAGATTTTTGCTGGTATGTTAGATACACTAACTGTTAATAAAGATAAGATGCTACATGCAACTGAACATGACTTTTCTAACGCTACTGAATTAGCCGATTATCTTGCAACTAAGGGCATTCCATTTAGAAAAGCTCATGCTATCGTAGGGCAATTAGTATTTGAAGGAATTGAAAATAATACAACTTTATCAGATATTCCTCTTGAAAAATACAAAGAAATTAACAGCGAAATTGGTGAGGATATTTACCAATTCTTACAATCTAAAGTTGCAGTTCAACGTCGCCATTCACTTGGTGGTACTGGTTTCGATCAAGTAAAACTACAAATTAAAAACGCTAAAAAACAACTTAATTTATAATCTTTTTTCATGAAAAAAGCAGCAAGTTCGTCTTGCTGCTTTTTATTATGGTTATCTTCTTTTTTCAAACTTAGATAATTGCCCTCTAAATTCGGCACGATATTTCCTAACATCAGAGGCATCGCTCTTCACATAAGAATCTACTTTTTCATTATGTTCAACTTTATCTAAACCAATCAATTCTTCTTCACTTGTAACTCTCATTTTAACTAATTTTTTACAACAAACTACTAAAATCGTAGATAAAATGATTACAAAAATAATTGTACAAACAGTTCCTAAAACTTGAATTAAAAACAAGTGCACCCCACCATATAATAATCCACTCTCAGAAATGTTTGAGTTTATTGCTTTATTTGCAAATACGCCTGTTAAAATTGAACCTAAAATTCCTGAAATTCCATGACATCCAAAAGCATCTAGAGGATCATCATATTTTAGTTTGGGCTTTATTTTTTCTACAAAAATAAAACTTACAATACTGCACAAAACTCCTATTATGATTGCTCCTAAAGTTGAAACATATGCTGCTGCCGGGGTTATCCCAACTAAACCACATAATGCTCCTGTACAAATTCCTACTAACGATGGTTTGGAATGAAATTTAAGATCCAATATCATCCACGCTATTAAGGAAGCACCAGTGGAAACCGTAGTTGTTAAGAAAGCTTGAATTGCCACTTTATCTATTCCTAAAGCTGAACCAACATTAAAACCATACCACCCTATCCAAAGTATACTTGTTCCAAGTAATACCCAAGGTAAATTATAGTGTTCGCTGTTTTCAATATTATATTTAATTCTAGGTCCTAGAAATATAGATAGCACCAATGCAGTTATACCTGCATTAATATGTACAACTGTTCCACCAGCAAAATCTAGCATCCCAATTTTTCCTAATAAACCATTAGGACTCCAAACCATATGTACCATTGGATAATATACAAAAATTGACCATAATGATACAAACAAGATCAAAAAGTTAAATCTCATCCTCCCAACAACAGCTCCAACAAAAAGTGCTGGGGTAATAATCGAAAACATCATTTGAAATACTAGATATGTACCATTATCAATACCTAAACTTTTAGAATACATCTTCGTTAATTCATATCTGCTTAGAAAGAAACTATGTCCCCAACCAAATATTCCAGATACATCTTTTCCAAAGCAAATTACGTAACCTACAGAAACAAATAGAAGAATCGCTAAACCACTAATAACAAATACTGAAAACATGGTATTAACAACATTCTTTTTAGAAACCAATCCTCCATAGAAAAATGCTAAACCAGGAGTCATAAAGAATACCAATATTGTCGAAATGAGAACAAAAGCTGTGTTTGCCTGATTAATCATAAAAAGCCCTCCTATGCCTTTGATGTCAAAAATTATAACATCAAAACAAATAAAATCAACTTCATTTTTAGATATATGTAACTTTTTATGACATAAAACATTAAAATTATTCTATTCTTTTCCTTATTTTCTATCTAAGTAATTTAACTTTTAAAATTCACTTTTCCTAAGTATAATATAAAGTAATAATTACTGATTAGAAATTAGGTGAGACTATGGAAATTTCGGAAAAAGCCCCTGCCAAACTTAATCTAAGTCTTGATACCCCTTTCCGTCATCAAGATGGCGAGCCCGAATGGCGTATGGTTATGACAGCAATCGACTTATCTGATTATGTTCATATTAAAACTATTCCTAACAGCAAAGAGATAACTGTACAAACTAATACCGGCTTTTTACCTTGTGATCAACGAAATTTAGCTTACCAAGCAGCAAAGCTTCTGCAATCTAAATTGGACAAACCAGAAGGCGTGGAAATAGAGATTGATAAACATATCCCTGTTTCTGCAGGTATGGGTGGTGGATCTGCCGATGCAGCTGCAGTTTTAAGAGGTTTAAATAAAATTTGGAATTTAAATATGTCACGTGAGGAGTTAGCAAAATTGGCCCTTACAATCGACTCTGATGTTCCATTTTGTGTATATAGCGAACCTGCCTTAGTAACTGGACGTGGAGAAAAAATTACTCCGATAGGTCCACTTCCACCAATGTGGTTAGTCATCGCTAAACCTCAAGCTAGTGTTTCAACTCCTACAATATTGCGACAAATTCATGAACAACATTTAAATCACCAAGAAGTTCAAAATGTTGTATCCGCAATTAAGCAACAAGATTTCGATAAAATGTGTCGCCATATGGGGAATGCATTAGAACCCATTACTATGAAAAAGTGCCCTGACATTATTAAAATCAAAGATAAAATGTTACAATTTGGAGCTGATGCTGCTCAGATGAGTGGTTCTGGCCCAACTGTCTTTGGTATTTCTCAAAAAAAATCTCGTGCTACTCATATTTATAATAGTTTACGTGGTTTTTGTAAGGAAGTTTATCTTGTTAGAGCATTAGACTCGTTAACGACAAAATAAATAGGTTTGGCATCTTCGCCAAACCTATTTATTTGCTGTTATTTCAAGTCATCATCCATATGTTCATAGATCATTTTATAAACAATTTCTGCATCTTCTTCATTTTTGCTGAATACAACTACTGTATCATTTCCTGCCAAAGTTCCTGCAATCTCAGCTAACTCTAGGTCATCTAATTTCGCAGCTAAAATATTTGCGTAACTTGAATTTACAGTTGTTCTAATTAAATTAATAAAGTTTATTCGTTGAATTCCTAATACATTATCATTTATTTCTTGAAATAGACGTTCGTAATTTTTTTCTCCCTCTACCTTCATTTGCTTATAATATGTATTTCCATTTTGGTCACTTACTTTTACAATATTCAAAATTCTCATATCTCTTGAAATTGTAGCTTGTGTAACCTCAACTCCTTCAGCACGCAATAATTGTTGCAATTGCTCTTGAGTTGTTATCTTATTATCAGCAAAAAGTTGCTCCATCAATTCTCTTCTAGCTATTCTATTCACTTTGACACCACTTTCCTTCCTGCAAATTAAGTGATAGTAATTATTAGTCAAATTTTCTCAAATATTCTGATAACTTTTCTAAACCTTGTTGTAGAATCTTAGGATTACAACAGTATCCTAATCTTGCATGTTGTGGTCTATCAAATGCAGTTCCCGGAACTAACAAAACACCTTTTTCTCTCAGCAAATCTTCACAAAATGAATAATCATCTTGAGGAATATCTAGCTTTATAAATGATGTAGAAACTGAATGTGGTGTACACCAACTTACTCGAGGCTCTGTTTTTAACCAATTTTCTACTATTTCCAAGTTATTCTTGACGATTTCTTCATTTCTTTGTAGAATTTTATCTCTATTTTTCAGTGCATGGACTGCCAAAGCATCATTTAATACACCACCACAAATAACTGTGTAATCACGGAACTTTCTAAATATATCCGCTACTTCTTTATTTGATGCTGTCCACCCTATTCTCAATCCAGGTAAAGAAAATGTCTTTGATAAAGAATTTGTAGCAATCCCTTTATCATACATATCAACTATCGAAACAAATTTTCTATCTTTATTTAAAGGCATATATACTTCATCAACTAATATATATGCATCCACTTCTTTAGCGATTTTAACAACTTCTTCCATAAAATCAGTGTCAAACACTGTTCCAGTCGGATTATTGGCATTGTTTAAGCAGATTAATTTAGTTTTAGGAGTTACCAATTCCTTTAATTCATCTATTTTAAAACTCCAGTCTTTTTTCTCATCCAAGTTCAACAATTTTACCTTAGCTCCTAAAGAACGAGGAATATCATATAATTGTTGATATGAAGGAATCATCGAAATCACTTCATCCCCAGCCTCAACTAAAGCATATATTGATAACATGTTAGCACCAGTTGCACCATTAGTCTGCAAAATATTATCGGCGGGCATATTTTGATATAGTTCTGCTACTAATTCTTTAAATTCAGGTGATCCTTCAATCCAACCATAATTTAATTTATCAGTACTATGTTGAGCAAAAAAATCCTCCACCTTTGTACCATCTAAACCAATTAATTCTTCTAATGTTAAAGAATCAATTGAACTTTGAGATATATCATATTTAGCACTTTTTTCCCACTTATTTAACCAGGCTTCTACACCAAATTCAGGAAGGTTCATCTTACATCCCCCTTATTTTTCTTTTTCCCACAATATTTGTTCTATTTCCTTTAAGACTTTCTCATCGCTATGCAAACCTGAATGACTTGTATCTTCAAAAGTCATCTGGCTATAATAGGCCCATTTAGGATTTACTATTTTCTGAAGAAATTCTGATTGTACATGTGGTACCGAACCATCAGTATTCTCATTTTTTATCTCACCTAGGAAATTATAGAACTTTATCTTCGCTCTAAGTCTCAAATACTTAGTTTGCGCTACTAATTTTTGATAATTTCCATCAGTTGAGTGAATTTTCTTAGCTTTTTTATAACTAATATCATCAAAGCTCTCCTCTACTGGAACACCTAATAATATTACTCGAGAAAACTTTATTTCTTTTTGAAGTTTACTAGATCCAGCTAAGGCATGCAACCAAGCACTACCACCCCAAGAATGGGCTATTACATTCATTTTATTTATATGATATTTATCATGTAAAATCAGCATTATATTAGTTAACCATTTTGTTTGTGGTCGATAACTAGCAGTATAATTCCAATCAAACAAAACTTGTATCATCGCATTTTTCTTATTTTTTACAGTTCCATGTACTTTTACTTTTCCTGTTGGGCTAACATGAATTGTCATTGTTTTTTGTGCAACATTTTCATCTTGATATGTATCTATCATACGATTATATGTCCACTTATTTCCTGCCCAACCTGGAATCAATAAAGTTGGTGTATCACTATAATTTATATCATTGAGTAACTTATCTTCTCTCAATGGTTTGTTTTTACTAGGTAATAGACTTGTAATTTGAAATCCTACTAATACAAGTAAAATAATCAATACTATCTTTAAAATTATTTTTTTCACACCCCATCACCTGCATTTGTTCTGTAAAAAAGGCTGGGATAAAATCCCAACCCTATTATTTATCAATATTCTCTATCTCTTTTTTGGATGTCATCTTAACCAAAATTCAACTCAATGTTCTTAGTCAAAATATCGGTATAACTATAAGATACTCTTTCAACTGCATTTTCATCATGATTTAACTCGATTATAAAAACCGAAGGAAAAGTTTCACGCAAGACACCATGTCTAGTTTTTGACTTCTTACGTCCAAGTCGTGAGGTTATAGTTAGTGGTTCACCAATTTTGCCATCCAACTTAGCCTTAATGCTTGTTATTGTAATTGGCATATGTCCACCTCTTTGAAAGATAGTATACCATAGCCAATCAAAATAATCAATTTTATCACATTTTAGTTTTAGACTCAAGCTATTATTTTAATTAATCCCCATTTTTTCTAGAGCATCTGATAAATTTATAAAGTCAGCTACTGTTAATTTTTCAGCTCTTATAGATTGCTTAATATCTGCAACTTCCAAAGCTTGTAACATTTTTTCTTTAGTTTCAGGATCTTTTCCGTAAAGGCTTTGAAGATTATTCCATAAGCTCTTTCTTCTATGCATAAAGCTGCCCTTAACTAATTTCTTAAAATGTTTTTCATCCTGTGGTTCTTTAGGCTTAACTTTCTTTTTATTCAAAACAATAATTGCAGAATCCACATTTGGTTGTGGTACAAAAACTGTCTTAGGAACAATAAATGCAATTTCTGAATCCATTTCATATTGAACCGCAACAGATAAAGAACCGTATGCCTTTGTCCCAGGATTTGCAGCTAATCTTTCAGCTACTTCTTTTTGCATCATTACTACAATTGTTTCAAATTCAATTTCCGAATCTAATAAGTGCATCAAAATAGGTGTAGTAATGTAATATGGTAAATTAGCAACCAATTTTAACTTATGACCAGGTTCAAAATGTTCAGCTATCAAAGCCTCCAAGTCTGCTTTTAGAATATCTTGATGGATCACTTCAACATTTTCATATGGTGATAAAGTATCTGCCAAAACTGATAGTAATCTATCATCAATTTCCAATGCCATAACTTTGTTAGCTCTTTTTGCTAATTGCTCTGTTAAAGCCCCAATTCCTGGTCCAATTTCAATTACATTATCTTCTTCACTGACTTCTGCCGCAGCTACAATATTCTTTAAAATATTAATATCTGTTAGAAAGTTCTGACCTAAACTCTTTTTAAACGTCAATCCATATGTTTCCATAATTGCTCTTGTACGTGTTGGATTAGCAATTTCAGGTAATTCGTTTGCCATCATTTCACCTCTTAATAGTTATCTTCATTCTTTATATATTCTAGTGCTTTTTTAAACTCATCTGGTGTTATTTGGAATAATTTCAAGCGCTTATACAATTGTTTCCCATTTGTATAGCCTATTCTTAAATATTCACCTAATCTTCTGCGATATTCTTTAGCTTGTGGTCCAGATGTTAATCCTGCTACTGCTAAATCTTCTCTTGAGATTAGTGGCTCTCCATCAGGTACTTCTGTATATAGATGGGCAAGAGCCTCTCTTATCGCTTCAGGGCTAGCATGTTCTACACCTAAACTACCTTTATGACTAGGAGCCGCATCATGCTTTGTCAAAAATGCATGTTTTACTCCTGGAACAGCTTCTGTAATTATCTTACGTATCTTTTCTCCAGAAAAATCAGGATCTGTAAAAACAATTACTCCACGTTTATCATATAAGTCTTCAATTTGATCTAAAGTTTCGTCGCTTATTGCCGATCCTCTTGTTTCTAAAGTATCAGCATTAACTGCCATTTGAATTCGTTTTGTATCATCTTTTCCTTCAACAACAATTACTTCTTTTATCTTCATTTTGTCGTTCTCATTCATTAATCTTTAAAACTCTTTCTGTATTTTTTCTTGTTATTTCAGCTAATTCTTCACTTGAAATTCCTCTTTTTTCTGCAATAAATTCAAGTGTATATCTTGTCATTGCTGGTTCATTCATTCTATTTCTATATGGCATTGGAGTTAAGTAAGGTGCATCAGTTTCAACTAACATATGCTCCAATGGTGTCATCATCATTGATTCTTGAACGTCCTTGGCACTCTTGAAAGTCACTACTCCACTATATGATAATTCCATGCCTAAGTCCAAAAATTTCTCAGCCCAAATGGCATCACCATTAAAGCTGTGCATAATTCCGCCATTTTTTTGAATATTCATATTCTTTAAAATTGCATAACAATCTTCAAATGCATCGCGATTGTGCACACTTATTGGTAAATTAAGTTCTTGGGCCAAAGCTATTTGCTTTTCAAATACTTCATGTTGTACTTTTTTAGGGGAATCATGGTAATAATCCAAACCTATTTCTCCCACAGCAACAAACTTTTCTAATTCAAAATATTTTCTTAATTCTTGTTCATACTCTGCATTGTAATTTAATGCATCTTCAGGATGACACCCTACCGCACCATAAATATGAGGATATTCTTGAATAATTTCTTGTAATTTTTTTCTACTGTCATCATCATATCCAATAACCAACATTTCAGTGACATCAAGTGCCTTGGCTCTTTCTATTACGTCAGGAATATCATTATCAAATTCATGCGAATTAATATGTGTATGCGAATCAAATATTTCCACTGTAAATTCCTCTCATAATCTTCTATTTTACTTCTACAATCTTAACACACTTTTTTATTTACTAGCATTATTTTCACCAAACAAAAAAACACTAACTTGTAAATTAAATTACAAATTAGTGTTTCTTGAATCATTATCCTACTAATGAACCATTTGGAATATTTTCTGAAACTGTAATTAATTGGACTGTTTCACCAAATTCTGCTGACAACAACATTCCTTGGCTAACTTCGCCTCTCATCTTACGAGGTTTCAAGTTAGTTACAGCAATAACTTTCTTTCCAACTAGTTCTTCTGGATTTGGATACCATTGAGCAATTCCAGAAAGAATTTGTCGGTCACCTTCATCGCCTGCATCCAATCTGAATTTCAAAAGCTTATCAGCACCTTCAACTTTAGACACTTCTTTAATTTCAGCAACTTTCAATTCAACTTTATCAAACTTATCAAATTTGATTTCGTCCTTAGTCAAAACTAAAGTTGTATTTTCAGGATCCCAGTTTTCTTTAGCTTTTTCAGCCATAGCTTTACGACCCTTAGCTTTTTCATTCTTAGTCATCTTAGACTTAATATATTCTTGTTCTTCTTCTACATCTAAACGTGGGAAGATAGGAGTCCCTTTAGCTACTACTTGTGCACCTGCAGGTAGGTCAAAGTATGAAACACCTTGAATTGCCATATCATCACTATTTAAGCCTAATTGTGCAAAAATTTCCTTAGGTGTGTGAGTCATGACAGGTTGAATCAAGATTGCAACTAAACGTAATGAAGCTGCTAAGTGAGCTAACACACTATCTAATTCATCCTTCTTAGTTTCATCTTTAGCTAAAATCCAAGGTTCTGTTTCATCAATATATTTATTAGAACGAGCAACTAATTTCCAAACTTCATCTAAAGCATTGGAGAAATGAACACTATCCATTTGTTCTTCAAAATTCTTGATAGTATTAGCAGCCACGTCTTCTAAATCTTTATCAAAAGCAGTTACTCCAGATTTCAATTCAGGAATTTGACCACCACGGTACTTGTTAACCATCGCAACTGTACGATTTAATAAGTTACCTAAGTCATTAGCCAAATCAAAATTAATCTTACCGATAAAGTCTTCAGGTGTAAATACACCATCGTTTCCAAAAGGAACGGCTCTCATTAAGTAGTAGCGCAATGCATCTAAACCATAACGTTCAACTATCATTTCTGGATAGACAACATTTCCCTTAGATTTTGACATCTTGCCGTCACGCATTAATAACCAACCATGACCAATAATATGTTTTGGTAAAGGTAAATCTAAAGCCATTAAAATGATTGGCCAGTAAATAGTGTGGAAACGAACGATTTCTTTACCTACCATGTGGACATCTGCAGGCCAGTATTTCTTAAATAGACTATCATCGTCACCAGTTTCATATCCTAAAGCAGTAATATAGTTACATAAAGCATCAATCCATACATAAACTACGTGCTCTGGATTAGAAGGAACTTTAACACCCCAATTGAAACTTGTACGAGTTAGAGCCAAGTCTTCAAGTCCTGGTTTAATGAAGTTGTTTAACATTTCATTCTTTCTAGTATCAGGAATTATAAAATCTGGATGTTCTTCATAGTATTTTACTAATCTATCAGCATATTTACTCATCTTAAAGAAGTAGCAATCTTCTTCAACAAGTTGCACTTCATGTCCAGATGGAGCCTTACCACCAATCATGTTTCCATCTTCATCACGGTAAACTTCTGCTAATTGTGATTCTGTGAAATATTCTTCATCAGATACTGAATACCATCCACGATATTTACCTAAGTAGATATCGCCTTTTGCCAATAATTTTTCAAAGATATTTTGAACAGCTTTTTCATGATAATCATCAGTTGTACGGATAAACTTATCATTTGTTATTTCTAGCTTTTTCCAAAGTTCTTTAATATCAGCAGCCATCTTATCTACGTATTCTTGTGGTTGCATTCCTAATGCTTGAGCCTTTTGCTCAATTTTTAATCCATGTTCATCTGTACCTGTTAAAAAGAATACGTCGTAACCTTGAAGTCGTTTGTAACGTGCTAACACATCACAAGCGATTGTTGTATATGAATTTCCGATGTGCAATTTACCAGATGGATAGTAAATTGGAGTTGTAATATAAAATGTTGGTTTTTCACCCATAGACGAATCAACTCTCCTTATTAATTTATCTCAATTAGATCTAAAAATATTTGCTAGACTAAGTATAGCATATAAACCCTTGATTTTAGTTAGTTAATCTTAATTAACGCTTTAAATATTCAATCCCAATTGAATCTAAGAAGTCTGTTACTTTCATATTATAATATTCAACAAATTTCTTAGCGGAATTTTTGCCTGGATCAGCCAAGACAAATGAATTTTGCCCATCATTTTTCCATTGGCCAACGTAAGCTGACTTAAATGTTAAATTATCATCTAATGGAGAATGAATAATATTAAATAATTGGCGAACTTGCAATCTCATTTGTCTTTCACTTAAAACAACTGATAAAGTGGCAAATTCTGTCATATTCATTGGTACCATTCCCAATTTACTCAATTCATCATCAAAAGCTTTAAATAACTTAACAACTGTTCTTCGAATTGCAAAAGCAGAATCCAAACTTCTTTCAATTAAAATTTCATATAATCTTTGCGCAGCTTCGAATGAAATTGGATAAAGTTCCATTAATTTATCCTTAACAGAGTCTTGCTCATCTTTAAAGAATAATAAGGTATCAAGTAAGGTTAAAATTCTTAAAACCATCCACTGATCACGTTCTCCTTGTTCTGGTTTTAAAACTGAAAGAACACCTTTAAAATATAATTCTTTAATTTCATCTGTCATCATTCCAAGTTCTGCTTGTTCACGATAGACATAGTCATGCATTACAATATCATACAATTCCAATCCTGTTGCCATGAACTTAGTATCTAAGTCTTTCTTTTTAGTTGTTAAATTAAATGAAATTTGTGGTGCTCCATTAAACATGTGTAAAAAGTGAAGTAATTCATGGGCTACAGTATAGTCAGGACGTGTCATATCATATATATCAATCATCAACTGTCCACCACGTAAATATTGTTGAGCCTGGTCATGGCGAACATATCCTAATTTAGAATCTTTTTTTACATTAATTCCTACACCTTCAGGAAAAATTGCCTCAACTTTCTTCATTAAACTTTTAGTAGCTTTACTGAAGTTAATTTCTTCTGTCATTATTTCCCCTCATTTCTTAAATTATCCAAAATTTCTTTAGCTGTACTCATATCTCGCTTATTTAACTTTTCTAATTTAGATACAACCAATGGTATTTCTTTTTCAGTTGCCCCAATTGAACTTACCAATGATTTCAACTGTAAACGCATATGTCCCTTTTGAATTCCTTCTGTTACCAAAGCATATAATGCAGCCAAATTTTGACCTAACCCTACTGATGCAACAACTTTTTCTAATTCAATTGCATTCTCTATTTCTAATAATTTATGGTTAACCTTTACTAAAGGAACAATCCCTATTGATCCCCCAACAGATCCAAGTGGTAGTGGTAAAGTAATTTCACCATGCAATGTGTCTCCAATAACTTTCCAAGTGCTTAAGCCACGATAGCTACCATCTTTGGCAGCATATGCATGAGCTCCAGCTTCAATTGCACGCCAATCATTACCACTCGCGATAACTACTCCATCAATTCCATTCATGATCCCCTTATTATGTGTTGTAGCACGATACGGATCGATTTGTGCAATATAGCTTGCTTGAGCAATTTTCTCAGCAATCTTTTCTCCTGACATTCCATTTTTAGCCAATGAAGCAACTGGAATATCACATATAGCCGTTGCTAGACATTCAGTTGCATAATTAGATAGGATACTCATAACTACATCTTGTTCGTACTTCTCTCTAATCGTAGCTGCAATTGCTTCAAGCATTGTATTTAACATATTAGCACCCATAGCTTCTTGAACATCTACTGCTAAATCTATCGAGACAATATTCTTATCTAATTTACGCACTCTTATCCATTTTGCTCCTCCACCACGTCTAACAATAGAGGGATGAGCCTGGTTGGCAATTTCTAACAATTCAGCTTCATTTTCTAAGATATCATCTTCGAATTTATCAACATCTTCAATTTTTTCAACAATGACTTGTCCTAGCATCAATCTTTGCTTTACAGATGCTTTAAATCCTCCCGACTTTTTTACAATACCTGCCCCATGGCTACTTGCTGCTATCACGGAAGGTTCTTCAGTTACCATAGGAATCAAATATTCTTTACCATTAATCACATAATTTAAAGCTAATCCTTCTGGCAATAAATACTGTGTTATAAAATTCTCAATTTGAGTCTCTCCTAAACTAACGTCTATTGCTTGTAACTTTAATCTATCAATATCTTCCTGTGACAAAATTTCTTGTTTTTCAAGTACCTCAAGTCGTTCAGACCAACTTTTTTTATAATATTTTTTAAAACCTTCCATCTTTTTCGCACCTTTCTAAACATTAGACATCATCTATTATATAATAGATAAATAAAATATTCGATTAAGGGGAATTAATTTGAAAAAAGTTCTTATTTCTATATTATCAGGGATCATTCTCTCCTTGGTTATATTAATTTCAGCACCTACACATATTTCTGCTGATACTTTAAAAGTAGGTATTTTAGCTGATAATAAACCTTATAGCTATCTGACTAATAAAAAAGTAACTGGTTTTGAAGTAGAGTTAAGTAAAAAAATCGCTCAAGAAATGGACGCTAACATTAAATTTGTTAAGGTTTCAGATCGCAAAAAATTGCAAAAATTAGTTAGTGAGTATCAAATTGATCTTGCTTTGGGACAATTTGATAAGACTACACTTTCATCTAAATTGATCACAACTGACACTTATTTATATCCACAAAATGTCTTGTTTACTGGCACACATCGCCATATCTCATCTATTGAAGATTTACAAAATAAAAAAGTAGGTATTCTAGTTAATGGTAATCAACATCAGCTTTTAACAAGCCTACAAATGAAACCTAAAGTTTATAACAGCATATCTTCATTAATGAAAGCATTGGAAAATAAAAAAATAAAAGCTGGTATCCTCACAGATTATGAATATACGGCTTATCTTAATAAACATCCTGAATTAACTTCTGCTTATTTACAAGCACTTAATTCTACCAAAAAATCTGATTTACCCAAGTTGACTTTAACACGCATAAAAGATCCTCAAATCACCTCGCAACAATTAGTGGGAATTACTGATAAGAGGAATACTAAACTAAACCAAACTTTAGATAAGTTAAAAGATGGTAATGACATTATAGACTTATCACAAAAATACTTTTCACAGGATTTAACCAAACCATAATAAAAAAGATTGAAGCCTCATTACTTCAATCTTTTTTTATTCTAAACCACTTAATATTTGAGTTATAATCAGATCTAGATCTCTTTTTTCATCACAAGGGACATTAGGAGCAAAAATAAATCGTTGTAAAAAGTATGCTATCATTGGCCCCGTTATTATTCTAACCAATACTATTGCATCATAATCTGGATGTTTACTACCTACTAGTTTCCTAAATTCCGTAAATATTTCCTGATTACTTTTTATAGCTTCAACAAATCCTTCTGATACCATTTGTCTAATTTTAATTTTTGTTAGACTTTCTTGGATAAAGATTCTTAGTATCTGATGATTTTTCTTCATGAATTCAAATCGATTAATCACGATAAAAGTTATAATTTCTTTTAATGATTTATCACTTACCTCATTTACTTCACTAAAAAATTTACGTTGGAATTTTGGAAAAAGTTCAGTCGTAATTAGGTTTATGATTCCTAACAGTAACTTTTCCTTAGTTGAATAATATTTAAAAATGGTTGCTTCACTGACACCTGCATTTTTTGCAATTTGTGCTGTTGATGTTGCATCATACCCCTGCTTAGCAAACAAATTAATCGCCGATAATAAGGCTTTTTCCTGTCCATTCGTTAATTTCTTGTTACCTAAAATTTCTTCATAATCTTCTAAAATAGTCTTGTTTTCCATAACTCTCACCCATTAAACTTTTCTGTATCTTTTTAGGCCTAAAATATTCAAAATTAATAAAACTACTAAAAAGATCATCAGTACTAGTATATCTTTTCCTACATCTATTAGGCCAGCCCCTTGCATTATGATTGCAGATAAGGCTTCACCAGCATAAGTTAATGGTAAAATTTTTCCAATTCTTTGTGCCCAATCAGCCATTGAATCCAATGGAATGATACCTGAAAAGAAAATCTGAGGAACAACTACTAATGGAATGAATTGCATCATTTGAAATTCTGATGAAGCAAATGTTGATAGTAGAATACCAAAGGCTAGCGCGACAAATCCCAATAAAACTGCAATAATTATTACACTAAATATTGAGCCTATTATCTCAATGTCTAATAATTTAATTCCTACAACTGTTATCAAACTTGCTTGCGCCAATGCCATTAAGCCATAACCTAGCATATATCCATAAACTATTTCGCTTCTCTTTACAGGTGTAGCTAATAATCTTTCTAGAGTACCACTTATTCGTTCTTTTAATAGCGCCATTCCTGAAATTAAAAATACAAAGAAAAACACAAAAAATCCTATTAGTATTGGGGCCATCTTATCAAAAAAATTAGTTTTACTATTTCCATAATTATAATGATTTTTTATACTTATTTTTGATTTATTCATTTTAACAGACTCTTGTTGCCCAGTTAATTTCGCTATTACTTGTCCTTGTTTAACCACCATTGATTGTAATTTGGAAACATTATCCTTCATAAGGGCACTTTCTAATACTTTCTTTGTCATCACAGTTTTAGAAATATCTAGATTGGCATAAGTTACATCATACTGCTTACTTTTATAACTGATTACTCCGTCTAAGCTATTAGCATCTAAATCTTTTTTAGCATGTTTTTCACTTTCATATTTTTTTACGGTAATCCCATCTACTTGATTCATTTTTCGATTAATTTGATTGTTAACATCTACTGTTCCTATTGTTACTTTAGTTTTTGTACTTGCAGAAAACATCAAATTTAACAAACACAAGATCAACAATGGTGCAACAAACATCAGCAATACTGTACGCTTATCTCTAATCAATTCTATAACAACTTTTTTAGCAATCACTAAAGTCTTCATCGCTACTCACCCTCGACTTTCAAAAATACTTCTTCAATATTATTAACTTTATATTCATCTTCTAATTTCTTAGGTTTATCAAAGGCTATGATTTTTCCCTCAAAAAGAAGTGCTACCCTATCTGTCAGCTCAGCTTCAGACATAACATGTGTTGTTACAAGAATACTTCTTCCTTCATCTCTTAATTTAGCTAATTCTCTCCATATTTTAAGTCTCAGAGCAGGATCAATTCCAACTGTTGGTTCATCTAAAATAATTATTTTAGGTTTTGCTAGTAAAGCTATTGCTAGTGACAATCTTCGTTTCATCCCACCAGAATATCCTGAAACCTTCTTATCCAAATAATTCGTTAAATCAACAACTTCAGCAACATATTCTATTTCTTTTTGCAATTCTCTCTTCGCAACGTCTTTCATATAACCAAAAAAACTTAAATTCTCCCTAGCTGTCATTGATTCATAAAGCGCATCTGATTGAGCCATATAACCAATATCTGCTAATAATTTTCGATTGGGCATTCTCTTTTCTAAAATTAAAGCCTCACCTTCGTCAGCTTTTTCCATACCCAATAGAATTTTGATAGTTGTTGATTTCCCTGAGCCAGACGGACCAATCAAACCTACTATTTCTCCTGAATTTACTGTTAAATTAACAGAATTTAAGACATTATCATTTCCAAATTTCTTCTTTATATTTTGTAATTGTATTCTCTGGTTATTTATTTTCATTTTTTCGCCTCCAAAAGTAAGTGTTTACTCACTGATTCACTCCAGATTATAGTGAGTGTTTACTCACTTGTCAATAAAAAAAGAACTTTAAAAGAGTAAAAACTCTTTTAAAGCTCTTCAAGTAACTATTTTTCAGCTAACAATTCAAAGATGATACCTTCACGGACTCCACTCTCAGAAAACATCACATATGGACTTTCGCATTGTAACATTAACTGCATAACAGGAGTAAGTCCACCTATTATGATGTCTGCACGACTACTTTCATCCCCTAAATCTGTAGATCTCTCAGTTTTGTCCATATCTAACCACTTACGATATATTCTTTGAAATTCTTCTTTATATACACGGAAGTTATGAATATTAGTAGTATCTTTTTCATCTAACTTGCCCAATTTTTTACGCGCAACAGTACGATTAGCCCCACCTAAAAGCACCAATGGTAAATCTTTAGCTTCAGATAGCCAAGGTAGTTTTTTAGCAAATAATTCTCGGAGAAAAACTTCAAACTCAAATAAATTTCCAGCATTTATTTTATCTTGTGTTTGAAATTTCTCAGTTAAACTAACTGCTCCATACTGAATACTGATTAGGTTCAAGGCCTTTTTATTTTTCATCAAAATAACCTCAAAGCTACCCCCACCCATATCACAGATGACAGCATCCTTAACATCTAAACAATTAGCTACTCCTACATAATCATAGTAAGCCTCAGCAGAACCAGATAAAATTTCTACTTCTACACCTGTCAAAGACTTTATTTTCTCTAAAAATTCTTCTTTATTCTCAGCTACTCTAACTGCCGCTGTTGCAATTCCTTTAATCTTTAAATTAGGTAAATTCTCATAATGTTTCTGAAATTTTCTAACAGCATCCAGCGTTCTTTCAATTGCGTCAGCCTGCAACACTTTCTTTTCAGAATTTCCCATACCTTCCGCCATACGTGTCATTTCCTTAGTACGAAAAACTTCTTGGTACTTACCTTCATCACTAACTTCATTAATAGACAACCTTGTAGAATTAGAACCAAAGTCCAAAATTACTAAATTCTGCATCTCTGCCACCCCATATTTAAGATACACATATTGTAACACATTTTATAATAGTAATTTCATTTTAATTTAATAAATATGGCAATTCTACTTAAATATTTTCGAAGTAATTTACCCCGATTGCTCTACGTACTTCTTCTAAAGTTTTATTAGCGACTTCGTTTGCTTTTTCGCTACCTTCCTTAAGCATTGCATATACAGCTGGAATATCTTTTGCAAATTCTTCACGTCTAGCACAGATAGGTCCTAATTCAGCTTCTAAGACTTCATTCAAGTAACGCTTAATCTTAACGTCACCTAATCCACCAGCACGATATTGTTCTTTTAATTCTGCAACCTTGTCTTTGTCTTTATCAAAAATATCAAGATATGTGAAGACCATATTACCTTCTACTTTTCCTGGATCTTCTACGTGAATATGGTTAGGATCTGTGTACATTGACATTACTTTTTTACGTAATGTATCAGCATCATCAGATAAGTAAATAGCATTATTTAAAGATTTACTCATCTTTGCATTTCCATCTAAACCTGGTAAACGTCCAGATCCCTTAGGTGCAAATACACCTTGAGGTTCAACTAATACTTCACCATAAATTGAATTGAAGGTTCTTACAATTTCACGAGTTTGTTCCAACATAGGTTCTTGATCATCACCAACTGGAACTAAATTAGCCTTAAAAGCTGTAATATCAGCAGCTTGGCTAACAGGGTAAGTGAAAAATCCAGCTGGAATTGAGCGTTCAAAATGTTTTTGTTGAATTTCAGCTTTTACAGTTGGATTACGTTCAAGACGTGAAACAGTTACTAAGTTTAAGTAATACAAATTCAATTCTGCTAATGCTGGAATTTGTGATTGCACAAAGATTGTTGATTTTTTAGGATCTAGTCCTACTGCCAAATAGTCTAATGCTACTTGTATTAATGAATTTTTTATTTTTTCAGGATCACGTGCATTGTCAGTCAAAGCTTGTTGATCAGCAATCATAATGTATGAATCATACTTTCCTGAATTTTGCATAGAGACACGTTTTTTCAATGAACCAATATAATGTCCCACATGTAATTTTCCAGTAGGTCTATCACCTGTTAAAATAATTTCTTTTGCCATAAAAATCCTCCTTAATAAAAAAGTCCTACTCATAAATATGAATAGGACGAACAAAGCCGTGGTACCACCTAATTTGCATAAAATGCCACTTAATTAAATATCAAATTTACTTTCTTCTCCCAAGCCCCACTTCGATTTACTTACTTATTTTCAGCTACCTAAGCTCTCTGTCATTGCTCATCTACTTTACTTGTTCAATGAAGATTACTCTTCCATTCTAATTTACTATTCAACTAAAGTAAAGGATTATTAACAGTAAAATGAAAATGCTTTATAATAGAAATATATTTACTTTTCTTAATCGAGGGAAGATATACATGAGTAAAATTAAGAAACATTTACAAGAAGAATTTGAAGATTGGGAAAGAGAACAACTGAAACAGCTACACAGTTTAAATGCTGCCTGGCGTCATTTAATTCTGAATGTTTTAGCATATCTTTCAATTTCTATCATTGAATATTTTTTAGCTGAAATTAGTAACTCTCAAACTTTACGTGCTGATGCTTTTAATAATATTTCTGGAATCGTATCTACAATGTTATTAATGATAGGAATTCACATTGCTAGAGACATTGATGACGATGATATTGCTGGAATGGCTCCCTTGCCTAAATTGAATATGTCGCAAAGAGGAAATGATCAAAGAGTTCAATTTACACGTTTCCGATATGAAACAGTCTTTACCCTTGTAACTGGAGTTGTTATGATTGGGATTGCCATCAGTGTTATCTCCACTGGTATCATTAATCTTTGGAAACCAGATAAACGTGTCATTCCTGAACCAATTGCTCTTGTTGGGGCTGGTATCGCTACTGTAATCATGTTAATTGTTTGGTATCTTAATCGCAGAGCTGGTAGAAAATTGCAAAATGCAGCTTTAAGTGCTTCTGCTCAAGATAGTTTAAGCGATGCTTTTACTAGTATTGGTACTCTAATCTCTATTTCCGGTGCTTTAATATTTAAGATCACCTGGCTTGATGGTGCTACTAGTATTTTAGTTGGTTTATTCATTTTATATTCTGGATTTAAAATCTTTATGGATAGCAGTCTTAATTTAGTAGATTATTTTGATCCGAAAAGTTGAAGAAGAATATCGAAATGTTGTTTTAAGCGTTCCAGGTGTAGCTCATCTTTCTGAACTGAAGGCGCACTATAATGGTAATATTGTTAGTTTGGATATTGTTGTTATGGTTGATGCTAAAATGTCCGTTTTAGATAGTTATCGTATTGCAGAAAATATTGAAAGAATTATGCATCATAGATTTGGGATTATGGATACTGATGTTGCTTTTATTCCTGATCCGAGTTCAATTGATGACGATGAAATTAAGGATAAATTTTAAAAAGAGTTTAAATTGATTAATTCAATTTGAACTTTTTTTCTTTAGGTGGCAAATACTTGCTACTAATCTTATCTACATGTTAAGATAATGTGCATTATTCTTTAGTAAAAGGTGTGATTAAAATTGGATAATGAAAAAGCTCTGGAACAAAAAAGAGTAGATGATGTAATGAATGAAATTCAAAAGCAATTAGATGCTACTCAAATTGAATATGATAAAGCTCACAAGGAAACTACTTCGGTTGAAAGAAATTATGTTCAAAACGCTAGAGTCAATACATATGAAGTTGATGATCAAATGGAAACAAACGCCGAAATTCAACAACAAAAGAATTTAGTTGCAAAAACGATTGAAAACGAAACAATTTTAAAGAAACAATTATCCACTCTAAAAATCCTACAAGATTCTGCTTACTTTGGTAGAATCGATATCCATGAAAATGGAGAAGAAGATTCCGAAACTCTTTATATCGGAACATCTTCATTAGTAGATGAAGATCAAGATTTTCTCATCTATGATTGGCGTGCCCCTATTTCTTCTATTTACTACAATGGTACACTTGGCCCTGTATCCTATGAAACACCTATGGGAGAACAATTTGCTGAATTAAAAAAGAAACGTCAATTTACTATAAAAAAAGGTGTCATTACTAATATGTTTGACACTAATGAAACAATTGGTGATGAAATTTTACAGAGTGTTTTGGGAGAACATTCTGACGAATACATGCGTAATATCGTTGCTACTATTCAGGCTGAACAAAATGATATTATCCGCGATGTTAAACATGACTTGCTTCTAGTTCAAGGAGTAGCTGGTTCTGGAAAAACTTCTGCTATCTTACAAAGAATTGCTTTTCTCTTATATCACAGTCGTGACAAACTTAACGCTGAACAAATTGTGCTTTTTTCACCTAATCTTTTATTTAGTCACTATATTTCTGAAGTGTTGCCTAGTTTAGGTGAGAAAAACATGCGCCAAATTACTTTAGCAGAATTTCTTAATAATCGTTTTGAAGGGTTACAAGTTGAAAGTCTCTTTGATAAATACGAAAAGAAGATCACTTCTTCTAAAAAAACAAATTCAATTGAAAGTATTAAGGAAGATCCACAATTTATGCATACAGTTGAAGAATATATCCAAAATGTTAGCTCATCCCAACTAAGATTTACTGACATTATGCTAGATTCCGAGATTTTCTTTAGTCATAATGAAATTCATGATATCTATTCTCAACTTCCACAGGCTATGAAACCTAGTCAAAAATTTGCTGAAACTAAAAACTTACTTATTAAACAATTAAATAGAAAAATTAAAGAAAATGCTCAAGCTGATTGGGTTCGTAGTGAAATTGAAAACTTATCAGATGAAGAATACTATGATTTACTTGGTACTAAAAGACGACATGCCTTTCAAGCAATTGATGATGAAGAATTTTACATTGGTAGAAAAATTGTAAAAAAACGTTTTGCTCCCGTATATGACGCTTTATATAACAATTATTTTATTGACTACTATGCTCAATATTCTGATTTTTTAGCCAATAAATTACCAGAAGCTGTTGACCTTTTTAATCAAAATTTGGAGTTTCATAAAATAGATTTAGTTGATGCTGCTCCTCTTTTATATTTACGTGATTTACTAACAGGTAGTGGGCGTAATCAAGCCATTGCACATCTATTCATTGATGAGATGCAAGACTACACATTACCACAATTAATGTATTTAAAGTATATTTTCCCTAATGCTAAACTCACTCTTTTAGGTGATAGTGAACAAGCATTGTTCAATGAATTTAGAACACCACAAGAGTTACTAGATTACTTTAACAAACATCTCAATATCAAAAAATCACGCATCATCAAGTTAAATAAAAGTTATCGTTCAACACAACAAATAACTAATTTTATGAAAGCTTTATTACCAGATGGCAATGAAATTCAAGCTTTTACACGCCAAGGTAAAAAGCCTGAATTAATTATCGCTTCTAAAGAAAATGGATTACATGCATTGAAACTTGAATTAAAGCAACGTGATTTAAGTTCTCCAGTTGCTTTAATAACTAAAAACCAAGCTGAAAGTGACTTCTTATATCAAAAACTTCGTAAAAGTTTCGATTCTGTCACTTTACTAGAAGATAAAGATCGTTCATTGCCTAAGGGTATCGTTATTTTACCAATTTATCTTGCTAAAGGATTGGAATTTGATGATGTTATAGCTTATGATATTTCACATGATAATTATTCTGGAATAAATGATACTGGAATTTTATACACAATTTGTTCTCGTGCGATGCACAGACTAACTTTAATTTCATGTGGAAAGCCATCATCTTTAATTATGAGTATTCCATCTGATTTATACACTACTAAGTCAACCGTTACTTTATAATCTTTACTGTAACAAATTATGCTTGCCAAAAATAGTATAATATAATATACTATTTTGGTAAGTCTGATGCCACTTTAGCTCAGTAGGTAGAGCATCACCATGGTAAGGTGGGGGTCACCGGTTCAAGCCCGGTAAGTGGCTCTTATGATTAATCGAATATGATAATGTACCAGTCTGTTATTGACTGGTATTTTTTTTACAAAAAAATACAGTAGCTCACAATTGAACTACTGCACTTAACTATTTTTACATATGTTCTAGTCTATCAATTCGCTTTTCAATTGGTGGATGTGTGTCAAAAAGATGTGTCCATGAGCCATCTTTAAACGGATTAGCGATATACATCGAAGCACTACTTGGATCTGCATTTTGCATTGGTTCACTCATAGAAATTTTTCTTAAAGCATTTATCAAACCTTGAGGATTTCTAGTAAGTTCAACAGCCGATGCATCAGCTAAATATTCTCTATTTCTTGATAGTGCCATTTGAGCCATAGATGCCGCTAACGGTCCTAAGATAATTGCTAAAACTGATAATAATAGCATTATAACTTGACCAGCATTACCATTATCTCTATCATCGCGTCTACCTCCACCCCACCACATCGCGTTCATTCCCATATTTGCTAAGAATGAAATTACAGAGGCGAGAGCCAAAGCATATGTTTGTAATCTAATATCATAATTTCTAATATGAGAAACTTCATGTGCCATTACACCCTCTAGTTCCTCACGATTAAGTCTTTGTAGAATCCCGGTTGTTGCCGCTACTGCTGCATGCTCAGGATCAGGCCCCGTAGCAAAAGCATTAGGACTAGGATCGTCAATGATAAATACCCTAGGCATCGGTACTTTGCCAACCATCGCCATATCTTCTACAATATGCCATAATTCAGGAGCTTGCTGCTCGGTTATTTCCTGAGCATTATTCATACTCATTACTACATCTGTTGATTGACCTAAAATCACGAACATATAAACTATGCCGACAACAACTGCAATAATAATACCCGTTTGAGCACTTCCCATAAAGGCGTATCCAATCGCTGCCCCTATTAGCCCGGCTAAAAATACAAAGCCCGCCATTACTAGAACAGTTTTGCGTTTATTTTTTGCTATCTGTTGATATAACATTTAACTACCTCTTAAAAAGATACCTTTGGTGCTTCCTTTTCTTCAGCAGGAATTTCCAAGTAATTTACCTTTGTAAAATGATGCATCTTCGCAACTACATTAGAAGGGAAAGTTAGTAACTTTTGATTGTATACAGCTGCACTACTATTAAATAATTGTCGTGAATAAGCAATTTTATTTTCAGTATTTGTTAACTCTTCTTGTAATTGAGTGAAGTTTTGACTAGCTTTTAAATCTGGATAATTTTCAGCTAAAGCAAAAATAGATTTTAAAGAGTCTGTCAACTGATTAGATAATTCCATTTTCTTTTGTGGATCAACATCTGCTGGCAGTGCCACCATTTGATTTCTCAATTCTACAACTTTGGACAATGTTTCTCTTTCATGTTTTGCATATCCTTTTGTAGTTTCTACAAGATTAGGAATCAAATCATTTCTTCTCTTCAATTGAACATCAATTTGACTCCACGATTCATCAGTATTTACTTTTGCACGTTGTAATCCATTGTACATTGATATATATACAGCAACAACAATTACAATCAATGCTATTACGATTATTAAGCCCATTTAAATTCCTCCATATCATATTATTTAACTATTATTTTAACAAAAAATATATTCCCATCAAATAATTTTAACTAAGCTTAGTACTTTTTTACAAAAATATTACAATTCTATCAAATTACTTCCTGTTTCTTTGAGATAGACATTATAAGTACTATCATCAAATAAAACAAATTCCACTAAATCAAAGTCTCCAGGATTATCTTGGACATATTCTTTAACAACTTGAAATGCAATTTTAGTAGCCTCAACAACTGGATATTCATAAATTCCTGTTGAAATAGCTGGAAATGCAATTTTTCTAATATTGCATTTTTGGGCTAAATGTAGACTATTTCTATAACAAGCAGCTAGGAGTTGGGATTCATCAGCATTGCCACCTTTCCAAATAGGCCCAACGGTATGAATAACATATTCCACAGGTAAATTATATCCTGATGTAATTTTAGCTTGTCCAACTTCACAGCCATTTAGTTGGCGACATTCTTTTAATAATAATGGCCCGGCTACGCGATGAATAGCACCGTCAACACCTCCACCACCTAGTAAACTAGTATTAGCAGCATTAACGATTGCATCAACATTATCAACTTTTGTTATATCTGCTTTCAATAATCTAATCTTTGTTTTATTATCTACATGATTTAAATTTAATAAAATCTTTTCACGCAAATTTTCAATTTTTCTTTTTAACTCTTCATAATTATACTTTCCAATTAACCTATCATAATAGGTACTTGTCTGAGCCAAATTAATATAGGTTAAGGCGCCCATATCATCAGGAACAACCCCTGCGCCTTGGTGGTAACAGAGTGCCAATCTATAATAAATATCCGAACGAATATCAAGATCTTCTGGCCCTAATTGTTCTTCTGATATTTGATAATATTTAAATGCTAGTAATTTATTTTTTCTACAAAATCACCATAAAAATATGCATCGCCTACTTTATAACTACTATTACTATTTCCATCTAATGATGCTTGGACAAAATAATAAAATGCCTTTTCCCTATCTTTTACACCAGTTCTTCCATAAGCATAAATATAACCTAAATTACAGGCTGCTTGACTATTTCCAAGTTGCGCCGCATCCTCATAATATTCTTTAGCTATTTCATAATCTCCTCGACGATAAGCTTGTACTCCTAAGTTCAATAAATTAATTGATAATTCTTCATCATCTACCGATTCACGCTTTAACTTATCTTCAGCTAATTTATTTTCTAATTTTCTAAAATCTGTTAACTTACATTTACGAATAATCTTTTTTACTTTATCTAAAGGATATGGAACAGTGTGTATAGTATATTTTTCTACTTTTACTACCTGTGCTATTTTTTCATGCCCATCAATACCAACCGGCACAACTACTAAATCTAAAGGCTTTATTTCTTCATCATCTGTTAGATAATAATAACTTTTCCCATTTTCTTCAAAAATAACACGACAATAAATATAATTTTCTATTGTTTCACTCACAATAATCACCCCAAACGCTCGATTATACAAAAAAAGTCAGAGAATTACTTTCTCTGACTTATGCGGCAGTATTCATATGAATAAGTTGATGCAGTTCACATCTACATCAAGCAAGTACGTTACAATCCGGTAACATCTGTACTCTGCCTTAATGAAAATAATCACTAGTCGCCGCAGCGAAACAACAAAATGTTGTCTGATTCTTCTCGACTCATCGCATCTACTTTATACTAACCTATATTAGATTAAAAATCAAATTTAAACTAACTTCTTATCCATTCGATGATGTGGCATTTCTGCATCTAGAAATCCTTCACCTACAACCTCATATCCAAGTTTTTTATAAAAAGCTTGCGCTGTATCCTGAGCACCTAATGTTAAATATGGCACCTTTGCTTTTCTCGCATCTTCCTCAATACTACGAAGTAAACTTGAACTATATCCTTTTCCACGACTATCTTTTAAGGTCGCTACTCTTTGAATATGCCAAACTCCACCATCTTCTATTTTCACTCTCGCACAAGTTACAAGATTACCATCTACATATCCACAGTAATACTTTGGACCTTCTTCACCTTCAATTTCTATTTCGATAGGAACACCTTGTTCCTTAACAAAAACATCTTCTCTAATAATTAAACTATCTCGATAAACTTGTGAATCTAACTTATTAGAATTTTTTACTTCAAACATAATTTACCTCTGATTATTCTTGAATTTACTTATTATAAAAACTATAATGAACATGTAGTTAGATATATAATATATTACACTAACTTAGCTATCGTGAAAAGAGGCGACAAGTATGGCTCAAAAGTTGAGTAAGGAAGAACGTAAAGCTATGGCTCGTAAGGCTATGGAAGCCCGTGCTAAGAATCCTAACAAGTCATCACATGGTTCTGGCTTTGCTAAGATCGACGCTGATGCTAAAAGCTTGCGCGATTAATTAATCTTATTACGATTGCAAACAAAAAAGATGAGCGGTTCGCCCATCTTTTTTATTATCTCGCAAATTGACTATTATATAGGTCTGCATAAAAACCATCTTTTTCCATTAAGGTATCATGATTTCCTGTTTCTACAATAGATCCATGATTCATTACAATAATATTATCTGCATCTCTAATTGTTGAAAGTCTATGTGCAACTACAAAACTTGTTCTTCCAGCTAACAATTTTTCCATTGCTTGTTGAATTAGAATTTCCGTACGCGTATCAACAGAACTAGTTGCTTCATCTAAAATCAAAATTTCTGGATTAGCTAAAAACGCTCTAGCTATTGTTATTAATTGTCTTTGTCCTTGTGATATATTAGAAGCTTCTTCATTCAGTATAGTTTGGTATCCATCTGGTAATTGTCTAACAAATGTATCAACATGAGCTGCCTTAGCTGCCACAATAACTTCTTCTTCCGTAGCCTGCTCATTTCCATATTTTATATTGTCATAAATTGTACCCGTAAATAACCAAGTATCTTGTAATACCATTGAAAAATGAGATCTAATTTCTTCTCTCGACATACTTCTAGTATCACGTCCGTCAAGCTTAATACTACCACTATTGATATCATAGAAACGTTCCAACAAATTAATTAATGTTGTCTTTCCTGCACCTGTAGGACCAACAATTGCCACTTTTTCACCTGGACTAACATTCAAGTTAAAATCTTTCATCAATTGTTTATCAGAAGTATATCCAAAGTTCACATGATTAAAACTAATTTTATACTTACCTTGGCTATCATCATTGTTATCTTTTAGATTAGTGTCCATTTCAGCTTCATCTAAAATTTCAAAGATTCGTTCTGCAGAAGCTACTGTTGCCTGAATCGTGTTGGCTATATTAGCAATTTGTGTAATTGGTTGAGTAAATTGGTTTACATATTGCAAAAATGCTTGAACATTTCCTAATGTAACAGTTCCATTAGCGACTTGTATTCCACCTACTATTGCAACGAAAACATAGCCAATATTTTTTACCATATTCATCAATGGCATTATCAAACCAGAGATAAATTGCGCCTTCCATGAACTTTTATAATATCTTTCATTTTCAGCTTCAAATTCTTCGATTGTACTTTTTTCTTTATTAAAAGTTTTAACAACTGTGTGTCCGGCATAATTTTCTTCTACATAATTATTTAACAATCCTAAACTCTTTTGTTGTGCAACAAAATATTTTTGTGAACGGGGAGCTACCAATGAAACAACGATTAAGCCTAGCGGAATTGTAATACAAGCAATTAAAGTTAGTTTCCAACTAATAGATAGCATCATGAAGAAGACACCTACAAATGTTACTGTACTTGTTACAAGTTGGGCCAAATTTTGTTGCAAAGTTCCCGCTATGTTATCCATATCATTAACAGCTCTAGACATGATATCTCCATTAGAATGAGTATCGTAGTATGAAACTGGCAGATACTGCATCTTAGATTTCATTGCCTTTCTAAGTCGATAAACTACCTTCTGAGAAATATTAGCCATCATTAGCTGCTGTATAAAAGATAAAGCTACTGAAGCTAGGTATAAAACGGCTACCGTCATTAAAATTCGTTTAATGGCTGCAAAATCAATTGGATATTTTCCGATACTTTGTCCACTTGCTAAGCCTTTTTTTATTCCAATATAGATTTCAGTCGTCGCTCCACCTAAGATCTTAGGAGTTATAATTTGAAAAATTACAGACCCAATCGCAAATATAAATACTAATACAAAAGCCCATTTCCAAGGCCCCATAAATCCTACTAAGCGTTTTACGGTTCCCCAAAAATCCTTTGCACCTTCCGCTTTTGGTCCTTTCATTCTACCGCCATGTCCTTGCATTAGATTGCAGCTCCTTTCATCTGTGATTCAACAATTTCTTGGTAAGTAGTATTATCAGCTAATAATTCCTTATGTGTGCCTTGTCCTACTACCTTGCCTTCATCTAAAACAACAATATGATCTGCACCAGTAACTGTTGAAATTCTTTGAGCTACAATAACTATAATTGCTTTGCTAATTCTCTCATCTTGACGTAGCGCTAAACGTAATTTAGCATCTGTTTTAAAGTCTAATGCAGAAAAAGAATCGTCAAATACATAAATTGAAGCAGGTTTGATAATTGCACGTGCAATTGCTAATCTCTGCTTTTGACCACCAGAAAAATTATCCCCACCTTGTTCAACAACAGCATCTAATCCATCTGGTAAGTCTGAAATGAAGTCTTTAGCTTGAGCTATTTCTAGAGCTTTCCACATGTCTTCTTCAGTTGCTTCAGGATTTCCAATTAGTAAGTTTGAACGAATAGTTCCCTTAAAAAGTACTGCTTTTTGTTGAACGAACGCTACCTTATCATGCAAATCATGTAAGCTATATTTTCGGACATCATTTCCATCAACCAATACTTCTCCTGAATTTACATCGTATAGTCGAGGAATAAGATTAATTAATGTAGATTTACCGGATCCTGTCCCACCAATAATAGCTAATGTTTCTCCAGCTTTTACATCTACAGATAAATTATCCAATGCTAAATCTTCTGCCCCACGATATCTAAATGATACATCCTTAAATTCTAGGCTTGCTCGTAGTTTATCCTTGTCACTATCTATTTCTGATTCTACATCATTAATTGAATTTTCTATCTCTAAAACAGCATTAATACGTTTAGCAGCTGCTTCCGCTCTTGGTACCAATACAAAAATCATCGATAGCATCATAAAGCTAAATAAAATCATTGAGGCATAAGTCATGAAAGCTACTAAATTACCTACTTGCATTTCATGGTTAGCTATTAACTTAGCTCCAAACCAAATAATTCCCATATTTGTTACATTCAAAACTAAGGTCATAATAGGAAACATTAAAGAAACAATACTGAAAACTTTAATTCCTGTTTCTGTATAATCTTTGTTAGCTCTATCAAATCTTTCCTGTTCAAACTTATCTTGTCTAAAAGCTCTAATTACTCTTACACCAGTTAATCCTTCACGAAAGATTAAATTAATTCTATCGATTTGTTTTTGTAATTTTTGAAATAACGGCACTGCAAAATACATAGCACATCCAATAGCGATTAGTAATATTGGAATAGATACTAAGAATATGCTAGTTAGACGTTTTTCATTAAAATATGCCATTACACTTGCCCCTATTAGCATTAAAGGAGCCATAATCATCATTCTCAACATCATTATTGTAACGTTTTGAATTTGCATAACATCATTCGTTGTCCTAGTAATTAATGATGAAGAACCAAATTTATCCATTTCATAATTTCCAAAGGATAAAACTTTTTTAAATATCTTTCCTCTCAATCTAGCACCCATTTTTTGTGCTTGAGTAGAAGCAAAATATACATTTCCTGCTGCTGCAAAAATACCGACTAAAGTCAGGCCCAGCATTTGAAGACCTATTTGCCAAATATATCCTACATTTCCTTTAGCTACTCCGTTATTTATTAAGTTAGATGTCAAATTAGGTAAGCTTAAATCACAAACCACTTGAAATCCTAAAAAGATAGTAGCAGTAATAACTGCCCACCAATCTAAATTTCGTCGCATCAACTTTACCATTTTGTTCCTCTTTTCTATTTATTATTTAGAAAAACCATACTCAATAAACTCTAATTTATGTAAATATTCTTGCTTTTTTTCTTCAATATCTATTTTAGGAATGTCTGATTCATGCTTCATTTGCAAGAATGTATCGGTTATTACTATGATAAATGGGGTAATTAAAATTCTGATAAACATATCAAAGTCACTTCGACTTTTTATTTTTAATTTTTCTTTATCTATCATTTTATATACAACATCAAAATCTTGTTTCACATTCCAACCATGCTTACTATTATCCTTGGATTTAACTTCCTTTTGTCTAAAATCCTTCATAAAACTTGCTTGTAATAGATAGTAATAAAAATTAGAATATTCTCCTCCTAGTACTTCATGAATCTGTTTTGGAAAGACTATTTTTACAGTCGCAAAAATATCTCCATTTTGTTCATCTAATTCTTTAAAAAAGTCATCCCTAAAGTTTTGCATAATTTTTTGAGCAATATAGAGATATAGATCTCTTTTATCTTCAAAATATTGATAAAAACTTCCCCGAGGGATTTTGGCTAATTTTATAACTTCATTAATTGAAGAATCGTTATAGTTATGACTCGAGAATACCTTAATTGCCGCTTGAATTATGCGATTCTGCTTTTCTTTATCAATTCCAAAAAATGTTTCTTTTGGCATAAAATCTCCCCTATTCCTTGCGTAAAGCTTCTACTGGATCTAGCTTAGATGCTCTATTGGATGGTAAAATTCCGGCAATCATACTGATAACAACACTAATAACTATTCCAGCTATTGCATATTTAGTAGTCATGGAAACAACACTTACTTCGAAAGCCGCTTTCGTAAAGTTATTAATGAAGAAACCTAGAACATAAGTTACAACTACGCCAATTGCTCCTGATGTAATTCCAATTAAAAATGCCTCAGAAGCAAATATTCTTCTAATATCTTTTCTTCTAGCACCTAGAGCTTTAAGTACACCTATTTCTTTTGTACGTTCAACTACAGAAATATTTAAAACTACCAATATCATAATTGCTGAAACCACTAATGAAACAGCAGCGATAGCAGTTAATACCCAAGTAATAATATTCAACATTTTCGTAAACATTTCCGTCATTTGTTCTTGCATTGAACCTGTATAACCAAGATCTTTTACTTTGTCCTTAATCATCTTAGTGTTGTCTTTGTTAGCTGTATGTAGATATACTACATTTGGCAATAATTTTTCTTGGTTTGTCTTATATAGGTTTTGTAAACCTGCATAAGTAAAGAAAACTGTACTTGAACTTTGACTTTGTGATTCATATAAACCTGTTACTTTAAAGTTTTGTGTAATTGTCTTTTCACCTATCTTCAAAGTCAAAGTAACCTCTTTATCTAAAATATTCTTTCCTAGTAAATCTGCAGTAGCTCTATCTAACATTATTTCATGATTATTCTTAGGAGCTTTTCCTTCCACAATGCTTGATTTAGAAATACTATCAGACATTGTTTGCAACATCATTAAACTAGCTTGCTTATTATTATATTTAACTGTATTAGTTCCTAGTGAAAATGAACTATAACCTTTTTGATATCTATCTACATGTTTTACCTTACTTAACTTTTCTATATCCTTTTTTGTAAAACCTGTATTAGTTCCTGACCCCGTTAAGGCAGCCATATTCTCTTGCTGTTGTTTAGCTATCTCTTCACGACTCATATTTTGTGGATTTTTTGTCGTTTGTTGAGTTCTACTCTTCTTATGAACTTCAGTAATATTAGGGTTAGTATATGATTTCATAGTACTACTTACATAGCTTGTTACACCTTTACCTAAAGCCAGCATCAATACTACTGACATAATTCCTATACTAGATCCAAGCGCTACTAGTAAATTTCTTCCTAACTTGGCTTTCATATTTAGAAATGCTAGCTTAATCGCTTTCCACATACTCATATTCTTTACTTTAATATCTTCACGAGTACTTTCTGTGTATTCCAAGTCCAATTGATGCTCATCTGATATTAACTCACCATTATCTATTCTCAAAACTCGACTACAATGAGAGGCTACCTTGTCAGAATGGGTTACCATTAAAACTAATTTACCTTCTTCTGCAATTCCCCTAATCATATCGAGAATGGTATCTGTCGTTTCTGCATCCAAGGCTCCTGTAGGTTCATCAGCAATAATTACATCAGGATCATTAACCAATGCACGTGCAATAGCTACACGCTGTTTTTGTCCACCAGAAATCTGATCTGGTTTTTTATACATATGTTTTTCTAATCCTACTTTACGTAATAATTCTTTTGCACGTTTTTTTCTGAAATCTTCACTTACATTTGATAATGTCATCGCCATTGAAACATTATCTATTAGATTTAAATGTGAGATCAAATTAAAGTTCTGAAAAATAAATCCTATACTCTTTTTATGATAGTCAACTAATTCTTGAGTTGAAAAATTACGTAAATTCTTTCCTTCATAAATAATTTCTCCGCCAAAATCAGAATCTAATCCACCAATTGCATTCATTAAAGTAGATTTACCTGACCCTGATTCACCGACGATCGCTACCAGTTCTCCAGCTTCAAAACTTGCACTAATTCCTCGCAAGGCTTCAAAGGTTCCTCCACCAGCCATCTTATATGTCTTAGTAACATTTTTTAATTCCATTACTGGCATTTTTTTCAATCCCTTCAGATTTATTATGACAGCTTGTCATATGACACATTGTCATAATATCATTTTAAAATTATAATTGCAATAAAAATAGACCTCTATATAGAGATCTATTTTCACAATTAATCTATAACTCTTTTTATATCATCTACAATTTGTTCAGGATTTAAATGATATCGATCATACAATTCTTCAACTGGAACCATATCAGTTAATTCTTTTTGAGCACCAAAGTTTAAAACTTTCATTTCAGAATTAGCATAGAAGTGATCTACCTTTTCTCCAAAGCCACCAACCATGCTTGCATCTTCAAGTGTTACAACTAATTCATGATCCTTCTTTAAATTATTTAAAGTTTCAACATCTAATGTTGTAGCAGAAATCGGATTAATCAATGTAGCATCAACATTCAAATCTTCTTTCAACTTTCTTTGAACATCTTCACCTAATTTATAGAATGCACCTAATCCTAAGATTGCTACTTTTTCTCCTTGGTTTGCTACACGATAATTTATCTCTGTATAATCATCATCTGCTTCTCCATGTCGTACTTCAGTAATTGGTTCACGAATAACAACCGGTTTATCAGTTTGTGTTAATGCCCAACGCAACATCGAAATTAATTCTTCTGCATTAGTTGGAGCTAAATATTCCAAATTAGGAATGCTAGAAATCATACCTATATCAAAAATTCCTTGGTGTGTATTGGAGTTTTCAGTAATGTGCCCACCTTTTACGAGCATAACAACTGGATAACCATTTAATGCCATATCATGTTCTAATTGATCGTACGCTCTTTGAAGGAATGTGCTATTATGGAAGACTACTGGTCTTGCACCATTAGCAGCTAATCCTGTTGCATATGTGATAGAATATTGTTCAGCAATATCAACGTCATCATAATTATTAGGGTATTTTTCCTTGAACGATACTAAATCAAATGCACCTGGTATTGCAGCATTAATAGCCATAATTGGTTTACCATCATCAATTTGTCTACCTAACTCATCAAGAATTAATTTATTATATGATTCCCCTGTTACTACATTTTTAGTTGAACCATCTTCAACATTAAATGGTACATGCCAATGGAATTCACGTTTTCTTTCTATCGCTGGTTGATATCCTTCACCTTTCAAAGTGTTAATATGAACAACAATTGGATGGTCAATATCTTTCACTTCTTCTAAAATAGAAATCATTGTTTCTAAATCATTTCCATTATCAACATAACGATAATCCAAGCCCATAGCCTTAAAGAGATTATTAGAACTTTGTCCATTTGTTTCACGTAATTCAGTGAACATCTTATACATACCACCATTTACATCATCAATGGACATTTGATTATCATTGAAGATAATTATTAAGTTAGATTTAAGCTTAGCAGCATTATTTAGCCCTTCTAAAGCTAAACCTCCACTCATAGAGCCATCACCAATAATAGCCACAATATTTCCATTTTCATTCTTCATGTCTCTTGCTTTAGCCATTCCTGTAGCCAATGCAATAGATGTAGAAGTGTGACCAACTTTAAAGTAATCATGTTCACTTTCATCTTGATTACTATATCCTGTAACATCGCGATAATGATCTGGATCTAAAAATGCTTCTTTACGTCCAGTTAACATTTTATGAGGATATGATTGATGTGAAATATCCCATACTACCTTATCCTTAGGAGAGTCAAATACATAATGAAAAGCAATAGTTGTTTCAACGATGCCCAAATTAGGGCCAACATGTCCACCAATAGCGGCATCTTTTTCTACAACTAATTGTCTAATTTCAGTAGCTACTTTTTTTAAATCATCAATTGTTAAATTCTTTACATCTTTAGGACCATTAATTTGATTTAAAATATAATCTGGATGTTGATTCATTTAAAATTTCACCTCTCAATAATGATAAAAATATCATACACCTTGAAGTTAACTTTAAGTCAAGGAATAAGCATTACAAAAAAATCATTGGCCTCGTTTCCGATAGTCAATGATTTTTTGCTATTTAATATTTTTTACAAATATACTTGTTATTGCTGCGATTAGAGCACATACTACTAAACCTACAAAGGCAACGCTATATGAGCCTGACAATTGAACTAACCATCCGATCAATAAAGGCCCTATAAATCCACCTAATTGACCACCGAAGTTTACAACTCCAATTGAAGATCCATAAGTCTTTTCATCTAAGATCTGAGCGACAAAACTAAAAATTCCTGTAAATGCTAGAGATTTTGTGAAATATACTAAAATTTCAAAAATGACAATCCATACTAGTGTAGTTGATTTATACATTCCAAACATAAATATTAGTGTTAGCAATGAAGAAATAAAGATCATCCAACGTTCACGTTTACGGAAAATATGAACCATTACAAAGCCACTAATAAATGCTGCAATACCACCAGCTATTACTGGCAATGGAACCAACCATGCTAAGTTCTTTAAATTAATATGTTGAGCTTGTAAGAAATATATTGGCATCCAGGTCTCTAAACCTTTTGTAATAACATTCAATACTAAACCTATTATTACAAAGATCCATATTCTCTTATCGATTTCACGCCAATTAATTTTTTTAGCAGTTGTTATTTCCTTCTTAGATTTAATTGGTCGCTCAATTAAATAATATAGACCAACTAATATCAAGCCTAGAATTCCCAAGAAATAAAATGATACTCTCCAACCATGACTAGCAATAATTGGAACAATAATTAATGGAGCAATAGCTGCACCAGCATAGTTTGATGAAATTGTAACTGATGTAGCTTGTGAACGATCACTCTTATCATACTCTTCAGAAATTTGCTTTAGAGCTGCTGATGGATAAGGACCTTCAGCTAAACCAAATAAAAATCTGATCACAACTAATGTCATTAATGATGTAGCTAAGCCTGTAAAAGCAGTTAATAAAGACCATAGTATCAAAGATATTATAACCGTTTTTTTACTACCTAATATATCAGTGACTATACCTCCTGGAATTTGCATTAAGGTATATCCTAGAAAGAAGGCACTAGCTGTCGCACCCAATGCGGCTGGACTAATTTGAAATTCCTTTCCTATGTATGCCATAGAGATATTCATTACAGTTCTATCAGCAAATAGAAGCATGTAACCTATATATAGTAAGATTAATGAGACTATTGGTTTTATTGATTTTTTCATTAAATTCATTTCCTCTCACTTATAAAATAATTTATTGAAATTAACCAATAAACATTATAGCTCATTGCTATTAATAATAAAATGAATAATTATATTCTTATAAATCGAATGATTAGTATTTTAAAATACTGTAATTTCAAAATACGCATCGAAACTTTCTTTTCCATTTAATTTATTAGTTGCAAATTTCTCTTTAAAATTACCATCTGTATATACAGTATCTGCTAAACTCCACCAAGGTTCAATACATACAAATTGTCCTTTAGCTGGATAAGACGACCAAATTCCTGCAAACTTAGAATTTGGAGTGAAAACTTCTACTCCGTAATTATTTTTAGTATTTTTCAAACTAAGTTTTGTAGGTTCTTCACCCAAGTCATAAATAATTGCATCCTTAGCAAATACGTCATGACTAATTTCTAATCTGGATTCTCCATCAATAGTATTAATGTTATCAACTAATCCACCTTTTAAAGGCAAAACTTTTCGCGTTTTTTCCGGTGTAATTTCAAGATAATAGTCATCATAAGCAGCTTCACCTAAAGGAACACTAAATGCTGGATGAGCTCCTAGTCCAAAAAACATTTCACTATCACTAGGATTTTCTACTTCATACCTTACAACTAAAGTTTCTTCTTTTAGTTCGTAGACTAAACGGAAAATAAATTCATAAGGATATTTTTCTAGTGTCTCTGTATTGGATTTTAATTCAAAACATACAGATTCCTTAGTAAGTTTTTTAACTTCAAAATCCATATCTCTAGCAAATCCATGCTGCCCCATATGATATTCTTTTCCATCAACAAACATTTTTCCATCTTTTAGTGCACCCTCAATTGGAAATAGTACCGGAGACTTTCTTCCCCAATATTTACTATCGCCACTCCAAAGATAGTTTATACCATTGCTTTTATTAATTAAACTAGCTAATTCAGCACCATGTTCATTAATCGTAACAAATAATTTTTCGTTTTCAATTTTTACAGCCATCTTTATTCCCCCTACTTTAAAATTCAAATTTATTATATCAAAATTCTTTACACTTATGATTAAAATAAAAAATCTTAACTTCCATTTAAAGCTAAGATTTTTTTACTACATTATCATGTTTAATAGGTAATCTCATAATAAAACTAGTCAAATTTTTATTAGATTCTACATAAATATATCCATGATGTAATTCTATAATACTTTGAGCTATTGCCAATCCCAGTCCTGTCCCACCTGTTTCTTTAGAACGTGAACTTTCTACTCGATAAAATCTATCAAATACCTGTCGCAATGATTTTTCTGGAATAGGTTCTCCATCATTAGAAATTCTTATTTCTATTTCTTTTTCATCTACTTTTGTTAATTGCAAGTAAATGTTTTTACCATCACTACCATACTTCAAGGCATTCGTGATTAAATTATTAAATACTCGAGCAAGCTTTTCTGGATCAGCTTCAATTTTTACTGGACTGTCGGGTAAAATTGTATTAATTTCCATACCCTTTTTATTTGCTTCCAATTCAAAACTAGCTCCTATTTGTTCTAGCATCGCATTCAATTCTAGAGATTGTATTTGTAATGGTGCATCAGTTTGACGTACTTTCGTATATTCAAATAAGTCATCCACCAATGATTTCATCTGCTTAGATTTTAAATATGCTGTATGCGTATATTTTAAAATATCTTCTTCAGATCGATATTGTTTATCTTCAATAAGACCCAAATATCCAATAATAGATGTCAGGGGTGTACGTATATCATGACTGACATTCGTTATTAATTCATCTTTAGAGCGTTCGATCTCTCTTTCATCTTCCATCGCTTTAATCGTACTATCAACAAGTGCATTGACACTTGCTACTACTCTTTGCATTTGTCCCTTTAATTGAAAAGGAATACGGTGATTAAAGTGACCATCTGCAATATAGTGAAGCTCATTAATAATATGTCTCAATTGCATCTGGTGATATCTTCGAACTAATCTCCAATAAACTACGATAACATCAACTACCGCCATAAGTATAATGAATATCCAACCCCAACTCCATAATTGAATATGTGCATACTTAAAATCTAAGGAAGTTTTGATTAGGAATATTCCTGAAGCTAAATCAGGATTAGATACTAACAATTGATTCAAAATCACATAAAGCGACATATTTAACAGAATTAACAATATAATTGTTAAAATACCTTCGCCTAATAGCTCACTCTTTTCTCGACCAGTTATGTGAAATTTCACAGTTCTTTTCCCCTTTAGCTTACTAAATTAGTGTGACTCTATCTTATATCCAACACCCCAAACAGTTTGGATAACTTGTTCTCCATTAGTTGCATCTTCAATCTTATCACGCAAATGACTAACATGAACCATTACGGTCTTAGCTGATACAACAGATTCTTGTTGCCAAACTCTTTCAAAGATTTCATCAGCTGAGAAAACTCGATTAGGATGACTAGCAAGTAAGTGTAAAATTCCAAATTCTAGTGCAGTTAATTTGATTTCCTTACCTTCTAAAGTTTTTACCTCATGAGAATCTTTCTTTATAATGAGTGGCCCAATTTCGATTTGATCTGGTTCATTATTTTTAACATTATGTTCAGCTCTACGCAATAATGATTTTACACGTGCCATAACTTCCAAAGGATTAAATGGCTTTGTAACATAATCATCCGCACCTTGTACTAAACCTTGAATTTTATCCAAGTCATCCGTTTTAGCAGATAAAATTAATACTGGAATTTGTGATTCTTTTCTTACTTCACGAATTACTTCCATTCCATCCATTTGTGGCATCATCACATCTAAGATCATCAATGCAATGTCAGGATTCATGTTCAACTTAGACAAAGCTTCTTTACCATTATATGCTTTTTCTACTTCATATCCTTCATTTTCAACATATATACTTAATAATTCAACAATATCTTTATCATCATCAACAATTAAAATTTTCATTTTCTATCTCCTTAGGTACACTACTTAGATTATAGTGTACGATTTATAATACTATTGTATCAAAGTTAAGCGCTATCGCAACTGAAGTTTTCTATAAATATTCTTGATATTTTTTTGAAGTATGTCTTAAATAATTATTAAAGTAACAACCTAATTATTTATTTAGTATCAAGCTCATTAAATCGTCATCTTTTCGCTTAAATAGTACAACAGCTCGCTGCAATCTCCTCAATGCATCTTCAATTAAATCTGTTGAAGTTGCTATATTCATACGTAAGAATTGTTTTCCATTTCCATCAAATTTATCTCCAGCAGTTAAAATTAACCCTGTCTTTTTACGAATAAATTTTGTTAATTCTTGTGCATCAACATTTAATGATGATATATCTAACCAAAGAAAATATGATGCTTCATTTAAACTTGGTTTCACATCTGGAACATTATGCTCTAAAAAACGTTCAATGAAATTTCGATTTTCTCTTAGATAATCTTTCAATTCTTCAAGCCAAACTCTTCCTTCTGTATATGCTGCAATTGTTGCCGGAACTGCTAAACTATTAGCTTCATTAAGATGGAAACTTTTTATTGCGTTATCTACTTGCTCTTTCAACTCTTTATTTGGCGTTATTATTGTTGCTGTTTGAATTCCAGCAATATTAAATGCTTTACTTGGTGAAACTGCTATAATCGTATTCTTTAATAACTTTTCGTCTAAACTAAATAATGGAGTATATTTCTTATCAAATGTTATTTCTCCATGAATTTCATCACTAAAAATTTTAAAATCATACTTTAAACTTAGTTTTAGTATCTTTTCTAAATCTTTTTGAGACCATATTTTTCCAACTGGACTATGTGGATTACAAAGAACAAAGAGATTAGTCTTTTTTAATTTATCTTCTAAATCTAGCCAATTAATGTCATAATCGCGTTTTTCTTTATCGTAAATAAGTTCACTTACTAATACTTTTTGTTTTCCTTCTCCAACTTTCTTAAATTTATCAAATCCTGGAGTTAAAACTGTTATTACACTATCTTCATTCATTAAATTAGTAATAATAGCTGATAAAGTAGCTACTACTCCTTGAGAAAAAGACATCCAGGAAATATCAAGGGTACAATTATGCATTTCTTTATACCATTTAGCTACACTTGCATAATATTCGTGCGGAATATATTCGTATCCAAAATTCTTATTTTCTATTCTTTTGTGTAATTCAGTAATTATTTCAGGTGCTACTTCAAAATCCATATCACCAAGTGTCATTGGTAATTCGCTATCATTAACATGCCACTTAAGTGAATTTTGAAATTTTGCCACCTTATCAAAATTGTACATTCTACTACCTCTCAACTTTACTCTATTATTTCATTAAAAACTTTTCCTATACTATCATGGATTAATAAATCTGCATATCTATCATAAGGTGTCTTACTTTTATTTATTAAAATTAGTTTATTCCCATCATAATAATTAACAAAACTTGCAGCTGGATAAACATTTAGAGAAGTTCCACCTACAATTAATATGTCAGCTTTTTTTATTGCTTTAATACTATTATTGATAATTTCTTCATCTAATCCTTCTTCATATAAAACAACATCTGGTTTGATTGTACCACCACACTCTTTACATTGTGGTACACCCTTACTTTCTGTAATTGTACTTAATGGGTAAAATTTGCCACATTTCATACAATAATTTCTATGAATTGATCCATGCAATTCGTAAACAGTCTTGCTTCCTGCTAATTGATGCAATCCATCTATGTTTTGAGTAACGATAGCCTTTAACTTACCTTGTTTCTCTAATTTAGCTAATCCTAAATGTGCTAAATTAGGCTTAGCACTTTCATATATCATAGTAGAACGATAAAAATCATAAAATTTTTCTGGATTTTTCATAAAAAATGAATGCGATAAAATTTGCTCAGGAGGATAACCAAAATTCTTTACTGTATTATAAATCCCTTGTTCACTTCTAAAATCTGGAATTCCACTTTCAGTAGATACTCCTGCTCCACCAAAAAAGACAATGTTGCTACTCTCTGAAACTAATTTTTTTAATTTTAGTATATTTTCATCCATGAAAATCCCTCCATTCTATAATATATCTACATCTTATTTTACCCTATATGTAAAAAAAAAGAACCCAGACTTCGTCTGAGTTCTTTATCTTAATTTACTAAGAATTATTCAGCGTTACCGCCATTTTTCTTAATAATTTCATCTTGGATGCTCTTTGGAACTGGTTCGTAGTGATCCATTGTCATTGTAAATGTACCACGACCTTGTGTTGCGGAACGTAATACAGTTGCGTAACCGAACATTTCAGCCAATGGAACAAATGCGTTAACAACTTGTGCGTTACCACGTGCTTCCATACCTTCAACACGTCCACGACGAGCTGTAACATGACCCATAACATCACCTAAGTTATCTTCTGGTGCAATGATTTCAACCTTCATAATTGGTTCAAGAATTACAGCACCACCCTTAGGAGCAGCGTTACGCAATGCTAAGGATGCAGCAACCTTAAATGCAGCTTCACTGGAGTCAACATCGTGGTAACTACCATCATATAACTTAGCCTTAACGTCGATTAATGGGTAACCAGCCAATACACCGTTTTGCATAGCTTCCTTCAAACCTTGTTCTACTGAAGGAATGTATTCACGAGGAACTACACCACCAACGATAGCATCTTCAAATTCGAAACCTTTACCTTCTTCATTTGGTGTAAATTCAATCCAAACGTCACCGTATTGACCTTTACCACCAGATTGACGAACAAACTTACCTTGTGCAGATACTTGTTTTGTAAATGTTTCACGGTAAGCAACTTGAGGTTCACCAACAGTAGCTTCAACGTTAAATTCACGCTTCATACGATCAACGATGATATCCAAGTGTAATTCACCCATTCCGGCGATCAATGTTTCACCTGTTTCAGGGTTTGTTTCAGCCTTGAATGTAGGATCTTCTTCAGCAAGTTTTTGTAAAGCAACGTCCATCTTATCTTGGTCTGCTTTTGATTTAGGTTCAACAGAAACTTGGATAACTGGATCTGGGAATTCCATAGATTCAAGAATCAATGGTGTCTTAGGATCTGTTAAGGAGTCACCTGTTGTTGTGTTCTTCAAACCAATAGCAGCAGCGATATCACCAGAGAATACTTCTGGAATTTCGTTACGGTGGTTAGAGTGCATTTGTAGTAAACGACCTACACGTTCACGTTTACCCTTTGTAGCGTTCAATACGTATGAACCAGCTTCAAGAGTACCACGGTAAACACGGAAGAATGTTAAACGACCTACGAATGGGTCTGTAGCAATCTTAAATGCTAAACCTGCGAATGGAGCAGAGTCGTCAGCTTTCAATTCAATTTCTTCACCTGTTTCAGGATCTGTTGCCTTGTATGGCTTAACATCTAATGGAGATGGTAAGTAATCATTAACACCATCTAACATCATTTGAACACCTTTGTTCTTGAAAGCAGAACCTGCAAATACAGGGAATACGTCTAAGTTCAATGTAGCTTGACGAATTGCAGCACGAATTTCATCGTTGCTGATTTCTTCGCCTTCAAGATACTTGTCCATGATATCTTCATTAACGTCAGCTAAAGCTTCGATCATTTCATCACGACGAGCTTGTGCATCTTCTTTGTATTCATCTGGAACATCAACTGTATCCCATTTTGAACCTAATTCGTCTTCATCATACAAGTCAGCCTTCATTTCGATTAAGTCGATAACACCTTCAAAGCTATCTTCTGCACCGATAGGCATTTGTACAGGCAATGGATTTGCTTGTAAACGATCTTTAATTGTGCTTACAGAGTAATCAAAGTTAGCACCAATCTTATCCATCTTGTTAACAAAAACAATACGAGGAACACCGTATGTTGTAGCTTGACGCCAAACGTTTTCTGTTTGTGGTTCTACACCAGATTGAGCATCTAAAACAACTACCGCACCATCAAGAACACGTAATGAACGTTCTACTTCAACTGTAAAGTCAACGTGTCCTGGGGTATCGATAATGTTAATACGGTTTTCTTTCCATTGAGCTGTTGTAGCAGCAGATGTGATTGTAATACCACGTTCTTGTTCTTGTTCCATCCAGTCCATTTGGGAAGCACCATCGTGTGTTTCACCAATTTTGTGAATCTTACCTGTGTAGTACAAGATACGTTCAGTTGTTGTTGTCTTACCAGCGTCGATATGAGCAACAATACCGATATTACGTGTTTTTTCCAATGGGAATTCACGTTTGTTTGCCATTGAGAATTTCTCTCCTTCCAAAATTAAAAATTATAACTAATCGAATTAATAAGTAAACCTTCAAAAAAATGACTATTATAGGCTTTACTAAACAAACCATATAACAGCCATTTGTGAAAATTACCAGCGATAATGTGCGAATGCACGGTTAGCGTCAGCCATCTTATGTGTATCTTCACGTTTCTTAACAGCTGCACCTGTATTGTTTGCTGCGTCCATGATTTCTTTAGCTAAACGTTCGGACATTGTGTGTTCACCACGAAGACGTGAGTATTGAACTAACCAACGTAAACCTAAAGTTGTACGACGATCTGGACGAACTTCAATAGGAACTTGGTAGTTAGAACCACCAACACGACGTGCCTTAACTTCAAGTACAGGCATGATGTTCTTCATTGCTTCTTCAAAAACATCCAATGGTTCATTTCCTGTTTGTTCCTTAATAATATCAAATGCTTGGTATAAAATCTTTGATGCAGTCCCACGCTTACCATCTAACATCAAACGGTTGATTAAGCGAGTAACCAATTTTGAGTTATAAATTGGATCTGGGAGCACTTCGCGTTTTGCAACGGCACCTTTTCTTGGCATTTAAAATAACCTCCTCAAATACTAGTTACTAAAATTATTTCTTAGGCTTCTTAGCACCGTACTTAGAACGGCTTTGCATACGGCCTTCAACACCTGCTGTATCTAAAGCACCACGAACGATATGGTAACGAACACCAGGTAAGTCTTTTACACGACCACCACGAATAAGAACAACACTATGTTCTTGTAAGTTGTGTCCGATACCTGGAATATAAGCTGTAACTTCAATTAAGTTAGATAAACGAACACGAGCATACTTACGTAAAGCTGAGTTAGGCTTCTTAGGTGTCATTGTACCAACACGAGTTGCAACACCACGTTTTTGTGGAGCTGAGTTATTTGTTTGTACTTTCTTATAACTATTGTACCCAAAGTTTAAAGCTGGGGAATTAGATTTTGAACCTTTAGATTTACGACCTTTACGAATTAATTGGTTAATTGTAGGCATCTCTAAAGCTTCCTCCTTCCTTATTTTAAGAATATTAATTAAGTACACACATCCAGGAGTTTCTTTTTTGAGTTTAAAAAAATAACGCCTCAATGTACGTCAGAATAAATGTGCTAACCTGCTCACAGCCAGCACGATCTTGAGATAACTCAAGAGAACTGTTCACATAAAGCACCTTTAATAGAATATCACGCTTAATACACTGATGTCAATTTAATTTTTATATTTTTTGTGCTAATTTTATTTATTTTCAGCGTAATTTATGATTAAGAGGTGAAATTATTATGATTTACATATTTTTTCTATTATTTATATTAGGAACTTGCTTAGGTTCATTTATTTCGTGCGTTGCTTACCGATATAAATTAGGAATAAGCATTATATATCCTAGGTCTTTCTGCGATAACTGCTCACAAACTTTGCAGCATTGGCAATTGATACCTATTATTGGTTTTATACTTCAAAAAGGAAAATGTCATTTCTGTAAGCAAAAAATTCCTTTAAGTAGTACTGTTATTGAATTAGCTATTGGTGTCATATTTATTTTTAATACGATCATAATAGCGAATACTAATTTAATTTTTACATCATTACTAGTAGTCTGGCTTACTTTAATCTCTTTAGAAGATTATTACACATTGAGCGTTGATTCAATTACTCTTGAATATGGAGGATTAATATTGCTCATTTTTAGATTTCATACCGTAATTACTAATCTAAAAGCTAATTTCCTCATAATCATTCTTTTCATAATTATTTTAATCAGTTGTAATCTTCTAAATAAATTTGGTACTGCAGATACTATCTTGATTGTTTTTAGTTTTTTATTACTAGGATTTTACAATACTCTAGTAGTAATTCTTTTATCATGTATTTTAGGAATTATTTCATATTTAATCAAAAGGGATTTTTCTGCTTCTCACCCCTTTATTCCATATTTAAGTTTGAGTATTTTAATTATTTTTTACGCAATAAATATATTTAAAATTCCAATAATATAAAAAAAATCAGGTAGAAAATCTACCTGATTTTTTTACTTCTATATTCTAGTTTGAAGATTCAACATTATTTTGTTGTTCATTAATCTTTTCTTCTAATTCAGAGATTGAATAAACACCATCTGTTACATTGCTATTAACAACTTCTGGTTCGATATCATGATACTTCTTCATACCTGTACCTGCAGGAATTGTCTTACCAATAATAACATTTTCTTTCAAACCAACAAGTGGATCGTTCTTACCGCGAATTGCAGCATCTGTCAATACACGTGTTGTTTCTTGGAATGAAGCAGCAGATAAGAAACTGTTTGTTTCAAGAGCAGCTTTAGTAATACCAAGAAGAACTGGACGTGCAGTAGCAGGAATTCTACCTTCAATGATTGCACTTGTATTGCGATCTTTGAATTGGCTAATATCCAATAGAGTTCCTGGAAGCATATCTGTATCACCTGGATCCATAATACGTACTTTACGTAACATTTGACGAGTCATGATTTCAATATGCTTATCTGAAATATCTACACCTTGCATACGGTATACTTTTTGAACTTCACGTAAAATGTAATTTTCTGTAGATAAAACATCACGAACCTTGATAAGTTCCTTAGGATCAATAGAACCTACAGTCAATGCATCACCACGATGAACTTGATCGCCTTCCTTAACTTTAAGAACGGAAGTAAATGGCAAGCTATATGTTCTAGTATCTGTTTCACCTTTAACAGTAACTTCTTTTGTACGTTCAGCAGGATTTTCTTCAACTGTATCAACAACACCAGTAACTTCTGTAATTACTGCACGACCTTTAGGATTACGTGCTTCAAATAATTCTTGAACACGAGGAAGACCTTGAGTAATATCGTCGCCACCAGCAACCCCACCTTGGTGGAAGTTTCTCATTGTTAACTGTGTACCTGGTTCACCAATTGATTGAGCAGCAACGGTACCTACTGCTTCACCAACTTCAACTTCATCACCAGTAGCTAAGTTACGTCCATAACAACGTTCACAAACACCGTGACGTGTGTTACATGTGAATGCAGAACGAATAGTAACTTTTTGTACACCAGCATCAACAATCTTACGAGCTTCGGATTCTTCTACTAATACATTAGCTGGAACAATAATTTCACCAGTATTAGGATCTTTAACTTCTTTCATAGTATAACGACCCAAAATACGATCATATAATGGTTCAATCATTTCATTACCTTCAGTAATAGCAGTAACATCCAAACCTCTATCTGTATGACAGTCTTCTTCACGAATGATAACATCTTGAGCAACGTCTACTAAACGACGAGTCAAGTAACCAGAGTTAGCAGTCTTCAAAGCTGTATCCGTCATACCTTTACGAGCACCGTGAGAGGACAAGAACATTTCCAAAACAGAAAGTCCTTCACGGAAGTTTGAAATAACAGGTAATTCCATTGTCTTACCGTTAGGAGCAGCCATCAAACCACGCATACCAGATAACTGTGTAAAGTTAGAAATATTACCACGAGCACCTGAATCACTCATCATTTGAATTGGGTTAGATGGATCCATGTTTTCAACCAATTTAGCTTGAATATCATCTTTTGCTTTGTTCCAGATAGAGATAACACGATTGTAGCGTTCTTCATCTGTAATCAAACCACGACGGAATTGCTTAGCAACAGTTGCAACATTCTTGTGTGCTTGTTCAATAATTTCTGGCTTTTCTTTCAAAACAGTAACGTCAGCGATACCAACAGTTAAACCTGATTTAGTAGATTCGTAATAACCTAAATCTTTCATGCGGTCAAGTAATTCTGCAGTTGCAGTTACTTTATACTCTTTATAAACTTGAGCGATAATATCTGATAAGAATCCAGATTTAAATGGTCCTACTAAAGGTTGATTCTTAATGAATTCCTTAATATCTGTTCCTGGTTCTACAAAGTACTTATCAGGAGTCATTCCTGTTAAGTTTTCTTGTGTAGGCTCGTTTAAGAATGGGAAATCAGCAGGTAGAATTTCATTAAAGATTGCTTTACCAGCTGTAGTTATTAAAATACGTTCTTTTTGCCAATCAGTAAATGGTGTACCTAACTTAGCTAATGAAGAAGCTTGCAAACCAATTCTTGTATGCAAATGTACATACCCGTTTTGGTAAGCTGTTCTTACTTCGTTAACATCCTTAAATACCATACCTTCGCCTTCACGACCAGCTTCTTCAAGTGTGATGTAGTAATTACCGATTGTCATATCTTGAGATGGTGAAATGATTGGTTTACCATCTTTTGGAGCTAAGATATGATGAGCAGCTAACATCAATAAACGAGCTTCAGCTTGAGCTTCATCTGATAAAGGAACGTGAATAGCCATTTGGTCCCCGTCAAAGTCGGCATTGTAAGCTTCACAAGCCAATGGATGGAGACGCATAGCTTTACCGTTAACCAATACTGGTTCGAAAGCTTGGATACCTAAACGGTGAAGCGTAGGGGCACGGTTTAGTAGAACTGGGTGTTCCTTGATAACATCATCTAAAACATCCCAAATATCTTCATCGCGGCGTTCAATCTTACGCTTAGCATTCTTAATGTTAGATGCCATTTCACGCTTAACCAATTCTCTCATCATGAATGGTTTGAACAATTCCAAAGCCATTTCATGAGGAATACCCATTTGGTTTAACTTCAACTTAGGACCTACATCAATAACTGAACGACCAGAATAGTCAACACGCTTACCAAGTAAGTTTTGACGGAAACGACCTTGCTTACCTTTCAACATGTGTGACAATGACTTAAGTGGACGGTTACCAGGACCAGTAACTGGGCGACCACGACGACCGTTATCAATTAAAGCATCAACAGCTTCTTGCAACATACGCTTTTCGTTTTGAACAATAATTCCAGGAGCATTCAAATCTAATAAACGCTTCAAACGATTGTTACGGTTGATAACTCGACGATATAAATCATTCAAGTCAGAAGTTGCAAAGCGTCCACCTTCTAATTGAACCATTGGACGAAGATCAGGTGGAATAACTGGGATTGCATCCATAACCATCCAATCAGGACGATTTCCAGAGTTCAAAAATGCTTCTAAAATATCTAAGCGACGAACTGCACGAGTACGTTTTTGACCTGTAGCTTCGCGTAATTCTTCTTTTAATTCAGCACATTCTTTTTCAAGATCTACATCTCTTAGTAAAGTTCTAATAGCTTCAGCACCCATTGCTGCCTTAAAGCCATCACCATATTCTTCACGTTTTTCACGATATTCGCCTTCAGTTAAGAGTTGTTTCTTTTCAAGTGCTGTATCACCTGCATCTGTAACTACATAAGATGCAAAGTAGATAATTTCTTCCAATGCACGTGGACTCATATCTAAGACAAGACCCATACGACTTGGAATACCTTTAAAGTACCAAATATGTGTAACAGGAGCTGCTAATTCGATATGACCCATACGTTCACGACGTACTTTTGAACGAGTAACTTCAACCCCACAGCGATCACAAACAACACCTTTATAACGGATACGTTTGTACTTACCACAGGCACATTCCCAGTCCTTAGTAGGTCCAAAAATACGTTCATCAAACAAGCCATCTTTTTCTGGTTTCAATGTACGGTAGTTAATAGTTTCAGGTTTCTTTACTTCGCCATAAGACCAACTACGGATCTTATCGGAAGAAGCAAGACCGATCTGCATACTATCGAATTTATTGACATCGATCAAAGGACCGACCTCCCTTTCTTATAATTGTCTATTCTGTCTTAGTTTCTTCTTTTTCAGCAGTTTCTTGTTCTGCTTCTTTAGCTTTCTTTTCTTCTTGTTCCTTTGCGAATTTCTTCAATGCATCAACGTTAACAATATCATCGTCTTCGTCATCCATATCACGTAATTCAATTTCATTCTTATCAGCATCAAGAACTTTCATATCCATACCTAATGCTTGTAATTCTTTAACAAGAACACGGAATGATTCAGGAACACCTGGTTTTGGAATTGGTTCGCCCTTAACGATAGCTTCATAAGTCTTAACACGTCCAACAACATCGTCAGATTTGTAAGTCAAAATTTCTTGCAATGTGTAAGCAGCACCATAAGCTTCTAATGCCCAAACTTCCATTTCACCAAAACGTTGTCCACCAAATTGTGCCTTACCACCAAGTGGTTGTTGTGTAACTAATGAGTAAGGTCCAATTGAACGAGCATGAATCTTATCGTCAACCATATGTGCAAGTTTAAGGTAGTACATAACACCAACTGCTATACGGTTATCGAATGCTTCACCTGTACGTCCATCATATAAAACAGTCTTACCATCGCCAGGTAATCCAGCTTCTTGTAATGCACTCCAAATATCTTCATCACGAGCACCATCGAAAACTGGTGAAGCTACGTGAATACCTAATTTACGAGCAGCCATACCTAAGTGAAGATCCAAAACTTGTCCGATATTCATACGGGAAGGCACACCCATTGGAGAAAGCATGATATCGATTGGAGTACCATCAGGCATAAATGGCATATCTTCTTCTGGAATAACAACAGAAACAGTACCTTTATTACCGTGACGTCCAGCCATCTTATCCCCAACTTGTAACTTACGTTTTTGAGCAATGTAAACACGAACCATCATATTTACACCTGGGGATAATTCATCTCCACCTTCACGAGTAAAGATTTTAACGTCTTGAACAATACCACCTGCACCGTGAGGAACACGTAATGATGTATCACGAACTTCACGTGCTTTTTCACCGAAGATAGCATGTAACAATCTTTCTTCTGCAGATAATTCTGTTACACCTTTAGGAGTTACTTTACCAACTAAAATATCTCCATCTTTTACTTCAGCACCAATACGGATAATACCAAATTCATCAAGGTTCTTAAGAGCATCTTCACCAACATTAGGAATTTCACGTGTGATTTCTTCAGGTCCTAATTTAGTATCACGAGCTTCAGATTCATGTTCTTCAATATGAATAGATGTATAAACATCTTCTTTAACTAAACGTTCGTTAATTGCGATAGCATCTTCGAAGTTATAACCATCCCATGTCATAAATGCAATCAATGGATTTTGACCTAAAGCCAATTCTCCATTTTCCATAGCTGGTCCGTCAGCTAATACTTCATCAGCATCTACTCTGTCTCCAACACGTACAATTGGTGTTTGGTTATAGTTCTTACCACCATTAGAACGATGGAATTTCATCAATTTATACTTGTCCAAAGAACCATCGTCACGGCGAACTCTAATTTCACGAGCATCTACATATTCAACTGTACCTTCATGTTCAGAAATCAATGCTACCCCAGAGTCATGTGCAGCTTTGTATTCAATACCTGTACCAACTAATGGTGCATGTGGCTTAATCAAAGGAACAGCCTGACGTTGCATGTTAGCACCCATCAAAGCACGGTTAGAGTCATCGTTTTCCAAGAAAGGAATACATGCTGTAGCAACAGCAACTACTTGTTTAGGTGAAACGTCCATGTAGTCAACTTTTTCAGTTGAAATTTCAACGTCATCATCTTTCTTACGAGCCATAACTACATCATCAACAAAGGAACCATCATCATTTAATGGTGAGTTAGCTTGTGCGATAACGTAATTATCTTCTTCATCGGCTGTTAAGTAGTCAATTTTGTCTGTAACTTTATGTGTTTCCCAAGATACACGACGATATGGTGTTTCAACAAAACCATACTTATTAATACGAGCATAAGAAGATAAACTGTTGATCAAACCGATGTTAGGACCTTCAGGAGTTTCGATAGGACACATACGACCATAGTGTGTATAGTGAACGTCACGAACTTCGTATCCAGCACGATCACGAGTCAAACCACCAGGTCCCAAAGCAGAGAAACGACGCTTATGAGACAATTCACCCAATGGATTAGTTTGGTCCATGAATTGGGACAATTGAGAACTTCCGAAGAATTCTTTAATTGAAGCAACAACTGGACGAATATTAATCAATTGTTGTGGTGTAACAGTTGATGTATCTTGAATTGACATACGTTCACGTACAACACGTTCCATACGTGATAAACCAATTCTAAATTGGTTTTGTAATAATTCACCTACAGAGCGAGTACGACGGTTACCCAAGTGGTCAATATCATCTGTTGAACCCATACCTTCTTGTAAATTGAAGAAGTAGTTCATGGAAGCTACTATATCAGCTGGTGTAATGTGCTTGAATTGGATATCAACATTTGCATTACCAATAACATTTACTACCTTTTCTGGATCCTTTGGTGAATATACTTTCACAATTTGAAGAGTCATTGGTTCTTGAACAACACCTTCTTCAGATGGATGGAAAGTAAATGTCTTGAAGTCATCTCTTGCTAAGTATGGGGCTAATTTATCCATAACTTGCTTATCAATAACTTCATCCTTATTTACAATAATTTCACCTGTATCAGGATCAGCTAATGTTTCTGCAACAGTCAAATTCAATAAGCGTGTCTTTAAATCTAACTTCTTGTTAATCTTATAACGACCAACAGGTGCTAAATCATAGCGCTTTGGATCAAAGAAACGAGCTGTTAACAAACTACGTGATGAATCAGCAGTCTTTGGTTCACCTGGACGTAGACGTTCATAAATATCTTTCAAAGATTCTTCTACACGAGAATCGTCCATGTTCTTATGTACATCTTTTTCCAAAGTAAGCATCAAGCTATCGCTATTAGATCCTAAAATTTCTACGATTTCATTATCAGAACCGTATCCCAAAGCACGAATAAGTTCTGTTAATGGAATTTTACGAGTACGATCAATACGTACATATGCTACATTCTTTGCATCTGTTTCATATTCTAACCAAGCCCCACGATTAGGAATTACAGTTGTACCATAGTTAGTACGACCATTCTTATCTAATTCGGAGTTGAAGTATACACCTGGAGAACGAACTAATTGTGAAACAATAACACGTTCTGCCCCGTTAATAATGAATGTACCTTGCTTAGTCATCAATGGGAAATCGCCAAAGAATACATCTTGTGACTTAATTTCACCAGTTTCATGGTTGATTAGGCGTAAAGTAACATGTAATGGTGCTGAATAATTAGCATCATGTTGACGTGCTTCTTCAACTGTATACTTTGGTTCTAAAAGTTGATAATCTACAAATTCAAGTGATAATTTACCTTGAAAATCTTCAATTGGCATAATGTCATCAAACATTTCACGAAGACCTTCATCTAAAAACCACTTGTAAGAATCAGTTTGAACTTCAATCAAGTTAGGTAGATCAAGAACTTCTTTAATTCGCGAGTAACTTCTACGTACACGGTGTTTACCGTATTTTACTAAGTGTCCTGCCAAGTTGTTCACCTCTCAAAAAATTTGCTGTGACTCGATTAATTTATTACAATTTTATTACAATTTTTATTTTTACCGGTTTTTTGGCAAAAAAAAGCAAAAACAGACAGAGACAAATTAAATTTGCTTCATACTATTTTTGCTTTTATCAAGTCTGCTATGGACAATATATCATAACAAACAATCAATTCACAGTTTTTCGCATTTATATATTTTAAATGGATATTCAGTATTTGTCAATACTAAATATAACTATTAACTATTTATTTTTTCTGCAGCTACTGGATTCTTAACTTTTATCGTTATTTCACCTTTTTTAGCACCTATTGTTACTGTTGCTCCAGTTTCGATATTACCTGCTAATAATTCTTCACTTAGTAAGTCCTCTATCTTATCTTGAAGGACACGTCTAATAGGACGAGCACCATATTCAGCATCAAATCCAGCTTCTGCAACTATATCTATTGCTGCAGGGGTAATTTTCAGATTAATATTTTGTTCTTTAATCCTATCTATAATATTCTTAGCCATCAATTTAACAATTTGATGAATTTCTTCTTTATTAAGCGAATGGAATACAACAGTTTCGTCAAGACGATTCAAGAACTCTGGTCTAAAAGTCTTCTTCAATGTTTCTCTAACTTTTGCTGCCATTGCTTCATAATCATCGCTGACATCTTTTGCACCAAAACCTACTGATTTTTCATCGCGTAAGGCTGTAGCACCTAAGTTAGATGTCATAATGATAATTGTATTTCTGAAGTCTACCTTTCTACCTTTAGAATCAGTTAAAAATCCATCATCTAATACTTGTAACAAGATATTGAAAACATCATTATGAGCTTTTTCAACTTCATCTAATAATACTACTGAATAAGGATTATTTCTAACCTTTTCAGTTAATTGTCCGCCTTCATCATATCCTACGTATCCAGGAGGAGATCCAATTAAACGACTAGTTGTGTATTTCTCCATATATTCACTCATATCAATTCTAATCATTGAATCCTCTGAGCCAAACATAGCTTCTGCTAAAGCTTTAGCTAATTCAGTTTTACCTACACCTGTAGGACCTAAGAACATAAATGAGCCAATTGGTCTTGTAGGATCCTTCAAACCACTTCTTGCTCTTCTTATCGCTTTACTTACTGCTTTAACAGCTTCATCTTGTCCTATAACTCGATTATGCAATATCTTTTCTAATCTAATTAGTCGGTCTCCTTCAGAACGATTAATTTGAGTTACTGGAACACCAGTCCATTCAGAAACAACTTCTGCAATATCTTCAGCCGTAACTTTTACACGATAGTTATTGCTATCCTCTTCATCTTTGTCACGTTGGATTTGCTTTTCAAGCTTTTCTTGAATCTTTAATTCTTCATTTCTGATTTCTGCAGCTTTTTCAAAATCTTCTTTTAACAACGCTTCTGTCTTCTCTTGGGAAAGCTCTGATAATTTCTTCTTTATTGCAGAAACTTTGTCCACTTTTTGTGCATTATTAATTCTTACTCTAGCAGCAGCCTCATCCATTAAATCAATTGCCTTGTCAGGTAAAAATCTTGAAGCAATATATCTTTTACTTAACTTAACTGCACTCTCTAATGCCTCATCTGTAATTTGAAGTTGATGGTGTTTTTCATATTTAGGACGTAATCCTTTTAGAATTGTCAACGCTACTTCTGGAGTGGGTTCATTAATTGTCACACTAGCAAAGCGTCTTTCCAAAGCTGCATCAGCTTCAACATATTTTTGATATTCATTTAAAGTTGTTGCACCTATTACTTGTACTTCACCACGCGCTAATGCTGGTTTTAAAATATTGGAAGCATCTATCGCGCCTTCAGCACCACCCGCGCCTATTAGAGTATGCATTTCATCAATGAATAAAATAACATTGCCATCTTCACGAATTTCTTCAATAATCTTCTTTAATCGATCTTCAAATTCACCACGATATTTTGTTCCAGCAACCAAAGATCCCATATCAAGCATCATTACACGCTTATTCTTTAAATTATCAGGAACTTCACCATTTACAATCTTTTGTGAAAATCCTTCTGCAACAGCTGTTTTACCTACACCTGGTTCTCCCAAAAGAACTGGATTATTCTTTGTCCTTCTACTTAAAATTTGAACAACACGCTTAATTTCATTATCTCTACCAACTACTGGATCAATTTGATCTTTACGCACCATTTCTGTCAAATCACGTGCTAGTTCATCTAACGTAGGTGTACCATTATCCTGTTTCTTTTCTGATAACGCTAATTTCTTACGTGTTCTATTAGCTGTTGTTGCATCTACACCCATTGTACGATAGGTAATATTTTTCACCTTACGTAAATCAATATTCAGAGCTGCTAGAATACGTGAAGAAATAGTTTTATCATCTTCTAATAGTGCTAACAAAATATGTTCTGTTCCTACCTTTTCAACATTAAAAAGTTTAGCATGTTCTCTAGCACGCTCTAATACATAACGAGTTCTTGGGGAATATGGTAAATAAGTATCAGCGCCTCTACGTTGTAAATTACCGTATCCTACGATATGTTCAATTTCTTCTCGCACATCTACTTCAGTTACTACAAAACTTTGTAATACTTTAGCAGCTACGCCATTTTTCTCCATTGTTAGTGCTAAAAGCAAATGTTCTGTTCCTATTGCTTGATGCTTGAAGTAATTAGCTTGTTGTTGTGCAAGAACTAATACTTGTTTAGCACTTGGTGTATACCTTTCTTCCATAGCCATAACCATTACTCCCTTCTATTCTTCGCATCTCAATTGATTTAAGATACTTACCAAAATCCTTGCGCGAATCATATTTTCCATTTCAGCAGTCGGCAAATCCAAAGCTTGTCGGCTAATAGCAGCTAAGACATAATTTGCTTCTTTTCTAGAAAAGACACCATCCTCGTATAAACTACTAATTAATTGGTAAGCCTGGTTTTCTGTAATTTCAGTGCCAATTGCAGAAATCAAATCATCTAAAACAGACTGATTCTCTGCCAAATCTACTTTTACAATCCGAATATAGCCGCCACCGCCACGTTTACTTTTAACAACATAACCATTTTTCAAAGTAAAACGAGTTTTTATTACATAATTAATTTGTGATGGAACACAGTCAAATTGCTGTGCAATCTCAGACCGCTTTATTTCAATTCTTCTTGAATCAGCCAATATATCTTTCAAATATTGTTCAATAATATCTGAAATGTTACGGTTCTGCATAATTCTCCATCCTCTCTTGTAGGTTTGACCTACATTGACTTTTAGTCTATTATAAATGAATTTCGGCAACAAATGCAAAAATTTAGTATCTATTAACAATCAAAAAACTCTCTTTAAAGTTGAAGTGCCTTACAATTGTTAGACAAAGTCTAGAGATTGTGAGGTGCTTTTTTCA